>Ga0209343_10005223_pt1 | contig 15832 bp, 15 predicted proteins | sample RifCSPlowO2_02_FD_184026 | JGI IMG/M metagenome (GOLD analysis project Ga0209343, IMG submission 184026) | Groundwater microbial communities from Rifle, Colorado - Rifle CSP2_plank lowO2_0.2 (SPAdes) (version 2) | ecosystem: Environmental > Aquatic > Deep subsurface > Groundwater | place... | reverse complement strand
AGGCCGCCGCGAAGAGGCCGCCGCCCTGTACCAGCAATGGCTTCCATTGATCAATTACGAGAACCGCCAAGGCGGCATCCTGACGGCCAAGGCCTTGATGGCCGAGGGCGGCGTCATCGCCTGCGAAGCGGGGCGACACCCCTTTCCGGCCATGCACCCCGACACCCGGGCTGGCCTCATCGAAACCGCCAAACGCCTGGACCCCCTGGTCCTGCGTTGGGGCCCATAAACCAAGGGCACATGCATGTCTGACAACACTGTCTTCAAGCTTTTGGGCCGGCGCCTGCGGCTGGCCGTGATCGGCGGCGGGCCGGGCTCCTTCATCGGGGCCATGCACCGCCAGGCCGCGCGGCTGGACGACCGCTACGAGCTCGTGGCGGCCGCGCTGTCCTCGGACCCGCAACGTTCGTTGAGCACGGGGCAGGGCATTGGCGTGGTGGCAGACCGTTGTTACCCCAGCGGCCAGACGCTGATCGACGCCGAGGCGGCACGCCCCGATGGCGCCGAAGTGGTGGCCATCATGACGCCCAACGACAGCCATTTCCGGTTTGCCATGCAGGCGCTGGAGCGTGGTATGGATGTCATTTGTGACAAACCCATGACCAACACCTTGCAGGAAGCCGAGGCCTTGCATGCGCGCGTGCAGGACACGGGCCTGGTGTTTTGCCTGACCCACAACTACACCGGCTACCCGATGGTGCGCCAGGCCAAGGCCATGGTGATGGAAGGCTACCTGGGCGAGATCCGCCTGGTGCAGGTGGAGTATGTGCAAGGCGGCCGTGCAAAAGCCGGCCCGGGCAGCAAGGCCTGGAAAGAAGACCCCGCACGCGGCGGCCCCTCGCTGGTGCTGGGCGACATTGGCACCCATGCACACAACCTGCTGCGCTTCATCACCGGGCTGGAAGTGGCCCAGGTGGCGGCCGACGTGGGCAGCATCGTGCCGGACCGCATCACCCACGACTATGCGGGCGCCATGCTGCGCATGGGCAACGGCGCACGCGGCAGTTTCTGGGTCACGCAGGCGGCCGCCGGCGTGGAAAACGGCTTGCGCATCCGCGTGAGTGGTTCGATGGGCAGCCTGGAGTGGCAACAAGAGCACCCCCAGGTGCTGCAGTTCAAGCCGCTCGGTGCACCCGCGCAAGTGCGCACGCCCAATGGCCCCGGCACCTTGCCCTCGGCCGCGCGGGCCTCGCGCATTGTGGCGGGCCACCCCGAGGGCTTCCACGAAGCCTTTGCCAACCTCTACACCGACGCGGCCGATGCGATTGCCGCACGCCGCAGCGGTCAGACGGCCGACCCGCTGTCTCTCCATTTCCCCAACGCCATGGACGGCTTGCAAGGCATTCGCTTTGTGGCCGCCACCGTGGCCTCCAGCAACAACCAAGGCGCCTGGACGCACCTCTAAGCCCTTCAAGACCATGACCACGCAGCAACACAACAACCTCATCAACGGCGAATGGGTGGCAGCCGCCTCCTACGCGCCCAACCTCAACCCCTCCAACCTGGCCGACGTGGTTGGCGAGTATGCGCAAGGGGATGCCGCCCAACTTAACGCAGCCGTGGCCGCCGCGCAAAAAGCCTTCCCCGCCTGGTCCACCAGCGGTATCCAGGCGCGCTCCGATGCGCTCGACAAAATCGGCAATGAAATCCTGGCCCGCAAGGAAGAGCTGGGCACCCTGCTGGCCCGTGAAGAGGGCAAGACCCGGGCGGAGGGCATTGGCGAGGCCGCACGCGCCGGTAACATCTTCAAGTTTTTTGCAGGCGAGTGCCTGCGCCTGGCGGGTGAAATTTTGCCGTCCGTGCGCCCCGGCATTGGTGTGGAAATCACCCGCGAACCTTTGGGCGTCATTGGTCTCATCACCCCCTGGAACTTTCCCATGGCGATCCCCGCCTGGAAAGTGGCACCGGCCCTGGCCTATGGCAACTGCGTGGTCCTGAAGCCAGCCGACCTGGTGCCGGGCTGTGCCTGGGCACTGGCCGACATCATCCACCGCAGCGGCATTCCCGCCGGTGTGTTCAACCTGGTCATGGGGCCGGGCCGCGTGATTGGCGATGCGCTGGTCAACCACCCCGGCATCGCCGCGGTCAGCTTCACCGGCTCCGTCGGTGTGGGGCAACGCATTGCGCACAGCTGCGCCGCCAACATGAAGAAGGTGCAGTTGGAGATGGGCGGCAAGAATCCGCAAATCGTGCTTGACGATGCGGACCTGAACGGCGCGGTGGAACTCTGCGTGCAAAGCGCGTTTTATTCCACCGGCCAGCGTTGCACCGCGTCCAGCCGCCTCATCGTGACCGACCGCATTTATCCCGAGTTCATTGCCGCCATGCAAAAACGCATGGCCGCCATCAAGGTGGGGGACGCACTGCAAGCCGGCATCGACATCGGCCCCGTGGCCTCTCTTGCCCAACTGGAGCAAGACCTGTCCTACGTGGAAATCGGCAAGGCCGAAGGCGCCACGCTCGTCGCCGGTGGGGAACGCCTGCAACGCGACACCGAAGGTTTCTACATGGCCCCCGCGCTACTGGTGGACTGCACACCCGACATGCGCGTGAGCCGTGAAGAAATTTTTGGCCCGGTGGCCAGCGTGATCCGCGTGAAGGACTACGAAGAAGCCCTGTCCGTGGCCAATGACACACCGTTTGGCTTGTCCGCCGGCATTGCCACCACCTCGCTCAAGTACGCCACCCACTTCAAACGCCATTCGCAGGCTGGCATGGTCATGGTGAACCTGCCCACCGCCGGTGTGGACTACCACGTGCCGTTTGGCGGCCGCAAAGGCTCCAGCTATGGCTCGCGTGAACAAGGCAAATACGCGCAGGAGTTTTTCACGGTCGTGAAGACTTCCTACGTGATGGGCTAAGCGGCAGGGTCCGCGTGTATGCAGATGGACTTTGAACCAAGCTGCGTCGGCATCGACTGGGGCACCACGCACCGGCGTGCCTACGCCCTGGACGCCCAAGGCGCGTGTACTGCCACCTACGCCGACAGCGATGGTGCGCTGGCCTGCAAGGGCCGTTTTCCGGCAGCCCTGGACACGGCGCTGCAAGGCCTGCATGCCACCCCCGCGCGTGTGTTGATGTCCGGCATGGTGGGCAGTGCGCTGGGCTGGCAAGAGGTGCCTTACGTGGATGCCTCGGTCCCGCTGGATGCGTTGTGGAAGCATCTGCGTCCGGTGACCGACGCACCGGGCTCTTGTGCGACCCTGATCGTGCCGGGCTACTGTGTGCGTGGGTCGGCAGGGCAGCCCGACGTGATGCGCGGTGAAGAAACCCAGTTGCTGGGGGCCCTCACGCTGGGGCACCACAGCGGCTGGTTTGTGCTGCCGGGCACGCACAGCAAATGGGTCGAGCTGGACGCGGGCCGCATTGTGCAGTTGCGCACCTACATGACCGGAGAGCTGTTTGAGCTCCTGGGGCGCCAGGGCACGCTGGCCGCCGCCGCAGGCTCAGCCGCGCTGGTATGGGACGACGCCGCCTTTGCAGACGGCGTGCATGCCGCACGTCATGGTGCTCTGAGCCACCAGCTTTTTGGCTGCCGCGCGCGGGTGGTGTGTGGCGACATGCCCGCTAGCAGCTCCAAGGCCTACCTCAGCGGTTTGTTGATTGGCAGCGAACTGCATGACGTGCTCCACCACCAGTCGGCACCATCGCCCACGGATGCGCGCTTTCAATTGATTGGCTCGGTGGAACTTGCCAAACGCTACCAGGCCGCGGCCACCCTGTTGGGCCTGGCCCTGGAGGTGATTGACGCCCAGGCCGCCTTCATCGGGGCCATGGCCCAACTCAACGCCCATTGGAAAACCCTGTGAAAACTGCCCACACCTTATTGCAAGACACCCGCGCCATGCCCCTGGTGGCCATTCTGCGCGGCCTGGAGCCTGCCCATGCGGTGGCTATTGGCGAGGCGCTGTTCGAGAGCGGGTTTCGCACCCTGGAGGTGCCCCTGAACCGCCCGGGCGCCCTGCAGTGCATTGAGCTTCTGGCCCGCGCGCTCCCTAGCACCGCGCTGGTGGGTGGCGGCACCATGCTGACGGTGGCCGATGTGGATGCCGTGCACGGCGCGGGGGGCCGCTTGATGGTGTCCCCGAACTGCGATGTGCGTGTGATCGCGCACGCCGTCGCGCTGGACATGCTGTGCGCGCCCGGCGTGGCCACGCCCAGCGAGGCCTTTGCCGCGCTGCAGGCGGGCGCCCATGCGCTGAAAATCTTTCCGGCGGAAATGGTCGGTCACCAGGGGCTCAAAGCGTTGATATCGGTGTTGCCTTCGGGGACCGATGTGTGGCCCGTGGGCGGCATCACGCCGGACAACATGGGGCCTTGGAAGCATGTGGGTGCCACAGGATTTGGCATTGGCAGCCAGTTGTACCAACCGGGCGCGACGGCCGCCGAAGTTCTTGCAAAAGGGACCCACTACGTCCAGGCTTGGGCCAACGCCTGCCATTAAAAAAGCGGTATTTCCGCCTCCGTATCCGAGGGGCTGCTGCGCACGCACGTCAACGTTGGGAGCGCGTGAATGCACAGTGGGTGTATACCCTAGGTTGCCCAAAAATTGTCGCAATTAGGCAATTTAAAGTCGTTTTTCTGGGATTCAATACAGGCCATGGCGATAGCATGGTCTCTTCCCTGAGATGCAAGCGACACTTTTCAGGATCTGTTGCCTACCGTCTTGTCAACCGAGAGGATACATAGTGGCTGAGAAAATTGTTGTCAAAAATCTCTACAAGGTTTTTGGATCGGACCCTGCCCTGGCCATGAAAATGCTGAAAGAGGGTCAGGGGAAGGACCAGATTTTTCAGCAAACGGGGATGGTGGCGGGTGTTATCAATGCCAATTTCCATGTCAACGAGGGGGAGATTTTTGTCCTCATGGGGCTTTCCGGCTCCGGCAAATCCACGCTGATCCGTTTGCTCAATCGCCTGGTCGATCCCACCCATGGGCAAATCATGGTGGGCGGCCACGATGTGGCCACCATGGGCAACAAAGCCCTGGTGGACTTGCGCCGCAAGGATTTGGCCATGGTGTTCCAGTCGTTTGCGCTGTTGCCGCACCTCTCGGTTTTGAGCAATACCGCTTTTGGTCTGGAGGTTGCGGGCGTGGGGCGCAAAGTCCGTGAAAAGCGCGCCATGGAAGTGCTGGACCAGGTGGGGCTCAGTGCGTTTGCCCATAAACATCCGGCAGAGCTGTCGGGCGGGATGCAGCAGCGTGTGGGCCTGGCGCGGGCGCTGGCGGTGGACCCAACTTTGATGCTGATGGACGAGGCGTTTTCCGCGCTGGACCCGCTCAAGCGCACGGAGATGCAGGAGTTGTTGCTCAAGCTGCAAAGTGAGCAGCAAAGGACGATTGTGTTTGTCTCGCATGACCTGGATGAGGCATTCCACATCGGAGACCGGATCGCCATCATGGAAGGCGGGCGTATTGTGCAGGTCGGCACCCCTGACGAAATTTTGCGCAACCCGTGTGATGCCTATGTTCGGGCCTTTTTCAAAGGCGTGGACGTCCAAAAGTACCTGGTGGCAAAAGACGTCGCCCGCACCGATGCGACGCTGGTCATTCGCCCCACGGCAGATGCGCGTGCAGACTTTGCCAGTGCCATTGAACGGCTGCGGGAGATGCGGCGCAACTATGCCTTTGTGGTGGCGGATGATGGCACTTTGCGCGGTACGGTGTCGATCGATTCGATGTTGCTCAGCCTGCAAACCGAGGGGGATTTGATGGCCAACGCCTTGCTTGACGGGATTGGAGCGGTCCATGAGGCCTTGAGCCTGCGGGATCTGATCGGGCGCATCGTCAAGAACCCGCATCCATTGCCGGTGGTCAATAACGCCGGGCGCTATTTGGGGGCCGTGACCCAGACAATTTTGCTCAAAAAAATGGTGGAAGAGGAGACGGCGTATGAGTGATTTTTTGCCTCTTGGCGAGTGGGTGGACCTGGGCGTCAAGTTTGTCATCGACAACGACGGTGGCATGCTGGAGCAACTCGGTTCCGGCATTGGTACGCTGACGGAGAGTATTGAACTGGGCTTGCAGGCCTTGCCGGTCTGGGTGGTTGCCGCCGTTCTGATTGCCACCGGGCTGTGGCGCGTGGGCTGGAAGTTTGCCCTGTTTTGCCTGGCCTGCTGTGTGGTGATTGACGGCACGGGTTTCTGGCCGCAAACCATGGTCACACTGGCCCTGATTATTTCCGCAACCTTCATCAGCTTGGTTGTAGGTTTGCCACTGGGCATATGGGTTGCCAAGAAAGACCGGGTGGCTGCCATTGTCCGGCCCACGCTGGATTTCATGCAAACCATGCCAGCGTTTGTTTACCTGATTCCAGCCGCCATGTTGTTTGGCCTGGGGCGGGTGCCCGGCGTGCTGGCTACCGTGATTTTTGCCATGCCACCGGTGGTGCGACTGACCAGTCTGGGCATTCGCCAGGTCAACAAGGAGCAGGTGGAGGCCGGCATCACCTTTGGATGCACCCCCCTGCAGGTCTTGTTCAAAGTGCAGATACCAGGTGCGTTGCCGTCGATCATGGCGGGCATCAACCAGACCATCATGATGGCGCTGTCCATGGTCATCATTGCCTCCATGGTGGGGGCGGGGGGGCTGGGCAACGATGTGCTGGCCAGCATTCAGCGCCTGGACATTGGTCTGGGGTTTGAGTCCGGGCTGGCGGTGGTTTTGTTGGCGATCATGTTGGACCGCATCACGGAAACCTTTGGCGCGCAGGGCATTCGGCTGTCGTGGCGGGAGCGTTTGGGGTTTCGGGCCAAGCGCAGCAAGCTGCCGATGTGAGTGAGTGGTCTCTGCGAAAGTTGGATTATTTTTGAAGGGGGTAATTGTTATGGACCTGCCAACAACAGGGGCCAAGGAACCGCTGCCCTTGCAGCGATTTGTTTTCCTGACGCTTCCCAACTATTCCCTCATCGCCCTGTCGAGCGCAGTGGATGCGCTGCGCATGGCCAACCGCGTGGCGCAGCAAGAGGTGTACCAGTGGACCCTGGCCACGCTGGATGGTTTTCCCGCAGCGGCCAGCTGTGGCTTGTCCTTGGCACCAACGGTGTCGATTGACAACATGGGGCCTGCCAATATCGTATTTGTGTGTGGTGGTATCAACGTCGAGCAGGCGGTGACTTCAGAGTTGCTGGCGGCACTGCGCCGGTTGGCGCAGCGCCATGTGGCCTTGGGTTCCCTGTGTACGGGCGGCTATGCATTGGCCAAGGCCGGCCTGCTGGACAAGTACAAAGCCGTGATTCACTGGGAAAACATGTCTGCTTTGCAGGAAAAATTCCCACGGGTCATCTTCTCGGACCAGCTCTTCGCCATTGACCGCGACCGCTACACCTGCACCGGCGGTATTGCCCCCTTGGATCTGATGCTCAAGATCATCAAGGACCATCTGGGCCGCGACATTGCCCCGATGATTTCCGAACAGTTCATTCTGGACCGGATTCGCAATGACCAGGACCGCCAGCATGTTCCGCTGCAGGCCCGCGTGGGTTTGTTCCATGAAAATCTGATTGAGGCCGCCGCGCTGATGGAGGCGAATATCGAAGAGCCTTTGTCGCTGGATGAAATCGCGGTGCTGGTGGGCGTTTCGCGGCGGCAGATTGAGCGCTTGTTCAAACGTTACGTGGGTGAAGTGCCCACCAAATACTATCTGGACATGCGTTTGCGGCGGGCGCGCGGGCTGTTGTTGCAAACCGCCATGTCCATCATGGAAATTGCGGTGGCCTGTGGGTTCCAGTCCCCGCCCCATTTCTCCAAGTGCTACCGCAATATGTTTGGCCACACCCCCAGTGCAGAACGGCAGCACAGCCGCGAGAACACACTGGGAATCCAGGTCGCGGTGGACTGTGCGTCTGCCATCCCCATCCCCGCCGTGCAGGATTGCGCAGCCTGGGTGTAATTCCATTCTTAGCGGAACACCACGGTTCTTCCCCCATTTAAAAAGACGCGGTGCTCAATGTGAAAACGCACCGCATTGGCCAGTGCCCGACACTCTGAGTCGCGTCCGGCAGCGGCCAGTTTTTCCGGGGTGAAGGTGTGGTCCACACGTTCGACAATCTGTTCAATGATGGGGCCTTCGTCCAGGTCCCCCGTGACATAGTGCGCCGTGGCACCGGTCAGTTTGACACCCCGTTCATGGGCCTGGTGGTAGGGTTTTGCCCCTTTGAATCCCGGCAAAAACGAGTGGTGGATGTTGATGGCACGTCCACGCAAACGTCGGCATAAATCGTCCGACAACACCTGCATGTAACGGGCCAGGACCACCAGCTCACTGTGGGTCTGCGTCACGATTTCCAGCAGACGGGCTTCCTGCCGCGACTTGGTCTCGGGGGTGACCGGCAGGTGGATGTAGGGAATGTAGTGGGCTTGCGCCAGTGGCTGCAGATCCAGGTGATTGGACACAATGGCCGCGATGTCCATCTTGAGTTCACCCGTGTGGTGGCGGTACAGCAAGTCGTGCAGGCAATGGTCAAACTTGGACACCATGATCAACACCCGGGGTTTTTTTTCGCCATCGTAGATCGCCCACTCCATCTTCTCCCGATCCGCGATCTCCGTGAATTGGTCGCGCAAGTCCTCCAGCGCGGGCGTCTTTCCCGGGTCGCCATAAAACGTCACACGGATAAAAAACTGGGCGCTCAATACATCGTCGAACTGGTGCATGTCCGTGATGTAACACTGGCGCGAGGCCAGAAAGGTGGACACGGCGGCGACGGTTCCCATGCGGCTTGCGCACGACGCATTGAGAACATAGTGGGGCTTGCCTTCGAGAGGGATCTGCATGGAATTTCCGCTCCTGTTCGGTGAGGGGTCGTTGTTCGGTGCAAGGGTGTCTTGTACCGTGGGCGCAGTGTAGGAAACGCACAGGTAGTGAGTTGTCTGGCGGCGACGGTGTTTTCCGCTGGCGCGACGACGCCAGTTCCCCGCTTGGGGGTGTCCCTTCGTGGGGTTTCACCTTGTCGTCTTTCGACAACCACGAGTCGCTAATCTGCCAGCCGCGCCGGGGGTGCCCCCGTACCATTTTGCTCAGTTCAGTCCTCGCATCTGCACAGACGAGGCACGGTATGTCAACACAGGAGTTCACCATGGCTGATGGTTTTGATGATGATCTGGATTTGAGTACGCTCAATGACGAGGATTTGACCGAGCAGGTGCACGACGACCTGTACAACGGCCTGCGCGACGAGGTGGTGGAGGCGACCCAGATATTTTTGGAGCGGGGTTGGTCGGCGGACCGTGTCCTTAACGAAGCCTTGGTCGAAGGCATGCGCATCGTGGGGGTGGATTTTCGGGACGGCATTTTGTTTGTGCCTGAGGTCTTGCTGGCCGCCAATGCCATGAAAGGGGGCATGGAGATCTTGCGGCCCCTGCTGGCGGAAACCGGCGTCGCGCCGATTGGCAAGGTGGTCATCGGCACCGTCAAGGGAGATATCCATGACATTGGCAAGAACCTGGTCGGGATGATGATGGAAGGGGCGGGCTTTGAAGTGATCGATTTAGGGATCAACAACCCGGTCGAGAAATACCTCGCAGCCCTGGAAGAACACAAGCCCGACATCCTGGGCCTGTCGGCTCTGCTGACCACCACCATGCCCTACATGAAAGTGGTCATCGACACACTCAAGGAAAAAGGGCTGCGCGATGATTACATCGTGCTGGTCGGTGGCGCTCCGCTGAACGAGGAGTTTGGCCGAGCTGTAGGGGCGGACGCGTATTGCCGGGACGCGGGAATTGCGGTGGAGACGGCCAAGACACTGATCGCGGCACGCCGCAGCGCCGCATTCGCCTAGGTGGCCACCATGGGCAATACCAGCGGAACACTGATCATTGCCTGCGGTGCCTTGGCGCGAGAAATTGTGGCCCTGCGCACGCTCAATGACTGGCCCCATATGGATGTGCAGTGTTTGCCCGCCGATCTGCACAACCACCCCGAGAAAATTCCGGCTGCGGTGCGTGAAAAAATCCGCGCCAACCGGGGGCGTTATGCCTCTATGTTCGTGGCCTACGCAGACTGTGGCACTGGCGGTTTGTTGGATGCCGTGCTGGCCGAAGAGCAGGTCGAGCGGATTGCGGGCGCGCACTGCTATGAGTTTTTTGCCGGAAGCGCTGTTTTTGAGGGCTTGGCCGACGCCGAGCCTGGCACCTTTTACCTGACGGATTTTTTGCTCCGGCATTTTGAACGCCTGGTCATCCAGGGCCTGGGCATTGACCGGCACCCTGAATTGATGGCCCTGTATTTTGGCAACTACCGCAAGCTGGTGTACCTGGCCCAGCTGGAGTCTCCACACAACATGGCAGACGGTCAACGGGCGGCGGACCGTTTGGGACTTGCCTATGAGTACCGTGTCACCGGATATGGCGAGCTTGAACACAGCCTGCGACGCGCGGGCGAAGGAGTGATTGCATGGCGAAACTGATCGTGATTTCCTGGCGTGACCTGCCAGCGCAAGTCCTGGTGAAATCGGGGCGTGAAACCGCCAAGGTGCAGCTTTCGCACCGTTTCCAGGAGGCGGTGGACCGGGCCGCCATGCGTGCGGGCAAGGCCAGCTCGGGGGACTACCTGGCCGACTGGAAGCGCAGCGAGCCGCGCCGCTGTGGCGACGACCTGCAGGCCGAGGCAGACGCCGAGGCGCAACGTATTGAGGCGCGGTATTCGGATGCGGACTTGCTGCGCCTCATTCGCGCCCATGGTTTGGAGGCTGCGCCCGGCCCCACACCCGCAGCGCTACCCGAAAGCGAGGACGCCTGATGTACGCCGTGCGCCGTTGGTCGGTGCGGCATGCCGCCGGCCTGGAGATTTTGTACCGGGGTTTCGAACGGGTGCTGGTGGCCTTGCATCCGCTTTTGCAGCGGGTGGGTTATGGCCGTCTGGAGAAGCCCGTGGCAACGCTGGAGAAGGCGGTCAAAGGTTTTCTTTTTGATTGCCAGATGTGCGGCCAGTGCGCCCTGAGTTCCACCGGCATGTCCTGCTCCATGAACTGCCCCAAGAACCTGCGCAATGGCCCCTGCGGGGGGGTGCGGGCCAATGGGCACTGCGAGGTCCAGCCGGACATGCGCTGCGTGTGGGTGGAGGCCTTTGAAGGCAGCCAGCGCATGCGCGAAGGCAAGGAGGCGATTCAGGTGGTGCAGTTTGCGGTGGACCGCAGGCTGCAGGGGCGTTCCTCCTGGTTGAAGGTGGCGCGTGACAAAGCCGACAGCGTTGCAGCGGAGGCTTCATGAAATTTGAAGACGAACCGGTTCCCGGCTACCCACTGCCTATCTTGCCCGGCCACACCTCGCCGGGGCGGCTGGAGCGGGTGCTGCGCAGCGGTGCCTTTGCGGTGACCTCCGAGCTGGACCCGCCGGACTCGGCCGATCCGCAGGATGTGTACAGCCGCGCTCGCGTGTTTGACGGCTATGTGGATGCCATCAACGCCACCGACGGCAGTGGCGCCAATTGCCATATGTCCAGCCTGGCGGTGTGTGCGCTGCTGACCCGCATCGGATATGCGCCGGTGATGCAGATCTCGTGCCGTGACAAAAATCGCATTGCCATCCAGGGCGATATTCTGGGCGGCGCGGCCATGGGTGTTGCCAACATGCTGTGCCTGACCGGTGATGGGGTGCAGTCGGGTGACCATCCCCAGGCCAAGCCGGTGTTCGATCTGGACTGCATGTCCTTGCTGGGCATTGGCCGAACGCTGCGGGACGACCACCAGTTTCAAAGTGGGCGCAAAGTCACGTATGCGCCCCGCGTTTTTCTGGGTGCTGCGGCCAATCCGTTTGGTTTGCCCTTTGAATGGCGGGCGCAGCGTTTGGCCAAAAAGGTGGAAGCGGGCGCCCAGTTCATTCAGACCCAGTATTGCTACGACGTGCCGCGTCTCAAAGTTTTCCTGCGGGAGGTCGAGGATTTGGGCTTGCTGGGCAAGGTGTTCATCCTGGTTGGCGTAGGCCCGCTGCGCTCCGCCAAGGCGGCCGATTGGATGCGCACCCATGTGCCGGGCATTCACATTCCCGATGCGGTCATCCAGCGTATGGCCGGGGCCCAAAAGCCCGCACTGGAGGGGCGCCAGGTGTGTATTGACCTCATTCAGGAAATTCAGGACCTCAAGGGCGTGTCCGGTGTGCACGTCATGGCGTTTCGCCAAGAGGAAACCGTGGCCGAAATCATTCAGAAATCCGGGGTGCTCAAAGGCCGTGTGCCCTGGTACCCCGGTCGGGACAGCGACATTCAACTCAGGAAGGAAGCAGCGTGACAGATACCATCATCAGTTCGGCCACCAAGGAGGTCGTGATTGGCTTTGACCGCCCGTTCGTCATCATTGGTGAGCGTATCAACCCCACCGGCCGCAAGATCATGGCCGCTGAGATGCTGGAGGGCGATTTCAGCCGCGTCATCGCCGATGCGCTGGCGCAAGTCGCCGCTGGCGCACACATGCTGGATGTCAATGCCGGCATTCCCCTGGCCGACGAGCCAGGCTTGCTCGCCCGGGCCATCCAGTTGGTGCAGTCGGTGACCGATGTGCCGCTGTCCATCGACTCGTCCATCGTGGCGGCCTTGGAGGCGGGTTTGGCGGTCTACCAAGGCAAGGCGCTGGTCAACTCCGTGACCGGCGAGGAAGACCGCCTGGAGACGGTGCTGCCCCTGGTGAAAAAATACGGCGCTGCCGTGGTGGCCATCTCCAACGACGAATCCGGTATTTCACAGGACCCCGATGTGCGCTTTGCGGTGGCCAAGAAAATTGTGGAGCGGGCTTCCGACTACGGGATTCCCGCCTGCGACATCGTGGTGGACCCTTTGGTGATGCCGATTGGCGCCATCAACCAAGCCGGTGTGCAAGTCATGCGCCTGGTGCACCGCCTGCGCACCGAGTTGAAGGTCAACACCACCTGCGGCGCCTCCAACGTGAGTTTTGGTCTGCCCGAGCGCAACGGCATCAACGCCGGCTTTTTAACCATGGCGATTGCCTCGGGCATGACCTCCGCCATCACCAACCCCCTGCACGAAGAGGTGGTGCGGGCTTGCTTGGCGGCGGACGTGATGATGGGGCACGACCCCGATTGCATGCGCTGGATTCGCAAGTTCCGTGCGCCGCCAGAGGTGGGCGCCGATGGGGAAATGGGGCGAGGCCGGCGTGAAGGTGGCAGCCGCAGGCGGCGCGAATGATGCCGACCCCCGTGTTTGCAGGACTGCCGCCGTGAGCGCAGCCGACGCTCTGGTGGTGTTCACGCCCTCGGGGCGGCGTGGACGTTTTTCGCTGGGCACGCCGGTGCTGCAAGCGGCCCGCTCGCTGGGCGTGGATATTGACTCGGTGTGTGGTGGGCGCGGCCTGTGCGGGCGCTGCCAGGTGCTGGTGTCCGAAGGCGAGTTTGCCAAACACGGCCTGGTGTCGCGCACCGAGCACCTGTCACCGCTGGGGGCGGTGGAGCAGGACTACTGCAGCACCCAGCCGATGGCGGCAGGGCGGCGCCTGTCGTGCGCGGCGCAGGTGCTGGGCGATGTGGTGATTGATGTGCCCTCCAGCAGCCAGGTGCACAAGCAGGTGGTGCGCAAAGAGGCGGAAAGCTACGCCGTGGAGCTGGACCCCCTGATCCGTTTGCATTTTGTCGAAGTGCAGGAACCGGACATGCACGACCCGTCCGGCGACCTGCGGCGGCTGGAAGACGCCCTGGAGTTTGAGTGGCGTTTGACCAACCTGGCCTGCGATGTGATCGTGTTGCAGCAGCTGCAGACCGCCTTGCGCAAGGGGGGCTGGAAGGTGACCGTGGCCGTGCATGCCGGCCAGCAGATTGTGGCGGTCTGGCCGGGCTTTCGTGAGCATGTCTATGGCCTGGCCATTGATATCGGCTCCACCACCATCGCCGCCCACCTGTGCCACCTGGCCTCGGGAGAAGTCGTGGCTTCGGCGGGGGTGATGAACCCCCAGATCCGTTTTGGCGAAGACCTGATGAGCCGGGTCTCTTACGTGATGATGAACCCGGGCGGCGAGAAGGAGATGACCGCTGCGGTGCGTGCGGCGCTCAATGGTCTGGCGCTGGACGTGTCGCGCCAGGCAGGCATTGCACCGCAGGATATTTTGGAGGCCACCTTTGTTGGCAACCCCATCATGCACCACCTGCTGTTGGGGATTAACCCGGTTGAACTGGGGGGCGCACCGTTTGCCTTGGCCACCGACCGCGCAATCACTCTGTGGGCGGTGGAGATTGACTTTGCCATTCACCGCAATGCACGCATCTACGTCTTGCCCTGCATTGCCGGCCATGTGGGGGCCGATACGGCGGGGGTCATCCTGGCCGAGCGCCCCGATTTGTCCGACAAGATCACCCTGCTGGTGGATGTGGGCACCAATGCTGAAATTGTGCTGGGCAATAACCAGCGCCTGCTGGCCTGCTCCAGCCCGACCGGGCCCGCCTTCGAGGGCGCGCAAATCAGTTGTGGGCAGCGGGCCGCGCCCGGCGCCATTGAGCGGGTGCGGGTGGACCCGCAGACCCTGGAGCCGCGCTTCAAGGTGATTGGCTGCGATGTGTGGTCGGACGATCCCGCATTTGCGGCGGCGGTGGCCGGGACCGGTGTCACCGGTGTCTGCGGCTCAGGCATCATCGAAGTTTTGGCCGAGATGTACCTGGCCGGCATTATTCGGCACGATGGCGTCATCAACGGGGAAATGGCCGCGCGCAACCCCCGCATTCAGGCCGATGGCCGCACCTTCTCCTACGAGCTGTACCCGGCCACGGGCTCCGCACCGGCGCTCAAGGTCATGCAAAACGATGTACGCGCCATCCAGCTCGGCAAGGCCGCGTTGTATGCCGGCGTGCGTTTGCTCATGGAGAAAATGGGCATCGACAAGGTGGACCGTATCCGGTTGGCCGGTGCGTTTGGCAGCCATATCGATGTCAAGTATGCGATGGTCCTGGGCATGATCCCGGACTGCGCGCTGGACCAGGTGAGTTCGGCGGGCAACGCGGCGGGCACCGGTGCACGCATTGCGCTGTTGAACCAGCGCTCGCGCCGGGAAATAGAGCAGCTGGTGCGCCGGGTCGAAAAGGTGGAGACCGCCGTGGAGCCCCGTTTCCAGGAGTTCTTTGTCGAAGCCATGGCCATTCCCCATCTGACAGCGCCCTTTGTGCACTTGCGTGAGGTGGTGGTGCTGCCAGAGCGTGTGAGCGTGAGCGCCGAGGCCGGAGGGCGGGGGCGCCGTGGCTCGCGTCGGAGTGGACAGGGGGAAGGTATCGGGTAGGTAGAACAAGTCTTCTCACGCATGGACAAGCGTCTTGGGGCCATTGATGAAAATCGCGCGGTAGGTAGTTTTCTTTTAACAACGAGGAGTCAGCATGAAAGTGAAATTGGGTTCGAAGTTGATTGGCGCAGTGGCCGCTTTGGTGGCGCTGGGCGGGCAAAACGCCTGGGCGGAAGACGCCAGTTGCAAGACGGTGCGTTTCGCCGACGTGGGCTGGAGCGATATTGCCGCCACCACCGGGCTGGCCTCGGTGGTGCTGGAGGGGCTGGGGTACAAACCCACGGTGACCATTGCCTCCATCCCGATTGCTTTTGCGGGCATGAAGAAGAAACAAATCGATGTCTACCTGGGTTACTGGAATCCGTCCCAAACGCCGATGATGGAGCCCTTTGTCAAGGCGGGCGACATCAAGGTGCTGGAGACGCCCAATCTGGTCGGCGCCAAGTACACGCTGGCGGTCCCCACCTATTTGTATGACAAAGGCCTGAAAACTTTTGCCGACATTTCCAAGTTTGAGAAGGAGCTGCAGGGCCGAATTTATGGCATCGAACCTGGCAACGACGGCAATGCCCTGGTGGCGGACATGATCAAGGAAAACAAGTTTGGTTTGAAGAATTTCAAGG
>Ga0209343_10005218_pt1 | contig 15850 bp, 13 predicted proteins | sample RifCSPlowO2_02_FD_184026 | JGI IMG/M metagenome (GOLD analysis project Ga0209343, IMG submission 184026) | Groundwater microbial communities from Rifle, Colorado - Rifle CSP2_plank lowO2_0.2 (SPAdes) (version 2) | ecosystem: Environmental > Aquatic > Deep subsurface > Groundwater | place... | reverse complement strand
GCTTGGATGGCAGTTTTTGACAAGCTATCCATCAAGAAGACCTGAAGAGGCAGGTATCCTTTCTGCGTGGGTAGGGACATTATGGATTATGTTGCTGACAGGGCTGCTTACAATCCCACTCGGCATTATGGCTGCGATATATCTGGAAGAGTACAGCAGGAAGAACTGGTTAACAAACCTGATTGAGATAAACATTGCAAACCTTGCAGGTGTCCCGTCTATAATCTATGGTCTCCTTGGACTCGGCCTTTTTGTACGGGCTATGGGTCTGGACAGGAGTGTGATTTCAGGTGCTGCTACCCTTGCAATACTTGTAATGCCTATTGTGATCATGGCTACACGGGAGGCCCTAAGGGCCATACCTTCATCAATGAGAGAGGCATCATATGCCCTCGGTGCCACGAAGTGGCAGACAATTAGCAGTCAGGTATTACCGGCAGCAGTCCCTGGTATCATGACAGGGATCATTCTTGCGATGTCAAGGGCAGTAGGTGAGACAGCCCCATTAATAACGATTGGTGCACTAACATATGTAGCTTTTTTACCAACAAGCCCTGTATCATCAGAGTTCCCTTTTATCAGCATACAGGGACTCTTTGATCCATTTACAGTTTTACCAATCCAGATATTTAACTGGGTCTCAAGACCGCAAAAGGGTTTCTTTGAAGATGCTGCAGGGGGTATTATTGTGCTCCTGATAATTACCTTCACAATGAATGCCCTTGCAATCTGGATCAGGCACAGGTATCAAAAGAGGATAAGGTGGTGAGGTTTAAAAATAATGGGTTTTAAGATCAAAGATGTTAATGCCTTCTATGGTGAAAAACAGGCATTGATGAATGTAAACTTTGAAATCCAGAAAAAGGCAGTTACTGCTATCATAGGACCTTCGGGATGCGGGAAGAGCACATTTATCAGATGTCTGAACAGGATGAATGACCTTGTCCCTTTGTTCCGTGTAGATGGCGAGATACTCTACAGCGGGATGAATATTTACTCAAAGAGCCTTGATGTTACAGATCTTAGAAGACGTATAGGGATGGTGTTTCAGAAGCCTAATCCATTTCCAAAGAGCATATATGAGAATGTGGCTTATGGACTCAGGATTCAGGGGATAAATAAAAAGGGTGTACTAGATAAGGTTGTGGAAGAAAGTCTGAAGAAGGCTGCCCTGTGGGACGAGGTCAAGGACAGGTTACAATCGATTGCAAATGCCCTGTCAGGTGGTCAGCAGCAGAGACTCTGTATAGCGAGGGCTATTGCAACAGAACCGGAGGTCATCCTCTTTGATGAGCCATGTTCAGCACTCGATCCTATTGCAACTGCAAAGATAGAAGATTTGATAACAGCTCTCAAAAAGGACTATACTGTTGTTATAGTTACCCACAATATGCAGCAGGCAGCAAGGGTATCAGACTTTACAGGATTTTTTATGCTGGGTGAGCTGATTGAAATCGACGTGACAAGAAAGATATTTACAGCTCCATCCAATAAAATGACAGAGGATTATATCACAGGCAGATTTGGTTAAATTAGAAAGGGAGGTACACATGACCCGTGAAGCATATCATAAGGCACTTAAAGATGTTCAGGATGATGTTTTAAAAATGGCAGACATGGTCGGCAAGGCGCTTAAAGATTCTGTTGATGCACTGAAGGCCAGGGATATCGGGACATCCAAGAGGCTTATAGAGGAAGATATCCTGATAAATAAAATGCGATTTGATATAGAAGATAAATGCCTGCTCCTTATTGCAACTCAGCAGCCGATGGCGATAGACCTCAGGACATTAGCCGCAATCTTTAACATCATAACAGACCTTGAACGGATTGGAGACCATGCAGAGGGGATAGCAAAGATAAATATCTCAATCGGGAATGAGTCTCTTGTAAAACCACTCATAGATATACCGAGGATGAGTGCAAAAGGAATTTCAATGCTTGAAAGATGCATGAAGGCCTTTGTGGATAGAGACATAGAAGTAGCAAGACAGATTTGCAACGAGGACGACGAGGTGGATGCACTGTATGATCAGGTATACAGAGAACTCGTTCTCATAATGATAGAAAACCCCAGTACAATCCAGGGAGCAACATACCTTATCTGGGCAGCCCACAATCTGGAGAGGACCGCTGACCGGGTGACCAACATTGCAGAGAGGATAGTATTCATGGTGACAGGAAAGATGGAAGAGATGAACGTGTCAAAGTATTAGAAGGATGCGAAAAACTATTAAATTGAGCTTAGAAGGGCTATAACCTTTTTAAGGTCTTTTTTAGATAAACCTCTTAAGATATTCAAGATATAAAACCTGTAGGCGTAATATTCATTATCATGCCTCCCGGTGTTTTGTATTAAATCTTCAGGGTTGATATTCAGAATCTGTGCAAAGATTAATATAGTACTCAATCCCGGATCAACCTTTCCTGCCTCCAGGTCCTCAATCTCCTTAACAGAAAGTCTGCACTTTAAAGCAAAATCTTCTCTGGACATCATCTTCTGCTTTCGGAAGATGCGGACCTGCCTGCCAAATTTCTTTAGTATTTTAACCTTATCCGGCACGTAAAATTATATACAACAGTTATTTAGTAATTGTCAAATATAACACAAAACCCACGTTGTAGATATTTGTGCCTCCCGTCTGTAAGATGTTTTACACTCTCCATAAAAATTTCTTTTTATGAGGCGCCCACATGTACAGGATAAAAGACAGAAAGTTTATCGGGAGAAGGATCAAAGAAAAAAGGGAAGAATTAAGTTTATCGCAGGAACGGTTAGCAGAGGCAATCGGAGTCACCTATCAGCAGTTACAGAGATATGAATATGGAAAAAGTCATGTGAATACTGACAGATTGCAGGCCATATCAAATGCCCTGGATGTCCCCATTACATACTTTTTTGAAGAACCAGGCGACAAAAAGATAAAGATAATGGACAGGGGCCTCCCTTATATTTCTTCTGAGGAAAAAGAGTTTGTAGAGTATCTTAGAAAGATTGATAATGCTGAGTATAAAAAAGTTATTCTTCTATTCCTTCAATTAGCAGCGGGAAGGGTTAAAAAATAATAAAAATCTTTATTTTCAAGGAGTTTTATTATTCTATTCTTTTTTGATTGTGCTATAAACAAAAGTCCGGGTCTGTTACAGGCTGGCAGATCACTGTATCATCCATAATCATGTCGTCATCAGTGTCTATCTCCACTACCTGATTTTCGCTAAACCGCAGTGTACTTACCCTTTCTCCACGGACCACCAAAATCTCCCCTTCTACCGGGCAGGGATAAGCGGGTAGTATGTAAAGGGGGAGCAGGGTTTTGATTACAAATTTCTCGTTGTTGCAAGAATCCGGTGCGAGGGTCCCGTCGATAGTATAATATAAAGACCCCCCTTCTCCTTCAGTGACAGATACAGTGAAATCTTCATACCATATCCCTGAACTCTCCAGCCAGGGTTCTTTACTGTAGCCATTTTCTACAGTTTTTCCTGTAATGCCGTAGGTTGAGAAGTTCTCTAAGAATTTTAAAATAATATACGCCTCTGGAATAATTCTAAGTGGAATGGCTTTCTTTAAAGTAGGCTCACTGGTTACCTTTGAGTATGCTGATAATTCGCTTCCCCTGTAATAAGCGACACGATAGTAGTACGTAGTATCAGGACTTAGACCTGAACGTTTGTCATCGTAGGTGGTAACGTTTGCTTCAGTTCGTGCTATTATTTGAAAAACTCCCCATGGACCTTCTTTTCTTTCGATATTAAAACCATCCTCATCAGAAGAATTATCCTTCCATGTGAGTTTAATCTCGTTCCTGGAAATAGCAGTAGCTGTAAGATTAGTGGGTGCATCAGAGGTATTAGTTTGGGTTAATGTACTATCATTCCCACAACTTATGGTCATTAATATAATAGTCGCTATTGTTACTGTACTGTAAATCGTGTAGAGTTTCATACAACTATTTATTAATTCTTGCAAAATCCAGGCCAAAAAACAAGAGGCAATCGCAGAAGATTAATTAATGCCCTCAATTTCAGTCTGTAATACTCTTTGACTTGCCTTCTATCCTTCTGCTAAATTAGTTCTGAAAGGGGTACCAAATGAAAAAGTTTGATGTTTGTATCAGAGGGCAAAATTTTCTGATTAAGAAAGGCAGCAAAGTTAAGAAAAATGGTTTTTATGCAGCCAGATTTATAGAAGCAAATGATTACTCTGATGCTGTGGGGATTGTTATGGATTCATTTAGAACTGAGCTTAAGGATGTTGTAATAAATGATAAATCTGATCCGCCAAAAATGAATGTTGTAGAGGTTAATGAAGTATACTATTTCCAGGACAAGATGTTTGTTGGAGATAAGGTTTTACCTGGAGAAGGTTTCATTTGGGATGAAGAGTGGGACGGAGAGGAACCCGGCAAGGCAATAAGTCCAATGAAGGATAAATTACTTGTCATACAGGATTTGATTAGGAAAAACGATGTTCATGTCCATTCGATCTGTATTCATTTTACAAACGGCCTGTATCCGGTCGCAATACTTTTCATGTTTTTGTTTCTACTTTCTGGAAAAGTTTCATTCCATCAAACGTATTATTATATTATGTTGATAGCAACATTCAGTGTGCCTTTTTCCTATTTGACAGGTATCCTGGAATGGAAGAAGAGATACAGGGGTGCGATGATACCGATATTTTACGCGAAGATAAGATATGGTATGGTGATATTTGTACTCGGGGGATTATGCACCCTATGGTACTTTATCTACCCCGGGGTCTTAGAGAACGTAGGTATTCAAAGATTGGCATTTATTCTTCTTAATGTTTCTATCCTTGTGCCACTTATGTATATGGGTCATCTCGGAAGCATTATTGTTTACGAAAAGGTTGTTTAACGTTTAATGCTTATAATTAGCTCCCTGCAGCAAGCTGCAGGGGATTGCGCAAGCTATGCATTTTCATATGCGCTATAGGAAGGGATTAGTTTAAAGGGTCTATAGGAAAGCTTAACATTTCGTAAGTTTTCAAGCCCGGAATCGCCGAGGGTGTTTATAAAAGTATAGCCCTCTATCTCTCTGCAGAACTCTCGGAATATAAACTGTGAAAGTCCTTTAATATCGGGGTTTGTAACCTCCAGTAGAACATAGGAGACATTTCCTCTCCCAAATCCGAATATGTATCCTTCGACCTTGTCATTAATCCGTACGACCCTTCCTGATAACTTTAGCGAATAGAAGTGTTTTATTGCACGTCTGTGTGCAGAGGATGAATCTTCGAGCAGGGCATGATAGAAGGGATCAATAAACTTATTACTCCTTTTTATTTTCCAGGCTTCATAAAGTTTTATGCATTCAACTGTAAAACTTTTATGAAATGGTTCATAATTAAAGGAGTGGTTCTTAATAAAATAATTGTACATGGCCCTCTTTGATTTATAAGGATCACCCTTTAAGTTAATAAGATCTTCACGAAGGTAGAGATATTCTGTTTCCCCTGGTTTAACTTTATTTCCAATAGAAAGAAATAGTCCTTTCTGATGTTCATCTATATTTTCTATGCGTGAGATTGTCTTATTATTGTTGAGATGATCCATGATAGAAAAGACTGTAGATATTATCTTCTGAAAATCACGGGTATTTTCTGATTGATTTGCCTGACATAACACCGGCGGTATCGGCATGTAGATGCAATTATCATATTGTGCGAATAAACATAGATATCCATCTATAATCCTCCAGTAATATTGAAAATGGTCTTTCCATATATAATGAGTGACAAATGTGCAGGCAGAAAGAAAGGTATCTGTTTTCAGGAGTATTTTATCAATGAAGGGCCTGTCTTTTAATACGAGAGGTTTAATATCCCGGATATATTTTTTTTTATAATCTTGTTCCACGTGATGCTGGAATTATCATATCAGTGAGCTTTGCTAATTTTATCAGAGGCACCACATCTTCCTGATAGGGGCCTATCAGCTCTTTGTTTGAAATTATGATGTCAAGAAGCGGGGATGATTCTATGATTGATGCAATATCGTCGGATGCCTTCCTGAGGATGTTATCTCCAATGTGAGATGTTATATATGGACACTTTTTATCAACACCCAGTATTACCTTATCGTCTGTCTCATTCCACATTATTGCAAATGGATATAACATACAGTCAACCGGTCGATGATCATATATCTTACAATGAGAAATTACAGGATCAAAGGCCGGGCATATGTATCCTTCTTTATATGGATAAAGGGTTATCTTGCAGCCGGCGGAGATTTTCTTCTTTTCCTTAAATCCTTCAATTTTTCCAGCTAATGCAATCTCTTCACTTGTAAAATAGGGTGCCAGAAAGCTCTCTTTTTCCGGGAAACGACAGCATACTTCACATGTAAAACACCATGATGGTGGAACTATCTGTTTGATATTATACTCAGGCATCTTAGTGTCTCAATTCACAAATACGGTTACATTCGGCAGCCGATCCATCCCCACCGGCTGCGTTACGCTTCCTGCGATATAGTGCAAAGACTATGTCTCAGTCGCGCGCCTTGCCGTTGTGGCGGCTCGGCTGCCTCGGTGTGTCACCGTATTTATGAACTGAGACACTTATCCGGTTATTTCCGGCTCGTCATGTCTGAGTAGTTTTGCAAAGAGGAGAGAGTTTTCAACTGCAATCCCTATGTGGCTCCCTATGGAAAGGAGCATATTCTCCTCTCTCGATGTAAGAGCCCTGATATTTTTATTTAGAAGATACATTATGGCAAGCACCTTGTCTTTTGACTTCAATGGGATTCCAACAATAGCAATATAGTCTTCCTCAGACACAGTAAAACCCTCGATACGTTCATCTACTGTAAGATTCTCAGAGGTCCAGGGTTTACCGGTGTTTATTATCTTATCACCGATATACTCAAAAAGTTCAGAGAGCCTCTGTTCTCTCGCCTGGTTTAAATCAATACCTGCGGATGCCACTATCGCAAAGGCCCTCCTCCTGTTGTCCAGCATCCATATTGCACCGGCATCGGCCTTCATCACATCTATTAAAGTCTTCAATGCCTCTGAAAATGTCCTTTCGATATCAAGGGACTGATTTAGTGTAGTAACAATTGAATAGAGTATGGAGATCTCTTCACTCCTCTGTTCGAGTTCTCTTGTCCTTTCTTTTACCATCTCTTCCAGTTTTATATAAAAGAGCTTAAGCTTTGCAGACATATCATTAAACTTTGTCGCAAGGTCTTCTATCTCATCCCCTGTGTTTATGGTTATTCTGTAGTCAAGGTCTCCTGATCCAATAATATCAGCCCCTTTCTGAAGTTCCTTAACAGGCCTGATAATCTTCCCTGTATTGAGGTATCCAAGAACGATAATAAAGCCTGCTCCAAACAGACCGGCAATCCCTATTCTAAGCAGAAGAGAGAATACAGGCATGAAGGTTTCTTTAGGGTCCTGGCTGGTCAGTACATACCAGCGCTTACCGTCTATGTTATCTTTTCCAAGAGTATAAGTAATCCTCACAGGTGAATACCCTACTATAGACTGCTTTCCAGGGTAATGTACATCTGCTGTTGTGGTAATCCAGCCTGATTGTTCCTTTGCAATATCTTCCAGTAATCCCTTGTCGATCTTATGTTCTTTTGACGTCGGAACAGGGGAGAAAAGTAGTTCCCCATCAGAGTTTGCCAGCATAACATGGTCTGTATTGCCCACCTTTGCTGTGGTGATGGCCTTAAAGAAGATATCTACATTATGCGACATGAGCAGCACGCCTACGGCCTTTCCGCCTTTAATCACAGGGGTTGCTATATCAAAGGTTTTCGTGCCGAATTCATCACTGATGTGGACATCACCTACATAGATAGCCCCTATACTGTTGTTGTATGCAGACCTCCACCACTTCTGATCTCCGTAATAGTAATGTCCGGGTTTTGTTGTGGCAGCGACAACAGCACCTCTTTCATTAGTAACCATTATAATATTATGCATCCCCTGCTCACCACTTCTCATAAATTCTTTCAGATAATCCGTTGCCCTGTTATTAAGTACCTCGAACAGATATGCATTTACTCCGACTGCCCCTGTCCATCTGGTCTCTATCTCCAGGATCCTCTTTTTAATCTCATCTTCTGTCTGACCTTCATAAAGCAGGTTTGCATCTTCCACAGATGACAGGATGCTTTGTGCAGAAGTAAGAAGCCTTGATTCTTCAATATGATGTCCAACTGAAAGGTCTATGTTGTTGCTTACAGTCTCTGCAAGCTCACGGAAGGTTGCACCTATAGTCTCCTTAAGCGCAGACTTACCTGTGTAATATATCAGGCCCAGCACCATCAATCCCGCGAAAAAGCTCACTGCGAGGGTTGATATAATAAGTCTTTTTTGAAGTCCGGACCTTTTTGATTCTGAATTCTCCATGTTATCTCACCTTACCGGATATCATGGTCCTCTCTGAGAATATCTTGTCTGTTAATCCTTTATCTATCTCTACATCACTTATACTAAGGATAGTCTGAACATCTGTCCTGACATTCTTAATAATAACCTTTTCCCATATAAAAGCGTTTTTAAGATTTTTCCATGTGATAAGCTGTGTCTTCTGTAATGCCCCGTCCGTAGAATAATAGTCAACCCTTTCCTTAAGGAAATCATTCTTTTTTATCCACCTGACGACCTTTCCATAATTATAATCAGGGTTGTTTTCCTTTGGCACACTCTCTATCACGTAATATAACTGGTTTTCTATTGTCTCCTCACGCAGGAGTTTATGTTTGTCAAGACTTGCATCCCTTGATATCATATCAGCAGGTTTGAGATTTGCACCGCTGAATATCTCGTCAGGGTGTTCCGGCAGCTTCTGTACCTTTTTAAGAATAGGAAGGTATATCCACATCTCCTCCGGTCTGTGTTTTGTGGCTTTATAAGTCCATACCATGAACACAGTCCCTTTGGTATCCGGTGGATATTCATGGAATACAAGCACCTTGGAGTCTATGTCCTCATCATCAGAGTAGTTCTTCCAATAACGGCGTAAAATAACCTTTCTCTCCTTTCCATCAGGATCCCGGATTGTAAAGGTGAGCTTGGACTGGGCATCCATACCAGGGTACACCCCTTCTGATTTTGCAACAATCTGATCTGCAGTTAGCTCTGCAGCGGCTGTTGGGGGGGTAACTACAGTTGCTCCTATAATACCAACAACCATCAATAGATACAGCATTTTTATCTGTTTTAATAACACTGCTGAAATCTCCTTTCTATTTACAAGAATTTATGTATTCTACCCTAATATTCGTACATTTACAATAACCTATCTTCATCTGTATGGACTAATAATATATCTTTCCATACTATGTTATCAATAAATTTAATCTCATATCTGTATGAATTATAGGGTCTGCCAAGCCTCTTTATCCATCCTTTAACCTCACCCCCCTTCTCAGTGCATCCAATGGCCCTTACTTTATCTCCTTCGTCCAATAACAATCCTATTTTATCAGAGGCTCTTTTAAGGGAACCTTTATTTACCTGATCTATTTCATTTATAATATCATCCAATTTATTCTGAAGATTATTATCGAGTGTAGTTTTTACTGTTAAACCAACGTTATACAGTAGATCCCTTCCAAAGGTTTTGTATAAATATCCTTCAATCAACCCCGCATAACATGGGGGTGTATCTCTTAAGCTGTTTGGCCTGTCAAGGTTGATTTGTGTGAACCTTTTATGCGGTTTGTCCCGTCTCAGTTCAATAGGTTGAGAAATGGCATTATCATACTCCTCCTGTGAAATAAGGTTATGTCTTAACATGAGCTTAAGAACAAGCTGCTGCCTTTTCATTATGCTTTCCATTTTCTTGTATGGATTGTAGTATGCCGGATTGCGGAGCATAGCAGTAAGAAAGGCTCCTTCCGATGTATTGACTTCATTTGCGTGTTTGTCCAGGTAAAATCTTGAGGCGAGCTCAACCCCGTAAATACCATAGCCCCATCCTATTTCATTAAGATACATCTCTATAATCCTCTCCTTCGGAAGTAATGTCTCCATCCTCTTTGCCAGAAAATATTCTTTTATTTTACGCGTAATGGTCTTCTCACTTGAGAGGTAGATATTCTTTGCCACTTGCTGGGTGATGGTGCTCCCCCCTCTAACAAGCCTCCGGAGCCTCAGGTTATCTTTTACTGCCTCCCATGTCTGTCTGTAGTCTATACCGCTATGCCTGAAAAAATAGGGGTCTTCAGTAGCAACAATAGCCTTTTTAATGGAATCAGATATCTGAGTTAAGGGAACCCATATCTGTTTTTTATCTTCCTGGATAGACGTCAGAAAATAACCATTGTTGTCATATATTGTTGTTACAGCATTATGCGAGAAATCCGTAATAACCTTATCCGGCGGGATCTCCTTTGCTAACTTATGGACCCACAATACTGTACCTGTAGAAACAATTATCAGGATAATGACAAAAAAGGATATAAACCGGAATATAAATTTAGTTAGACCCGTATTCATTAATAAATCTATTTTAACCAATAGTTCCTGTATATTCAATATAATGCTTGACATTCTACACGGCGTAGAATATATTTAAGGTTAGTTGCCTGAGGAAATTTATTAAATTTAGGGGGTATCAATATGAAAAGGAGAATTTCCTTTAGTATTATTTTTTTTCTATTGTTTTTAATCTTTATCACCCCGGCTATGGCACAAAAAGATCATAAGATGGAACATCAAATGGAAGGGGAGACAAAGGTTGTTGATGGGATAAAGGGACGTTTCAAGGTTCAACCTTCAATGGGCATGCTCGACCTCTATCTTACAGATGAAAAGACGGATAAGGTTATAACACAGGCAAAGGTAAGGGTTGCTGTTATTAGTCCTGATGGAAGAAAGATCGAAAAGGATCTTCCTGGTATGAAGATGGGTGAGCTCTTCTCATTTATGAATACTCTGGATATGTCAATGCAAGGTAAATACAGTTTTAATATTACAGTAGATGTTGAGAAAAAAAGATTGAACTTCCCCTTCAGTTATGAGGTTAAATAATATTGACAACTTCGTAAAAAGCCGGGTGCCATCCGGGTGTGCTGCGTTGCGCTTCATCCTTATTTTTTCTGCTTTCTTAATACTGAGAACATTCCTGGCCCCGGCATTAGCTATTGCTGAAGATTCACTTTCTCTGAAAAAGCTGATAGAAGAGGCAAGACGCAACAACCTGGAGATACAATCACTGCGACAGAATATCAAGACAAAAGAGGCACGGGCAAGGGCTGAAGGTGTACTCGATGACCCCCTCTTTAGAATAGAGATGATGGACATCTCAAAGGAAAACCCTCTTCCAACCCCTGGTAATGCCATGCAGACTAAGTATGAGATAAGCCAGATGTTCCCTTTTCCAGGAAAACTCTCCCTTCAGAAAAAGGCTGCACTTACAGAGATATTAATGGCAGAGGCTGAGTTAATGGCAAAAGAGCTTGAGATAATAAAGATGGTCAAGGAGGCCTATTACGAATATGTCTTTATAACAGAATCAATAAAGATTATCGAAGAGATAAAAGATCTTCTCGGCAATATGATACGGATCGCTGAGATCCGATATGCCACAGGCCAGGGTTCACAGCAGGATATTATAAAGGCACAGGTTGAAGTAACCATGCTTATAAATGAAACGATCAATCTTGACGCTGAAAGAGAGGTCATTAAGGCTGAACTCCAGGCGCTCTTAAATCAGCCGCAGGATATCTACCTTTCAGAACCCCAGGGGATATCTAAAGACAGGGTTGAGATAAGGCCCGATGAGCTTATAAGAAAGACCATTGAGATCAATCCTGACATTCAGATGACGAGGTATGGGATCAGGGTAAAGGAGACTGAAGCGGAACTTTCCAAAAAGAACTATTATCCTGATTTCATGTTAGGGGTTGCACCCATACAGCGGGACGGCAGGTTTGATGCATGGGATGCCATGTTCCAGATTAATATCCCGCTCTGGAGGGGTAAGTATGATAATCAGGCGGCAGAGGTTTCAAATGAGGTGGATACACTAAAATTCAGGCTCAAAGCTGAAGAGAACATAAAAACTGCACGGGTAAAAGAATGGGTAATCAAGGTAGAGACAGCGGATAAGATCAGGACTCTTTATGAAACGAGCCTTATTCCACAGGCAGAGCTCTCATTAGACTCAGCATTGAAAAACTACCGGTCTGGAAATGTGGATTTTCTTACCTTATTGGACACTGAGCGTGTATTAAAGAAGACGAAGATAGAATATCTTGATTCTCTTATTACATATTATAAAAGGGTGGCCTCCCTGGAAGAGCAAAAGGTAATTCAAGGTTATTAATGAAACATTCATGTTACATGTTAACACAAAGGACAATGAAAACAGGCGTAGACGTAGGGACAGACCTTTAGGTCTGTCCCTACAGCGTGGTGTTTGGGGGGGATTTTCAGGTGAAAAAATCATCGATTCTAATAATTGTTATTGCCAGCATAATTGGAGGGTTTGTCATAGGCACATTTATGGATCCTATATCAAAAAAGGATAAGGATATACAAAAAACGGAGAAGGGAGAACGGAAGATTTTGTTTTATCGTCATCCCATGAATCCGGGCGTGACATCTCCAACCCCGCAAAAAGATGAGATGGGTATGGACTATATCCCTGTTTATGAGGAGGCGGCAGCAAAAGAGGAGGTACCAGGAGCTGTCCGGATAAGCCTTGAGAAGATCCAGAGGATAGGTGTCAGGTCAGAAGTAGTAAAGAGACGTTCACTGAAGAGGGTGATAAGGACTGTGGGTAGAGTCGACCCGGATGAAAGAAAGGTTTATAACATCAATGCAAAGATCGCCGGATGGGTAGAGAAGCTCTATGTAAACAGGACAGATCAGATGGTAGATTACAATGAACCGCTCCTGGAGTTGTATAGTCCTGAACTCTTATCTGCCCAGGAAGAGTATCTGCTGGCATACCGGGCAAAGGAGAAGGTGGGCGAGAGTCCCTATCCTGAGGTTATCACGAGTGCGGAGACCTTATATGATGCGGCGAGGCAGCGGCTTAAATATTGGGACATATCCGAGGATCAGATCAGGAGGCTTGAAGAAGAGGGGAAGATTACAAGGACAATGATCATCAGGTCTCCCACCCAGGGGAGTGTTACAGAGAAGATGATTGTGGAGGGTTCCAGGATAGAACCAGGGGAGACACTCTTTAAGATCATAGACCATTCCGAAGTATGGGTCTACGGAGAGATCTATGAATACGAGATCCCCTTTGTGAAAGTGGACCAGAAGGCAAAGATAACTCCATCCTATGCCCCAGGGGAGGTTTATATAAGCACTGTTGAACATATCTACACCCATCTTGGGAGTATCCGCTATTCCCCCGGGGAGGCTGTAGAGGTTAGAACCGCCAAGGTCAGGTTTGGGCTCCCCAATCCTCAACATAAACTGAAATTGGGGATGTATGTAGATGTGGATATCGAGGTAGATGTGGCAAAAAATGCCATAGCAGTACCGGACTCTGCTGTGATCTATACCGGTGTCAGACAGGTAGTAATTGTTGATAAAGGGGATGGGAGATTTGAGCCGAGGAATGTAAAGGTCGGCGGCCAGGGAGATGGTTATTATCACATTATATCTGGCGTAGATGTGGGGGATAAGGTAGTCACATCCGCTAATTTCCTGATCGATTCAGAGGCAAGTTTCAGCGCCGCTCTGCAGGGAATGCAAGGGCACTAATGATAGAAAAGATCATAGAATGGTCAGCACACAATAAATTCATTGTTATTTTGTTCACAATCTTCGCAGTGGCCGGGGCCATTTACGTAATGAAACGGGTCCCATTAGATGCAATACCAGACCTGTCAGACACACAGGTTATTGTATACACCCGCTGGGATAGATCTCCTGATATTATGGAAGACCAGGTTACTTACCCCATAATAACTGCCCTCCTTGGAGCGCCACGGGTTAAGGCTGTCCGTGGGTTTTCTGATTTCGGTTTTTCCTATGTCTATATCATATTTCAAGATGGCACAGATATCTACTGGGCGCGAAGCAGGACCCTTGAATACCTTTCCAAGATATTACCTCAGCTTCCGGAGGGGGTTCAAACAGAGTTAGGTCCCGATGCCACAGGGGTCGGGTGGGTCTTTCAGTATGCCCTTGTTGATAAAACAGGTCAATATAACCTGGCAGATCTCAGGACGTTTCAGGACTGGTATTTGAGATACTGGCTGCAAACTGTCCCGGGAGTTGCAGAGGTCGCCTCTATTGGTGGTTTTAAAAAGCAGTATCAGGTAAACATCGATCCGAACAGGCTTGTAGCCTATAATATCCCGCTAATGAGGGTGGTCAATGCAGTTAGAGATGGCAACAATGATGTAGGTGGAAGATTAGTTGAGTTTACAGGTATGGAATATATGGTCAGGGGTAGGGGATACATAAAGAAGATAAAGGATGTAGAAGATATAGTAGTGGAGGTTGATAAAAATGGGACTCCGATTACAGTAAAAAATCTTGGCCATGTTGCAATGGGTCCGGATATTCGCCGGGGGATAGCTGATCTTGATGGAGAGGGCGATACAGTTGGTGGGATTGTGGTGATACGGCATGGAGAAAATGCCCTTAATGTTATTGAACGGGTCAAGGCTAAGATCGCAGAGATAAAGCCGTCACTCCCCAAAGGCGTAGAGATTGTAACAACGTATGACCGGTCCAGCCTTATACAGCAGGCGATTGATACCCTGAAAGGTACCCTTAAAGAGGAATTGATTATCGTTAGCATAATTATTCTGATCTTCCTATGGCATATACCATCTGCGATCATACCTATTATAACTATTCCGGTCGCTGTATTAATCGCTTTTATCCCCATGTATTTTATGGGTCTTACATCCAACATCGCATCCCTGGGAGGGATTGCTATATCAATAGGTGTATTAGTCGACGGTGCTATTGTAGAGGTCGAGAATGCCTATAAAAAGTTGCAATTATGGCTCGAAGGAGGGTGTGTGGGGGATTATCACAAGATCCGTCTCGATGCGCTTAAAGAGGTAGGGCCTTCTGTATTCTTTTCCCTCCTTGTTATTGCAGTAGCCTTTATGCCTATCTTTACATTAGTGGATCAGGAAGGGAGATTATTTAAACCGCTTGCCTATACAAAAAACCTGTCCCTGGCTATCGCAGCGGTCCTTGCAATCACCTTAGACCCGGCAATGCGGATGTTGTTTACGAGAATGGATTTTATCCATTTCAGGCCGAAATGGCTGGCATGGCCTGTGAATCAGGTTATTGTTGGAAGGTATTACCCGGAGGAAAGACATCCAATAAGTAAGGTGATCTTCCGGTTCTATGAACCAGCCTGCCGCAAGGTCTTACGCTACCCAAAAACAACAATCCTTGCAGCAATAATTCTGGTTATGGCAACCATACCTGTGTATTTCAAACTCGGCTCTGAATTTATGCCGCCACTCTATGAAGGCTCCCTGCTCTATATGCCAACTACCTTGCCTGGGATATCTGTAACAGAGGCCCAGAGATTAATGCAGATGCAGGACAGAATCCTGAGAACTATACCTGAGGTGGAAAGGGTTTTTGGCAAGGCAGGCCGTGCAGATACCTCAACAGATTCTGCGCCCTTTTCCATGATGGAGACAACGGTCATTTTAAAGCCAAAGGATGAATGGCGTAAGATCGAAAGGTGGTATTCATCATTGCCGGAGTTTCTTCAGAAACCCTTAAGACATATCTGGTCTGACACCCTCTCTAAGGAAGACCTTATAAACGATATGAATTCCAGATTGCAATTTGCCGGAGTAGTAAACGCATGGACTATGCCTATTAAAAACAGGATTGATATGCTCTCAACCGG
>Ga0209343_10005216_pt1 | contig 15851 bp, 17 predicted proteins | sample RifCSPlowO2_02_FD_184026 | JGI IMG/M metagenome (GOLD analysis project Ga0209343, IMG submission 184026) | Groundwater microbial communities from Rifle, Colorado - Rifle CSP2_plank lowO2_0.2 (SPAdes) (version 2) | ecosystem: Environmental > Aquatic > Deep subsurface > Groundwater | place... | reverse complement strand
CCCGCCACTGTTGGCGCAGTACTTTCATGTGCTTGCGCATGGCGATGGCCATAGACACGGCATTCACCGCATCTTTTTTCGCGCCTTTGCTGCTTGGGTCGCCGAAAAATACCATCACGCAGTCGCCAACGAACTTGTCGATGGTGCCGCCGTATTTCAGGCAGATCTTCGACATCTCGTTGAGGTAGGTGTTGAGCAGGTCGGTCAGGGCTTCCGCTTCCAGCTCCTCTGACAGCTCGGTGAAGCCTTTGATGTCGGAGAAGAATACCGTGAGCTTTTTACGTTGGGTCTCCAGGCGCACGCTCTTCTTGCCAGTGAAGATCGATTCCCACACCTGCGGTGACAGGTACTTGGCGAGGTTGCGTGCCAGCCGGGCAGCTTTTTCCTGTTCGCGGCTGATTTCGCTGCGCACCTGCGCCAGGCGCAGGCCCTGCTGGTGGACAAAATAGGCGGTGATGCAGATATACAGTGTGGTGAAGGCAATGCTGACCAGTGCCACCAGTGCCGGGGTGTGCACGTTGGGCTTGGCCTCTATCATGGCCAGGATGAAAACGGCACTGCTCAGGGCGATCAGGGCAGCCAGGCCGAGGTAACGCAGGCCGCCGATGACCAGGGCGCTGAACGTCATGATCAGTAGCGCCATCAAACTGGGTACCACTGAGAAACCCAGCAGGGCAATCGCGCCGCCGCAGTGCAAGGCATCAATAAACAGCAGGCTGAGCATCGTGCGCTGCGGGTGATCACGCTTGAAGCGCAGGCTCAGGTGGTGCGCCAGGTGCGGGTAAAGCAGGGCGTAGGGCACCATCCAGAGAATGTCGTAGCTGAAATGTTGGGTGTAGGTGCCGGCGGCAATGCTGGCTGCGATGGCGATATAGGCCAGTACGCGCGAGTAGTACTCACGCAGCGGTGGTGCCGGCAGTGCGGAAATTCGGGGGGGGCTTTTGACATTCATCCGATGGGACAATCCCTGCTGCTCGTCTGGCACCTCTGCTGGGTGCCTGGGTGGCGCACCGTGCAGGCTGCGCGAAATAAGCCAGGGATCATAACCAAGCCCACCGCAACCGCCAAGCGCGGCGGCCGAACGGCAAGGTAGCGTGGGTCAGTGGTTGCGAGCAGCGAGCGCTTAAAACTTGATGCGTCCGGTAAAGGCATCCTTGAGCATGACCCAGTCACCCATCAGCGAGTAGAACGGGTAGTCAAAGGTGGCGGGGCGGTTTTTTTCGAAAACGAAGTGGCCGACCCAGGCGAAGCCATAGCCCAGTAACGGGATGGCCAGCAGCCACAGCCACTGCTGAGTCACCAGGGCATAGCCCAATACGCAGAGCACCAACAGGCTGCCAACGTAATGCAGTCGGCGGCAGGTGGCATTGCTGTGCTCCTGCAGGTAATAGGGGTAAAACTCGGCGAAGCTGCTGAAGCGTTCGTGGGTTTCAGTACTCATCGGGGGCTCCTCTTATTCTTTTGAGCGTCACCCAGCTTGCAGCTGTGGCGGCTTACTAGCAGTCTAGGTCGACTGACGCGCTGGGCCACTGACATTAGGTGCCAGTTTAGTATCCTTCTGTCGCCCCTAGATTTCCTTATAAGAACAACTCATGAGCGAACGTACCACTTCATCCAGTTGGGCCTCGGGCATTGTCGCGGCCCTGGAGCTTGGCGGGGTTGATTGCCGCAGCCTGTTTGTCCAGTTGGGGCTCGACTATGCGGCCCTGACCGATCCCGACGCGCGGTTTGCCCAGGATGCGATGACCCGGCTCTGGCACATGGCCGTGGAGGCCTCGGGCAATCCGGCCATTGGCCTGAATATGGCGAAGATCTTGCGACCATCGTCCTTTAATGTGGTCGGGTATGCGGTGATGAGCAGTCGCAACCTGCAGGAAGGCTTTGCCCGGCTGGTGCGTTATCAGCGGATTATTGGCGAAGGCGCCGACCTCAGCTTTCATCCCACCCCGGAAGGCTATGAAATGCTGCTGGCGATTCATGGTGACCGGCTACCGTCGGCCCGGCAGAGCGCCGAAGCCTCGCTGGCTCACTCCCTAGCGTTTTGCCGTTGGCTGACCGGCAAGCCGCTGCGCCCGCGGCAGGTGAGCTTTATCGGGCCGGCGCCGGAGGACATGGCGCCCTATGAAGAAGTGTTCCAGTGTCCGCTGAAATTCAATGCCGAGCATTATGCCTTGCTGTTCGAGCGCGCTGACCTGGATGCTCCGCTGCCGTCAGCCAATGAGGCGCTGGCGCAGCTGCATGATCGGTTTGCCGGCGATTACCTGGCGCGTTTTTCCGGTACAAGGGTGACCCATCAAGTGCGTCAGGTGCTATGCCGCCTGCTGCCTCAGGGCGAGCCTAAGCGTGAGGCGGTGGCGCAGGCGCTGTTGCTGTCGGAGCGTACGTTGCAGCGACGCTTGCAGGATGAAGGCACCAGCTACCAGCACCTGCTCGACGATACGCGCCGTGAGTTAGCCGGCCAGTACCTGGGGCAGGCCAACCTGACCTTACTGGAAATTTCCTACCTGCTGGGTTTCTCTGATCCGAGCAACTTCTTCCGCGCCTTCCGTCGCTGGTTCGACAGTACGCCGGGCGAGTACCGCGCACGGCTTTAACGGCGCGCTTAGTGTCGCCAGAAGGCCGGCAGCATAAGCACCAACACGGTGAGGATTTCCAGGCGGCCAAGCAGCATGCCGAAGGTCAGCAGCCATTTGGCGGTGTCCGGAAGGCTGGAGAAGTTTCCCGCCGGGCCAATGATCGGGCCCATGCCCGGGCCGACGCCGGAGACGGTGCTGGCCGCGCCACTGAGTGCGGTGATCCAGTCCAGGCCGCAGAGTGTCAGGCCCAATGCCAGCACGGCGATGGTGATGGTGAAGAAGAACGAGAAGGTCAGAATCGAGCGGACAATGTCTTCATCCAGATGGTGGCGGTTGTACTGCTGCTTGATCACCGCGCGCGGATGAATCAGCTGCATCAGGTTGGCCCGGAGCAGCACGTAGGCTACCTGAAAACGGAAGATCTTCAGGCCGCCGGCGGTTGAGCCCGAACACCCCCCGATAAACCCCAAATAGAAGAACAGCATGCCGGCAAAACCGCCCCACAGTGTGTAGTCACCCAGGGCAAAGCCGGTGGTGGTCATGATCGAGGTGGTGTTGAACGCCACGTGGCGAATGGCTTCGAGCCAGTGCAGCTCGGTGCTGATGTAATACCACGTGCCGAGTAGCAGCCAGGTGCTCAGCAGAATGCCGAGAAAGCCCCGCACCTGCTGGTCGCGGATCAGCGCTTTGTAATTGCCGCGCAGCATTGAGGCAAACAGCACGAACGGCACACTGCCGAGAATCATCAGCACGATGGTTACCCAGTGCACGGCTGGCTCAGTCCATTTCCCCAGGGACTGATCAGAGGTGGAAAACCCGCCGGTCGCGATGGCTGACATGGTGTGGTTGATCGCATCGAAGACGCCCATGCCCGCCGTCCAGAGTGCCAGGCAGCCGATGAGGCTGATGCCCAGGTAAGCCGCGATCATGTATTTAGCGACCATGTGCGAGCGCGGCATGATTTTTTCGGAGCGGTCCGAGGATTCAGTCTGGAACAGGCGCATGCCGCCGATGCGCAGCATGGGCAGAATCGCCACGGCCATGGCGATAAAGCCAATCCCGCCGAGCCAGTGCAGCAGAGAACGCCAGATCAGAATCCCCGGTGACATGCTGTCCAGCCCGGTGAGGACCGTGGCGCCGGTGGCGGTGATGCCCGACATGCTCTCGAACACAGCGTCGGTCACGCCCAGGTGTTGGGAAAACATGAACGGCAGTGCGGCGAACAGCCCCACCAGAATCCAGCTGGACACCGTCAGCAAGTACATGTCGCGTGGGCGCAGCTGCACGTCTTTGGGCCGGCCCTGGGCAATCATCGCGATACCCGCTATGCATGTGATCAGGCTGGACCAGAGAAACGCATTGAGCTCATCAGGCCGCGCAAACAATACGAGGGTCAACATGGGGACTGCCATGCTGATCGCCAGGGTCAGAAGAAAGATGCCATTGATAAACGCGATAATCCGCAGGGTCGGCCAAGCCATTTAAGCGTGTTCCATTCCATGAGTAGCAGGAGTCTAGGTGATCGGGCTGGCTTTTCGCTCGGTCGATTTCACTCAATGGCGCCAGAATGCTCGCGTGACCAGAACCAGTACGGTGAGGATTTCCAGTCGACCGAGCAGCATGCCGATGGTCAGCAGCCATTTGGCCGCATCCGGTAAGGTCGAAAAATTACCTGCCGGGCCGATGATTGGCCCTAGTCCCGGGCCCACGTTACAGACGGCTGTCGCAGCACCGGTTAGCGCGGTTACCCAGTCCAGGCCCAGTAATGTAAGGCCAAGGGCAATCACGCCGATGGTGATGGTGAAGAAAAACGAAAAGGTGATCAGCGAGCGGACAATCTCTTCATCGAGGTTGTGATTGTTGTACTGCTGCTTGATCACAGCGCGTGGGTGCACCAGTTGCTGCAGGTTGGCCCGCAGCAGCACATAGGCCACCTGAAAGCGAAAGATCTTCAGGCCGCCGGAGGTGGAACCCGAACAGCCGCCGACAAAGGTCAGGTAGAAGAACAGCAGCACGGCGAAACTGCCCCAGGTGGTGTAATCGCCCAGGGCATAGCCGGTGGTGGTGACCACCGAGGTGACGTTCACCGCAACGATGCGAAACGCATCCAGCCAGCTGTTATCCGAGTGCAGCCACAGCCAGGTACCGAACACCAGCCAGGTGGCCAGCAGAAAGCCGAGAAAACCGCGTACCTGGTGGTCCTTGAACAGCGCTTTGCGGTTGCCGCGCAGTGTGGCGACATACAGGGTAAAGGGCAGGCCGCCGAAGATCATCAATACCACTGCCACCCAGTGCACGGCTGGTTGGCTCCAGTTGGCCAGGGATGAATCCGAGGTCGAGTAGCCGCCGGTGGAGATCGAGGTCATTGCATGATTGATCGCATCGAAGGGCGTCATGCCCGCCAGCCAAAAGCCGAGAAAGCCGATCAGGGTCAGGCTCAGGTAGATAAACAGAATGTATTTGGCCGCCATATGCGAGCGCGGCATGACCTTCTCGCCCCAGTCGGAGGATTCTGTCTGGAACAGGCGCATGCCACCAACCCGCAGCAACGGCAGAATCGCCACCGCCATGCCGATAAAGCCGATACCGCCCAGCCACTGCAGCATCGAGCGCCAGATCAGCAGGCCCGGTGATGCCTTATCCAATCCAACCAGAATGGTTGAGCCAGTGGTGGTAACGCCGGACATGGTTTCGAAGAAGGCATCGGTGTAGCTGATATGCTGAATCAGCACCATCGGTAGGGCGGCGAAGATGCACACCACCAGCCAGCTACCGGTGGTTAGCAGGTACATGTCGCGCGGGCGCAGATGCGCTTCTTTCGGTCGCCCAGGGAGGACCATGGCAATGCCAGCCACTGCGGTTACCAGGCTGGACCAGAGAAAGGCGTTGAGGTCGTCGGTGCGTGAATACAGCAGCAGCGTCAACATGGGGATCAGCATGCTGACGGCCAGAGTGATCAGGAAGATGCCGAGAATAAAAGCAATGATGCGCAGTGTCGGCAATGACATGGAGTCGGCTCGGGCTCTGTAGGGCAAAGGGGCGTCATTCTACGCGCGCTGTAGCCGCTGTACAGCAGTCGTAATGCGTGCTTTACAAGCGCTTGGCGCTGCATAGAATAGCCACCAGGTGCCGGCCCTTGCCGGTTTCTGAGCCCGCCAAATCATGTCCGATAGTAATCCTTGTCTTAGCTGTGGCGCCTGCTGCGCGCATTTTCGTGTGTCTTTTTTCTGGGGGGAGTGCCAATCGGCCGGTGGTTTGATGCCGGACGATCAGGTTGTGCTGATCACCCCGCACCGTGTTGCCATGCGTGGCACGGAAAGCAAACCCACGCGTTGTAACGCCCTGCTGGGGGACGTTGGCCAGGGGGTGCGCTGTACGCTTTATGAACAGCGCTCCAGCACCTGCCGCGAATTTGAGGCCTCCTGGGCCAATGGCGAGCACAATCCGCATTGCGATGCGGCGCGCAGTGCGCACGGCTTGCCGCCGTTAATGCCGCCGGTGTTGCCGAGCGTTTCTCCCGAGCGGGTGGCCTGAGAATCTGTGCGGATTGCCCCTCAGCTGCGCGCAGGCACTAGAATGGTCGACTGTTTCAATTGCCGAGGTGGCTGATGGACGCTCTTGATGCGTTGCTAAACCGTGTTTCTGCGCCGCGCCTGATGGCGCCTGCCCCTGATGCTGCTCAGCGTGAGCTGCTGTTTCGTGCCGCCTTGCGCGCGCCCGATCACGGCCAGCTCAAACCCTGGCGCTTCCTCACAGTGGAAGGCGAAGCGCTTGTGCAACTGGGTGAGCTGTTTGCCCGTGTATTACCTGCTGATGCCAGCCCCGAAGCGCTGACCAAGGCGCGCGCCATGCCGCTGCGTGCGCCGTTGCTGGTGGTGGTGATTGCCCGTGTGCAGGCCAGCCTGAAAGTACCGGCGCAGGAGCAGGTGCTGGCCGCCGGCTGTGCGGCCCACGGCATTTTGCTGGCTGCCCATGCGCAAGGCATTGGTGCGGTTTGGCGCACAGGTGATATGGCCTACAACCCGCAGGTTGCCGCCGGCTTGGGCCTGGGCGCGGATGAACAGGTGATTGCCTACCTCTACCTGGGCACGCCAGAGCGCGAATTGCGCGCAGTACCGCAGGTACAGGTCGATGATTTTGTCACGGCCTGGTCGGCGCCTGATTCGGCAGAGTAAGCGGTAGGCGCAGGGTGGCTATAAAGCCGCCTTGCGCATGATTACTCAGCTCCAGTTGCCCGCCATGCCGCTCCGCCGCGCGGCGCGCGATGGCAAGCCCGAGACCATGACCACTGCTGGTTTGGCCGGGCGCGCGGAAGAAGGGTTCGCCAAGTCGCGTCAGCAATTCAGGCGCAACGCCGGGGCCGTGGTCACGTACGCTCAGACATAGTTGCTCGGCGTTTCGGCTGGCCGTCAGTTCAATAGTCTGGCCGACCGGGTTAAAGCGCAGGGCATTGCGCAGCAGGTTATCCAGCGCACGTTGCAGCATGTCCGGCCAGCCATTGAGCTGCAGGCCACTTTCCAGCTGAATCTCGATTGTTTGCTCGGGCGCATCCAGGCGCGCATCGTCCTGCAGTTTGTGCAGCAGCTCACCCAGGTTGATTGGCTGCGCTGCGCCCGGTTCGGCGTCGAGGCGGGCGAGGGCGAGAATTTCACTGATCAGCGCTTCCAGGCGGTCACACTCCTGGCTCAGGCGTGGCCAGTACTTTTCCCGTTCCACTGCATCGGCGCGCTCGGTCAGCGCCAGGGCGATACGCAGGCGGGCCAGGGGGGAGCGCAACTCATGTGACACGTCGCGCAGCAGCTGGCGCTGACTGCTGATCAAACCTTGAACACGCTCGCCCATGCGGTTGAAGTCAGCCGCCAGTACGCCGAGTTCATCACGTCGCTCGGCCAGTTTGGCCAGGCTGTTCTGCTGGTAGGCGGTTTGTCCCAGATCATGCACGGCGCCGCGCAGGCGATTCAGTGGGCGGGTGATAGACAGCGTCAGCCAGAGGCTGAAGAGGGTCAGCACCAACATGGCGATGCCCAGCGCGCTAAGCGGCCAAAGCAGGCTGTCGCGCTGCCAGGCAGCAACTTCTGGAATCGGGATGCGGTAAATAAACAGGTAGGTTTCGCCGCTGTGTGGGCTTGTGTAATCGACACTCAAACGGCGCCAGGGCAGGCGCTTTTCATTGCGGTGACGGGCTTCAAAAGCCGCCGCACGCGGCGGGAAGGTGCCTTGAACGACCGGCTGGCCGCTGTCATCGAGCACCTGTACATCAATGCGGAACTTGCGTTTGCGTTGTTCGAGCAAATTTTGGGCTGCGCGCGGGCCTTTCTTTTCGTAGCGTTGCGTCCACGTCTCGGCGAGGTCGTCCATGCCGGGGTGCTGGCTGAGCAGCCAGGCATCCTGATTGAGCATGCGCCCAAGCAACATGGACAGCCCGGCAACCAGGGCAATGGCCAGCCAGAAGCTGGCAAAAATGCGCCAGAACAGTGACCGCACGGTAGCTCCTTAGTGATGCAGTAGTAGAAATGCTAACGCCCACCCGGCTGGAAAACCGGGTGGGCGTAGCGGCAACAATGCCTGGATCAGTTCTTTTTCGCTTGGTCTGCCTGCCAAGCCTTGAATGCCTGGTGCTCGGCGCGGCGCTCTTCCATCTTTTTCTGGTGCTCGTCGAAGGCTTTTTGCTGCTCAGGCTTGAGCAGGGCGCGGATGGCGCTGTGCTGTTTGTCCTTGGCGGCCTGCAACTCGTCCTGCATGGCTTTCTGTTCAGCGGCGGGCAGCTTGTCCAGGTAGCGCTGGGTGATCTCATGGGGACCTTGCATCTGCTCGCCCATCAGCTTACGGATTTCGCGGTGTTGCTCTTTGCTCAGGTCGAGTTCTTTAAACATCCGGGAGCCATGTTCGCCATGATGGCCGCCGCCGTGCCGTGGACCGTCTTCAGGCATAGCCATAGCCAGGGTTGGGAGCGTCAGCGCGAGCAGTACAGCGGTCAGGGTTTTACGCATGGTGTGTCTCCTTGTCTGAAACCGGTAAACACCGGATGAGCCCAGTCTAGGGCGGTCAAGGTCAAGGGCGGTCAGGGCAAGGTAAAGCTTAGGTAAAGAGCGCGGCGCAGCTGATTTACACAACCACGGCTCAGACGCTGTAGTAGTAGCCGCGGCTACGCAGAGCAAGAATGCGCTGGCGGCCGTCGGCATGCGGGCCGAGTTTTTTGCGTAGGTTACTGACGTGCATATCCAGGCTGCGGTCATACAGAGTCAGTTTGCGGCCAAGGGCCAGTTGCGCCAGTTCCTGTTTATCCACCGGTTCGCCCGGATGTTGCAGCAAGGCTTCGAGGATGCGGCTTTCCGAGAGCGTCAGCAGCACTTCTTGTTCGCCCAGGGTCACGGTGCCACGGGCCTGGCTGTAATGCAGGTCACCCAGGTCGAGTGGGCTGCTGGGTGTGGCCGGCAGGCTGCGGCGCAAGACGGCGCGCAGGCGCGCGGTGAGTTCGCGGGGGTCGCAAGGTTTAGCCAGGTAATCGTCCGCGCCAAGCTCCAGACCGAGAATCCGGTCCAGCGGTTCGCCGCGTGCCGAGAGCATCAGCACCGGCAGCTCCGGATGGTCGCTGCGTAACTGCTTGAGCAGCTCCAGGCCGCTGCCATCGGGCAGCATCACATCCAGCACCACGGCATCCGGGCTGTGTTTGGCGAGGGCATTGCGCGCGCTGTGGCCATCATGGCAGGCACTGACCTGAAAGCCTTCCTGGGTCAGCCAGCTGGTCAGCAGTTCGCAGAGTTCGACGTCGTCGTCGATTAACAGCAGATCACTCATGGGTCAGTTAAGCCACTCGCTGCGTGAGCTGCGGCCACGGCGTAGCAGGGCGCCGATGATCACCCCGAGTAAGCCGGCCCCGGCGCCCGTGGCAAACCACATCTGCTGTTCACTGATCAGCGGTTGCGGGGCGCTGGCGATGGCTTTTTTCAGCTGCAGCTTGAGGCGCTGGTTTTCCTGGCGCAGGCGCTGCAGCTGCACGGTGTCACGTTCGTTGCTGCTGGTCTGCAGTTCAGTCGCGAGGGCTTCGCGTTGCTCTTCGCTGAGCGCCAGTCGCTGCTCCAGTTCATCAATCTGCGTCTGCGCTGAAGTGGCTTCTGCCAATGGCAGCGGAGGGCTTTCCTCGGCCTGAGTGATGGCTGGCAAGCACAGGGTCAAGAGCAGAAACAGCGGGCCTGGACGCATCGGAACTCCTATCTTTGTAATTGTTGTTATGGGTTATTCAGCGGGAGATTGGCTCAAGGCAAGACCAATTTGAAGGGTTTTACCAGCACCGAGGCGTACACCCCAGCGGCGCGGTAAGGGTCGGCCTCAGCCCATTGTTGCGCGGTTAGCAGCGAGTCGAACTCGGCGACGATCAAGCTGCCGGAAAACCCCGCTGGACCTGGATCATTGCTGTCGACGGCCGGGTGCGGTCCGGCAAGGATCAGGCGACCCTCGTTTTTCAGCTGCTCCAGGCGCGCAAGGTGCGCCGGACGGGCATTCAAGCGGTTTTCCAGGGAGTTCTGCACATCGGTGGCAATGATCGCGTAGAGCATTTCAATCCTTAATAAGGTCGTCGGCGCAGGCCGCTACCTGGGGAGAAAAGCAGCCCGGTCAGGCAAAGTCGAGGAAATATTGGTGCAAGCCAGCAAGAATCTGCATCTGGCGGCATAATATCAAACATAAATGACTCGGAAAGCGCCCCCTATGGATGTTGATTTGCATTGCCACAGCACCGCTTCAGATGGTGCACTCGCGCCCGCTGTGGTGGTGGCGCGGGCGTTTGAGCGCGGTGTGCGTGTGCTGGCGTTGACCGATCACGACACCCTTGATGGCCTCGATGAAGCGGGCGCAGCGGCCCAGGCATTGGGCATGCAGTTGATCAACGGTATCGAGCTGTCCTGCACCTGGGGCGGTGCGACGATTCATGTGCTGGGCTACGCCTTTAATCGCAATGCGCCGGCGTTACAGCAGGCAATTGCTGAATTGCACGATGGGCGCTGGCTGCGCGCTGCGGAAATCAGTAAGCGTCTGGAAGCCAAAGGTATGCCAGGTGCACTGGAAGGCGCGCGTGCTCTGCAGCAGGAGTTGGGCGACAGTGGTAATGCTCCGGCACGCCCGCATTTTGCCGACTTTCTGGTGCGCAGCGGGTACGTCAAGGACCGTGCTGAAGCATTCCGCAAGTGGTTGGGTTCAGGCAAGTTGGGGGATGTGAAACAGCATTGGCCGGAGCTGGCGCAAACTGTGGATACGTTACGCCGAGCTGGTGCCTGGGTTAGCCTGGCGCATCCCTGGCAGTACGACTTTACTCGCAGTAAACGGCGTAAGTTAATTGCCGATTTTGTCGGCGCGGGTGGGCATTCATTGGAAGTGGTCAACGGCATGCAGCCCGCTGATCAGGTGGGCAGTCTAGCGATTCTGGCGAGGGAGTTCGGCATGTTCGTCACCGCTGGCAGTGATTTCCATGCGCCTGGCCAGTGGTCTGAACTGGGCGTTTACCGCCCGGTGCCCGAGGATCTACCGCCCTTATGGGCACGGTTCCAACATGTCCAGCAGCCTACTGCACTTTGACCCGGGGCCTAGCGTGAGCCAATTCTTCCAGATTCATCCGGAAAACCCGCAAGCACGGTTGATCAAACAAGCCGTGGAAATCATCCGTAATGGCGGTGTGGTGGTCTATCCGACCGACTCTTCCTATGCAGTCGGCTGCCATATTGGCGACAAGAACGCCGTGGAGCGTATTCGTCGCCTGCGCCAACTGGATGACAAGCACAACTTCACCCTGGTATGCCGCGATCTGTCGCAGCTCAGTACCTTTGCCAAGGTCGATACCGCCGCCTTCCGCTTGCTCAAGAGCCATACCCCGGGGCCTTACACCTTTATTCTCAATGCCACCCGTGAAGTCCCGCGCATGCTGCTGCATGCCAAACGCCGCACCATTGGCCTGCGTGTGCCCAGTCATCCGATTGCCATGGCCTTGCTGGCCGAGCTGGATGAGGCATTGATGAGCGTGACCTTGATTTTGCCGGGCGAAACGCTGCCGATGAGTGATCCTTACGAAATGCGTCAGATACTTGAGCATCAGGTCGATCTGATCATCGATGGCGGCTTCGGCGGCCTGGAAGCCTCCACTGTGGTCAGCTTGCTCAACGATGAGCCCGAGGTGTTTCGAGTAGGGTGCGGTGATCCGTCGCCTTTTACGAATGGCAACTGATCCTGGCTATAATCGGGTTCCTTTGAGTTTTCAGGTAATCCGTTTTGAGTCTTGTTGACGCTGAACGCCGCGTGCTGTCTGGCATGCGCCCAAGTGGCTTGCTGCACTTGGGGCACTATCAAGGTGTGCTGAAGAACTGGGTGAAGCTGCAACACACCTATGAATGCTTCTTCTGCATCGTTGACCTGCACGCCCTGACCACTGATTACGATGATGTCGGCCCACTGTCGCAGCGTGTCATGGACATGGCGGTGGACTGGTTGGCAGCCGGCGTGAGCCCCAGCTCAGCGACGCTGTTTATTCAGTCGCAAGTCCCTGAACACGCCGAATTACACCTGCTACTGTCGATGATCTGCCCGCTCAGCTGGCTGGAGCGCGTGCCCTCCTATAAAGAGCAGCAGGAGCAGCTGCACGGCAAGGACCTGAGCACCTTCGGCTTTCTCGGTTACCCCTTGCTGCAGGCGGCTGACATTCTGCTGTACCGCGCAGGCGTGGTGCCGGTTGGCAGCGATCAGCTGGCGCATATCGAGTTTGCCCGGGATGTGGCGCGGCGCTTCAACCACTTGTATGGCCGCGAGCCAGGTTTTGAGGAAAAAGCCGAGGCGGCCATCATCAAACTGGGCAAAAAAACCGCGACGCTCTACAACAACCTGCGCAGGGCTTATCAGGAACAGGGCGACGCTGAGGCGCTGGAAACCGCGCGAGCGCTGCTCAAGGATCAGCAGAGCATCACCCTGGGCGATAAAGAGCGCCTTTACGGCTACCTAGAAGGTGGCGGCAAGATTCTGCTGATCGAACCGCAGGCCATGCTGGGCGATTCGCCCAAGCTGCTTGGGCTTGATGGCGGCAAGATGTCTAAGTCCAACAACAACGCCATTTTCCTGCGTGACAGCGGCGCAGCGATCGAGGAGAAAATCCGTCGTATGCCGACTGATCCGGCGCGGGTGCACCGGGATGATCCCGGCAGCCCGGCCAATTGTCCGGTGTGGTCGTTGCATCAGCTGTATTCCAGCAATGAAACCTGCGACTGGGCACAGCAAGGCTGTCGTAGCGCAGGTATCGGCTGTCTGGAATGCAAGGCACCTTTGGTCGAAGCGCTGCAGCAGGAACTGCAACCTCTGCAGGCGCGTGCTGCGGATTATCAGGACAACCCTGATCTGGTCCGGCAGATTCTCGCCGATGGCGCTGAGCGAGCGCGCTCTGAAGCGCGCGAAACCCTCACTGAAGTGCGCCTGGCCCTTGGCCTGAATTACCGCTGAACCTGACGCTGTATCTACCTTCGAGAATGACCATGTCCAGCGTGCCAGCCCAGGAACATCCCGAGATCCATCCCCACGATCAGGCCAATGCGCAGCAGGAGCTGCCATTTGCCCTGGTGTATGGCCAGGCGGTCACTGAAATGCCGCTCGATCTGTACATCCCGCCGGATGCGCTGGAAGTGTTTCTCGAAGCCTTCGAAGGGCCGCTGGACCTGCTGCTTTACCTGATCCGCAAGCAGAACATCGACGTACTGGATATCCCGGTGGCGGAAATCACCCGCCAGTACATGGGCTACGTCGAGTTGATGCAGTCGGTGCGCTTGGAGCTGGCTGCCGAGTATCTGGTGATGGCGGCCATGCTCGCCGAGATCAAGTCGCGCATGCTGTTGCCGCGCTCCAGTGAGGCGGAAGCGGAGGAAGACGACCCACGTGCCGAGCTGATCCGCCGTCTGCAGGAATACGAGCGTTACAAGGCCGCCGCGGAAGGTATCGACGGCCTTAGCCGGGTTGGCCGTGACGTCACGGTGCCGCGTCTGGACGCGCCCGAAGCGCGGGCGCGCAAGCTGCTGCCGGACGTCAGCCTGGAAGAAGTGCTGCTGTCGATGGCTGAGGTGTTGCGCCGCGCCGATATGTTCGAAAGCCACCAGGTCACCCGTGAGGCACTGTCGACCCGTGAGCGCATGAGCGAAGTGCTCGAGCGTCTCAAAGGCGGCGCGTTTGTGCCGTTTGTCAGCCTGTTTAGCGCTGAAGAGGGCAAGTTAGGGGTGGTGGTGACCTTTATGGCGGTGCTCGAGTTGATCAAGGAATCCCTGGTTGAACTGGTGCAGAATGAGGCCTTTGGGCCAATCCATGTGCGTGCGCGGGCTGAATAAGCATGAACCTTAACGAACCTCGCGAGCTGGCCAGCCTGCTCGAAGCCTTTCTGCTGGCATCCGGCAAACCGCAGTCGCTGGAGCGTCTGTACGAACTCTTCGAAGAGGCTGAACGGCCGGAGCCAGCGGTCTTCAAAAAGGCCCTGACGCACCTGGGCAAGTCCTGCGAAGGGCGCGCCTTCGAGCTTATCGAAGTGGCGTCCGGTTACCGCCTGCAAGTGCGCGAGAAATTTGCGCCTTGGGTGGGTCGTCTATGGGAAGAACGGCCGCAGCGCTACTCGCGCGCGATGCTGGAAACCTTGGCGCTGATTGCCTACCGCCAGCCGATCACCCGTGGCGAGATCGAAGATGTGCGCGGTGTGGCGGTCAACAGTCATATCGTCAAAACCCTACTGGAGCGTGAGTGGATTCGTGTGGTCGGTTATCGCGATGTGCCGGGCAAACCGGCGATGTTCGCCACCACCAAGGCCTTTCTTGATCACTTCAACCTGAAAAGCCTCGACGAGTTACCGCCCCTGGCCGCCCTGCGCGAACTGGAACCGGAGCCGGCGCTTGCCTTCGAGGATGATCTGGAGGCGCCACAAAGCCTGCAGGCGCGTGCTGACCTGGCCCTGGCCGATGAGCCCGCGGTGGAAGCGAGCGAAGAAACCAGCTTCAGCAGCCTACTGGCTGAACTCGACTCGATGGAGCAGGGTCTGAAGACCGACTTCGATGATTTACCCGAGCAGGACGATGAGCGTGACGATGCTGAAGAGCCTCACGAAACCCTGGATAAAGAGCAGCTGCCTGACTGAAGTGCTGGTGGCACCAATGAAGGCGTTAGCGCGGTGAAAGACCCCTGCATCAAGCTGTGCAAGTTCGAGCGCGATATCTGTCTCGGTTGCGGGCGCAGCAAGGCCGAGATCAAAGGCTGGAAGAAGCTCGACAAGCCTGCCCGACGTGCCGTTCTGGCCGAAGCGGATATGCGCTTGCTGAGTTTGGCGACCATCGGTCGACGCAAAGGCTGACGTCCACCGATCAGGCGACTAGCCTCAACCCGTGCGTAAGCGCCGCGTTTCGCGTATGCTCCGCGACCCTTCGACGACTCGAGTCGTCCAATCACTAAAGAAAACACCGGGAGGTGCCCAGATGAGTGAAGAAATCGAAGAATACAGCCCCGCAGGCGAAAAACTGCAGAAAGTCATGGCGCGTATGGGCCTGGCTTCACGCCGTGAAATCGAAGCCTGGATTACCGCTGGCCGCGTCAAGGTCAACGGCGCAGTCGCCAGCCTAGGTGTGCGCGTTGACCTGCACGATGCGATTGCTGTCGATGGCAAGGTGATCCGCCGCGAAGAAGCTGCCGAAAACGTGCGTCGCGTCATCATCTACAACAAGCCTGAAGGTGAGATCTGCACCCGTGACGACCCAGAAGGCCGTCCGACCGTGTTTGACCGTCTGCCACGGCCGAAAGATGGCCGCTGGATCAATATCGGTCGCCTCGACATCAACACCACCGGTCTGCTGATGTTCACCACCGACGGTGAGCTGGCCAACCGCCTGATGCATCCTTCTTTCCAGATGGACCGCGAGTACGCCGTGCGCGTGCGTGGCGAAGTCGACGAAGAGATGATCGAGCGCCTGAAAGCCGGCGTGATGCTGGAAGATGGCCCGGCCAAGTTCACCGACATCAAGGTCGCACCGGGCGGCGTGGGCTTCAACCACTGGTATCACTGCGTGGTCATGGAAGGCCGTAACCGCGAAGTGCGCCGTTTGTGGGAATCCCAGGGTCTGGTGGTCAGCCGCCTGAAGCGCGTGCGTTTCGGCCCGGTGTTTATCACCTCGGACCTGACCATGGGTCGCTGGCGCGAAATGAGCCAGCGCGAAGTGGATATCCTCAGCGAGGAAGTCGGCCTCAAGCCGGTCGCCTTGCCGGATATGAAGGAAAAAGCCC
>Ga0209343_10005215_pt1 | contig 15852 bp, 11 predicted proteins | sample RifCSPlowO2_02_FD_184026 | JGI IMG/M metagenome (GOLD analysis project Ga0209343, IMG submission 184026) | Groundwater microbial communities from Rifle, Colorado - Rifle CSP2_plank lowO2_0.2 (SPAdes) (version 2) | ecosystem: Environmental > Aquatic > Deep subsurface > Groundwater | place... | reverse complement strand
TCAGCTGTTTGGTGAAGGTGGGACAGGCTGTGATACGAACCCTTCCGTATCACCCCCCTTAATAGTCTCGCTACCACTTGCCGGAAAAAAACAAAGCCGTCCAACCTGTGATACGTACCTGAAAAAAAACCGCACTTTTGTGGCAAAAAGAGCCACTTCTGCCACAAAAAGCCACTCGAGGCACTTCTGGCAGAAGTGGCCAGAAGTGCCTCGAGTGGCTTTTTTAGCCGTTTTTTCGGCCAGCCTGGCCCTAAGACCTCGAAGCAACGTACAGTCGCTACGGAGCCACCACCCCAAAACATAGAAGACTGTTCACAGCTCAATGACCAAGTCTGGACGAAATCCAGTCTTCTCACCCGGATACCCGCGAGGATTGCAGACCACACGGGTGCCCGCCACGTCATAGTCGACGGCGGTGTGCGAATGCCCATGCACCCAAAGCGCCATCTGCTCGGCCCCCATAAGGCCTTCCCAGCGATTGGCATACGCGGCATCCATGTGAGTGCCTGCATGTGGGTTGCCCTGCAGGGAGCGCAACGTTGGCGCATGGTGAGTGATTACAACCGTTGGCCCGCCAAATGGCTCCAATAACTTCATGCGCAGCCAGTCTTTCGTCTGCACTGACTGGGCAATCAAATCGGCGGGGCGGATGCGCCTGTAGCTTTCCGTGCGGATCTGCCGGAAGTCATTCAGCGCATTCTGAGCACTCATGCATGCCATCGGAGGGTTACCGGTAGCGGCGAAGTCCGTCCACATGGTTGCACCCAGAAACCGTACCCCCGCCACGATCACTTCGTCCCGATCCAACACCCGAACGCGGTCATCCTGCGCCGCCCGGAGTTTCTGAAGGGTGTGAGTAAGGTGCCCGCCGTAAAACTCGTGATTGCCAGGGACGTATAACACCGGCCCAGAAAAGGATTGCCTCGCCCATTCGACTGCACGTGCTTTGACATCAATGTCGCCAGCCAGAATGACCACATCACACTCCAGGGGTTCTGGAGCAAATGGGCTGAACTCATTGTGCAGGTCGGAGAGTAAGTGAATACGCATCATCATTTCTCAGTTGCTTAGCGTTCATCCCGAGAGCGTGTGATGACCATGCCGTTGTTCAGCGGTAACCAACAGTGATCCACTCTCCAACAGATAGGCGGCAGCTGGGGAGGATGGCTCATTTTTGCGGATTTACTTGCTCCCGGATACGGTCCATTTTCGCTATTTGGGCTTCTGTCAGGCACCCGAGTGCGAAATGCATTGGATCGCTCCAGACGATTTCATCGGTGGATGGTCTGCGCATGATATTGGTGATATTGGCATCTACCGTCCCGTCGTTCACGGGTAAGTACTGAGCAGCCGCAATCAGCGTACTCAGGAGGCCTGAGTACTCCTTGTGGGTACTCGCTGCGATTGTGCACCGGTCCAGGAATCGCTCTCGCTCGTGGTGATCTACGAGGTCGTCACCTGTCAGCCCTTTAAACAGTTTCTCCAGGAAGGCACCTTCAGCACTTTCGGGAAGTACAGGTTCGAGCCATTCGACTTCAGATAGCCAGTAAAACTCATCCCGAACCCGGTCATCATTAGGGGCCATGGGGCCAAAATCCTGAATCACTCGCACTACCAATCGATTGCCCACGGCGGACTGCTGGGATAGGAAATTGTGGCCGCATCCGTCTGTTGTCAGCCGGTAAAGCTTGCCCTCACGGTGGAATAGCATCGCGGAAGAGCCATGCTCGAAGTACTCGGCTCCGCAGAGCGGCTCTTGTGACATTACGTAGTCGAAATAAGGCCCGTTAAAGAGGCTGTCCATGGCGTACGTTTTCCTGATCTGTCGTGATGAGTTCGCTGTGGAAGTGCCAAGCTGCTCAGGCGCTGGCTAACTCGGAAATTCGTTCTTCTGTTCTGGCGATTGAGTCGCGCAGCAGCGCCTCTCGATCCTTGAGGCGCTGTATTCGGCAGTGTTGAGGGTGTTCACACTGCGCCTCGGCTTTTGAGCACACGGCGCACACAAGGACCGTTGCATCTCGGGTCTGCTCCTGGGCCATGTTCAGGAGCATATGCAGCAACTTGGCTTTAACCGACAGTACTAGCACCAGCGGCCAAGTGATAAGCCTGCGCATCAGGCACCGCCTTTTGCGGTGAGGTTGGTCACCTTCGCGCACAGTTGAGTGCGTGCAGCGTCGAGTACGTCTGCATTGGTCTTCGCTGACAGTTGTTCGCGAGCTTTGTTGCCCAGGAAGTAGCTGATTCGCTCAGCGTTAGCACCGGATGGATGAGGTAGTCCCGTTAGAACCTGCTCGGGTCTGAGGAGACCTTTTCGTTGCAGGTGTTCAAAGGCTTCCGCCACTTTTGGGCCTAGGGGCACGTAAACGCAGTTCTCATCCAAGGTGCGAACTTCCTCAGCGAGGTGAGTGTCGACCTGATGCCTCAAAGACTTTTGGCTAAGCATGGCAGGGCTGCCGCTGTAGTTCTCTCCGTTCAGAAAGACTGGATAGCGCAAGGCTGAGGTGTAGTGCACCAAGTGCGTGTGCGTATCGAACAATCGGGAGCAGCTATCAATCCCCAGCAACTTGGTCAGGCCGATATGATCGAGCATGCCAATCAGGTTCTTGCGCATTGGACCAGCGAAGCTGGCTGTTTCCTTTGCCTTGCGTTTTACCTCCTCCAGCGAGGCGCCTGCTTTGAGTAGTCGGCGAGCCTCGTTCAATGCCGTAACTGCCTGACTGCGGCCTGGTGTGATGCCGCAGATGGTGATTCGGGCCTTCGGGTTGATGTAGTCGAAGGGGGCGTAGAACGTATCCAGGCGGCCCTCTGAGGACAGCAGTAACTCCTTGGGTAGCTCACCGTCGTCCAGGCTGACGGTCGAGCTGGCGAGGATCGGACTAAATTGTTCGAAGAGGCTCATGATTCATTCCTTGATTAGCGGGTGCAGTGTTGACTACGACGTTTGGATGGCTGGATTGGCGAGCCGCGACGTATACGTTTGTGCGATTTTTGAGGTTTGAGGCGATCGTTTCGGTAACCCAGTGTGATGACCTTGGCGGCACCTCAAACCAGCTTGGTTTGGACAAAGTTGCGGCGGCCATTTAGCCAGCGCAGTGCCTCATTGGAGTCGACAACAGTGCGCGTCCCTTCTTTGCGAGTGACCAAGCGATCTGCAGCGGTTGGCTGGGTGGCGTTGCGCACAGCCTTTTCAGTCATGCGTGCCAGGAAGGCAACTTCGTGCAGGGAGAGGTAGCCAACAGCTTTGTCTCTGAGTAAATCAGGCAAGGCTTCATAGGCGGCTTCGCCGAGGGTGTCGCAGTCCAGGCGTGCACGAATCGCCGCTAGCTTGAATACATGTTCAAGATTCGGAGACAAAGAATTCGCTGCATAGAATTCAGCGTCCCAACGGGACTGATTGATGAGCGCGGCAAAGTCCAACCAGTTGTCATGGTTAAGACCGGTAGCTGCTTCTTGGAGTTGGCCTTCAACTGCGTAGTCGTAGCAACCCTCCGCGATCGTGATGAAGTGCGAGGCACCGCCCAAGGCCTTGTTCAGGGCCTCTACGTTGCAGCGGTACATCGCGGCCTGAGCTTCAAGATGACCTGCGTAGGCGTCATTGACCTCCGTGGCTAGGTCAACACGGCGAACCTTCTTTTCTGGATCTGTGAAGTGGCAGAACAGGTCTTCGATTCGTGAGTTCATTTGTGATGCTCCACTTGGAATAATCACAGGCTAATGAACGTATAGTCCTTTGTCAATGGAATCTGTAGTCTATTTATAATGGAATAATTAGGCGGAGCCCAAATCTCCACAAGGGCCTGCGAGTCCTCTTTGGCCAAGCGTCTGTCGCTACCAACTGCCAGAGCCGACCTAAATCAGGCGGTCTTGGCGTTACAGAGCCCGGGGAAAGCTCAAGATTAGAAAATGATTAAAACCAGATTAGCTTCGGGTGGTGCCTGCTTGTAAGGCTCATGGCGCGTGGCTTTGCGCTGCCTATAGCTGTGGATAGCCAACTCGTTAGAACGGCATTGGCTACTTGTTAGTACGTAGTTCCCACCCTGTCAGAACGGCATGCCTACCTGTCGGAACGGTGCTCTCCGTCGAAGGCTTAGATGCGATGGTCTTGCTCGATACAGACCCATTCGCCCCGAATGATGCGTAACTGAGTCCTGCTTCTGAGTGGTGGTCAGCAGATGCTTCAGGGGGGGCTGCCGGAAGTGGCACCAAGAGCCACTTCCGGCATATTCAGCCATAACTGGCAATTTCAGCCACATATGGCCATTTATGCCGATTGTGGCTGAATGTGCCAAAAAACTGAGGCCAATCGCCGGCTCGTATCACCCGTTGGACGACTTCGTTTTTTATACAGAAGGTGTACCAAGACTATTAAGGGGGGTGATACGAGGGCAAAAAGCGGGCATTCGTATCAGATGCTGTCCCACGTTGTGGAAAGTCACAGAAGTCAGAGTGGAGCACTGAATCTGGGCAAGGAAGCAGATGCTGTGGAAAGCTCAAAATCGAGCTGTCGAGTGGTTCAAACGCCCTCAACTTCAATGCCGTGCTCCGCAAGCCATTCCTTGCGCTGAACGTAATCAGGCATGGCTCGCTCCAGGCGTAACCAAAACTCTGGCGTGTGGTGAGGCTCGTGCAGGTGGGCCATCTCATGCACGACTACATATTCGGCGATGTGCTTCGGCAGCAGGATTGTCTTCCAGTGGAAGTACAGGACCGAGCCTTTGCCGCATGAGCCCCAGCGATAACCGAGATCCTGTACTCGCAGCCCCTCAGGAGTTACATCCATTCTTGCCTGGTACTCGCGCGCCCGCACTAACAGCCAGTCGCGGGCATGCTCGCTGTACCAGCGCACAAAATGCTCTCGCGCTCGATGCTGCTCACTGCGTAGCAGGCGGAAACGGCCTGCTGTGAGTTTTAGTGGGGCATCTTGCTCATCCATGAGCTTCAGGCGGTAACTGCGCCCGAGGTAGAGAAAGCCCTCGCCATCCACATATTCTTTAGTCGGGATGGCGCGCTGCAGGCGTTCTTTCTCAGCAAGCCGCGAGTAGATCCAGAAGCTTTTCTCATGCACAAACTGCCGCAGTAGCTCCTCGTCCACCTCGGGAGGCGCCAAGAGCACAAGCTCTCCATCGCGCTCGACAGTGATCTGTAACGTCTTGCGCCGCGTGCTGCGGCGCAGCGTAAAGCTCAGGTCATCCACGGTCAGCGTCGACATGCTTATACCTGCATCAGCTTGTCGTGGCTGGCCCGTGCCTGGTCCATCAGGCGGTCTGCCAGCAGCCCTGCCGTGTCGGTATTCACCAGCGGCGGGCGCAGCCGCATCAGATGGTCAAACAGCTGGCCAGCCAGTTCTTCCTGAGCCGCACGCTTACGTGGGCTCCAGATATCACGGTGGCTCTGCAGTTCATCCACCAGCAAATCCACCAGCTCTACTGTTACATCCTTCAGTCGTACCAGTTCGGCGGGCTGTGGATTGGCATCTATGCAGACCACATCAAGCAGAGTGCGCAGGAATGGCGCGTAGTGCTCCGGTAAATCCATCGGCGTGCTGTCGTCGCTGACCTGGCCAGTGCGCAGTTCGGCAATGATTTTCTGCAACTGGACGACCAGATCATCCCACTGCTCGCCAAGGGACTTGAGCAGCTCACTCAAACGCTCGGACAGCTTGCGGAACAACACCGGGTCCTCGTCGGCATGTTTGCGGATATGCGAGCGGATTGCATGCTCCATCTCCGAGGCCTTGGCTCGGTCGTTTGCGCTGCGTGACAGCTGCTTCTCAAAGTCCACATCGGTCAGCTGGATCGGCGGAATCTTCGGATCGATACCCAATGAGATGACGTGGTCATCAATCAGTTTACGAACCTTGGCCCCAACATCCTTACCCAGCTGTGGCATGTCCTTGTAGCGTCCGCGGGCTCGTGCGTGGATATAGGCCAGACGCTTGGCATCTTTGACGAAAGGCAGCCCTTCGGGGCGCGGCAGCACGGTATCCAGCGAATCCAGAAAGGCCTTCAGCTTGACCGCAAACTCGGCTCGCACCTTCTCTTGCTCCAGCGCAAGCAGGCAGGCTTCAGTGTCTTCCAGGGATTCGATGCCCTGGCGACGCAGCACATCGACCACCCGCAGGTGACGATCACGAAGTATCGGAACTTCATCTTTGATGCTGCTCAGCGCGCCTTCGATATCCTCGTTGGCATAGGCCTTGAGAGCTTCCTGCAGATTATTGGCCACACCGTAGTAGTCGACCACGATGCCGCAACGCTTGCCGAAGCCGGTGCGGTTAACACGGGCGATAGCTTGCAGCAATTCAGCTTCCTTGATGGGGCGATCAAGGTACATAACCCCCTCAATGGGGGCGTCGAAACCGGTAAGTAGCATGGATTTGACGATCAGGAAGGCCAGCGGGTCGGCTTTGCCAGGCTGATCATGGTGCAGGGGCTTCTTGAAGCGCTTGATCAGCTGTTCATGCTTGGCACCGTCAGTCCAGGCTTTCCACTCCGCCGGGTCATTGTTGCTGCCGGAGATAATCGGGGCGAATTCCAGATTGCGCAGGGTGTCGCGATAGCGCCAAGCCTGGATACGCGCCTGCACCTTGGGTGGGCGCTGGCACAGGGCTTCGTCGTCGAGCCCCTGGTCAGTTGCCGACAACGCTTCGGCTTCGGCCAGTAGTTCGTCGCGGGCGCTCTGCAGGGCATGAAAATAGCGCAGTGCGGCCAATCGGCTGTACGCCACCACCTGCGCCTTGTAACCGTTGGGCAGGATGTTGGTGACGTAGTGGCGAAGAATGTCGCGGGCCTTGTCGGCGATGAGTGCCGGGGCGTCGAAGATATGCCCTTTGGTGGCGTACTTCTTCTTGATCAGTTCCAGCTCTTCCTGGCTGTGCTCGCGGAACAGGTCCTCAAATAGCTCGTCCAGGCTGGCCCCGTCTTTCACCGCGCCCTGGGCTGTACGTCCCTCGTAGAGCACCGGCACCGTAGCGCCATCCGCTTCGGCTTCCTTGATGGTGTACTTGTCGATGAAGGCGCCGAATATTTCATGGGTGCGCTTCTTGTCGCCCATGATGATCGGCGTACCGGTAAAGCCGATGCGTGCGCAGTTGGGTAATCCGGCCAGCAAGTTGGCGTGCAAGTCGCCGGCCTGGGTGCGGTGCGCCTCATCCACCAGTACCAGAATGCTCTCGTCGGTGTTGAGCACCTCGAAGGCTTTGTTTGCCTGGTATGCCGCCCGATTTTCTGCAGCCTTGGGAGTGGCTGCAGCGGTCTGCTGAGGCATCTCGGCTTCTTCCTGGTCAGGGGTACGGTATTTCTGGATGGTGGCGAACACCAGTCCTGGCCCCTGACGACGAGCCAACGCCTTTACGCCCTCGATGTTGGATGCCACCTCTGGCAACTCGCCACTGAGCGTTGCGGTCGCAGACAGCTGGCTTTGCAGGTCCTTGCGGTCGGTGATCACGATAACTTTGAAACGCCGCAACTGCACATCGGTGCGCATCTTGCGCACCAGAAACACCATTGTCAGGCTTTTGCCCGAGCCCTGGGTGTGCCAAACGATGCCGCCGCGCTGGTCGGATTCACCCTGTTCACGGCGGGTCTGGCCGGTCTTCAGGCGCGAGACTGCACGGTTTACCGCGCGGTACTGCTGATACCGGCACACGGTCTTGATGGTCTGCCCACCGACCTGCATAAACAGCATGAAATGGCGGATCAGATCGAGCAGCTGTGCCGGGGCCAGCATGCCGGCCACCAAGCGCTCCTGCTCGGACAGTTTGGCTTTGCCCAGGACCTCTGCAACAGCCTGCTCGCTGCCACAACCATCCGGATCGACTACTGTTTTCCACTGGGAGAAGTGGGCGAAACCCGCACCGATGCAGCCGACCCGCGCCTCATCAAAGCTGCTGCCGATCAGTAGTTGTACGCTGGCGAATAGCGCTTCATTGCCCTCGTTTTCTTCGACCTCGAAAGCCGCCTTGCGCTGATTGCTGTAGCGGCGGAGCTGGTCCACCGCATCGACCAGTGGCTCGGGAATGGATGGGCTCTTGCACTCGACCACCACCAGTGGGATGCCATTCACCAGCAGAACCAGATCCGGAACGATGAACTTTTTGCCGCTGTCGTAACCAGGCGGGCAGTCCACGCGGAACTGGTTGACCACGCAGAAGTGGTTGTTCTCTGGCGTATCCCAGTCGATGTACTGAATGGTTTGACCCCGGCCGCCATCCCAGCCCTGCAGGCCATCTACGGTAATGCCCTTGAGTAGCCGCTCGGTGGCCTTTTGGTTGGCCTCCATCAGCTTTGCGGTACCCAAGCGGGTAAGAGCGGCGACAGCTTCGGAAAGGCGCTCGTCGTCCAGCCAAGGCTGGCCGCTATGCATGTTGATCGCTCGTAGGCGTTCGCGCAGTACGCCTTCCTGGATCACCTCGGTGAAACTGCTGCGGCTGGTTACGCTCGGGGTGTCGAGACTCCCCTCGGTATGTACCCAGCCCATTCCTTGTAGCTGAGCAACAAAGGGTTGTTCAACGTCTTCCAGTTCCCAGCCCACAGGCTTACTCCTTGTACCGGCCCTATCTGGCCGGGTTCCTCATTGAATGAGCCATTTGGACTCATTCCGGCTCATTCCGGCTCATTCCCGCTCATTCCGGGCTGTTGACGGTATAAACAGCACCCCGGTTTTTGCCGTGCTGAACGATAGTGCCGTCGTTCTTCAGCTTTTTCAGTAACTTGGCGGCTTGGTCGGTTGATAGCCGACAAAGCTCCATGACCTCGGCGCGCCGGATCTGTCCATGCTGCTGCACATAACTCAGCACCATTTGCTCGTGCTGAATGGGTGTGAAGCCGGCTTGCCGTGTATAGGCGGCCTTGTCACCAGAGGCTTGATACAGGCTGGCCGAGAGGGTGTAACTGCGGCCGCGGGTGGTGCCGTGCGCTTCTATCAGGCCTGCTTCAGTCAAGGCTTCCAGGGTTCGTTTAGCAGAGACGGCATCGCGCTGAATATGCTCAGCCAGTTCGTCTGCGGTTACGCGCTTGGCCGAGCGCAGGGCAGTTAAGGCGATCAGGCTATCGATAGGCAGTGGTGCCCCGGAGCGCCGCTCTTGCTCAAGCACCTGCTGGCAGAAGTCCAAGTCGGCCGCCGAGGTGGGTAGGCGCAGCACCACGCTTTGCGCATTGGTGTAGCTGTAGTCCGGTGCCGGGCGGCCAAATTTGAGCAGCCCTCGGTAAATCTTGTCCACGCCACGACCCGAGCGTTCCACGACGCCGATACGCTTCATTGCATCGGCCAGAGCTGGGTTGCGCGGGCGCGGCTCGGTCACTAGAAGGTTGGCCAAGGTAACGCCATCGACCAGGCCCCCGGGGTTGCTGACCACCAGAGCTTCGTCCTCCAGACGCACATGCACGGCCCCACGGCCGTGGTAGTCGCGGTGAACCAGGGCGTTGGCCACGGCCTCACGAAAGGCGCCCATATCGACCTTGGGTACCGGTACGCGGAACAGACCGACCTGTAGCTCTTCCTCGGGGTTGTAGGGGCGGAAGTTGGTTTCCAGCCAGTCCAGCGCCTTGAGCAGCGGGAAGCGGCGGAATTCATTGAAGCGCACCGCCTGTTGGGCCAGCACCTGGAAGGCGAACTCGTGGGTGGGTACGAGCTGACGTAGCGAAGTTTCCCGGCCGACCAGCAACAGGCCGGTGAGGGTCGGCACGCGGGTGCCATCCGGCTGGCGTGCAGTGAGCATCAGTGCGCCGTCGAGCGCCTCGTCATCCAATTCCAACAGCACGCGGTCGCCGCCGTATTGCTGCACTGCCTGGCGCAGGCGTTCACGCTCCAGCGGGTCGAGGTCGGCCAACGTGGCACCAGCCACTGGCTGGGCGGATACGTCGATCAGGCCGAAGCTGGTCGCACGGCTGACCCGATCATGGGGCAGCATCGGTGCGCATTCGGGTGTGCCATCGTGCTTGAGGCGGCGACGCAGATAAACGCCGCCAGCGGTGGCCACTTCGCCATGGGCTTTGGGTACGCGAATATGCGCCACGGTCACGCCAGCCACCTCGACTGCTTCGGCCTGCACTGCCAGCGACGGCGAGGTACGTGCCGCCACCATCCCGGCCAGCCCCTCCAGCAGGCGATGTTCGGCATGCAGGCCGGTGGGGGTGCCGTCGTCCTCGACACCCAGCCACAGCTCGCCGCCCTCGGCGTTGGCCAGACAGACCAAGGCCTCGATGAGATCGGTATCGGAAAGCTTCTTGCGGTCGCTTTTGAATTCGACGGTAAGGGTTTCGCGGGGCGGCAGCTGGGTACTCATCAGCAGGAGGGTCCTTGCAGCAGCGGGGTGACGCGAACGCGGCCTGTGAGCAGGTCGTCCATCAGGCCGGCTTTAAGCTTCATGAGCTTGTTTCTCTCATGTTCTGATCGAGAAACTTCATCGTGTTGGGAGTCAAGAATGCGCACGATCTCATTTTGCTCATCGAGGCTAGGCCGACATATTGGCAAAGGGTGAACATCGTTTCTGTTCAACGATGGAGAGCCTGATTTTGTCCCGTACTGCCCCAGGCGGAGATAATTGAAAAGATAAAAAACAAACTTCTCACAATTTCCAAAAAAGTTTGTGACGAACAGGCTTGTGTCATGAGCCCAGAGGTCCGTTTCTACGAAGTGAACGGTCCCAATCGAGCCTTTTCGCCCAACTAAAACATTAGGGCCGGAAGAGGTCGAAGCGTTGTGGTAACCAACAATCCCTGAGGAGGAAATAACCGGAAAAGGTCCAGGGGTTAGTTTTGCCTCAACGATGTCGTACCCTCGTTGCAACGCTGCGACTTTGCCCAGCTGAGTCAGGCTCCACTCCCTCGGAATCCACCCTAACGGCGACTCCTTGTAGAGCTGCGGCGCTTCGCTCTGTGGTGGGCGCAGTTGGCCGTTGGCGTCGATGCCGCGGGTCAGAAGGTCGTGCAGCAGGCCCTGTTTGACGGCTTGGAGTTTGTCGATCAGCAGCTCGGTTTCGCGGATGGCGGTGTCGAGGGTGGTGAGAACTTTGGCAATTTCCTTCTGTTCTCTGGCCGGCGGGAGAGGAACCTCTCTGGCTCGGACAACGGCACCGCTGATATTCGCCTGTGTGGTTTGCCCAGAAAATCGCAACCAGTCCTGTCTGATGAAGTCGAGATGATGATAGAGGTAGTTGCTATCGCAGGTGAATGGCGGAATCAGCGCACACAATGCCTGATTAGCAGCCAGCTCGCGGGCTGTGATTTTTGTGAGTCCAATCGTGCCGTACATGGATACCAAGATGGTTCCAGTCGGGTACTTTTTGGCAGCGGAATCTCGCAGAGCTGCCTCTGTTACATGCAGCTCACAGTCATCTAGGTACTTTGACTTGGCCCGTGTCAGATCCTCGGTTTTAGCGAAAGGAAGCCCGCCCGCCTCAGAGTAATAGCGTGGGCTTCCCGATGTTGGCGTACCACCACTGGTTATGTGGCTGGCAAGTTCTTCTAGCGAACTAATTCGCCAGTCCAGTGGCCACTCAGACATACCCCAAGCCCCTCAAGAACCCCTGCAACGCCTGCGCCGCAGTATCGCGATTCTGCTCGATCTCGTTCAGCGTTACCCGGTACTTGTCCCACCAGTTCTCTACGGTGGTGACCACTGTCTTGCGTTGGGCGGCGATATAGCGCTCGACGATGGCCTGCATATCGTGATGCAGGATGGTCAGCAGCAGGTCGGCAGCCTGTACTTCGCTCAGTGCATCGACGGCCTGGTTTACCTGGGCAGTCAGGCTTTCCTGGCGGGACTTCAATTGCTTTTTCACCTTGGCCAGCTCGGCCTTCCAGGCCTTGAGCTGTGTTTCGTCGACAGCATTGTCCTCGTCGCCTTCGCTATCCGTCTCTTCGCCGTCCTCGCCCTTGCTCGGAGTGGCGGCCTTGAGCAGGCTGTCCAGTTCGGCTTTCTTGGCCTCCAGCTCGGCCAGTTCGCTGACAAAAGCATCGAGCAGGAAGCGCACCAGCTTGTGCTCCAGCGGGTTGTCCTTGCTGGCCTTGTCGTCCAGTGCGGTGACGATGCTGGTACGCCAGGCATCGATTACGCCTTTGCAATCACGGGCCATCAGGGTGAGGAAGTCGTATTTGCTTTGGTACCAGAAGCCGGCAACGATGCCGCGTACCTGGAAGGGGTCGAGCAGGCCGATGGGCTCCAGCGCCCGGCTAAAGCTCGTCAGCAATTCGCCACGCAGATTGACCAGGACGGCGCTATTACCCTGCTGCCCGGCCAGAGCAGTGATGCGCGTGCCATGGGCTTGCCACCATGTGTCGAAGGCATCGCGCAATGCGGCTTCTTTGGCCTGTAGCCCTGCATTAGCTTCGATGGCCGGTTTGAGTGCCTGGCGGTCGTTCAGTTCTGTGTGGAAGTCGTAGTAACTGGCGTCGCGCGTAATAAACAGGTCTAGCGGGTTGAGCCCCTGGGCGTCGAATAATGCAGCCTTGGCTGCGACTTCGGCCTTGGGTACGCCACCTTGCAGGTGAGCTCGCACGTCATGCGGCTCAGGTGCCGGTGCGTTGTCCACATAGCGGCGGATGTTCAGGTTGTAATCGTTGTTACGCAGGGTGGCGATGTCCACCACGTCGGCCAGGCCGTCGATCTTGTGGAAGTCGTCGAAGGCGGTGGTGATCTTCTCCATGTGCTCGGGCAGCAGGTAATTCTGCGCGCGGCCCTCGAAGTATTCACGGTCGGCGTTGATAAACAGCACCTGGCCTTGACGCTCGGCCGACTTACCGCTGACCCGATTGGCGCCCTCCTGCTTCTGCTGACGCAGCACCAGAATGCAGGCCGGGATGCCGGTGCCGTAAAACAGATTGGCCGGCAGGCCGATCACGGCCTCCAGTAGGTCGTGTTCGATGATGCTGGCGCGAATGGCCTTTTCCTCACCGCCACGAAACAGCACGCCGTGGGGCAGTACGGTGGCGATCATGCCTTCGTCCTTGGTCACTGCCAGCATGTGCTGGAGAAACATCAGGTCGGCCTTTTTCGAGCCCAGCGGCACTTCGCCGAAGCGAAAGCGCTCCTCTCGAAAGCTTGGGTTCCAGGCCAGGGTGCCATCCGCATTCTTCTCGGTGTGGCCCCAGTTGATAGAGAACGGTGGATTGGTGAGGACGCGATCGAAGCGCAGCAGTTCGCCACCCTCGATATGTCGCGGGTCGGCCAGGGTGTCTTCGTTCTCAAGCCAGGCCGTGCTGATGCCGTGCAGTAGCATGTTCATCTTGGCAATGGACCAGACAGTACCGTTGAACTCCTGGCCGAACAGGTTGGCCTTACGGCCGTCTTCGCCGTGCTCTTCGATGTACTCCTTCGCCGCGATCAGCATGCCGCCCGAACCGCAGCAGGGGTCGTAGACGTCGTGGGCGAGGGTGGGCTTGAGTAAATTCACCATCAGCCTTACCACGGAGCGAGGCGTGTAGAACTCACCGCCTTTTTTGCCAGCGGAGTCGGCGAACTCGGCGATGAGGTACTCATAGGCTGCGCCGAGCAAATCTGGAAACTCAAAATCGCTATTGCGCAGACGCACTTCGCCGAAGTGGGTGATCAGCTGGCGCAGCTTCTGGTCGGGAATCTTGCTCTGGCCGACCTTGCGGGTGAAGTCGATATGCTCGAGTACGCCTTCTAACGAGGAGTTGTTCTCTTCTATCCCGGCCAAGGCTTTGTTCAGCAGGTCGCCAACGTTGATGTGGGCTTCGTTGACCAAGTGCTTGAAGCGCGACTGACTCGGCACCCAAAAGCTGCCGTCGCGTTTGTACCAGCGTGGATTTTCCGCCGCTACGAAAGCCTCAGCTTTGCTCTTGCCTGCAGCTATCTCGTCGGCAACGACCTGCTCGTAGCGCTCATCAAACACATCCGAGCAGCGTTTGAGGAACAGCATGCCGAAGATGTATTCCTTGAACTCGGAGGCATCCATTTTGCCCCGCAAGATGTCGGCGGCTTTGAACAGGTGGCGTTCGAGTTGTTGCAGCGTCAGCGGCATTGCAGAATCCCTTTGGGGCCCCGAGCTGGCGGGGCATCCTGATGAGTCGATGGCGGGATTCTATCGCACACTCTATCTGCGGTGCTGAGTACCTCACTGGCGACTCGCTGATTCGTGGAGGCCGGATTATTAGTTGATTAATTACGATTAGATGCATGGGGGCTGGGGGCTAGGCGTCATGCTGTATCTGGCTTTTGCGTCCGCTGGATTTGTTTTCGACTACCTGCAGGATCGGTAGGGCCGTCCCCGCGCAACGGTAAACGCTACTCGCCGTAACGGTAAAACTACCTGTTGGAACGGTGCTCCTTTTGGTGGCCGGCTCGCTTGGCCAAATGTCTGCGTTGAGAGTTGCTTGGGCACTTTTCCACGCTGACGCGGCCATCTCTGATGGTGAAAGCAAACGGTTGGTCGTGAGCGTCGCTGGCAAGCGAAAGCTGTTGTAGTGCAGCCCTAAGTGTTTGGTTGAACTTCCATAACTCTTGCGCGGTGCTGCCGCAAAGCCGATGCAGAGTGGAGACTGTCACTGGATACGGTGCTGCGTGAGTTGAGTAGTAGCCGTGCAGCCACTGGGCCAGGGGCTTTCCACGCAGCGCTTGTCGGATATCCCAATGTACACGGGTGTATTGATTACTCGCGAAGAGTTGCTGTAATCCTGGATTCAATCGAATGTGGTAAGCCCTCGTTAGCCTATCCCGCCATACCTCATCAATTAAGCTTCCTTCGTACGAGTGCCTATCGGTCCGGATCTCCACTGCAGTGGCGTTAAGCCTGCTGAGGTGTCGCTCCAGCCCTTTGCGGTTATTGCCACTATCTGTGATACCCAAAATTTGTAGCAGACGATAGGCCGTAACATGTATCACCTCCCCGAGGGATTGGTGTTGGGCGAGGTGCAAAGTGGTTTCCCACACGTCTAGATCTGTCTGGTCTAGCCGTGGGCCAGTGAAAAAAATGTTCGCCCCTTCTTGTGCATGAACTTTTTGCCGCTCGATATAAATGCGCCCACCACGTGTGGCCGTGAACAACGCAGATCGCAGTGCGGCATTTGGTACTGCGCGAACCGAATCTGACCAGTTTGGAAGTTTTTTGGCGGTTGGTTGTTGTTCCGTGACTGTTTTCGGCTGTTGATTGTGCCGGAGATTATTTTTCTCCATTGCCTTCATTCGGGCGATTAGACCTGTTGCGCTCATGCCGAATGCCCCGCTGCAATTTTCTCCTCAATCCACGCATGTACCTGTTCTGCAACCCAGGCTACTGAATTTGACCCAAGGTGCACTGGCGCAGGAAATTCATGGGCGCGAATTAGCCGATAAATCTGGGATTTGCTCAGTCCGATTTGGGCGCAAACAGCGGGCAGGCGTAGCAAGGTAGGGTGGTGTGTCGCCATTCTATGGATCTCCGCGAGTCCGGTTGGAATGGCTAGGGATTTAATGGCACATCGATCAGCAGGTCGTGGCAATTGCCAAACATCGCGGGCAAATGCCAAGAAATTATTCATGTATCGGAGCGAGCATGTGAGTCGAGATTGCCAATCTTCTTTTTGGGGGAGCTACTGCGTGTTCATATATTTTCTAAGCGTTCCTTCGCCTTTGGGGATTTCATCAATCCCAGCAGCTTCAGCGGCTCGAAACAGGGCCGACATCCAGTTGTGCGGAGATTTTTTGAGATCAATTTTGGCTATTCGAGATTTGATCTTCTCGGCACGCTCAGCTCGATCTTTTTCATGGTGGGGGCCTCGATGAGCGTGATCTACTTCGAGAGCAAGCTTTAGCATGAACCGCCCCGGGTTTCGCGGAGGCTGTTTTGTTTGAGTCAGGCGGCTTTTCGGATTTCTGCCTGACTCTGTTCGTATAGTGCCTCAAACTCCGCCG
>Ga0209343_10005211_pt1 | contig 15856 bp, 11 predicted proteins | sample RifCSPlowO2_02_FD_184026 | JGI IMG/M metagenome (GOLD analysis project Ga0209343, IMG submission 184026) | Groundwater microbial communities from Rifle, Colorado - Rifle CSP2_plank lowO2_0.2 (SPAdes) (version 2) | ecosystem: Environmental > Aquatic > Deep subsurface > Groundwater | place... | reverse complement strand
GCCCCGCCGCTTTCATACCGCGAATACCTTCACGTAGCGCTCTCGGTCGGACGTTCGCGCAGGCGCAGAAGAATAGCGGCCGGCGACGTTCTTCCCCAGGGAATCCGCCGGTTTTACAGATCGTGGGGGCCGGAGGAGGCAATCATGCGCAGCAGCACGTCAGTTATTCGATGTGGGCTCGTCGTCATGCTAGTCAGTTTGGTGGCGCTCGCCGGATCGCCAGCCGCCGGCCAGGGCACGGGCAACAGCATCATCGGTCAAGTGACCGATCAGAGCGGCGCCGTGCTCCCCGGTGTGACGGTGACGGCGACCAGTCCCGCCTTGCAGGTGCCGCAGGTGACGGGCGTCACGAACGAGGTGGGCGAGTACCGCCTGGCGCCGTTACCGATTGGTGCCTTCGAGGTGGCGTTCGAGCTGGCGGGCTTTCGGCCGGCCCAGCGACAAAATGTGCGGCTGACCGTCGGCTTCACCGCAAGAATCGATGTGCAGCTGGGGCTGGCCACGGTGGCCGAGACGGTCACCGTGTCCGGCGTGTCGCCGCTGGTGGACGTCTCGTCGACCTCCGGGAGCACGCTGCTGACGAGAGAGTTCATCGAGCTCACGCCCACGAGCCGACTTGGGAATATGAGCTTCTTGACCATGGCGCCAGGCGTGCGCAGCTTCCTCGATGTCGGTGGCAACCAGATGGTGGAGAGCTCGACTCCTCGGGCGTTCGGGCAGGCCGGCCAGGCGTGGCCCACTCTCGAGGGGGTTGCGACCTCCGGCGGCCAGTGGGACCAACAAACGATCGAAGAGGCGCGCGTGCAGACCCTCGGCACCGATGCCGAGTTTGCGACGCACGGCGTGCAGCTCAACGCCATCGTGAAGTCCGGAGGGAACGACTTCCACGGCGGTGGGAACTGGGCCCAGACGAACCACAATTTTCAGAGCAACAACATCGACGACGAGTTGGAGGCGCTGGGCATCACGACCGGCAACAAGCTCGCGACGGTGTACGACGTCGGGGGGGACCTGGGTGGCCGCCTTGTTCGGAACAAGCTGTGGTTCTACGGGGCAGTGCGCCGGCGCTTCCGTGAAGATGAGAAATTGAACGCCTTCAAGCCGGATGGGTCGCCCGCCACTGATTTGAACTCGCAGGTGTGGAACACCGAAAAAGTCTCGTATCAGGCGAGCCCTTCCAACCGGTTCATCGGCTTTTATTACGGGCAGCTCACGCACGAAGATAGCAGGGCGGACGAGCTCGTGGCCTACGAGTCGCGAGAGCGCAAGACCGTCAAGACGCGCTATGGCAAGGTCGAGTGGGAGGGCGTGCGCGGCAACTCGCTGATCGTCTCTGCTCAGTTCGGTGTGCGTCGGTATCCGCGGGGTGTGGACATCCTCGATTCCGGCGTCGGGAGAACCGACATCGAGACCGAGCAGGTCACTGGCAACGTCATCGTGGCCGGGGAGGATCAGTTTACGAAGCGAGACCATTACAAAGCCTCTGTAACCTGGTACAAACCGAATTGGGTGTACGGGAACCATGAATTCAAGACCGGCTTCGACTACAACAACGATTTCGAGAGGCCGGGCTTGGGCCCCCAGCCGCAGAACTACCATCTGCTCTACAACGACGGGGTCCCCTTCGAGGTCGTCTTCTTCAACTCCCCGACCTATCCAAAGCTGGCGGCGCAGTATCTCGCCATGTACGTGAAAGACAGCTGGACCATCGGGCGTCGGCTGACGCTGAATGCCGGGCTTCGGTACACCAATGACAAGGGGTATGTACCGGACGCGTGCCGCGAGGCCGCAGCCCCGCCAGGGGACGTCATCTTCCCCGCCGGGTGCTTCCCCAAGGTGGAGCTCAACACCTGGAACAGCGTGGCACCGCGCCTGCACGCGGCGTACGATCTCACGGGCAATGGCAAGACCGTGCTGAAGGGCGGGTGGGGGCGATACGATCACCAGCGCCAGCTCGATCCGGACGCGCAGCGGCTGTCCCAGATTAACCAGGCCTTGGCCATCTATCTGTGGCGCGACCAGAACGGGAATAACGACTACGATGACGGGGAGGTCAACCGCGATCCGAACGGGCCCGATTACGTCGAAACCCTCGGCACCGAGTTTGAACCCACGGTACCGAAGGGCGTGGTCAACCCCAACGAGAAGCAGTTCAAGCAAGATGAGTTCTCGCTCTCGCTCGAGCGGGAGCTGGTGGCGAATCTGGCCTTCCGGGCCACCGGGGTCTACACCCGCACGATGAACATGAATCGGATCCAGAACAACCTCCGACCCTACGAGGCCTACAACATTCCGGTCACGAATCGAGATCCGGGACCCGATGGCGAGGACGGGACCCCCGACGACGGAGGCTTGATCACGTACTATGAGTTTTCTCCGGCGTTGCGGGGCACGCAATTCGAGGAGTACACGGTCGTCAACGACCGGAACGCCGATCGGACCTACAGCAGTGCGGAGCTGGCGATCGTCAAGCGGCTCTCGAATCGGTGGCAGTTCATGGCCTCCTATTCGGCCACGAAGAAAGACATACCCTTCCTTCGTGACTTGCGTGTCGGCAGGCTGTCAGCCATCACGGGCATCGAGGCCGGGGACTTCAATCCCAACGCCGAAATCAACCAGGCCGATCGTACATGGGACTGGGATGCCAAGTTCTCGGGCGCCTACATCTTCCCGGCCGACGTATCGGTGTCCGCGAACTTCCAGCATATCAGCGGCGACGTCTTCGCCCGAACGGTGGTGTTCGAGGGGGGTGTGACGATTCCGGAGATCGAGCTGTTCGTGGAGCCGATCGGCAGCCAGCGTCTGCCGAACATCAACAACCTGACCCTCCGGGTCGAGAAGGGTTTCCGTGTGACGGCTGCGCACAAGGTGGCGGTACGGCTCAACATCTACAACGCGTTGAACGCCAACCCGGCGACCAGAGTGCGCACGCAATCGGGAAAGAGGTTCCTGCGGCCCAGGGACATCATGCCGCCCCGCCTTTTTGAGGTGAGCGCGTCGTACAGCTTCTGACGCGTCTTTCGCAACCTCCTGCTCACGGGCCCCATGCATTCCCGCATGGGGCCCCGCATCAAGGCTACAACCATCTGCAGTTCACGCCAGACGGCAGGCGCGTGCTCCTGTCCCATCCCAAAGGCGGCGAACTGGTGGTGCTCGACGCCGCCGCTCGGAAAAAGATCAAGCGAATCAAGGTTGGACGCCAATTTCGGCGCCAGATCCAGAAATTTGGTCTCAAGATCTGATTGGCCCATTTTTCGGTGTCGCAGGGCTCATCGAGCCTTGCATCTCGATGCGACGCCGTGCTATACGCTCCTCCGTACCCTGCTTGTAACCGCCGATTTTTTGCGTAGCCGGCGAGGTTCTTCCCCCGGGAATCCGCTGGTAGTGAACACATCGTGGGGGCGAGGAGACAAATCATGCGCAGCACGTCAAGTGTTCGATGTGGGCTCCTTTTCATGTTGGTGAGTCTGTTCTTATTTCCATTCGCCAGCTCGGCAGCTGCCGGCCAAGGCACGGTCGCAAGTATCATCGGTCAGGTGACCGACCAGAGCGGCGCCGTGCTCCCCGGCGTGACGGTGACGGCGACCAGTCCCGCCTTGCAGGTGGGACAGGTGACGGGCGTCACAAACGAGGTGGGCGAGTACCGCCTGGCACCGTTACCGATCGGTGTCTACGAGCTGGCGTTTGAGCTGGCGGGCTTCCGGCCGGCCCAGCGACAAAACGTGCGGCTGACGGTCGGCTTCACCGCGAAAATCGATCAGTCATTGGGTCTCGCCACGGTGGCCGAGACGGTCACCGTGTCCGGCGCGGCGCCGGTGGTGGACGTCTCGGCGACCTCCGGCAGCACCTTGCTGACGAGAGAGACGCTCCAGCTCACGCCCACGAGCCGGAATGGGAACATGAGCTTCCTGACCCTGGCACCCGGCGTGCGCAGCTTTCTCGATGTCGGGGGCAACCAGATGGTGGAGAGCTCGAACTCGCGCGTGTTCGGGCAAGCCGGGGGGGGATGGGCCACGCTCGAGGGAATTGCGACCTCAGGCCTGTCGGGCGGGGGCGGCGGCGGCCAGTGGGACGAACAGACCGTCGAGGAGGCGCGCGTCCAGACCCTCGGGACCGATGCGGAGTTCGGCACGCACGGAGTGCAGCTCAACGCCATCGTGAAGTCGGGCGGCAACGACTTCCACGGCGGCGGGAACTGGGCCCAGACGGACCACCATTTTCAGAGCAACAACATCGACAGCCGGTTGAAGGCGCTGGGCATCGAGACCGGCAACGAGCTCGCGACGGTGTACGACGTCGGCGGGGACCTGGGTGGCCGCCTCGTTCGGAACAAGGTGTGGTTCTACGGGGCGCTGCGCCGACGCTACCGCGAAGATCAGAGATTGAACGCCTTCAAGCCGGATGGGTCGCCCGTCGCCGATGCGAACACGCAGTGGTGGCACACCGAAAAGGTCTCGTATCAGGCGAGCCCGTCGAACCGGTTCATCGGCTTTTACCAGGGGCTCCACACGCAGGAAAGTGGCCGGTCGGACGAGCTCGTGGCCTGGGAATCACGCGAGCAGAAGACCGTCAAGACGCGTTATGCCAAGGGTGAGTGGGAGGGCGTGCGCGGCAACTCGCTCATCGCCTCGGTCCAGTTCGGGGTGCGCCGGTATCCGCGCGGTGTGGACATTCTGGGCTCCGGCGTCGGGAGGCGAGACCTCGTCACCGAGCAGATCACGGGCGACGTCATTGTGGCCGGGGAGAGGCAGTTTACGAAGCGCGACAACACCCGCGGCTCTTTGACGTGGTTCAAACCGAATTGGTTCCACGGGAACCATGAATTCAAGGCGGGCGTGGACCACAGCAACGACTTCGAGAGCCCGGGCCTGGGCCCCAAGCCGCAGAACTACCATCTGATCTACAACGACGGGGAACCCTTCGAGATTGCGTTCTTCAACTCCCCGACGTTTGGCAAGCTGGCCGCGCGATCTCTGGCCATCTACCTGAAAGACAGCTGGACCATCGGGCGCCGGCTGACGCTGAATGCCGGGGCTCGCTACACGCGTGACAGCGGGTACGTGCCGGAGACGTGCCGCGAGGCCGCAGCCCCTCCAGGGGACGTCGTCTTCCCCGCCCGGTGCTTCGACCGGGTGGAGCTTCGCCTCTTCAACAGCGTGGCGCCGCGCCTGCACGCGGCGTACGATCTCGCGGGCGATGGCAAGACCGTGCTGAAGGGCGGATGGGGGCGATACGATCACATGCGCCAGATCGAGCCCGACGCGTGGCGGCTGGCCCTGAACAACCAAGCCTATGGCATCTTCCTGTGGCGCGACCAAAACGGGAACAACGACTACGACGACGGGGAAGTCAACCGCGACCCGAACGGCCCCGATTTCGTCGAAACCGCCGGCGCCGAGTTTGAGGAAACGGTACCAAGGGGCGTGGTGAACCCCAACGAGAAGCAATTCAAGCAAGACGAGTTCTCGGTCTCCCTCGAGCGGGAACTGATCGCGAATTTTGCTGTCCGGGCGACCGGGGTCTACACCCGCACGATGAACACCAACCGGGTCCAGAACAACTTCCGGCCCTACGAGGCCTACAACCTTCCGGTCACGAATCAGGACCCGGGCGTCGATGGCGAGCTCGGGACCGCGGACGACCTCGGCTTGATTACGTACTATGAGTTTGCTCCGGAGTTGGCGGGTGCCAGAAATGAGGAGCTCATGATCGTCAATGACCCGAGGGCCGATGCGACCTACAAGAGCCTGGAACTGGCGGCGGTCAAACGGCTCTCGAATCGCTGGCAGTTCATGGCCTCCTACTCGGCCACGAAGAAAGACAGACCCATGATCGGTTCGTTGGCGGTCCGCAGCTTAAACACCGTCACGGCCATCGAGGTCGGCAATTACAACCCCAACGAAGAGATTAACCGGGCCGATCGCACATGGGATTACGATGCCAAGCTCTCGGGCGCCTACCTCTTCCCGGGCGACGTGTCGGTGTCCGCGAACTTCCACCATTTCAGCGGCGACGTGTTCGCCCGAACGGTGGTGTTCGAGGGGGGCGTGACCATTCCGGAGATCGAGCTGAACGTGGAGCCCATCGGCAGCCGGCGTCTGCCGAACATCAACAACCTGACCTTCCGGGTCGAGAAGAGTTTCCGTGTGACGGTTGCACACAGGGTGGCGGTCCGGCTCAACATCTACAACGCGTTGAACGCAAACTCGGCGCTCCGAGTGCGCACGCAAGCGGGAGACCGGTTCCTGCGGCCCAGGGACATCATGCCGCCCCGCCTCGCGGAGGTGAGCGCGTCGTACACCTTCTAACGCGTCCCTCATCACGTCTCTCATGGGCCCCATGCGTTCCCGCATGGGGCCCCGACTCGTTCGGGAGGAGACCTTCGATGACTTTCAAAAAACCTTTGATTTGGCGGTTGGTCTTGCTCGGCGTTTTCGCGGTTGTCACAACACGGGCCGCGGCGCAAACGCCCTCGCCTGCGCTGCTGGTCGTCCACCAGGGTGAGAACACAATGTCGATCGTCGATCCGTCGACTCGGAAGGTCATGGGCCGCGTGCCCACGGTCGATCATGGCCATTCAGTGGCCGTGTCGGGTGACGGGAAGATGGCGTTTGTGGTCAATTTCTCGGAGGGCGGTCGTCCCGGCAACTCCATTTCGGTCGTTGATCTCGCGGCTCGGAAAGAGGTGCGCCGCATCGACCTAGGCTCACTCACCTATCCGCACGGGATGAAGTTCGCTGGGGGGAAGGTGTACTTCACCGTGCAGGGCAGCAAGGCGGTTGCGCGATACGACCCGGCAACGAACAAGGTAGACTTGACGCTCGGCACCGGGCAAAACGGCACCCACAACCTCGTCGTCAGCAATGACGGGAATCGAATCTTCACGGCAAATGTGGGCTCGAACAGTGTTACGGCCTTCGAGCGTAATACGGGCAAGCTGGTGGTGAACGGCGCAGGTGAATGGAACATCGCAGTGATTCCGATTGGCCCAGAGCCGCAGGCAATTGATATGTCTCCGGACGGTACAGAGGTGTGGGCGGCGGCCGGGCGCGACGGCACCGTCTCGATCATCGATGCGGCCACCAAGAAGGTCAAACAAACGCTGAACCTGCCGGCTCAAGGCTTCAACCATCTGCAGTTCACGCCGGACGGCAGGCGGGTCGTCGTGTCCCACATGAGAGCCGGTGAGCTCGTCGTGCTCGACGCAGCCGCGCGGAAAGAGATCAAGCGAATCAAGGTGGGGAGCAGTGTGACGAAGTTCCTGATACCGCCCGATGGCTCGCGCGTGTACGCGTCGGTCAACGCCGATAACAACGTCGCCGTCGTCGACCTGAACACGCTTGAGGTGACGGGCCGTATTAATAGCGGTATGGATCCCGACGGCATGGCGTGGGTGGGAACGAGATGATCGGAGGGCGGGTCGAGCGGGGCATACGGGTGCAGTCTCGCATGGGGTCCGTCCTGTCTCCCGTTGAAAGTCCGGTTGCCACGGCGCAGATTGCTGACGAATGACACGAGAAGACAGAAGAGCACGAAATTGGCCCTTCCTGAACCAATGAATCGGGACTGGGGACTTCCACAGGCGGCATTGCAATTCGTGCGCACCGGACCGCTATTTCGTCGCATAATCATCCAATCCTTAACAGAGGCCGACCTCGCCGAGGCCAGACTTTTGAGGCGAGGAAAGTGAGGGAGTATGGCGAACAGACTCTTCGTTTTCATTGCACTGCTGGCGCTGACCGGCGGGACGGCGGCTGCCCAGGATGCCAAGACGGTCTTGCAGGCCGCCTCCACGGCGATGGGCGCCAATAACCTGAAAACCATCCAGATTTCCGGAACTGGCTTTGTCGCTGGCGTGGGTCAGAGTTACAGCGCGAACGACGATTGGCCGCGATTTCAGGTGACAAGCTATACGAAGACCGTCGACTACGACGCCAAGTACTCACGGGAAGAGCTCACTCGCACGCAGGGGAACTATCCACCCCGTGGCGGCGGTGGAACACCTATCCAGGGAGAGCAGCGGCAGACATTTCTCGTCAACGGCAACTTCGCGTGGAACATGGACGGGGAGAAGCCTGTGCCGCTGACGACCCTCTATCTCTACGCGATCCCCTTCGCGGAGCTGCGGCAGCTGGACATCGTCATGACCCCGCACGGCTTCTTGAAAGCCGCCATGGCGGCGAGCAACCCGATGGCAACCCGGATAACCGTCGCCGGCTCGTCGAACGCCGGCATGACGCAGGGTGGAAAAAAGGCGACCATCATCTCGTTTACCGCGCTCGGGAAGTACAGAATCAACGGCCAGATCAATGACCAGAATCTGGTCGAAATGGTCCAGACATGGGTTGCCAACCCCGTGCTCGGGGACATGCTGTACGAAACCCGAATGACCGATTACAAGGATTTCGCCGGTGTGAAATTCCCCACGCTGCTCCACTCACACCAAGGCGACCTCAGACGGAACAGGGGCGAGAATTCCATCGAGATCAGAGTGAGCAACGTGCAGCCGAACGTGAATGTTCAGGCGATAGCAGTCCCGGATGCGGTTCAGAAGGCAACCGTCGCGCCCGTCCGCGTTGAGTCCCAAAAAATGGCGGATGGAGTCTTCCGCATTGCCGGCGGGACTCATCACAGCCTCGCCGTCGACTTCCGCGATTTCGTAGCAGTGATCGAGGCCCCTCAGAGCGAGCAGCGCTCCCTGGCGGTGATCGCGGAAGTGGAGAAGCTCATTCCGAACAAACCCATCCGGTACCTGGTGAACACACATCACCACTTCGACCACTTGGGCGGACTTCGCACCTACGCCACCATGGGCACGACCATCGTCACGCACGAGGGGAACCGCGATTTCTACGACCATACGGTGTTGGCCTCGACGCCACGGACGGTGCAACCCGATAGGTTCTCCGCTCAGCTCCCATACTGGACCGGCGGTCGACAACCTGAGTTTGAGACGCTGAATTCGAAGTACGTGATCAGTGATGGCGTGCGAATGCTGGAGATTTACCATGTGGAGGGTCTCGCTCACAACGCGAACATGTTGATCGCGTATCTCCCGAGGGAGAGGATCCTGGTGAACGCCGACCTGTACTCCCCGCCGGCTCAGGGTGCAGCACCTCCACCTCCCAATGCCAGCATGATGACGTTCTTCCGAAACATCCAACGACTGAAGCTGGACGTGGCCCAACATGTTGGGATCCATGGGGCGGTCGCGACGAATGACGAGTTCCTGAATATCGTCAAGACAGCCAAAACGCAGTAAGAGGAACCCAGTAAGGAGAGCTCAGATGACTCTGGGAAAAAAATTGATTCGTCGAGTGGTCATGCTCGGCGCTTGCGCAGCCATCGCCACCGTAGCGGCGGCCGAAACTCCCTCGACGGCCCTGCTGGTCGTCAACAAGGGTGAAGACTCGATGGCCATCGTCGATCCGCAGACGCGGAAGGTCGTGGGCAAGGTGACGACTGCGGGCCGACCCCACGAAGTGGCCGTATCGCCAGACGGCAAGATGGCGTTTCTGGCCAATATGGGGAACAACACCCTTTCCGTGGTCGATCTGGTGGGTCAGAAAGTCGTCCGCCACGTCGACCTGGGCGGTCTCACGCTGCCGCACGGCATCCATTTCGCCGGCGGAAAGGTGTACTTCACGGCTCAGGGCTCCAAGGCGATCGGGCGATACGACCCGGCGACCAACAAAATAGACCTGGTGCTCGGCACGGGCCAGGATGGCACGCACACGGTCGTCGTCACCAAGGATCTGAGTCACATCTTCGCAGCGAACATGGCCGCCAACAGCATCGCGGTCTTCGAGCGGATCGAGAAGCCGGCCGACTGGAAGCTCACCACGATTCCGGTTGGCAAGAGGCCGGAGGGGATCGACATATCGGCGGACGGCAAGGAGTTCTGGGTCGCGCACTCCGACACGGTCTCGATTATCGATATCGCCAGCAAGAAGGTGAAAGAGACCTTCAGCGTGCAAACGAAAGTCTCCAACAAGCTGACGTTCACGCCGGACGGCAAACGGGTGATCATCTCCGACAACACGGGCAACGAGCTGGTGGTGCTCGATGCCGCGACTCGGAAGCAGATCAAGCGGATGAAGCTGGGCAACAAGGTGACGAAGTTTCAGGTAGAGCCCGATGGCTCGCGCGTGTACGTGGCCGTTGCCGACGACAACAACGTCGCCATCATTGACTTGAAGACGTTTGAAGTGACCGGCCGTTTTACGACCGGTATCGATCCCGACGGAATGGCGTGGACGAAACTGCAGTGAGCCGATCGCGACGCGCAGTCTTCATCGGCTTGGTGCGCAACGTCCAACGTAGGAGGTGAACAGTGGTGCGACGACTTCTATTGGCAATGCTACTGGTAGTTCCGTGGGTCGGCTGTAATGCGCAGGAAGCGTCGGTAACCACGGCCGCCGCCACCAGTGAAAGCACGGCCGCTCCGGCCGCGGACAACTCGCGCGTCCTCGGCACTGAAGTGGACGCCGAGACTCGGAAGGACATTATCCAGCTCGACCTGGAGCAGAACGACGCCAATTCAATTGGCGATTCCGAGGGCATGATCGACCGCATGCTGGCCGACGACACCCTGTGGGTCGGCGCAACGGGGCGCATCGTCACGAAGCCCCAAATCCTGGCAGTGACTCGAGCCAATTATCAAAAGAACCCCACGAGGACGAAAGCCAATGCCGCCCCGCACGACGACTTTGGCATCAGGCGCTTTGGAGACGTCATCGTTCAACACGGGCGCAGTACCACGATGAATCCGGACGGGTCCAAAGGGAACGCCAGAAGATATCTGATTGTCCTTCAAAAGCAACGCGGGCAGTGGTGGATCGTCGGTCGCGAGACGATTGCCATCGACTATTCGCCGCAGCCCGAGTCTCCTGAGATCCTCGCCGTGCAGGCCCGGGCGAAACCCTCGCCCACGAACAAGATCATCCTTGGCAAAGAAGTGGAGCCGGAAGTCGAAAAAGAAATTCTGAGGCTCTCCGCGGTCCAGAATCAAGCCGCTGGAACGGGCGACAGCGACAATGTGTCGCGCGACCGTCTGTTTGCCGACGACATCATGTGGATGAGTTCGACCGGGCACGTCCAGACCAAGGACGAGTTCCTGGCCGGTGTTCGAGCGAATTTTGCAAAGAACCCCAACCGCACGGTCAACAAGCACGACGACTTTACCGTGCGGCGCTTTGGAGACACGATCATTCAACTGGGGCGCAGCACCACCATCAATGCGGATCAGTCGGCCGGGCCTCGCCGAAGATATATGAATGTCTTCATGAACCGAGGCGGCCAGTGGTGGTTCGTCGCGCACGGGGCGAGTCCGATTGCGTCTGCGTCTGCTGGAACGTAGATAACGCGTCTATCGGGCGCAGTTGCATCCGGGCAATTGCGCCCGCCTGGCCCAGTTCCCGCCTGTGCGCATTCACACCTTGTTTCGTCGACACGCGTGGCTGAGACTGCTCAGCAGCTGACTTCGGCGGAGTTCCTCGGAGAAACAGCCGCTAGGCGACGACGGGCAAGTTCCTCCGGGACTCGTGCCCCGTCAGCGTGTCGATGCGCCCGCGCACGTCCGCGCCCTCGGCCATCGCGACACGCGGCGCGATGATGTCGCCGTCCACTGAACCAGTCTCCCGGATGTCGACCGTGCCGCTGGCCCTGATGACGCCGGTGACGGCGCCATGGACTGTGATCGTCTGTGCCGTGATATCGGCGCGGATATCGGCATCGGGGCCGATCGTGAGACAGTGGTCCCGAACCTCGATGGTTCCCTCCACCGTGCCATCGATGCTCATGTCCTCAGAACTCACCAACTCCCCCTTGAAGATCACGGACTTGCCCACCCAGACGACGACGCGCCGCTCTTCGGGCGGCCGGCCGGGGCTTGGTTCGGCGTGTTGCGGGCGCTGAACTCCCTCCCGCGGAGACGAGGATTCCCGATTCAACATAAACAGCTCCGCTGCAATTATGTCAGAGCCGATGTGGAATGCGTCGTGCGGCTTTGCTCCAGGACTCCTGGCACGTCTTGGAACCGCTGAAGCGTGCGCGCCGCATCACCCTCCGCGTCTCACATAATCGCGCCGGTCTTCGACCATCGGGGTGCGTTCCGACGGTGCCTCGCCATACAATGTTGTATGCCAACACTAACAGTCGAAGGGTACGGAACGTTCGAGGTGCCTCAGGGCAAGCGGCTTGTGCTCGCGATCGAACACGACGCCAAGGTCGACATCATGCACGCGTGCGGCGGTTTCGCGCGCTGCACGACCTGCCGCGTGGAGTTCATCGCGGGAGAGCCGGAAACCCGGACGGCGGCGGAGAAGGACCGGCTCGCGGCGCGGGGGCTGACCGGCGTGCGACTCGCGTGCCAGATTCTGTGCGATCACGACATGGCCGTTCGCGCGATTAGCCGGCTCGAAGGGACCGGCCGCCCTGATCCTGGCCCCGCTCCCCAGGAAGCCATCACGCCGGCGCCGCAGTGGGTCTGAGGAGGGCTCGAGTGATCTCGCGCAGCATCGTAAATCCGGAGACACGATGAGTCGCGGCGCCGAAGAGCAGCGTGACACGGATACCGACGTGATCGTGATCGGCGGCGGCCCTGCCGGGTCGACGGTTTCCGCGCTCATCGCCCAGCGCGGGTACCGGGTCGAGCTGTTCGAGCGCGAGCGGTTTCCGCGCTTCCATATCGGCGAGTCGCTGATTCCGGAAACCTACTGGGTGCTCGAGCGGCTCAACATGCTCGAAAAGATGCGGAAGAGCCGTTTCGTGAAGAAGCACAGCGTTCAATTCATCAACGCTGCCGGCAAGCTTTCGGCGCCGTTCTACTTCCGTGACAACAAGCCGCATCCGTGCTCGCAGACCTGGCAGGTCGTCCGGAGCGAGTTCGATGCGCTGATGCTCGACAACGCGCGGGAGCACGGCGTGCAGGTGCACGAGGGCGTCCGCGTTGTCGACGTCCTGTTCGACGGCGATCGCGCCGCCGGTGTCACCCTTCAGGCCGAGGGCGGATCGCGGCGCGATGTCCGCTCGGCCGTCGTTGTCGATGCGAGCGGGCAGAACGGGCTGTTGATGAACCGCCTCAACCTGCGCCTCTGGGATCCCGTCCTCAACAAGGGCGCGATTTGGACCTACTGGAAAGGCGCGTACCGCGACGCCGGCCGCGACGAGGGCGCGACGCTGGTGATCCAGACCACCAAGAAGAACGGCTGGTTCTGGTACATCCCGCTGCACGAGGATCGCGTGAGCGTCGGCGTGGTCGCCCCGTTCGACTACCTGTTCAAGGGGCGCGGCCATTCCGGACGGACCTACGAAGAGGAAGTCGAGTGCTGTCCGGCCGTCAAGGCGCGCGTCTCGAACGCCACCCGGGTCACCGGCTACTTCGCGACGAAGGATTACTCCTATCGTTCGAAGCAACTTGCAGGCAGCGGCTGGGTGCTCGTCGGCGATGCGTTCGGGTTTCTCGATCCGTTGTATTCGTCTGGCGTTCTGCTCGCGCTGAAATCGGGCGAGCTGGCTGCCGACGCCATCTGCGACGGCCTGGCCAGAGGCGACGTCTCGGCTGCTCAGCTCGGCGCCTGGGGCCCGATGTTCAACCAGGGCGTCGATCGCATGCGGCGGCTTGTCTGCGAGTACTACGACGGCTTCAGCTTCGGCAACTTCGTGCGTCATTACCCGGAGTTGAGGGGCACGGTCACCGACCTGCTCATCGGGGATCTGTTCACCGACCGCGTCGACAAGGTATGGGGTCCCATGGAATCCCTGTACGAGGCCGGCAAGCCGCCGATTCCCCCCTGGAACGGAACCGCCCCGCGCGAGATCGCCGACAACAAGGCGAACGAACTGGTCCTGCCGGCAGGACCCAAACCCTAGCCGGCCGCGCCATTTGTCTTTCCAGCGCGCCGCGGTCTAGCATCGCGGGACGACCGTGCTGTTCACCCAGCCGACATTTCTCTTCGTCTTTCTGCCGGCGCTGCTGGTTCTGTACTTCTTGGTCGTCGCCGTGGCGAATCGCGGGGCATCGTCGGCGAACCTGACGGCGGCGAATGCCGTCCTGGTGCTGGCGAGCTTGGTCTTCTACCAGCAGGTCGCCGGGCGATACGTGTGGCTGATGTGCGGGTCGATCGCCTTCAACTGGTTGATGGCGATGGCCATCGATCGATCGCGTGCCGTAGGGCGGTCGCCAGGCCTGCCGAAGGCGCTGACGGTGTGCGGGGTGGTCGTGAACCTGCTCGGCCTCGGACTATTCAAGTACGGGAATGCCTTCGCCGGCAGCTTCGGCGCCCTGTCTGTCGCCCTCGGCGATCAGCCGATCGGCACACGCGCGCTCTTGCCGCTCGGTATTTCGTTCTTCACGCTGCACGCGATCTCCTATCTTGTCGACGTGTACCGGCGAGACGCCGGCCTCCAGCGGAGATTCATCGATGCGGCGCTCTTTCTGTCGCTGTTCCCGCCGCTCGTCGCAGGCCCGATCCTGCGCTATCGCGATTTCGCGCACCAGGTGTCCGCACGCCTCGTCGGCGTCGGTAATTTCGTCTACGGCGTCCGGCGGTTTGTCATCGGACTCGGAAAGAAGATCCTGATCGCCGACCTCGTCGGCGTCATGGCCGACCGGGTATTCGACATGCGGAGCGATCGCCTTGGCGTCGGCACGGCCTGGTTCGGTCTGGCCTGTTACACGCTCCAGATCTATTTCGTGCTGTCGGCCTACTCCGACATGGCGATCGGGCTGGGGCGGATGTTTGGATTCCGCCTGCCCGAGAACGTCCGCTGGCCATACGTGGCCGACACGGTCCAGGAATTCTGGCGCCGCTGGATGATTTCCCTGTCCACCTGGTCCCGCGACTATTTGTCTCTCCCCCTCGCCGGCGACAACCTCCGGGCGTCCCGCTTGTACGTGCAGGTGCCGGTGGTCTTCATCCTGTGCGGGCTGTGGCACGGCACCCGCTGGAACTTCGTCATCTGGGGCCTGTACCATGGCGCGTTCGTCCTCCTTGAGCGGGCGGGGCTCGCCGTGACGATCAAGCCGCTGCCACGCGTGCTGCGCCACGCCTACCTGCTCGGCGTCGTGATGATCGGCTGGGTATTCTTCCGCGCCGAGAGCGTGCTGGGCGCATTGACGTTCCTGAATGCGCTCGCGGGGCTGCAGACGTCGACAGCGCCGGCCTTCTCCCTGCAGCCCTATCCGACGCCCGCCTTCTGGATCGCGCTGGTGGTCGGGGTCGTGACGTCGGCGCCGCTGGTGGGCTCGGTGAGCCGGTGGCGCGTCACGATCGACGCGGCGACGGTGTCCGCGCTGGTCATGCTCTTTGCCACTGGAATCTTCATCTGGTCCGGTATCCGCTCGCTGCTGTCTTCACTCAATCGTCACGGGGGCGCGAAGCCGACGAACGTCCTTAAGTAGAAGAGACTCAGCAGTCGTCCTGAGGCGTCGCCTGGCGGCCGGGCGGCTGGAGGGGACCCCGGTTCTACTTGAAGAGGTCGTCGAACGCCTGGCGGGCGCTGGGGGGGCCGGCCGTCCCTGTTTGACGCTCGATGGTGGTCCGGGCAGAGAAAAAGGTGCACAGGTTCCGCTCGTCTTTCGGCGAGACGCGCGCCGTCAGCGCCTGCGTACATTCCCATCGCGCGCTCGTGTCGAAGGACACGCAATTGATGCAGCTGTGCATATCCACGCCGCATCGTGAACAACGGTCGTCCTGGGAGACCTGGATCGCGAGACGGTTGCCACACCGCGCACAACGGAACACCTCTTGCGATCCCATCAGGTTGGGCGTCTTGGGCCCCGAGGCGTGCTGGAGCGGTCTTCCTGGGGCTCTCGGCTCCTGGGCACTCCGAGCCCCCGGACCGGTCTTGTCGC
>Ga0209343_10005210_pt1 | contig 15857 bp, 8 predicted proteins | sample RifCSPlowO2_02_FD_184026 | JGI IMG/M metagenome (GOLD analysis project Ga0209343, IMG submission 184026) | Groundwater microbial communities from Rifle, Colorado - Rifle CSP2_plank lowO2_0.2 (SPAdes) (version 2) | ecosystem: Environmental > Aquatic > Deep subsurface > Groundwater | place: Rifle... | reverse complement strand
GCGGATGCATGCCGAAGCGCTTGAGCACGCCTACATGGCTGTGGCCGCCGCCGACGAGCACGATGTCCCGCAGCACCGGTGGATCAGGCGTTTGCATCGATGAGCCCTTTCAGACCCGTCAACTTAGCAAGAGACTATCGCGTTCCCGACATCGGCTGAGCGCGGCGAATGCGCCCGCGCTTGACTCAACTCATACACCGGCCTCACGATTTGTCAAAATGTGACGTTGCGCCATCGCCCGAGTCGGCTGATGTAGTCGTTTGCACTGCCATGGTAGCGGAGTGCGTTTCGAGTTCGCCGACGTCGTTTCCTCGTAGGACGGCGTTTGGATTTGCGTTATTCCAGCCTCAGCTTCTCCGACGCTTTTGAAAGCGCCTTGTTCACGTCCTCGACTACACTTTCCGGTACCGGTTTTTCGCCGCCCAGCTCGATGCGCACGAAATACTTGAGATCATGCCCTGCCGCAACTTTCGTGATCTCTGCGATTACTTCCGCGAGATCCTGCAACTCATTGCCTCGTAACTCGGCATGCGTCGACTTGACGCCTGCCTTGCGTTCCTGCGCGCCGGGCGCTTCCCCTTTCGTGACGCGAAGCTTAAGGTTCCCGGCGTCTGGATATGCGCAGGGCCAAAGCGGAAAGCTCTCCGGCCGCTCCAGGAACCGCGCGCGGAGTGCTCCATCGATCGCCTGCTTCACCGTTCCCCACGGCAGCGTCCGCCCATGCTTCTGCGAGAGGGCAACCGCCATCGCAAGAGCGGTGCTTTCTTCCCTCTTCCACGCGTCGGGCAGATTAGCCGGCAGCAGTTGCGTCGCGGGAATCGCCTCGGGCGGGGCCTGAAGGACCGCCTCAACGCTGAGCACCCCTGCGGGAATCTCTTCGCCAAGCAGCGACGCCGGCCCCGCGGTCAGCCAAAGGACGCCTTCCTTCACGGCAGCTTGGACCGCAGACTCGGTCACACCGCGACTGGCTTTCGGAATCACCAACGGCTCTTGGTAGCCGCCGCGGTCCACTTTGACCACGACCTTGCCGGCGAAGAACTCGTGGAGGCGCTTGACCGGAATCTCCGCGCCGGTCCAGAGACCCGGCAGCCGCTGTGGTGCAAGCAGCGTGTGATCGAGCGCCGTCACTTCGGCGGCTTCAGGCAGCACCACCTCGAGGCCGGGATCCCTGAGCGCGGCTTCGTCCGGCCGCTCGCGCCAGTACGTCTTCACCGACTTGTCCGGCCGAGTAAGGCGCAGCACGAACGCGCCCTCTTCGCAGCCGCGCACGAGCGTTTGCACGATTGCGTCGCGATTGAGCATTTTCGGCAGATGCGGGAATTGGGCGAACGCGCCAACGAGGTTCTTGACCCACTGCGTTGTTTCTCCCGGCCGCCACAGGTTGTACGGACCATCGGGCAACAGGGCTTCGGCCGTGACCGCGGTTTCCTGAATCCGTGCGCGCTGGTCCTTCTTGATTAGCGCAAAGAGCGGCTCGCCGTTCGGCGCGATCTTGAAGGCGTGTACTTCGCCTTTCTCCGAAAATGTAACAACGATCGAATACGCCTGCTGCACGGACTCTGGAATCGCGCGCTTAGAAGCGTCGATGTGTACCGAAAGAGTTTGCTCGCGGATCGGATCGATCTTCTGGTCCTTGAGCATCGCGCGCACTTCTTCCCAGCCCAGATACTCGCGAATGCGTTGCTTCACCACCTCGATCGCCTCCCTGGCGGGTACTGCGAGGACCACAGCGTTGCGGTTCACGCGGGGCCTGTCTGGGGCGGTTGTTTCCTCGATGAAGCGCCGCGCCTCGGTACTCGGCTTGCCGGATTCGGACGCTGCCTTGGGCCCGAGCACTGCGAAGTGGAAGTCTCCTTCGTCTTCGATGTCGTTCGGTCGTTGCGGCAAGGTGTGCACCTTCGCACCAGCCGCGCTCGCGCCTACTGTCAGGCTCTTCGTACGCGCGATTTCGTCGATGAGACGCGCCTCGATCAGATCGTCGGGCACGCGCTGCATCGCGTCCGAATGCATCTGCCGCAGGTTCGGTTTGAAGCCCAGGCGCCATAACTTCGGCAGCGTGATGCCTTCCTCGCGGTCGCTGATCGCCGCCTCGTCGAGGAACCACGATACCTCGGTCCAGCGCTTGAGCGTCTTCTCCAGCACGATCCGGTCCGGGCGAGTCGCGCCGAGCAGCACCATCAGCTCGCGAGTCACCGCGTGGCGCCCGATCGGCTGCGAGTGCAGGAACGTGGCGAACACCGCCTGCTCCAGCTCCCGGTAGGCGAGCCCGGACATTTCGGCCTGGATCTCGCGCGCTTTCTTCAGCTCCTCCTCGAGAATTCCGCTCCAGTCGTAGCGCCGGTTGTCGTACTCCTCGAAATCCGCTACCGAGGTGAGTTCGCGCCCCGCCTCGGTGAGACCTGTTTTGCCCTCAGATTGCAGAAACACATTCGCTCCGACGAGCGGCGACTGGTCCCACTTCTCCGCATCGCGCAGTGCGAGCGCAAAGGTTCGCAGGACGCCCCGCGTACGCTGGAAGCGCTCGAGGTTGGTCCACTTGGCGTAGAGCACGTCGGTCAGGTCCGGATGGAAGGGATAGCTCGCCACGAAGCGCGCCTCGGCGCTCTTGCCTTCCTTCCTTGTCTGCTCATCGATATCGGCGATGCCTTTCATCGCTGCGACGACGTGGGGACGAAACGCCTCCCGATCCTTGATCGACTCCGGCTTGAAGAAACGCCGACGCAGCACCTCGGCAACATCATCTTTCGAGACCGGCTGCACCGTCTCCTCCTGCAGCCGGCCGAAGATGGTGGAAAGCTCATTGAAGATCTCGTTTCCCGCAGCATCCATCCGTCTCGGATCGGAAGCAAGCAGCGAAGCAACCAGGGCGCAACGGTCGACTTTGCTGACCGCTTGCGTCAGGTATTGAAAGAAATTCGCGAGCCGGGAGCGCCACACTGGATTTGCACCGGCCTTCTCGCGCGCATACATCAGCACCTCGTCTACCAGCACAAGGACTGAAAATCCTCCGTTGCGCGCGAGCTTGAGCACTTGCGTCAGCAAGTTCTCCGCGGGCGCGGTCTCACGCTCTTCGGATTTGCCTTCCGCATGCAGCGCTTCCAACCCAGCTTTGCCAGCAAGTTGAAACGCCAGAATGCTCCAGGGATGCTTCAGCCAACGCAGATCGCCGGCCGGAGACTTGGTATTCATTCCCCTCTCAGGGTCGATCTGATCGAAAGGCAGCGCCACCACTCGCGCCTGAGGGGGCTCCACCCCGATCGCCTGCCTGAATTCGCGCACCGCCGGCAGGTCGGGCAGCTTCTTCGGTTCGTTGACGAGGTGGTAGAGCGTGATCAGCGTGTGGGTCTTGCCGCCGCCGTAGGGAAACGCTAACTGCCGCACAGCCTTGTCGTTCTTCCCGGCGAGCCGCAGCACAACCTCTTTCGAGAGTTCGCGCAGGTTGTACGTCGGATAGGTGAGCGCGAAGAATTCTGTCGGCTCCTGATAGACCGGCTTCGCCTGCCCCATCATCACTTGGTGGAGATCCGCAGCGAAGGTCGCGAGCGACAGTTCGCCCGTGCGCACGTCCTCGCGCAGCTTCACTACCTCATGCCAGGGTTTCCATGCAGGCTTCGCCATCGGGGCTTCCTCTCTGAACCGTGATCTAGACGCCTATATACGTACGGAGTCTTATTCAGTACCTAATAATTACGTACTATGTGTGCCAGCGCCGGTTGTTTGGACGCTGGGTTGCATGATCAGAATCGCAGCGTGGTTGGCGTGGATGATGTCCAAGACGTCTCGATAGCCTGCAATTTCGTGCTCCGACCGGTCGCCCGGCGTGGTCTTTTCGGCCACCAGCGCCTGAATGCGTTTCAGCGGCGCGGTCACGCCCTCAATGCGGTTCGACGACTCGGTGCTCTGAATGATCGCCGCCTGCCGGAGCGTTTGGAGCGCTTGGGGCACCCACCGCTTGTGCAAATCCTGCCGCCCCTTGAACTCCCGCAGCAGTCCCACGCTGCGCAGCAGGTTCTGCGACACTGGTCGCTCCAGATAGGCGGGTTCGAAAGACTTCACAGTCGCAACTCCTCCTGCGGCGCCACGCCGCGTGCAACGACGTGATTGCTGATCGACTCCAGTAGCGAGCGTTCCTCGCTCGCGTGCGGTGCGAGCTCGATCAGCGCCTGCAGCAGGTGGTGGAACATCCTGTTCTGGCGCAGCGCGCGCGCATCCAAGTATTCGTTTACCTTCACTACCTCGCCGGACTTCCACAGGTGCATGAGCCGATGCACCTGGTCAATCAGTGGCGCCGCCCGGCCGCCTGCGGTCTCATAGCCGAGGCTGCGGACCTTTCTCTGCTGCCAGGGTTTGAGTTTCACCCTGCTGCCCGAACCCTTGGAGCCTTCTTCCTCGCCTTCCACCTCCTCCACGTCGTCGTCTGCCTCGGCCTCGTCCTTGCCGCCCGTGCGTACGAGCAGGTCGTATTGATCGGCAAGTTCCCGATCGGAGAGCCCGCACGAGAGCGCGTACAGGATGCACGTGCCAGCCGGTGCCTCTTTCAACCCGAAGTCGTGCCGGTGCAGAAGGTAGTAGCTGGTTACGTCGTCTAGCCCCGAAGCCTCCTCGCTCGACGCATCCCCAAGCAGCACCCGGCCGACCACGAAGTCCACCACAATCCGGCGTACGTGCTTGAGGAACTCCGACACCGTCATCAATTCGCCGGGATTGTTCGCCTTCTTCACCGCCGGGTGCTGGCTGTACGCCTCCAGCGCCGGACCCGTTGCTGCCCACACGAAGTCCGGGCCACGAATCCCTGTGTCCCAGAACTCGCGCAGCTTCAGCGTGATGTTTCGATGCATATCTTCCAACACCCGGTTGTCCCAGCCGGGGCGCGCGGCTTCGGAGCGCTTGCGGCACACCAGCCATACAGAAGAAGCCAGCGACGCCCTCCCGAAATTCCTAACACCACCTCTCATCTCCGTCATGATTGGCCAAGACCCATCTACTACAAAACCGGCTCGGATCATTGCACTAGCAAGCGTTTCCCACGCGTCAGGTTTCTTGTTCGCGAATACAACCACCATGCGCCCGTCGACGTTCAGTGCCTCCTGGCAACGCCGAAACGAACGGAACATTCCCTCCTCATAGGCTCGCTTGGACTTTGCACCGTCGCCAGCAAACCGTGATGCATCATCGATTAACTCGCCGTCTTCCGTTTGGGCATCCCACTTTGGCCCCAAGGGCATCGAGAATGCCCGGTCGATCTCGGCGTCTTGCCCCGCCAGAACGCGTCGCAGCCAAACGTAAAAGAAATCCATCAGATCCGAATAGGGTATAGCGTCGTAATACGGCGGATCAGTCAGGACCAAGTCAAAGGTACTCGCGGAGGCAGCGGTTGCACTTCGCGCCTCAACCGTCGGAGAAGAAGACCAAGCAGTAACGGCATTGAGTAGGCGATCCAAGACATCTGCAACATTGGCGATGGCGCCGATGAAGAAGCGCTCATTTGGCGCGAGGGGGTTCCCTTCCCCGAAGTCCCAAGTGATCGGAAGAGCAAAACGGAGAAACGTTTGTTTGACTTCCTCTGCCACTGATTCCCAGATACACAACGTGCTCAGATAGTTTGCGGTTCGGTCGAGGGCTGCTGCCAGGAACATCGCAAGCGCTTGTGACCAAAGCTGCGAATAGCCAAAGGAAGCGGTAGCCTCTGTCGCGTTTCTAATTGCTCTCAGTAGCGTTCCGAGAGCGACTAGTTGCCGGGATGTATGCAGCTTGTGCCACTGGTCAATGCCGTATAGTGGAACGCGAAAGCCGAGCGCTTCTTTGCTCGGTAGCGGCTCAGTCGGCAGTCCGAAGGGAATATCAGCGAAGACCCTTGGCACCTCGCGCGCGGCTTCCTCAGCTGCGCGCAACTCCACCTCAGTTGGCAGCCGGTACTCCTTGCCGTCCTGCCCATCTACGACAGCCGCAGTCATCACAGTGCCCAAGCGGCCGGCGCGACCTTCAAGGCGGATGTCCTCCATCTCGATAACGGCCTTACAGCACAGACACTGAGCGCCTGAACGCGACATTGTGCCCGCACCGATGCGTTTGTCGTGCTCGCGCCGCGCGGCCGCGTTCGCGCCGACGACCGGTACGTTTTGCTCAACACCGAATACGATGCCTGTCTTCTCCTTGTTTGGCTCTATCCCAAGGAGCACCCGCTTCGTGTCCTTCCTGCAAAGCCACCGCGTCTTAAGGAGCAGCACGGTTGCGCGGCAGTTCTTGCACGCGACCGTGCGCGCCCAGAGGTAGGCAACCGTGGGCTTCGCGACCCAGCGAGCGTTGCGCCCGTCGGCAAGGTATTTCTCGTCGAACTCGGCGTTCAGGGCATCCACATTCGCACGCCCCTCGGTGTCGAGCGGCACGAACTGAAGGCCTTTGCTCTTCTTCGGTTCGCGCGGGGAACCATCTACCGGCTCGAACTCGGCGTAAGTGGGATAGAAACGGGCGAGGTCTTTCCGCGCACGCGCAAGCACCCAGCGGCCCCACGCGCGCACATGCCACGCGAGATCTGCCTCTAAAAGTGGATCGCCCGCCTCGATTCCGGTGAGCTGCGGCGCGGGGTCCTCGCCGAGCCCGAGCCGCTCAAGGCGCGTGCGAAGGAGCGCACCCTTCAATCCCTGCGCCTTAAAGAACGCCCCCATGAACTCCCGGTCCTGTAAGGCAAAGTCGGGCAGCCGCCGCTTCTGCCCGGCGAGCTTCTGCGGATATTCGAGCGTGCACTTCAGGATGAACCAGGCGACCGGATTGATATCTACCGCAGTCACCTCGCACCCAAGGCGCATCGCCTCCAGTGGAATAGCACCGCCACCCGCGAACGGATCAAGCACGCGCGGCGCGCGGCCACCGTAGGCTTTGCGGATTTCGGCGCGGAACCAATTGATGTCCGGATCGGATTCGCGGCCCCAATGCAAAATGCCGCCAACTGTCTCGAAGGCCGCAATCTCCTCGACCTTGCCCGAGGGCAGTTTCTTCCTGATCAGCTTCGGTTCGAGCCTGCCACCGATTCGTTCGAGCAGCTCCGTTCTTTTCTCCGCGCTGCCTGGATCGGGAAGCAACGTCGCGATCAGTGCAGCGCGGCACGCTGCCAGCGGCCTCCGCGCCGGCCAGATGTGTAGCGTCGAGATGTGCCCGTGGCGGACGTTTTTCTCGTGCACCGAGTCAAGCGAAGCTTGCTTAAGCGGAAAGGCGGATTCGATGAGGCGCCCATTGTTCATTTGTGCAACGCCTCTACTGGAGCAACGTCACGGCGAAAGAATGACCGCCTTCTACAAATACCGCCTCGGTGCCGTTGTGCGCGCGCATCCCCGGAATGATCTTGTCGCGGATGCCCATGCCGCGGAATTCGACGTAACGGTAGTCGCGCATGATGTTTACGAGCATCTGGTTGCGAGCGTAGCGAAAGCCTGATTTGAGGGCCTCCACGGTCGCTGTATTTGGTAAGCGGCCGGGGCTCTGGATCTCTAGCCGGTTGTTGAAGATCGTCATCGTGATGTCTGTCCCCGCGATGGTGTAATCGCGGTGAACGAGCGCGTTGACAATCGCCTCTCGAAGTACTTCGACCGGATAGGCTCTGCAATCGACGCGCGTCCCGTTTTCGATCCGGGCCTCCGGCTGCGTATTGCGATTGACGAAGTCGAGTGCCTGCTCGACTAAACCATTCTCGACCATGACAACTTCGGGAGGGCTGCCGGATTCAGACAGAAGGGGAACCATCGGGCCAACCAACTCCTGATCGGCTCGGGCGGCGTAATCCGGTAGGTGCCCTGGGTAGGCAATCGCCCGGACCCCCGACTGTGGAAGAAAGCGCTTCGGGTTGCGACCGAACAGCAGCATTCCGTCAACGGTGGGGACGGTCCGGTCGCCTGCGGCCACCATTAGTTCAAGGTTGGAGAGTAAGCGACACCACCCAGTGCTATCGGGGTCCGCGGGAAAGTGTTGCCCAAGGACTCGGCCGAAATAATCCTTGAGACGGCGCAGATCGAGGTCTTCAAAAGCCGCGCCGGGGAGTGGCTTCATGCCGTACCGGAGACCGCCCGCTTCCTGGAACATGCGTTCGAGCTCCTCGCGGCTCGCCTCACGCGAGGTGGTGCCGACGCGAATACAGTAGGTCCGGCGATTGTGGTGCACCCACGCATAGGGCTTGTCGGGCCCTTGAAGGACCCGCACAGCTACCACCGTTCGGCCAGGCTCAAAGTCTGGAAACGCTTCGTAATAGGGAATAATTGGGGGATCAACGTTGCTACGGCACAGTTCCATCACCCACTCCTCGAGGTTGGCGCGCGTGATTCCCTGCACGCTGCCGTCATCGGCGACGCCGAGCAGCACCACCCCGCCAGCGAAGTTTGCGAACGCAACGATCTCCTTGGCGAGCTCGTAGTTCTGAAGGGCATCTAGCTTGAATTCGACTCCTGAGCTCTCGCCGTTTCTGATCAGTTCCTGCAACTCGGCTCGTAGCATTCTCGCCTCCTAGAAACCGTACTTTGCGCGACGACGTTCGAACGCTTCCTTGCCACCCTCCAGAACTTCTTCGACCAATTCCCGGACTGGTTTCGAGTCGATCGAACCCATGTGCTCCGGCCGAAGTTTGATGGTCCCGTCACCGACCGCCTCCCCGGCCGGAGACAAACCGACGATCTGCTCCGCGTCTCCCAGTACCGGAATGTTGGCGTTATGCGTCGCGAAGATGAACTGCCGCCTGCGCTTCTCGGCACGCATTCTCGGAACGATGGTGTCGGTGACAAAGCGGTTGTCTAGATCGTCTTCAGGTTGGTCCACCACGAGCGGCGCGTCACTTTCAAGCAGGAGTAGAAGGAGTACGGCTGTTGCCTTTTGCCCTGTTGAGAGGTCTTTGAGCAGTTTCCACTCCGGTTGCGCTGCCTCCGGCGAGACGTTCAGGGCGATATCCGTCGTGGGCGGTAGGTATAGCTCCTCGAGTTGCAAGAGAATGTCTGGCAGCGCATTCGCGATACGATCGGCTTGCGAGTTCGGGATGCCGTAGTCGACAATGAGCGTGGCACCTCCTTGGCGGCACGCGGCGGCGAACTGCCTGAGGGACAGTTGATCCATTCCGGAGATGCGGTCGACCGTCTCGGTCAACCGGCCGCCGATGTGATCCCGCAGGAAACTTTCCAAGGGCGTTCGATCGCCGCTAATCTTGACGTCAACTCGAAGCTGATTTTTGAGCTGCTTGCTTACGGTCTGCGCGGCTGCCTGGATTTCCTGAAACTCCAGCCGCAGGACCTCTTCCCACTGAACGAGCAGTTCGTCGCGCCTAGCGATTTCCTCTTGAAGCTGCTTGTCGAGCGCTTTCTTTCGATCTCTCAGAGGCCTTAACTCCTCAAGTTGCTTACGGAGACGGATGAACTCCTCGCCGTCGACACTAGCGCGCTGAAGCTCGCGAAGGAGCTTCTCGTATCGTTGCTGCACCGCAGCCTGATGCTCGCGCCACCTACCGGCCGTCGCATCGACCGAGGACTTGCATGTGCCGATTGCCTTCTCGATCTCGCCGATAAGCCTAGTTACATCTCTGCTCAAATTGGCAAAGGATCCCTCAATCTCCAGAAACAGATGAGCGGATGGCAGTCCCTCTAATGCCTTCGGCGAAGCAAATGCCGTGTCGAGCGGCAGCATGTCGCGAATGCCTTTTACTGTCTCCTGGAATTCCGAAATGCGCTCGTACGCTGTCTTGAGGATGCGCTCCTCACGCACGAGAAGACTTTGTTCCTTGAGACGATCTTCCAGTCCTGCCTGTTGGAAACGCTTGAGCATCTCCTCCAATGCAGGAAGCTTCGAGAGCCGATCACCGATTTGCGCGGACTGCGCTTGGATCTCCTTCAACCGCCCTCTGGATTGTTCGAGGCCCCGCAGAGCGGCTTGCTTCGCCCCCCCGATGTCCGTCTTGGACTTTCGAAACCGGTTTAATAGTTGAGTGAGCTTATCCGGTTGTCGAGCCAGTTCGGCGATCTCGTGCTGCCCGAGGACCTCGACCCTGGGGAGTATGTCGCGTGGCGTCAGCCGTGCGATCGCGCCATTCACTTCTCGCACGATCGGAGGATTCGGTACCGTGCGCTCGATCACGTAGTCGCGCGTGTCGGGCGATCGCGTGCGAACTTTGAGTGAAATCTTGGTGCCGCTCCGAATGACGTCCTTGACCATGTTTGCGTGCGTCTTCTGCGCGTCCGCACCCAATGGATCGAGCTGCAGCACGTATCGCAGGCTTTCGATGACCGTGGATTTCCCGGTACCGCGTCCGCCAATCAGGACATTCAAGTTGTCGTTGAAACGAACTTCCCCGCCCCCAAGAAACCCTCCCTCCCAGGCAATCTCCGTGATCTCCGCGTGCTCTTCCGGCGCCGGGTCAGAATTGAGTCGTACGCGCGATTCAGGGTCGAGGAATGCTTGACGTATAGCCTCCAGAGAGGGCCATGACATCTTGATGAAGCAACTCGCAGAAGGATCAGCCAAGTCTTCCGCCTTGCATACGTCCTTTGCATTGACGACCGCAACTGCCAACGCTTTGCCTGCAGCGTGGTCGCGACGATAGTCAGGGTTCTTGTTCTGGACGATGGACTTGTACTCCGGAGGTAGGTCTTCCACATTTCCCGGAATCTGAACCGCGAGAAGGTTCGGATCTCGCCATGCGGCGATGCGGGATTGCCCGGTCAGCTTCTTCAGGCAACCGTCATCAAGAGTGACGTGAGCAGCAATCGTGAGGCCCCCCTGAGCCTTCACGGTTTCCAGCAAGCTCGAAAAAGAATGATTGGAGAGGGAGGACTGGGGCGAGGTATCGGTGATCCCAAGTTGGCCCAAGAACCTTTCCAGGCTGGCCACGGGCGTATCGACGTCATACAAGCTGAGCACGTGAATGCCTTCTTGTGAGCTTATTTCGAATCCCGGAAATACCGTGATTCCTAAAGGCTTGGCCGCGTCCCGGAATGCTTTGACGCTCCCAACGTGGTTGTGATCCGTGATCGCAAGTACGCGAATGTCGAGTTCTTGCGCCTTCTCCAGAACAGCCTTGACATACCCGGACTCATCGAGTCCCGAACTCTTCTTTCCGCGGTACGTCTCTGCGTAATGATGAGGATTAACCTGGAGCGCGCAACGAAGGAAGTGCGCGCCACTCAAAAGCTCCGATTGTTGCTTCGCCTGCTTTTCATTTCTCATGCCACGCTCCCTAGCCTTCCGACGAGACAGCAAGGATAGACTGCGATTGGATTACAACGCCCCCTTTGGTTCCCACTATGAGAGTCCCGAACGGGTCGCGCACCCGGAACAACTTCGGCGCGGGTGTTCCGCAGTCGAAAACCACATACAACCAATACCGCCCCCGCTCATTGCACGCCCGCGCCCATTCGTTCTCAGTCAGTTCGATCTCGCCGACGCCCGCACGGCCCTTGACTTCGATGGCGCGGTCCTCGCCGCCCTGACGCTTGGAGAAAAGGTCGAACCCCGGGTATTCGCCCAGGCCCACGGCGCGCGCGAGGTGGGGTTTGGAGACGTCCTTGACCGATGCACCCTGCGCCTCTTCGTGCGCGATCGCGTGCTGCATGGCAATCGCCTCGATCGCGTCGTCGCGGTGCTTGCGGTCCTCCGGCCGAGTGGATGGCGCAGCGAGCGCATGGGCGAGGAAGGCGACGCGGCCCACGCGGATCAGTTCCGGTCCACGGCGCAGGCGCGCGAGCGCGGCGTCGCGCTGCGCGCCGAGCTCGCGCTGGCGCTCCTTGATTTCGGCGAGATCCTTGCCGGCGATGGCGTCGCCCGCGCGCGCTTTGCCGGCATGGCGCGTGCGCGCGGCGGCGAGCTCCGCGTCCTGGTAGTCGAAGCCGCGGCGGACGAACAGATCATCGTCCTCGCGCGCGGCGCGCGCCTCGGCGCGCTTCGCCTCGGCGAGCGGCTGCGCGACGCGCTCGTTGAGGTAGTCCCCGGCGGCAGCCTTCAGTTGCGCCGACACGGCGACGAGGCCGATCGCCGACGGAGCGATGCCTGGCGCCCCTTTCAGAAGCAGAAGATGCTCGACCGGTACGGTCTGGACCGCTCCGTCCACCTCTTGCCGCAGGCCGATGAGGCGCTGCTCGAGTACCTCCTCGCGCTCGAGCCCCGGCACGCCCGCATCCGCGGCGCGCACGATTGTGACAAGCGCAAGGTGAACGAGGTACGGCTGCGTCGCGGTCGGGTCCACGAACACCGCGCCTTTCCGGGCCGCGGCGGCGAGCCGTTCGAGCACGGCGCCGCGCAGCGCCTCGAAGACCGGCTCCCCGGGATGAAGGAAGATCGCTTCCTCTTCCTGGATCGGCCGGTACACGGTATACCGGCCTTGAGCGGCTTCCGGATAGGACTCGACGAGGGGCAGCACGGGATCGAGCGCGTGCGGCTCGATCGGCCGCAGCGTGAAAGTCTTGCCCAGGTCTCCCTCGACGCCGATGCCGAGCTTCGGGCAGGCCTTGTCCAGGAAACGCATGACGTAGCCGGGAAGGAGCCTGCGCAACTCCTCGACCGACAGGCTTTCGCGCAGCGCGCCAAGCTCCGCGCGCACCTCGCCGCCCGCGCCGTAGAGGCAGCGCCTCGCCTCCTCGATCGCCTCGACCTGCTCCTTGGTGAGCCGGCCGTCCAGCTCGCGCGCCGCGCGCTCGGCGCCTTCCTCGCTCTCGGTTGCGCGCTCCATATACTCGGCGAGCGACACGCCCTCGAAGAGCCGCCCGACCACGTCGAACACCTTGTCCGAACCCAGCTCCTTGCGGATGCGCTCGAGCTTTTCCAGCAGTGTCTTGAGCACCCGGCCCTCGCGCGTGCGCCCGGCGACGAGGTTGGCGATGATCACCGGGTCGTGCATCTGCTTGTAGCGGTGAATGCGGCCCATGCGCTGCTCCAGCCGTGCCGGGTTCCAAGGAATGTCGTAGTTGATCATTAGCCAGGCGAACTGCAGGTTGATGCCTTCGCCCGCGGCGTCGGTGCACACCAGGTATTGGGCGCCGCCCCTTTCGACCGGTTTGCGGAAGAACTCGACCTGCGCCTCGCGCTCGCGGTAGTTCATGCCGCCGTGAATCTGCGCGACGCGGCCGGTGAAGCCCAGCCCTTCGAAGCGCCGTAGTAGGAATGACTGCGTATCGTGGTGCTCGGTGAAGATGATCACTTTCTCGCCGGAAAAGCGCTCGGCGCGAAGCAGATCGCGCAGCTTCTCGAATTTGGACTCCTCGCCCTTCGCGTGCACGCGCTCCGCGAGATGAACCAGGCTCTCTACCCGGCTGCGCTCGACCATGAGTTGGGAGAGCGACACGGCGATGACGCCCTCGAGGACCTTGTCCTCCTCGAGCTCGTGCGCCTCGCGGCCATCTTCCGAATCTTCTTCGTCGGCAGTCGCTTCAAATGGATCATGGCGATCAAGCTCGCGATCGAGCCGCTGCTGGCGCTGGCGCAACTGCTCTTCGTCGATCTGTCCGGAGCGAATCGCTTCGATCAGGCGGTCGAGCTTGCCGAGGCGATTCTTGAGCGAGCAAAGGAGCGCCCAGCTCGAACTGGCCAAGCGCCGCTGGAAAACACCCACGGCGAAGCGTGCCGCACTGCGATTGAGAATGCGCGCCTGGTTGTAGTAGTGCTGGATGTAGTCGGTGGTCTCGTCGTAGAGCTGTTGTTCGCTCTCCGGGCCCCGCGTCAGATCGTAGCTGTGCGTGCCGCTGATCCGCTGCGGATAGATCGGCCGACCGTCGAAGTAGACCATCTCCTCCTTGACGCGCCGGATGAAGCGGCGCGCACGCGCCTCGGGCGGGTAGGCGGCGAAGGCCGATTCGGTGGCAAGCGCCTCAGGCTCGAGCAGGCGCCACAGGCAGTAGTACGGAAAGTCCTTCCCCATGTGCGGCGTCGCGGTGAGAAGGAGCAGATGCGTCGCCGACCAGCCGAGCTTCCAGTCGGCGTCGAGTCCGCGCAGGCCAGCGAGCGCCTCCGCGAGGCAATAGCGAGCGGTTGGGCGAACGGTGCCGTCCGGATCGCGCCGCGCGGAGAGCTTGTGCGCCTCGTCGAAGATGACGAGGTCGTAGGGCTCGGTCGTCTCCGACCGAAGGTGCGTGAACAGGCGCGCGCCAGTCAGCGTGTCCAGGCTCACGATGACGAGGTCGCTTCCCGGTCCGGCGAAGGGATTCCCCGTGCGCGCGTCCGCGCCCGTGACAATGCGGAACGACAGGCTGAAAAGGCGACGCAGCTCCCGTTCCCAGTTGCCGATCAGGCCAGCGGGCGGAACGACCAGCACCCGGCGGATGAGCCGGCGCGCGAGCATCTCGCGGATGTAGAGACCCGCCATGATTGTCTTGCCCGCGCCCGCGTCGTCCGCGAGCAGGAACCTCAGCCGAGGTTGCGGCACCATGTGTTTGTACACCGCGATGCGCTGGTGCGGCAGCGGATCGACGAGCGATACCTCGGCGGCGAAGGCCGGATTGGCGAGGTGGCCGTAGCTCAGGCGCTCGGCCTCGACGACAATGCGGACGTCTTCGGGATCGGAGGAGAAGTCGAGGGTTGTGTCAGACGGTGCGGGTTGCACCTTCGGCATCGCGGGAGCATCGGCAGAAAAACCATCCAGCCCGAGACGCTCGGCGCGGACGATTTTTTCCAATGCGAGCCGCGACGGACTCGACTGTCCGTTCTCCCAGCGGTTGACGGTGACGAACGACACTCCCATCAACTCCGCAAGCTTCGCTTGCGTCAGTCCTAGATGCGCGCGAAGTGTACGGATGCGTGCGACTGAAATTGTTGTGGACATGCGCTTACCAGCATATCACAACATATCGCGTGCTTTATTATGGTTCAATATATCATATGTAAAATACCATCTGTATCAACTGCTTGCGACGATAATGGCCAACGGTCCTAGCTGGAGCATTTGAGTTTTTGAATAACCATGCAGTACAAGGGCGAGGGACCGGTTTAGCACTTGTTCCAGTCGTGCCCAAGAGCGGCAGCGCGGGGATTCTTGAGGTCCGCGAGGTGTCCGAATCGCGCATGAGCGAAAGCCCAAAGCCACCGCTTCCACGCTCCAGCAAAGACCTCCGACGACACCGTTCTGCGGGAGACCGACGCCAACCCGGATGCCGTGCTGGCGGCGGACGATTCGGGCGTCGAGCTCGCGGCGCTGCTCGCGGAGCGTTTCGGTTTTCCGGGAATTTCCGGCGATGCGGTGCGCCGAGTGCGCGACAAGTTGGCGTTTCGCCGGCTACTCGAGGAACGCGAATTCCTTTGTCCCTGATTCCATCACCTGCCGACCTGGGATTAATCTTCGCTCGAGCGGCGAGCCCTGCGGATGCGGAAGATACGCTGCCCATCGCGCAACGCCCGCTTCAGTTCGATATTCGCGCCGAGTATCCGGCGATGGTGATGCACGTCGAGCCGGTTAGCCGCATAATTCCTGGTTCATTGTGGGATTCGATTCGCCAAAGGAGAAATTGAATGGCCAAAGGACAGCTGCGCAGCAATCGCGAAAAGAAGAAACCCAAGCAAACCAAGAAGGCCGCCGCGCCGGCACCGGCGTTCGGTGTTTCGCCAAACAGAATGCTGCCGCCGGCGCCAGGCAAGAAGCGTTAGCGGCTGGACCCGCTGCCATTGCGCCGGCGGCTGCGACCGCCGCGGCGCCACGGGCGTTCGCCGGCTCGCTTCAACTGCGCGCGGCGGGGATCGTGACTTCGACCGAATGTTCTTGATGGTCGTCGAGCAACGCAATTGCCTGGTCGGCTTGCACGACGCCGTCCACCACGATGCGCGCTGCATCGCCTTCGGACGCCTGCCGCACGTTGATATGGTAGACCGTCTCCCGGTACCGGTAGTGCAGCTTGAACCCCTCCCACGTCGCA
>Ga0209343_10005208_pt1 | contig 15859 bp, 14 predicted proteins | sample RifCSPlowO2_02_FD_184026 | JGI IMG/M metagenome (GOLD analysis project Ga0209343, IMG submission 184026) | Groundwater microbial communities from Rifle, Colorado - Rifle CSP2_plank lowO2_0.2 (SPAdes) (version 2) | ecosystem: Environmental > Aquatic > Deep subsurface > Groundwater | place... | reverse complement strand
CTGCGGATTGACCCCGCAAGGCCGGACTGGCCTGACCGGGATCGGTTCATCCTCAGCAAGGGGCACGCCGCGCCCATCTACTACGTGGCCCTGGCGGAGCGCGGCTTCTTCCCGCCGGAGACCCTGACCACCTACGACGAGCTGGACTCCATCCTCCAGGGCCATCCCGACATGCACACCCCAGGCGTGGACATGGCCTCGGGTTCTCTGGGCCAGGGCCTCTCGCCCGGGATCGGCATGGCCCTGGGCGCCCGGCTTCGCGGGAAGGATTTCCGCGTGGTCGTCGTGCTGGGCGACGGCGAGATCCAGGAAGGCCAGGTGTGGGAGGCCGCCATGGCGGCCAGCGCCTACCGTCTGGACAACCTGACCGCCATCGTGGATTGGAACAAGATCCAGCTCAGCGACTTCATCGAAAAGGCCATGCCGGTGGACCCGCTGCCGGACAAGTGGCGCGCCTTCGGCTGGCAGGTCCGCGAGTGCGACGGGCACGACGTGGCGGCGATCCTCCACGCACTGGAGGAGCTGCGGCAGGTCCGGGGGCGGCCCACGGTCCTCCTGGCCCACACGGTGAAGGGCAAGGGGGTCTCCTTCATGGAGAACAACCCGGCCTGGCACGCCAAGGCCCCCAACGAGCAAGAGTATCTTCAGGCCAAGACCGAACTGGCGGTGAGGAGGTGAGCGCCATGCCGGAGCAGATCGCCATGCGCGAGGCCTTCGGACAAACCCTGGTCGCACTGGGCAAGCGCGTCCCGGACCTCGTGGTCCTGGATGCCGACGTGGCCCCCTCCACCCGCGCGATCCTCTTCGCCCAGGCCTTCCCCGAGCGCTTCTTCCAGGTGGGGATCGCCGAACAGAACATGATCGGCATGGCCGCCGGCCTCTCCACCCTGGGCTTCATTCCCTTCACCAGCACCTTCGCCTGCTTCGCCAAGCGGGATCTGGACCAGATCCGGATCACGGTGGCCCAGCCCAAGAACAATGTGAAGGTCACCGGCCACTACAGCGGCCTCCTGGCCGGCAAGACGGGGAAGACGCACCTGTCCATCCAGGACCTGGCCATCATGCGAACCATGCCCAACATGACGGTCATCGCCCCGGCCGACGGCGTGGAGGTCGCAAAAGTTATGGAGGCCCTGGTCGCCGTGCACGGGCCGGCCTACCTCCGCCTGGCCCGGGATCCCAGCCCGGTGATCTTCGACCCGTCCTACCGGTTCGAGATCGGTCGCGCGGTGAAGGTGCGCGATGGCGGCGACGTGACGCTCATCAGCACCGGCATCCAGACCCCCCGGACGGTCGAGGCCGCCGAGATGCTCCAGGCGGAGGGCATCAGCGCCCTGGTCCTCCACGTCCCCACGCTCAAGCCGCTGGATACCAACGCCATCGTCGCGGCCGCGGAGCGGACCGGCCTGGTGGTGACGGCCGAGGAACACAGCATCCTGGGCGGCCTGGGGGGCGCCGTGGCCGAGGTCCTGTCGGAACACCGGCCCACGCCCATGGCGCGGGTCGGCGTCCGGGACGTGTACGCCGAATCGGCGCCCAACGACGCCCTGCTGGAGAAGTACGGCGTGACGGCACGCCACGTGGCGCAGGCGGCCCGATCGCACCTGGCCAAGTGGCGGCGCTGAGGAACGGCCCCCGCCCCCAGCCGTCCTGCGGCCATCCCGCCAAAGGTCTGCACAACCGGACCCTTGTGCCTCCGGGATTGCCGCCCACGGTGACATCCCCCAGAATGGCGGCGGGCGCTTCTTCGCCCGAACCCGATTCCCACTGGAACCGCCTGCACCGGTCCGGTGCGGCACGAACACATCGCCCACCCTGTTGACGCGGCGAGGAGGAGAGACGCATGCACGGCGCCTTTAACGGCAAGTTCCTGCGCGTGGACCTGACCCGGGGCACGACAGAGGTCGAGGAGGTCCCCGAACTGACCACCCGCATGTACCTCGGGGGCAGCGCCATGGCGGCCTACATCCTGACGCGGGAGCTCAAGGCCGGCATCGACCCGCTCGGCCCGGACAACATCCTGGTCTTCACCACCTGCCCCGCCAACGGCAGCCCCCTCTCCGGGACCAACCGCTTCACCTGCGCGGCGAAGTCGCCGCTCACCGGGGGCTACGGCGAGAGCGAGGCCGGCGGCTGGTGGGGGCCGGAGCTGAAGTTCGCGGGTTTCGACGGCATCATCGTCACGGGGCAGTCCCCCCGCCCGATGTACCTGTGGATCGCCGACGGCAAGGCGGAGCTGCGCGATGCCTCGCACCTGTGGGGCAAGCTGTCGGGAGAGGTGCAGGACATCCTGACCGCGGAGACGGACAAGCGGGCCCGCATCCTCCAGTGCGGCCCCGCGGGTGAGCGGGGGGTCCGCCTGGCCAACATCGTGAACGAGTTGAAGCACTTCCACGGGCGGAGTGGCCTGGGGGCCGTGATGGGCAGCAAGCGGCTCCGGGCCATCGCCGTCCGCGGCCACGGCAAGCTGGAGGCCAAGGACCCCCAGGGCCTCCAGGCCGTCCTGAAATGGTTCCGGGAGCAGTACAAGCGGGACGCCGACATGCTCCACAAGTACGGGACCTCGCGCAACGTCGTGGGCATGAGCGCCGATGGGATCCTGCCGACCCGGAACTTCCAGGAGGGCCAGTTCGAGCACGCCAAGGAGATCAGCGGTCAGCGCATGGCCGAGACCATCCTGACGGACGAGGGGACCTGCTTCGCCTGCGCCATCGCCTGCAAGCGGGACGTGGACGTGCCGGAGATGGGGGTCTCCTCCAAGTACGGCGGCCCCGAGTACGAGACGATCGCCGCCAGCGGCTCCGCCTGCGGGATCGGGGACCTCAAGGTCATCGCCAAGTTCCACCAGATCTGCGGCGAGTACGTCCTGGACACCATCTCCGCCGGGATGACCATCGCCTTCGCCATGGAGTGCTTCGAGAACGGCATCCTGACCACGGCCGACACCGACGGGATCGAGCTGCGCTTCGGCAACGGCGACGCCCTGCTCGCCATGATCGAGAAGATGGGAAAGCGCGAGGGATTCGGCGACGTCCTGGCCGACGGGGCGAAGCGCGCGGCGGAGCGGATCGGCCGGGGGGCCGAACAGTTCGTGCTCACCGTCAAGGGACAGGAGATCCCCATGCACGAGCCGCGGGGCAAGCAGGGGCTGGCCCTGGCCTACGCCACGGCGCCGGCCGGGGCCGATCACATGCGGGCCCCCCATGACCCGCTCTACGAGGGCTTCCATCCCTCCGGGGCCCACGCACTGGAGCCCCTGGGGCTGTGCGAGCCCCTGCCGCGATTGGAGCTGTCGCCGCGCAAGGTGCGGGCCTACTACTACGCCAACCAGTGGTGGAGCCTGTGCAGCTCCCTGGGCATCTGTCACCTGGCCGCGGCGCCGATTAACATCCTGGGCATCACCCAGATGGTGAACCTGGCCCGGGCCATCACCGGCTGGGACACCAGCCTCTGGGAACTCTGCAAGGTGGCGGAGCGGGGCAAGTCCCTGGCCCGCGTCTTCAACTCCCGCGAGGGCTTCACCCCCAAGGACGACCGGCTGCCCAAGCGCCTGCACGAGGCGTTTACCAGCGGGCCGTTGAAGGACGTCCGGATCGATCCCGACACGTTCGCCCGGGCCGTCCGCCTGTATCATCAGATGGAGGGCTGGGATCCGGAGACGGGCTGGCCGACCTTTGCCAAGCTGGCCGAGCTGGGGATCGAATGGGCCGCGAAGCCCGGGGACAGCTGGTAGAATGGACCCTGATCCGAGAAAAACCTTGAACCGCCATCACGCCAAGGTCGCCAAGAATCCCATGTTTCGATCCTTCAATCGAGAGATGGGACAACCCTTCTTGGGGCCTTCAGGAGTTTCGCTCGTTCTCCCCCCAATGAGGCATTTCTTCTTGGCGTTCCGGGTACCCAGCGCCTGCGCTGGGTGTCCTTGGCGAGTGATTATTTCGGATTGAGGTGGAGTCTTCGAGAAAGGAGTTTTCATGCGACTCGCAGGAAAGGTGGCCATCGTGACCGGCGGTGCGCAGGGCATCGGACGAGGCATCGTGCTGTGCATGGCCACGGAAGGGGCGGACATCGCCATCGCTGACCTCAAGGTCGAAGAAGCGGCCAAGGTCGCGGACGAGGTGAAGGCCCTGGGCCGGAAGGCCCTGGCGGTCAAGGCCGACGTGACGAAGCCAGCCGACTTTGAGGCGCTGTTCGAGATGGTGAAGAAGGAGCTGGGGAAGATCGACATCCTGGTGAACAATGCCGGTGTGGCCAGCCGCCCGGGCAACCCCTTCACCAACAACGTCGAGCAGGACTGGGACCTGGTCTGGGCCGTCAACGTGAAGTCCATCTTCTTCGCCTGCAAGGCCATCGCGCCGTACTTCATCCAGCGCAAGGCGGGGAAGATCATCAACATCGCCTCCATCGCCGGCACCATGAACTCCCCCAACATGCCGCCCTACAGCGTCTCCAAGATGGGGGTCGTCACCTTCACCAAGATCATGGCCAAGGACCTGGCCGCCCACGGGATCAACGTGAACGCCATCTGCCCCGGCATCCTCTGGACCGCCTTCTGGCAGGAGACGGCCGACCGGATGGCCAAGGGAGGCGGCCAGTACGCCGGGATGACGCCCCGGCAAGTCTTCGAGAGCCGCGTCAACGCCATCGTCCCCATGAAGCGGGAGCAGACGCCGGAGGACATCGGCTGGGCCGCCGTGTTCCTCGCCTCGGACCAGGCGCGAAGTGTCACCGGCCAGGCGCTGCACGTGGACGGCGGCGTGGTGATGTGACGGGCCGGACAGCGGGACCGCGCGACATCCACAAGCGGCACGATCTGTGCGGAACCTCCCTCAGGGGCAAGGCCTTCGTCTTCCCCTTCGGCCGGGGCTCCACCGGGACCCCGGGCATCTTCCTGGAGGCCGTCAGGAACGGGTGCGCTCCCGGCGCCATCGTGAACGTCAAGAGCGAGCCCATGATCGTGGCGTGCGCGCTCCTGGCGGAAGCCTTCTTCAAGGTCTCGATCCCGATCATTGACGGCCTGGAGAAAGACCCCCAGGAACTCCTCCGGACAGGCGACCGCGTCCGGATCAGCGGAACCACCGGCATCGTCGAAATCCTCTCCCACGCCTGACAGCAGTACCCCCCGGATCAGGGATCGTTTCTTCCTATCGGGTGAAACGGGCTTGCCCAAGGGCACGATCTGTGCTTACAATGTGACTACTCTGTTGGTCGGTCGCCTTACCCCCAGGAAATTCCCGCTGTGACGCATTCGAGGGTGACTCGATGAAGGCTCGCATCGTTCGCATTGGAAACTCCCGTGGTATCCGCTTGCCCAAACCACTCCTTGAGGAGGCTGGAATCGCCGACGAGGTTGAACTTCGCGCCACGCGGGGTCGCATTCTCATCCAGGCGGTTGCGCGACCCCGGGCCGGTTGGGCTGAAGCTGCCCACCGCATGCGGGAGCGTGGAGAGGATCAGTTGCTCGACCCGGCGACACCGACGCGATTCGATGAGGAGGAATGGGAGTGGCAGTAGGTCGCATCCAGCCGTCGCGCGGCGAGGTATATCTCGTGGAGCTTGATCCCACACGCGGGAGCGAGATTCACAAGACGCGGCCGTGTGTGATCGTCTCGCCCGACGAGTTGAATCACCATCTCCGCACGGTCATCATTGCGCCGATGACGACTGGTGGCCATGCCTATCCGTGGCGCGTCACGTGCAGGTTTCGTAAGCGATCAGGATTCGTCGCGATGGATCAAGTCCGCACCGTCGATGCCAATCGACTCCTGAAGCGGCTTGGTCGCCTTGCCCCTGACACCTTCGCATCTGTTCTCTCTATCCTGCAAGAAATGTTCGCCCCTTAGCGCTCGTGCTGGCCTGGCATCTCATACCCAGGAAACATCGCCGATTCCTCGTTGTCGGGCTGAGAAGCTCCCTTCGACGACGGTGCGTCGTGCTTTGGTTCTCTATCTGTCCCGTTCCCTTGGGGGTGGCTCCGGGTAGTTCGTCTCGCCCGAGTGTTCCCTCGCACCCAAGCGCCTGGCGGCGCGTGATCCTGGTGGACGCGGCGGTCCTGGTGGTGAGGGGGTGTCCGGCTACTGCGCCGGGCTTCGGATGATCACGCCCCGGCCCCCGGTGCCTTCCGTGCGGCTGGGACCCTGCGGCGTCACGGGGCCGGGGGGCGGTGTTGAACCGGCAGTATCGGGCCGGCCGGTTGGAATCGGAATATCTCGGCGGCCGGCGATCGGAATCTCGTAGACCAGCTCCCGGTTGGCCGGCCCTCTGAGCGGGAACACCACGCGGCTCCCCGCCAGGTTCAGCTCGTTCTCCGCAAGCGCGAAGTAGACGAACCCGCTCACCGACGTGCCCGCGGGAATGGTGGTCTCTCGCAGCGCCCTCGCCTCGATGTCCTTCAGCCGCGCCTCGTTCCGGTAGGCCGGAACCGAGCCCCCCACGACTCCCGCCCCCAGACCCCACCAGCCGACCGCAAGCCTCACGCGGGCAAAGGCGTCATAGGCGGAGAGCGCGACCTCGGTCTGTCCGCTGGGCCGTACCAACTGGAAGTCCCGCGGATGCACCGTGATGTCCCCTGGGCTGGTGTTCTCGATGATCACCCGGAGAGGAAGCAAGCCCTTCTCGGCGAATTCTTCGCCCCCGTGGAAGGCCCCCCGGGTTTGCTCCACCGTGAAAAACGGGTCCACGGCGACGCGAACACCGCCCTGCGTCTGCCGGAAGGCGTAGACCTCCATCGGCTCCAGTGGGATCACCACGGGCGCACGCGAGCAGCCCACTGCAAAGAGCGCCAGCAGCCAGAGCCCGCTGAGTCTTTCCATCCCTCGCAGACGCATGTTTCCCGAAGCCTCCCACCGGCGATTCCGGCCTGCTGCTGGATTCTATTCCTCACCCTGTCCGGCCGCAAGGTCCGAAAAACTGCGCCGGTCCTCCTACAACGGCAGGAGGAGCCCCTTGTCCAGGTGCCGCACGACGGAGGCTGCCGCGGCCGCTTTCGGATCGTGGGTGACCATGATGATCGTCTTGCCGAAATCGCGGTTCAGGCGGCTCAGGATCGTGAGGACCTCGTGCGCCGACTTGGCGTCGAGATCGCCGGTCGGCTCGTCGGCGAGCACCAGGGTGGGATCGGTCACCAAGGAACGGGCGATGGCGACCCGCTGCTCCTGCCCGCCGGACAGTTGCCGCGGGCGGTGGTCCATCCGGTCGGCCAGCCCCACCAGGGCCAGGGCGGTCTCGGCATGGGCCCGCCGCTCGGCCCGGCTGAGGCCGGTGAGGAGGAGGGGCAGCTCGACGTTCTCGACGGCCGTCAGGACGGGAATCAGGTTCAGGGTCTGGAAGATGAAGCCGATCTGGTGGTTGCGCCACTCGGCCAGCTCGTCCTCGGTGAGCTCGGCGATGTCGGTCCCATCGATGGCCACCTGTCCGGAGGTCGCCCGGTCGATCCCGGCGATGATGTTGAGCAGCGTGGTCTTGCCCGACCCCGAGGGGCCCATCAGGGCGACGAACTCGCCCTCGGCCACGTCCAGGCTCACGTCATTTAACGCGACGACCTCCGTGGTGTCCCGCCGGAAGACCTTGAAGAGATGCTCGACCTGAACGATCTTCGGCGATCCCATCTCCGGATCAGCCTCGGTCCAAGAAGATAAACCGCCAAGGCGCCAAGACCGCCAAGGCGGGAATAGACCATTCGGTCACACCCATGGAGATTCTGAAACCTCCGCCATCTCGGTTCAATGTTCTCCGCTCTGGAAAATGGAATATCGTTTTCTTGGCGCCCGTGGCGTCTTGGCGGTTCAAATGCACTGTCCAGGTTCACCGCTTGATCCGCAGCCGCTGCCCGTCGCGCAGCGCCTCGACCCCGCGAACGACGACCGTTTCACCGCCCTGGAGGCCTTCCAGGACCTCGACCTTCCCGTCCACCTCGGCGCCGATCTTCACGGGGCGGCCAGCCGCCTTGGAGCCGTTGGCCAAATAGACGAGGCGTTGCCCGTCCCGGGTCACGATCGCCTCCTTCGGGACGAGGACCTTCGGCGGCCCGCCGGGCGTGGCCCGGGGCGGCTCCAGGAACGTGACCTTGGCGTTCATCTCCGGGCGGATGGTGTCATCCGGGTCGAGGATCCGGACCTTCACCTGCAACGTCGCCTTCTGCCGGTTCGCCTCCGGCGCCAACTCGGCCAGGTAGCCGCGGTAGGTGCGGTCCGGAAAGGCATCCGGCACGATGGTGGCCGGCTGGTTCAGGCGGACCTTGCGAAACTCGTTCTGGCTCACGTCCACCTCCACGTCCAGGACCATGAGGTTGGCCAAGGAGAGGACCGCGGACTTGGCCCCCCGCCCGCCGATGAAGGAGGTCGTGACGATCTCGCCCGGCTCGACCAGCCGCTCCAGGATCGTCCCCGCGACCGGCACCTTGATCAGCGTGTTATCCAGGTCCACCTGAGTCGCGCGGAGCGCGGCTTCGGCCTCGCGGACCTGCGCCCGGGCCAGGTCGATCTGCTCCTGGCGCGGCCCGATCCGCGTCAGCTCGTAGCTCTGCTCTGCCGCCATTCGTTGCGCCAGCGCGACCTCGTACCGGTTCTTGGCCCCGTCCAGGAGCTGGCGCGAGACCGCCCCCTCGGCGTACAGTCGCTGGAAGCGATCCAGCTCCAGCACGGCGTTGGCAACATTCGAGCGGGCCTCCTCCAGGGCCGCGCGGGCCCGTTCGATCTCCTCGGGCCGGGAGCCGGCCTCCAGCTCCTTCAGCCGGGCTCGGGCCCCCAGCAGCGCGGCCTCGGCCCGGTCCACGGCCACCAGGAATTCCCGCTGCTCGATCCGCAGGACCACCTGGCCCCGCTCGACCCGGTCCCCCTTCTCCACCCCAACCCACTCGACCCGGCCGGTGATCTTCGGCGCCAGCTCGACCTTGCGGTGCGGGATGATATAGCCCCCGGCGGTGAGGACCGGTGCCGGCGCCCCGGGATCCAAACGCTGCGCCACGGCCACCTCGACCTCGATCGGGTCCAGATAGCCCCGCAGGAGGAAGGCGCCGACTGCGAGGATCACGAGCAGTCCGGTGACCCCGTACCGCACCCACGAGCGGCGCCGGCGCGTGCCCTTCCTCTTCCGCTCCGGATCGATCCGGAGGGTCTGTAACGCGGCCTCCAGGCTGTCTGGTGTATCAGGCATGGCGTGCTTGAATCCCCTTCACCATCCCCGTGTGTGCTCTCCGTCTCGGCTCTCGGCTCTCGGCTCTCGGCTCTCCCCGCTACCCCTCCCGCAATGTTTCGATCATCGGCTGCCGGGACGCCAGCCGGGCCGGCAGGAAGCCCCCCAGGCCGCCCATCACGAGGGAGAACGCCAGGCCGCCGAGCAACAGATCGGGGGTGATGCGGAAGGCGAAGGAGACCTCGCTGAACGTCCGGAAGTTTGTGGTCCCGGTGGAGAGCCCGTGGATCGGCAGGGCCAGCAGACACCCCACGACGCCCCCCACCAGCGACAGGAGCAGCGACTCGGTCAGGAAGGAGAGCAGGATACTCCCCGGCCGGAAGCCCAGGACCCTGAGGACCCCGATCTCGCGGCTGCGGCGCGCGACGGCGGCGTACATGGTGTTCATCACCGCGAAGCTGGCGCCGATGGCCATCACGACCGCCATGAAGCTGCCGAGGACCTTGATGGGCGCGGCCGCCTTCGTCTGCTCGGCGTAGTAGGCCTGTTCCGTCAGCGCCTTCAGGTGCAGGCGCCGGTCCTCGGAGATCCGCTGCTGGATGGCGTGGAGGCCCGGCCCGCTCTCGGCCCGGAGCAGGACCGAGGAATAATCCGCCCGGTCGAAGTCCTGGGCCAGCTCCGACTCGTCGGACCATATCTCCGAATCGAACGCGGTGCGCCCGGCGTCGAACACCCCGACCACCTTCCAGTGGCTCCGGCCGAAGCGCAGCGCCGCCCCCGGCTCCGCGTCCTGGAACCGCTCGGCCACGGCGCGGCCCACGAGAATCTCACGCAGCCCGGGCCGGACGAAACGCCCCCGGATCAGGCGGACCTGGGGCCGCAGCTCGAACCCCTTGGCGGAGAGGCCCCGCACGATGACGTTGCCCTGCCCGCCATCCCGCTTCGGCAGATTCAGCAGGACGATCAGCTCGGGGGAGGCCAGCGGCAGGCCCACCGAATCCACGGCCACGCCGGGCAGGTACTTGATCACCTGGAGCGAATCCCGCCGGACCACGCTGCTGGTCTCCACCTGCGAGCCCTGCCGCAGCACCACCAGGTTGAGGGGTACCCCGGTGGTCACGAAGGCCTCCTCCAGGCCCCGGGCCAGGGCCGTGACCCCGATGAAGACCGCCACCACCAGGCCGATGCTCAGGGCGGTCATCACCGTGCTGGTGGCCCGCACTTGCAGGTTCCGGAGATTATACGTCAGCGGGATCGCCATTGGAGGACAATCTCACCCGACGCGGCGCAGCGCCTCGGCGATGGTCAGCCGGCTCACCCGGATCGCCGGGAGCGCGGCGCTGGCCAGACCGATCAGGACCGAGAGGCCGATCCCCAGCAGGATCGTCGAGGGCTCCACGATGAAGATCGGAAAGAGGCCCTGGGTGTACCGCCAGACGTCCACCACCGAAAAGAAGAGGCGCGCCCCCATGCATCCCAGCACGCCCCCCGTCAGGGCGATGACGGCCGATTCCCCCATCAGGACGCCCAGCAGCCGGCGCCGGCCGAATCCCAGCGTCTTGAGGATGGCGATCTCCCGCGCCCGCTCCCGGATGGACATCGCCATGGTATTGGCCGTCACCAGCAGGATGGTGAAGACGACGACGCTGGAGATGCTGGCGATCAGGGTCTTGACGTTCCCCAGCATCGAGATGAAGCCGAGCTGGAAGGCCCGTTCGGTCTCGGTCTTGGTCTCGGCGTCGCTGTTCTTGAACAGGGTATCCACCGCATCCATGATCCGGGGGATGTCGCCGGCCGAGGCCGCCTTCAGCCAGAAGGTGCCCACCTTGCCCGGGCGGCCCAGCGCCTCCTCCAGGTAGGCCCGGTGGAAGAAGAAAGCCGTCTCGTCGGTCCCGGTGTAGATCCCGCGCAGGACGAACTCCAGGTCCACCGGGTAGATCGTGCCCTGCAAGGTGATGCGGTCCCCCAGCCGCCACTTGAACCGCTCGACCAGCTTGCGCCCGGCGACGGCCGCGATCCGCTCCGCCTGGAATGCCTTGAGCTGCTCCGGCGGAATGCGGTTCTCGGGGAACATCGCGAAGAGGGTGTCGGGATCGCAGGCGAAGTTCGCGAAGAAGTTGCCCTCGTCAATATAGATGCCGCCGAACCAGGTGAGGGCGTGGACCAGCCGGACGCTGGGCACCCGCGCGAGCTTGGCGGCGTAGGCCTCGGGCAGCCGGTCGGCCAGCGAGGTGGCGCGCCGCACCACCAGCCGGAGGTGGGTGTCCTCCCCCTCCGGCTCCCGGTTCAGCTCCGTGAGGACCGTCATCAGGGTGGAGAGCACGAAGAGGGAGAGGCCGATGCTGACGATCGTCAGGATCGTCCGGCGCGGATTCCTGGCGATGTTCGTCCAGATGAAGCTGGCATACGTCACGGCGAGCCCCGCAAGGAAAGGGCCGGTCGGGAGGGAGCGTCGCTACTATATGTGTGGAATCCGGGATCGTCAACGTCGCCCCGTACCATTGCAGCCCTTTCGCGGCCATCCGTGGCAGGGCCCGACGGGGTCGATCCCGAGGGGACGGTGAACCCCCTGGTACAGCGGCGCCTGCGCGAGCTGGCGGAGCAAGCCAGGAGCTTCCGCAGCAACGGCGAGCCGCCTGCCCGGCAATCCGACAACCCCGACCCCGCCCGATACGGGCTTGACAAAATATACGAATACTTGCATAGCTAAATTCTCGGAAGGGGTCTATGTCCTGTATGCGTTTGAAAAGCGGACGCGGAGGACGCTGAAGCGGGACGTAGAACTGGCAAGAGACCGCTTACGCGCCCTCCTCACGAAGCGACGGGAAGATCGAGCCACGGGAGGATAGGTTCACGATGGAACTCAAGGTAGCACGATCGAGCGGGAATGTGTTTCGCGATCTGGGCTTCCCCCCCGAGGAGGCCCAGCATCTCAAGATTCGGTCGGATTTACTGATCCAGCTTCAGAAGCTGATCGCGTCCCGCGGTCTCAAGCAGTCTGAAACGGCAAAGATTCTCCGCGTGACCCAGCCGCGCGTGAGTGATCTTCTCCGCGGAAGGATTGACCTGTTCAGCACCGACGTGCTCATCGATATGCTCTCGCGATTCGGCGTCCGCGTGAAGCTCGTCCTGAAACCATCCCGTCGCGGCCTGAAGGTCGCCTAACGCTTGCGCTAAGCCGCGCCAACCTTCGGCGTCGGCTTGAGTGCGTAGTTAGGGCGGAGCTGCTGGTAAAGGAACTCGGGGGCGAGATCGGCCCCATTGGGCCAGACCAATGTGTCGAGCTCCTCATCGAGCCGGAAGTTGCCGAACGTGGCGCGGTCTCTGAGGGGCTCGAACACTTCGCCCCACAACTCCTTCTCGAGGTCTATCTCGCCCTCCACCCCGTCCGCAAACCGAAGCCACACCCTGTAACCACCCGTATACCGTGCTTCAACGATTTTCGGCACCATCATGGCTACTCCAATGGATCGATCCGGTTAAGAGGTTTCCGGTTCTGCGCCAGTCTCCAGTCTTCCGCTAGCTCGCTCTTGTGTAGTTCCCGCCACTCTTGCACCAGACCGAGGACGCGAGGGGGCACATGACCGGCCAGCACTTCCCCGGTCTCGATCGCGATCAGCACTTTATATCCGCCGTACCTCGCGTGAAAATGCGACGGCGAGTGGTCGCTGTAGTGCATCGCTATGACGATCCCGAGAAACCGACAGATTTCTGGCATGTGGCTACCGCTGGGTCTTCTCCCGGCCTAACGGGGCGGCGGATCAGCCGCAGCCGGGACGGCGAGGGGCCTCGCCGGGCCCGTTCGCGGCCCAAGTTAACGTAGGCAACACCTGTGCCCTAATCACGCAGCTCCCATATCGAGAGTTTCTGAAAATGAATACGTCCACCAGTTTTCGGATTGGCCTTAAAACACACGCCAACAGGGCCTAGCCCTGGTTTCTTGAGTTTTCTGAGAGTTGCTACGTAATTGCCGTTTAGAAATCCGCTCACCTCTCTTCCTATTTGATAGATCGCCAATGTGTTAATGTCACGCCCTCTCGCGACTGTCAATGGTCGCCATGTCGTCCAGTTCTCCTCAGACTCATACATATAGTACCAACCCACAGAAGCATCGATGGCAAACCACACCCCCAGACCTTTCAGCTCCAACACGTCGGCACCACTCAACCCCGCAATGCGCACAGAGGCAAAATAGTTTACGCCAAAATAACTCTCGGTATCAGCGCAAGAGAAGGAATAGGGACCTGACGAAGGGGGAGCAGTGAACTCAAAATACCCTGGAACACTCGTGCTCACGTCAACCAATTCGGACTTACGCACGAGCTGATTGAGGGAATCAATTAATAGTTCCCTTTTTGCTTGGCTTACATCAGGAATGGTCTGGATTGGGGACTTCTTTTCATCGCTCGGCTGCTGTACGGAAAGTGGAGGAGGAGTGGGCGATTCTTGCTTGACTACGCGAACCAAGTCAATGCGTGGGGGTTTGACACCCCAATAAAGATTGGCCCCCCGAATTTCGTCCTTTGACACCGACTCCGGAGAAGCGCCAATCTTCAAAGCGAGGTCTCGGAGCGCTCTGTGTTGCGCCTCCGCATTGATGCCAATCTTGGTATCGAAGGTCACCTTGTACACAGCGTCCGCCTTCAGCGCGTTTTGGAGAAAGCCAAGACGAGAGCGATCCCTAATGTTCTCAAGTGCCTGTGTGCACCCCGGTTGCTGCAACTTATGGCCTTCGAAAACCCTGTCGTCCGAGATCTCCTCTACGGTGACATTATTAAGCGTCACGCTGACTTCTCTTACGTATTGGCTTCCAATCTTAGCATTGATCTGGTTTAGGTAGTCAGCACCGAGAGAAAAGGTGCCGGAAAGCTTTTGAGTAACCTGTACAGAGGCGGCTTCAGCCTTTGCACCGGACGCTGAGCCGATATAGCTCCCGAACTCACAGACCGTAATCGCTTGGAAGGGGTCCTCGTTTTCGATCATAACGACTTTTCCTGGGCGGTACGCTGTAGAGGGGAGCGCGACAGGTTTATAGCCCAAGTCCCGAATCGTGTTCTCAAGGGACGCACAACCCGAAGCAATCAGAAGCAAGCTAGCGAGGACAGAACGAGAAAGATGTCGGATCAGCATTTCAAGGATCTCCAATGGGTAATGGGGGACCCGGCCGTTTCTTCGGCGTCACCTTGCGAGCGGCCCGAGCCCCTCTGCGCGAGATGCTCAGCCACATTCGGTAGCCCGGTACACCGAGTCGGGCCGGATCGCCAGGAAGCCACGCGGGATCGATCTCACGCCGTACACTGAAACCTCAGCAGTTCCCTCCGGCGAGGAACCGAACGACCGATTGGGCGCGACTTCGCCCCCAAGGAAAATGGCTATAGCTAATCACTACTGTCCGGTTAAGAGTATGGGATTTTACTCCAACAGCTGCGATTCCAATAAGTTACGAGCAGAAATGACTGGTTTCTATTTCAACTCAGCCGTAGGCTTTGGCCCTTCTTCTGCCGCCGCAGCGCGGAAAGGGGTGGCCAATGCATACGGGGCGAATCGTCTTCGCGCAGGTGCTGGACTTCCTGCCGATCCGCAAACTCTACCAGTGCGTGCACCGCTACCGAGGGCAGTACCGCGTCCGCCGCTTCTCCTGCCTCGACCAGTTCCTCTGCATGGCCTTCGCCCAGCTCACCTACCGGGAGAGCCTGCGGGACATCGAAACGTGTCTGCGCGCCCTCCAACCGAAGCTCTACCATGCGGGCATCCGGGCCAAGATCTCCCGGAGCACCCTGGCGGATGCGAACGAGCGACGCGACTGGCGGATCTACGCCGACTTCGCGCAAGTCCTCATTGCGCGCGCCCGGCACCTCTATGCTGGGGACGACTTCGGCGTCGACCTAGCGCACACCGCCAACGTCTTCGATGCGACGACGATCGACCTGTGTCTCACGCTGTTCCCCTGGGCCCGCTTCCGCCAGCGCAAGGCCGCGGTGAAACTCCATACGCTGCTGGACCTGCGGGGCAGCATTCCCTCGTTCATCCACATTACCGAGGGGAAAACGCACGACGTGACCGCCCTCGACGAGCTGCTGGTGGAGCCCGGGGCCTTCTACGTGATGGATCGCGGGTATATCGACTTCGGCCGCCTGTACGCCATAGCCCAGAGTGGGGCGTTCTTCGTGGTGCGCGCCAAGCGCAATCTCGCGTACGCCCGACGCGGGTCGCGGCCTGTCGACAAGACGACCGGGCTGCGCAGCGATCAGACCATCGTGCTGACGGGGCCCAAGACCTCGCAGGAGTACCCAGCTCCCCTGCGGCGCATCAGCTACGTCGATGCCGAGACCGGCAAGCGGTTCGTGTTTCTCACGAACAACTTCACGCTGCCCGCCTTGACCATTGCCCAACTCTACAAGTGCCGCTGGCAGGTGGAACTGTTCTTCAAGTGGATCAAGCAGTACCTGCGGATCAAGGCGTTCTACGGGACCTCCGCGAACGCGGTGAAGACCCAGATCTGGATCGCCATCAGCATCTACGTGCTCGTGGCCATCCTGAAAAAGGAACTCACGCTCGACCGGAGCCTCGGCGAAATCCTGCAAATTCTGAGCGTCACCCTTTTCGAGAGGGAAGAGATTTATCAAGTACTTACAGCCACGGATGTTCAAACTGAGACTCACGCGCTCTGTAACCAGTTGAATCTATTCGATCTTTAACCGGACAGTAGTGAGATCGTTTTACCAGA
>Ga0209343_10005205_pt1 | contig 15863 bp, 17 predicted proteins | sample RifCSPlowO2_02_FD_184026 | JGI IMG/M metagenome (GOLD analysis project Ga0209343, IMG submission 184026) | Groundwater microbial communities from Rifle, Colorado - Rifle CSP2_plank lowO2_0.2 (SPAdes) (version 2) | ecosystem: Environmental > Aquatic > Deep subsurface > Groundwater | place... | reverse complement strand
GCGGGAATCCATAAATCCTGGATCCCCGCTTTCGCGGGGATGACAGACCTTATAAAAATCACTTCTAAGCTTTTGAAGCCTCGAGCATTTGGCTCACTTGCAGATCGATTTTTTTCATTCCGTCCCGCGCAGTTTCCCTGCCGATCTTTATCAAATCAAGTTCCGGCAGAACATATTTTGCCTCGATTTCCCTCCACTTCGGATGAAACGGATCAAAGACAATATACGCCACGGCTTCATTCAGCATTTTTTTATTGTCCGGCGGAAGTGGGCTTCCGGCCCAATCTGCACCTTCCGCAATTTTGCGGATCGCCGGCTGCGCGAGCCCGCGTCGCGCAAGTTCGGCTTGAACTTTTCCGTTCGTGAGCGCTTTTACAATTTCCCACGCTTCCTTCGGATGTTTCGACGATTTCAAAATTCCATAACCGGTTCCGCCACTTCCGAATTTGCGAATCCCGTTTGCATTTTTCGGAAACATCGCAACATCCCACCGGAGGCCTTCCTTTTGCCTGAGCTGGGGCGTTTCCCAGATCCCGGAAAGAAACATGGCGAGGCGTCCGCTTGAAAACAGAAGGTCAATTCCCATCCCCGCATTCGCAAGCGCCATCGGTGTCGGCATCACTTTATGGACATTAATCAGGTCGGCAAAATACTGAATGCCCTCCAAGGTCAATGGATCTTCCAGTTTCGACTTCGCCGGATGCTCGGCATCGTCCACAAGCGCTCCTCCGTTCCCGTACACAAAATTCTGCCACGCCCACCCATAAAAACCGTATTGGGTCACGCGACCGGTTTTTTCATCGTATTGGGTAAGCGCCTTCGCCTTTTCGAGTAAATCATTCCACGTCCAATCATCCGTCGGATACGGAATTCCTTCATGATCAAAAATATCTTTGTTATAGAACACACACGCGAACGGAGCGACATCGCGCGGAATCGCGAGCAATTTCCCGTTGCGCGTGAAACGCTCAACAATGGAAGGGAAAAAATCCTGAATCGAAAACTCCGGATCATTTTGCTCATACGGCGTCAGATCCACATAAACGTTTTTCGATGCAAAAGTAACAAAATAATTCACTTCCGCCGCTATAATGTCGGGAGCCGCACCGCCGGCAATCCGCGTTAAAATTTTACTGTCATACCCCGAATAAGGAGTATGCTCAAACCTGATTTTGATACCCGGATGACTTTCCTGCCAGGGTTTTAAAGCTGTGGTTACAATTTCAATTTCTTCGGGACTTCCCCAAAATGCGACCTTTACTTCCACCGGTTGATTGGCCGACACAGCAACCGGATTCTGTCCGCAACCGGACATCCATAATATCGGAAACGCAATAACGAAAACAAAAATAACAGCAATATAGTTTTTTAATCTCCGATTTAATTCCATATACTTTTCCCGTCGTTTAATGGCTTTGGCAGATGCTGATTCCCTCTTTGCTAAGATTTGCCGGTGGCGGAAGACCATATGCGTTTTTTCTCGGTCACATCGCGCACTTCGGTAGGATAAATATCAAAAACAATTTCGTCAGGCTGAAACCAGAGTTTAATTTCCCGTTCCGCTTCTTCCGGGTTTGAAGAAGCATGAATCACATTTTCATAAACCCCTTTTGTGGTAATGCGTCCGTATTGTCCGCGAATCGAAACGGTATCCGCTTCCTCGGGATTCGTCGCGCCGGCCAGTTCCCGCACTTTTTTAATCGCGCCTTCGCCGACATAAACCATCGCGAGAACTTTTTTCCGCGAGTGATATTCGCCCTGGATGTATTTGATCAGATCTTCAAAGAAAGGTTTGCCACTCAGGAATTTGTAATGTTCAACCGCAAGCTCGCGGGAAACCCGAACTATTTTTGCAGCTGCAATTTCGAGTTTGGTTTCGGAAAGGCGTGTCAAAATATTTCCGGTCAATGATTTTACAAGACCGTCCGGCTTAATCAATACTAAGACCTTATCGCCCACAAAACCCCCCTGGAAAAATGATTTTAAAAGTCTTCAAATTATATCATAGAAGTCTCTTAAGTCAACGATGTCGAGGTTTAAAAATTTAGACATGCGGGAATGGGGTAATGTTATAAGGCTTTTTTAATAGAAACCGAGAAATTAATAATCAACCAGACCAAAATGCTTCTGATATACATTTTGTTCTTTACCTCTTAACCTCGTAATAAATAAAGGTGTTTTATCGAAACACCGGATTTAACCGATTAGGGTTTCTTCAAGACCCATTTCTACTCGATAAAACTCGTACGCGTTCGCCGGTAACCGGTAGATTTGACGGCTGGCAATCATTCACTTATTGTTCACCGCATCAAGAATGAGATGGCATCCCAGCAACATATCCTTTGAAAGAATAATTTTATTCATTCTTGCAAAATCAACTCCCCCCGTCTTTTTCGCTTGCTTTTCTTTTGCTTTTGCCTGAAAAAACAGGAAGGGAAACATGAACCAATATAAAAAGTAAAAATTTGTCTTTCGGCCGTCAACAAAAAAATGGGTTATTTCCAAACTGTTTTGAGCGAGTAAATATTCTAATTCCTGATACCGCCATGGAATGACATGCATATTTTGAATAGCAGCCGGGAAACATTTCGAATAATCCAGAGTCGGCTCCCGGAAGAAATCAAAACTCCCTTCCATTAAAAATCTGAACCTTGATCCGATATTCAAAATGTTGGGCGTTGATAATATCAACCTGCCTCCCTTACGCAAAATTCTACTAATTTCCGAGATCACAAAATGAGGGTTATAAATGTGCTCTATGACTTCCATAAAGATAACATAATCGAAAAAATTATCTTTATACGGCAAAGGGTGCGCTAAATTTCCTTCTGTGAATTTGATTTCCTGATGGAACTCAAATCTTTCTTTATCCATATCACAGGCTTCCACGGCAAATCCTAAATCAAAAAGTTTTTTTCCCGCTCGACCGTCCCCGCATCCCAGATCTAGCACTTTTCCTTTTTGATTCGAGGAAATGATGCTCACTATCTTTTCTAATAAATAATTCTGTTTACCCAATTTTTTCTCCTGCTTGCGGCCGAAATCCAGATTTACCGTAATAGATTTTTGTCTTGCGGCAGTTTTTTATAATTTTTCCTACTGATTACTTTCTTTCCGCTTTTGCGCTCCAATTCATTTCTTGCATTGCCCGCAACAGCGCCGCCCTCAAAAGCGGCCTGCTTGTTCTCAACAAAACCCTGCGCATCCTTATTGACCGCGATCTCTTTCGTAGAAGCCTCGCCAAGCATTGAAAAAATAAGCTCCAAGTCGGTCATATGATCCCTTAGATTCTCACGTTTGAGCCCTTTATGTTTCTTATAGGCTGACGGAGTCATATCAAAAGTGGCTTTCGAGATTTCAGCGGTTAATATTTCGTATTCTTTTTGTTCTTTTATGCCACGCTTCTGCCACTGGTCGGTTAGCTCTTCACGGATAGCAATTCCGCGCATCCGTTTCTCGATCCATTCATCGCTATACCCCTTAGCCTTATATAATGCCCTTGTCCTCTTTGTGGCAAGCTCTGGATTCTCAATCTCCTGAATCCGCTCGTAACCAACACGAGCCAGCCAGCGTTTAAACGGCTCGGCCTTTGGGGACGGAATAGACTGAATAATACGAAAGATACCTTCCGTATTAGCGCAATTGAGCTTTTGAATGCCCCCGGGTGTCTTTACTGAAAGGGGGGTGGCAATTTGCCCCCACCCTTTGGAAAGCTCTGGATCGCGTCTGCGCATATCTTTAATATAGCCGTCTGGCTGGACAGAATCTGTTAATGCCGCGACTACATCAACAACAACAAACCACCATTCATTGTTATAGATAGTTTTTCGAATCTCTCGTTTCCTGAAAATCGCTATTTTAGTTGTGGTTATTTCTTTGTTCATGTTTCCTCACTTCGGCTCATGGCGACCCTGGCTTATTACGCCTGCCAGGGTTCGCCTGAGCGTCAACAATGGCGGCCCCGCGCCACACCACCATACGGCGCGGGACTGCCATCATCTTCGATTTATACCTCTCGGTATTATTTTAAAGGTAGATGATGGCGGAGAGGGAGGGATTCGAACCCTCGAAACCTTTCGGTTTACACGCTTTCCAAGCGTGCGCACTAAACCGGGCTATGCGACCTCTCCGCGTGTTTTCTCAAAAACCTTTATTCGTAAAATCCTGTTTATTGCTCATGGACGGTAACAAGCAGTCCCGCGCGCTGTTTGCGGGGCTATGCGACCTCTCCACCGATTAAAATGTCAAATAACAAAATCCGAATGACAAAAGTGAAATTCTAAATCTAAAAGAACAAGCAAAAAAGGCTACGGGCGCACTCAAGCTATATTTCTAACTCTTCGTTTATCCCGCCAGGGACTTCTATTTGCAAGACAACTTTTTCCGGCAGTCCCAGCCGCAGGCTGGGATGCGACCTCTCCACCTGTTTTCTCAAAAACCTTTATTCGTATGAAACCACTAATTTACAGTATGCACTATGCAGTAGGCAGTAAACAAAAAACACTTTTCCCTGCTTACTGCATTCTGCCGCCCGCCTACTATCTCTTCTCTTTCCTCAGCGTCTTAAAAAAATCCTGCATCAGGAATTTCGATTCGTCGGCCAAAACACCTTCGATCACATTCAACCGGTGATTCAAACGATCGTCCTGCACGATATTATACAAACTCCCGCACGCACCGGCTTTTAAATCTTTGGTCCCATAAATTAAATTTTCGCAATGCGCCATCACGAGCGCGCCCGCGCACATCGGACACGGTTCCAATGTCACATAGATAGACGCTTTCTCAAGCGATCCGCGGTGTTTTTCATCGCCTTGCGATTTCAAATAATCGGCCGCCTGTGTAATCGCGATCATTTCCGCGTGCGCCGTCGGATCATGCAGCATTTCCATTTGATTGAAAGCTCGCGCAATTACTTTTCCGCCGTGCACAATCACCACGCCCACCGGCACCTCGCCTTTGTCGAAGGCTTTCTTCGCTTCTTTCAACGCTTCCCGCATGAAATATTCGTGATTCAGTTCTATAGGCATCTTGATTCAACCATCCGCTAATCACCGTAAACGTTAAGTGAATTTCCGGGTTTCAAGGGCCCCATTATGACGAATTTCGTTTTAAACCGCCAGAAAATTCTCGTATGAAATTTATCTGGCGCGTTTTTTCAAGAAACAGTAACATGTTGTCATGCAGAAACATTTAACCACAGCCGAAATATCACAGCATTTCAAACCGTTAACCTCCGTCCGCACTCAAGTGTCGATGAAAGATTTCACCACCTTTAAAATCGGCGGCCCGGCAGACATTTTGATTACACCCAATTCCTGGGATGAAGCGATGAAAGCCAAACAAGCCGCAAAAGAGCTCAATCTTCCTGTCTTCGTTCTGGGCGGAGGATCCAATCTCTTAGTATCCGACAAAGGAATCCGCGGCGTCGTACTTCATATTGATTCGCTCCGGACTCATCGCTGGAACGGGACGGTCTTGCAAATCGATGCAGGGTGCGAAGTTCCCGACACCTGTGAAATTGCCCGGCAAAACGGTATGAGCGGGCTTGAATTTATTTATGGGATGCCCGGCTCAATCGGCGGCGCTGTTTGGATGAATGCTCAATGTTACGGAAAATCAATTTCTGAAATTCTGGTTTCGGTTGATTATATCGATGAAGAAAACCAAAAACGAATATACTCGTTTAATTCAAAAGATTTCAGCTATAAGCGCTCTCCATTTCAGGAAAAATCCTGGATCATTTGCTCCGCTTCTTTCCGGTTGAAGCCCGGTGATAAAAATTTGATCCGCAAAGAAATGGACGCACACAAAAAAGATCGCGAAGATAAAGGGCATTACCGTTTCCCCTGTGCCGGATCTGTTTTTAAAAACAACCGCGCATTCGGAAAACCTACCGGCCAATTAGCGGATGAAATCGGGCTGAAAGGATTTACCATTGGTGGCGCAAAAGTTGCTGACTATCATGGGAACATCATCATCAATACCGGAAATGCCGCCGCACGGGATGTGCTAAACATGATTGAACATATCGAACGCGACGTCTTCAAACATTACGGATTCAAACTTGAACGCGAAGTTTTGTTGGTTGGCGAGTGGTAAATATTTCCGATAACCCATTAAACGACATCTCCTTATTTGACTTGTTTTACCCGTTTAGAAAGTCCCTATAATTTTTATAAAACGGTATCCGGAAAATATATCTTTGTTCTTTCGTGTTATACTTCACGCATGGACAAAAAAGGAACCGTGCCATGATGAGATTAAACCCGGAAGCTAAGCAAGCCGCCGAACAACTTCGTCCCAAAAACGTATCTAAGCACAAGTTTATTCATTTCCAGTCTCTCGAAACAACCGATATTAATAGTAAAATGGGTATTGCCTTTGTATTAATGTCTCTTGTTCCGCTTCTTCTGATGTTATACATGGTTTATTTTCATACCAGCGGAAACATCAGCCCGGATCAAACAAAAGTGAATTTAAAGCTCCTTGTCTTTCTTTCCGTTTTGGCTTCTCTGATCGGTTTCTGGATTATCCGGAAAATCAGTTCTTCCTTAGGTAAAATTGTGAAAACAGCGAGAGAAATGGTTGAAGAGGGCGCTTTCGGAAAAGAAATCCGCGTTAGCGAACACTCAGAAGAAGTAGAAAGTCTCGTTAAGGTTTTTAACCGGATCACAAAAGATTTAGAAAACAAAGTACATAAGCTCGAACATTCGAAACAATTGATTCAAGATTTACTCAAAAAGATCGGATCGGTTGTTACCTCCGGAGAAAGTATTGAAAATTTTCTCGAACTTGTCATTGAAACAATGGTAGACGCGCTTGAAGCAGAAAGCGGTGTTCTTTTAATCTTAGAACGTGACGGCAAGCAATTCCGTTCTACGGTGGCTTGCGGCAAACACCGCGAAACGCTTCTTCGGCTTGCGGCAAGACCGGAAGGAACTTTTGGTTGGGTGATTCATCAAAAACAATCTATGGTCATCAACCAAGCAGACCTCGGCGGTGAAAACCAAATCAAAAACGAACTTTCCTACAGTTCCCTCGTTTGCGTCCCGCTCCGTTATCAAAACGAAACGCTTGGATATATGGCAATGATTAATAAAACCAATAACGACTCGTTTACAAAAGACGACGAACTTCTCTTGGAACATGTCGCCAACCAAATCGCAACTGCCGTTAAAAATAATCGCCTGAATGAAGATGCGGGACGCGTTTATGTTGAAACCATCTCAGCCCTTGCCATGGCGATTGGGAAAAAAGACCCTTATACGCGCGGACACTTAGAGCGAGTTTCAAATTATGCCGTGAGAATTGCCGAAGCCATCGATCTCAACGAACAAGAAATTCTGACCTTGAAAGATGCGGCATTCCTTCATGATATCGGAAAAATCGCTATCGATGACCGGATTTTGCAAAAACGGGAAAAATTGACTCACGAAGAAATGGAAGAAATGAAAACGCATACGGAAATCGGAGAGAAAATCATTGCTCCGCTCAGTTCTTTCAAGAACCTTCGGGATATCGTCCGCCATCATCAAGAGTGGTATGACGGGTCGGGATATCCTGACGGGTTAAAAGGCGAGGACATTCCGGTTGGCGCGCGAATTCTTTGCGTTGCCGATGTCTACGACGCCTTAACAACGGACCGCCCCAACCGAAAAGCGTTTTCGCATGATTTGGTTATCAAAATGATCGAAGAAGAAAGCGGAACTCATTTTGATCCCGCCATCGTAAAAGTGTTCCTGAAAATTATCGATAAAGTCCGTGTTTGATCTATTTCCCCAAACCGGTTCGGGAGAAGTGGTGCTTTAAGAACCGGTCTGCTAAATACAATTCACCAGCTCCGTTTCTTGATCTCTTCACGAAGCACTATGAATGCTTGTTTATCTCTTCCTTCGTAGGTACGCAACCCGAGGGTCCCGAGGTAAGAAGCAAACCCTTTATCTTTGAAACCGTAATATTTCTCGTGCACTGTCACGCTTTCCGGTGATATATCGTGCAGCCAAACAAAATTAAGGTATGGAATTTTATCACGATATGTGTCCCACGCAGTGAATGTTTCTCGTATAAATTCAGCTTGTTTTTCCTCACTGCTGCCATTCGTAGCTCCTGATGGGTATCCTATCTCGGCAAAATACACTTTTTTATCCGGATACAATTCTACGATTTGTTTAAAATCGCTGTGTACCGTCGCCGGAGTGCGCGCCAGAAAGCTGCCCTGTTTGAATGGATAGTATGTCGTGAGAACGATGTCCGAATATTTATTCAGGTGTTGAACCATATCATTAAGTTTTACAATTCCATCATATGTAATCTTACTGCCGATCATGGCCTTGGGAAATTTTTCCCGTACATACGGAGCAACCGCAGCGTAAAATGTCGTATACTCTTGCCATCGCTTGGCAGAATTTCCCAAATAAGCGTCAATTTCATTGCCTATTGCCACAAAAAATATATCAGAGTCAGGAACCAAACTCGCTGTAAAGTCCACAAACAATTTAAATCGTGCAATCATTTCGGCATCATCAAGCGGTTTGTCCTTCAGATATTTCGGCAGGCGCAGGCTATTTGTATCAATAGGATTTATCGAAATTGAAATTTTCATGCCATGGCGTGGATAAAATGCGTTAGCAATCCCAAGCCATTGATCAACATAGCGACCGCGTTCCGGTTCCGCCTCATCCCAATGAACCGGAATTTCTGTTGCTTCAACCCCGACGCTCCGTGCGAGAACAAATGCCTTGTCAAAACCGATCGCGCCTTCAGAGATACTCATGCCAACACAACGCTCATCGCGTGGTTTCGGATCTTTCATTGGGGATGGCGGGGTAAACGAAAGTTTATTCTCTGCAATTCCGATATCTCCTGGAATTACAAAATTTTCATTCCCCGCCTTGCATGACAATAACAATACGAGTGGAACGAAAACAGCTATGGTAGGAATAAACCTCTTCATTTTTATGAAGGAAATCATGATAAATTTATACATGATTTCAATCATTCGTCAACTGAATGTAAAAGTATTTCCCCAAACCGTGTACGGGACAGGTTGTCCGCCACTAAAGCGTAGGCGGACCCGCCAATGGTTTTTGGTGGGCAAATTTTGACGGCGCAGCCGCCCTCGAAGAGGGTTACAAATTAAAGGTGATTTGCAGCATCGGACCGCAACTTCATTGGTCGCTGCCGATGCAGTACTTTTTCATCGAAAAAAATGCGAGCGTCGGAAGCGGCTTCCTTAGCCGCCCCCACGCAGTACTTGCGCATTAGCGCAAGTGCGCCCGTCCCGCAAAAAAACCGCGGGACAGGTTGCAAACTTTTTAGGTTCTACCTCAACAACAGGGGCAGTAAGACAAATCCGATACATTAGGGTTAGTTCCAATAACCTTAAAAGGAGAGTCTTATGCCCCTTGTTGATAGTATACTAAATCTCGCGGGATTTGAGCTAGAAGATATTTCGGGCCTCAATCCCGTTGTTTTAAAACTGCGCTACACCGGTTTTGTACAATGCATTCATTGTTCCGGAACAAGTCTGCGAATCAAAGACACTTTCTACCGCTGGATCCGACATGAATCATTCGGCTTCAGAAGCGTTTATCTTTACTTGGAAGCTCATAAATATAGATGCCTTTCCTGCGGCAAATATTTTAATTCTCGTTTCCCCGGAATATTACCCTCCAAACGTTCGACGGAGGCTTTCAGGAAAGAAGTCTTTTACAAACACCTTGATGGTATCAGCCAAAAAACGTTATCAGACCGACTTGAAATCGGTCACGCCACAGTAGAACGTTATTTTCGGGATTTCCTCAAACTTAAATTATCCCGAAGTGTCGATAAACCTTCTCCGAGAGTCTTAGGCATTGATGAACACTTCTTCTCAAAAAAAGACGGCTATGCCACTACTTTTTGTGATCTCAACTACCACAATGTCTACGATGTGGCCCTGGGGCGCTCGGAATCGGCCCTTTTGCCTTATTTAAAAGCCATTCCGGACAAAGACAACACCAGAGTCGTCGTGATGGATTTGTCCGAAACTTATCGTGCCTTAGTCAAAAAACATTTCCCAAATGCTAAAATTGTCGCCGATCGATTTCATGTCATTCGGCTCATCAATTACCAGTTCCTTAAAGTTTGGCAGTTTATCGATCCCGCCGGAAGGAAAAACAGAGGACTTTTATCTTTGATGCGCCGCCATGAAGCCAAACTCTCATTTCAACAACGCCTCAAACTATTAGCCTATTTCCAAGAATTCCCACCTCTTCAAATCATCTGGGAATTTAAACAAAAACTATGCAGACTTCTCCTCATCAAAATGAGAACTAAAAAACAATGCAAACACATGATCCCCCTCTTTCTTCGCTACCTTCAACAGCTCAAAGATTCTAAACTCGAGCCTCTTGTTACTTTGGGTAAAACCTTGGAATCTTGGTCAGAAGAAATTGTCAGGATGTGGCGCTTTACCAAATCAAACGGAATTACGGAAGGCTTTCATAATAAAATGGAAATGATTTCCAGACGTGCTTTTGGGTTTAGAAACTTTGAAAATTACAGATTGAGAGTTCGTACTTTATGTGGTTAAATTCAAAACTAAATTTACTTATTGCCCCCGTTGTTGGGGAAGAACCCAACCCAAAAATGGTGGGCAATACAGGAGTCGAACCTGTGACCTCTTCCATGTCAAGGAAGCGCTCTAACCAACTGAGCTAATTGCCCACGATCAAAAGCCCAAGTTCCAATTACCAATGTCCAATATTTGGTTGGTCATTGTGATTTGGTCATTGGGCCTTTTCTTAAATACTCTTTTAAAAATTCCTTTAATTTCCGGAGAGCTTTTCCGCGATGGGACACTGAATGCTTCATTTCCGCCGGAACTTGAGCGAATGTTTTACCAAATTCAGGGTAAAAAAACAAGGGATCATATCCGAACCCGCCATCCCCCATCATGGCATGAGAAATAAATCCGGAGACCGTTTTCTCAAATACACTAATGACCTTATCCGGAAGCGCAAGCGCCACAGCACAATGGAATGCCGCGCCTCGCTTGTCGTCCGGAACATTTTTTAAAGACTCAAGCACTTTTTCGCAATTCTTAAGGTCATCTTTTTCAAGCCCAGCAAAACGTGCTGAAAATACTCCGGGCTCGCCGTTTAAATAATCAATGGAAAGGCCGGAATCTTCGGCTAAAGTTAAGCAACCGGTTTGACGGGCAAACCCGAGAGCTTTCTTTACGGCATTTTCCTGAAATGTCAGACCGTCCTCTTCAACTTCAACCAAATTCTGGAAATCTTTCAAACCAAGCAGTCCGATATGGAGATCGCCTAAAAGCGCTTCGAGTTCTTTTAATTTTTTTTGATTGCCCGTCGCAACGAGTAGCGTTAAGGAATTGGACTTTTGTTTCGACAGCGGAGTCATTTCAGCTTGATCAAACGTTTCTGGCATGCAATTAATTCCGAAATCCCCTGCTTTCCTAAACTGAGGAGAACGTCCATTTCCTTTTTTGAAAATGGATTTTGTTCAGCCGTCCCCTGAATTTCCACGAAATGGCCGGCGCCGGTCATGATGATATTCATATCCACTTCCGCCTTCGAATCTTCTTCGTAGCACAAATCGAGAATGGGTTCGCCCTTGAAGATTCCCACGCTCACTGCTGCAACATAATCCTTCAATGGATTTTTTTTGAGATTCCCCTCTTTTTCAAGTTTCGATAACGCGTCGGCCAAAGCGACAAAACTGCCGGTAATACTGGCCGTCCTCGTTCCGCCATCTCCCTGTAACACATCACAATCGATCCAAACGGACCGCTCACCCAAACAACTTAAATCCGTCACGGCACGAAGCGCCCTTCCAATCAACCGCTGAATTTCATGTGTCCGTCCGCTGATTTTTCCTTTGCTCGCCTCGCGCGGAATCCGTTCCGTACAAGAAGCCGGAATCATTCCATATTCCGCCGTCACCCAGCCTTTTCCCGTATCTTTTAAGAATCGCGGAACGGTATTCTCAATAGATGCCGTACACAACACCCGCGTATTTCCCATTTCTATCAGACATGAGCCTGATGCATACTTGAGGTAATTACGTTTCATCGTTACTTTTCTGAGTTCATCATGACTGCGCCCATCGATTCGCGGCATAGCGTCCCTTTACCTTATCTTTAATAGTTTATGCAAACGCGGAATAATACGAACATCTTTTAAAACATACAATGCGTTCGTCTGTAATCCCGTCAAAAAATGCATCAAGTCCGGATCATGATAGCCTTCCGAAAAACGGCTGACCGGCTGTAATATCAACGGGATATTGGCATCGACCAATCCGATCATTTCACACAAATCACGAAATTCTTTCAAGACCAGCGTATTATCAATGACCATTTTCACAAAGATATCCGGCCGCTTCTTCCCGTAATTATAAATCGCGCCAAGAAACCGCTCATGTTCATCCAACCAGGATTTCCCTTTTGTCACCGACGCCGGTTTAACGTCCATCGAAATCACGTCAACAAAAGGCATCAAATTTTTCATTTCTTCGACAAGCGTCCCGTTTGTCTCGAGATATAATTTGAAACCTTCCGACTTTAATTCGGGACACAATTTCAAAAGGAATGCGCCCGACATCAGCGGCTCACCGCCCGTCAAGCTGATATATGAATGCGGGCCGGATATTAAATCTACATTTTTTACGTAATCAAGAACCTCTTCCGAGGTCATCGTTTTCGGCGTCTTTCCTTTTTCATCGCAATACTGACACGTAAGGTTGCATCCGCCAAACCGAACAAACAAGTGCCGCTCCCCCACATACAAACCTTCCCCTTGAAGCGAGGAGAAAATCTCCGTAATCTCCGCCACAGACTTTGTTATGGGTTTTGCCGTCACATCATCAATCATGGCATCACTCTTTCACGCTTGAAAATAAAGGATCATCGATCCCCGCTTCCGCGAATCCCTTTTTCCGCAAAAAACACGCATCACAATTTTCACAAGGAAAACGGTCTCCACGATAACACGACCATGTCCATTCGAGCGGAACCCCGAGCTGCGTTGCAAGTTTGATAATTTCTGCTTTCGTGAGATGAATCAATGGCGTTTCGATGCTGATTCTCGCGCCTTCCACACCGGCCTTTGTTCCCAAACAAATAGCGGTTTCCATTTGCTTAAAATATTCCGGCCGGCAGTCCGGATATCCGCTATAGTCAATCGCATTAGCTCCGATAAAAATAGCCGAAGCGCCGCGGACTTCCGCATAAGAAGCCGCAAGACTCAGAAAAATGGTATTTCTCGCGGGCACATAAGTAACCGGAATCTCCTTGGAAATTTCGGTTGTATCACGATTCTGTGGAATCGGAATCGTTTCATCTAATAATGCGCTTCCCTTCCATGGAAGTTCGATTGAAATAATCTCGTGTTCAATTTTGAGGTAGTTCGTAATTTTCTTTGCGGATTCGAGTTCTCGCCGGTGAATCTGTCCGTAATCGACGGTCAGCGCAAGAACCCGAAAATTTTCTTTAATGGTATAAAAAAGGGTCGTCGCCGAATCCAACCCGCCGGACAAAAGACATACGGCCGCCTTCATCGTCATTAGGACACCCACTTCCAGCTTTCGAAAATCTCGCCTTTAAGCCGGACCACTTTCATATCATCCAGCGATTCGCCCAAGAACCGGCTGCCGATTTTCTCGAAATTTCTCGGCCGGTCACTGACAAATACTTTGAGTTTTCCTTTGTTCCCGTTTCCGCGGAGAATATTCCGCTGCTCGAGCTTCGATTGGAGCTGCTCAACAGCAGCCGGAGCGGAACTGACAAGCTGAATATTTTTCCCCACCACACGTTTGAGCGCTGCCTGTAAAAGCGGATAGTGTGTGCACCCCAAAATAAGCGTATCAATTTTCTTTTTCAGCAATCCGGAAAGATATCGTTTCAGCACGTGATCCGTGAGCGGCTCATTCATGATCCCTTCTTCTACAAGCGGCACGAGCAACGGGCAAGCCTGCGCAAAAACTTTAATTTTCGGATTCAACCGTTTCAATTCAATTTCATACGCTTTCGAATCAACCGTCGCCTGAGTCCCGATAATCCCGATCCGGAAATTCCTTGTTTCGCGGGCTGCTTCACACGCAGCCGGTTTAATCACATCAACAACCGGAATCTGATAATTGGACCTGAGATAATCAAACGCAACGCTCGACGAAGAATTACAGGCAATCACAAGCGCTTTAATTTTCAGCCGCAGCAAAAATTCGGCATTCTGTTTTGAAAACTCAAAAATTTGCTGCTTCGATTTGATGCCGTAAGGAAGCCTTGCTAGATCTCCGAAATAAATCACTTGCTCAAACGGAAGGTCCTTGCGAATTTGGCGGACAACCGTCAGCCCGCCAAGTCCGGAATCAAAAACGCCTATCGGTTCATTTTTCGCCATTCAAAACCTAAATGTAGAAGGACAAGGTGGAAGACGCCTCATCCGAATTTACTTCTTGCGCTAAAAACCCTTCTTAGCTGACTTCTTTTAACTCAACCTGAAAACTATAACAATATACTCCTACTATTGAAGGATCGCAACACTATGCGGTTATTCTTCATCATCCTCAATTTCACATAATACGTCGCCAAGCCCAACTTCTTCGCCTTCGGTAAAATAAATCTCATTCAAATGTCCCGAAAAAGGCGAGGTGACCGTATGAGTTCCCTCATCTGTTTCGATTCTGACCAAATCATCCCCTTCCGCAATTTGATCCCCTTCTTGGAAAAACCACGTCTCCACAATTCCTTCTTCAATATCCCCATTTAATTCTTCAAGAACCACTTTCGCCATAACCCTTTCTCCCCCATCTTATGGTTGGATTAATATTTTAATGAATACATTCAAAAAAAATTCCGCTTGTCCAACCAACATCAAGGAACCGGAACTTGAGCACTCTCACAAACATCCTGGGCATGATAAGAACTTCTCACATACGGTCCGGCAGACACTTCACGAAACCCCATCCGTTTTCCTTCGCCGCGAAGCTCTAAAAAAACTTCCGGTTCAACAAAGCACACAACCGTTTGCCGATCTTCGCGCGGTCTTAAATATTGCCCGATCGTTAAAATATCACAGTCGACCGATCTCAAATCCTTCATCGTCTGAAGTATTTCTTCGCGCGTCTCACCCAATCCGACCATGATTCCGCTCTTCGTTAAAATTTCCGGACGACATACCTTCACCAGCCGAAGCACTTCAAGTGAACGATCATAATCTGCCTGAGGCCGCATATCGCGCGTCAACCGCCGAACCGTTTCAAGATTGTGATTAAATACCGCCGGCCGGGCGTCACAAATTTGCCGGATCAATTCATAACGTGCATGGAAATCCGGCGTTAAAATTTCAATCGTCACATGAGGGAGTAAATTCCGGATCGCTGCAATTGTACGGCAAAATTGATTCGCCCCTTCATCCTGAAGATCATCTCTTGTAACCGAAGTCACCACCACATGCCGAAAGCCCAGCGCAAATGCACCTTGTGCAACTCGTTCAGGCTCATCCTCTTGAACCATTTCCGGGAACCCTTGAAGAACTCCGCAAAATTTGCAGAATCGGGTACAAGTTTTCCCCAAAATCATGAAGGTTGCAGTCTGTTTACTCCAACATTCCGACCTGTTCGGACAAAACGCGGACTCACAAACAGTATTCAGTTTTAATTCGGAAATTTTCCGCGTCGTCCGCTCTGAGGAACCTTCCGGTAATTTTCGCCTGATCCATTCCGGGAATTTTCTCATGCAATTTCCATCAACCTTAATTTCGACTTTTTATCCTTATAAATAACGGAGGTGCTTGTACCAAAAAATGCGCTAACTGTCAAGAAATTCTTGGGTTACAACGATTATGTAATGGCGG
>Ga0209343_10005204_pt1 | contig 15864 bp, 20 predicted proteins | sample RifCSPlowO2_02_FD_184026 | JGI IMG/M metagenome (GOLD analysis project Ga0209343, IMG submission 184026) | Groundwater microbial communities from Rifle, Colorado - Rifle CSP2_plank lowO2_0.2 (SPAdes) (version 2) | ecosystem: Environmental > Aquatic > Deep subsurface > Groundwater | place... | reverse complement strand
CAGTCGTATCGTCGGTCGAGCGTTTTCCATCGAACGGCGACCAGTGTCTTAACTGGTTGTCTCACCCCAGGGGGCAGGCTCACTATTCGGTCTGATTCTTAGCTGCGGCAGCCTTGCCTTCGGTCAGCTTCCTGACCGGGTCATTGTCGAGTCAAAGACACGCACAATCTCTCCGGTTGCAGGAGATTTTGCCTTTGACGTGACGCGGCACACGGTGCCACTGAACGAGATTCGCGGGGGAGGTCCCCCCAAGGACGGCATACCGGCACTCGTAGACCCGGCCTTCGTCTCCCCCGCGAATGCACGCGAATTGCGTCCACGGGAGCTTGTCCTGGGGGTGCATCTGGGGGGCTTCTCGAAGGCCTATCCGATTCGCATCCTGAACTGGCACGAACTGGTTAACGATCAAATCGGCGGACGGCCGATCCTGGTTACTTGGTGCCCACTCTGCGGTTCGGGCGTAGTCTACGACCCGGTGATGGACGGTGAGCGAGTCCTGTTTGGTGTCTCCGGCCTGCTGTATCAGCGAAATCTTCTAATGTACGACCGCAAGACAGTGAGCTTGTGGTCGCAGCTTGGAATGCAGTCAGCGGCCGGACCGCTGGCCGGCAGCACCCTGCCGATTCTTCCCGTCGGACTCACAACCTGGGAAGATTGGAAAGGACGCTTTCCTGACACGGCGGTTCTATCCTTCCGGACGGGCTATAACCGGGATTACAACCGCGATCCTTATCGAGACCTCCCTATGAATCGACAAGAAGCTGCTGCCGTCTTTGTTGGGGAAGCCGTCAAGTTGTACGTCCTTTCCGAACTGGCCAAAGCCGAGGGAGTTGTGGAGGATGTAGTCGGTGGAAAGCGGCTTCGGCTGCACTACGACCGCCAAGAACGGCGCCTGAGCATTCAGAGTGAAACCGAAGAGGCCGTGAAACACTTTGTTGCGTTCTTCGCCGACCTGCGCGCATTTTACCCAACTGCGGAGCGCTTTCAACTGCCTAGAGCTCGTTAAGATTCTGCCCCTGGAAATTATTTGTATCTCTGGGACCCAACTGCAATCCAAGATTGCGTGGGGATAGACAGTCCCCGAATTCAATGACCCGGGCCGCACGGGTGCAAGCGCGTCTTGCCTCCCCTGGCGCTCGGTCATAACCGAACTGGAGGAAATCTATGAAGAAGCGTTACCTCGTTGCTCCGATACTCGCAGCCGCTTTTGCCGCTCCCCTGCTGCTCCTGGGACAAAAGCCCGCGGAGATGCCCTCGTGGACCGCAGAGAAATGTTACGGCATTGCCAAAGCCGGCCAGAACGACTGTGCTTCCACAGGGAATAATTCCTGCGGCGGCACTTCCAGGGTCAACGGTGACCCGAAGGCGTGGCTTTTCGTGCCAGCCGGGTACTGCGAGCGCATTGTCGGCGGCAGCAAGACCCCGAAGTAGATCGAATGCGTACCGAGGTGGCCATCACTATGACTACGATTCAAGAGATTCAGAGGTTCGCGGGAATCGGTCTAAGACTTCCTCACATCGCGGAAGTGGTGGCCACTCGCCCCCCGGTCGGATGGCTGGAAATCCATCCGGAAAACTTTTTGGCAAATCCCCACGCCATGGAGCTGTTATTGGAGCTGGCGGAGCAGTATCCGATCTCGGTACACACGGTGGGGATTTCTGTGGGAAGCGTATGTGGCATTGACCGCGAGCACCTGAAACAGCTCCGGTCGTTGGTGGAGAAAATCAACCCAATACTCGTCTCAGGCCATCTGGCATGGTCCACGCAAGGCGAGGCGTATCTGAACGATCTGCTCCCAATCCCTTATAACGAAGAGTCATTGCAATTGGCAGCGAAGCACATTCGCGAGGTCCAGGAGCACCTGGGACGGCCCTACTTGATCGAGAATCCATCGAGCTATCTCGGCTTTGAGACCTCCACGATGCGCGAGACAGAGTTCCTGAGCGAACTCGTGGAGAGGACAAACTGTCGGCTGCTTTGCGATGTGAGCAACGTTTACTTGAGCTCTCACAACTTGGGATACGACGCTTACGAGTACATCGACCGTTTCCCCGCCGGGGCGGTCGCGGAGTTGCATTTGGGAGGATTCACGCCGGAAGAGGATTCGGCCGCGCCGGGCGATGAGATCTGGGTTGACACGCATGAATGCGCTGTAGCCGACGGCGCGTGGGAGCTGTATGCGTATACCATTCGCAAGTTTGGCGTGGTTCCGACATTGATTGAATGGGATAGCAACATTCCGCCGCTGGCGACTCTTCTCAAGGAAACCGCCCGCGCGAAAGCGATTGTTGCGGGAGCTGTTTCCGTGGAGGCATGCCATGCCGGCTCTTGCTAATATACAGCAGGCCATGCGGCAGGCAATCGTCGCGGGTGTTAGTTCTGATCTGGACGCGCTGTTCACAGGCGGGAAAGAGCCCCGGAAACGACTGGAGATTCACCGCCGGCATTATGAGGCCAGCCTGGTGAAGGCGATGCTGGAAAAGTTCCCTGCAACCACATGGCTGGTCGGGTCCGCCTACCTTTCCGATGGTGCTCGACAGTATATACGGGAGTATCCCCCGCAGGATCCCTGCATCGCCGCGTATGGCGCAACGTTTCCTCAGTACCTCGCGCTCTGTCCCGGCTCAGATCGTCTTCCTTATCTTCAGGCATTCGCGGAGTTGGAATGGCACGTCGGGCAAGTGTCGATTGCCATCGACTACCCAGCAATTCCCATCGAGGAGTTGGCAGCCGTTGGAATAGATACCCTTCCGGCCACGGTACTTACTCTACAACCGGGAACCAGGTATCTCCACGCTGGCTGGCCTGTCGATGAGTTGATGCGATATTTCCTTACAGACACGGCTCCAGACCAGCTTGAGTTTGAGCCTTCTGGTGTCTGGCTCGAAATTCGTGGCGCGCGTGGGGAATTTCGAATCAACCGTCTGGAGGAGGCGGACTTTCTGTTTCGGAAGGCGATTTGGGAGGGACTTCCGATTGGCGTTGTGGCGGAACGGCTCCTCGAGTTTGCTGCAGCTTTCGAAGCCGGCAAGGCGCTGGCAGGGATTGTTTCAGCCGGCCTAGTTGCCAAGCTTGCCGTGCAAGGAGATTGTCAATGACATTTTCTAATCGCACTGCCGCGACCGGGGGGCTGCGAGTATGCTACCTCACGACTCGCGAATGGCTGAGCCGTTTCCCACTGTCGATCTTGCAACTCGGGATGCGGATCGCTGTCGGGTCCGTTTTCTTCAAAGCCGGGCTGATGAAATACAATTCGTGGGAAGTGACGCTTCTTCTTTTCCGGGACGAGTACAAGGTCCCGCTGCTCGATCCAATGCTGGCGGCGCGCATCGCAATGTACCAGGAGCTGACGGTGCCCATCCTGCTGTTTCTAGGCCTGGCAACGCGGCTTGCGACCTTGCCATTGCTCGGGATGATCGCGGTAATTCAAACGTTTGTCTATCCTAACGCCTGGTCTGACCATCTGCTGTGGGGATCGGTTCTGGTCTTACTCCTGACACGTGGACCGGGAGTGTTCTCGCTCGATTACCTGATCGACCGCTTCTTCGCCCGGCGACACAGCAACGTAGGAGCCATACAGCGCAAGCTTGCACAGGAACCCTCGAGATTGTAGGTGCTTAACTCACCACGTTGTTCTGGGGTTTGGCGACGGCAAGCAAGACGGAAGCCTTCGTCCGGGAGCCCAACACACAAAACGGCTGGGGGTGTTGGGCTCCGCTGTTTTCTCAGTCCGTTTTCCGCAGTATCTGGAACCAGGAGCACAGGGGCTCAGATGGAGGAATATCCATCGGGCCATCCGGGGCTCGCTATCCTTCCGATCATTTGAGAGACGAGAGGAGTGAACAATGCGGCATTTGACTGATCCCATCTTAAACGTAGAGGAAGCGGTGAATCGCCGGTATTCAGAGGGAGCTAGAGCTGTCGAACCCGATTTGTGTTGCCCGATCTCATATGATCCCAAACTGCTTGCCGCGATCCCCGAAGAGGTGTTGGAAAAGGACTATGGATGCGGGGATCCGACGGCTTACTTGAAACCGGGAGAAACGGTTCTGGACCTCGGCTCCGGGGCCGGGAAGATCTGCTTTCTGGCGAGCCAAGCCGTGGGGCCGAGCGGAAGGGTCATTGGAATTGACATGAATCCCGAAATGCTGGCTGTCGCCCGGCGCAACGCCCCGAAGGCGGCGCGACGAATTGGCTACGCTAATGTCGAGTTTCGCCGGGGCAAAATACAGGATTTGGCGCTGGATCAGGAGAAATTGGAAGAGTGGTTGAAGCAGAATCCAATTCAGACCGCTGACGATCTTGCGCTTCTCGAAAGCGCGGCAGAGGGAATGAAAAAGACCGTCCCGTTGATGCCAGACGAGTCGGTTGACGTGGTGGTTTCGAATTGCGTCCTGAATCTTGTCCGGCCACAGGACAAACGAAAACTCTTCGATGAAATCCTCCGCGTATTGCGGCGCGGCGGCCGCGCCGTCATCTCCGACATCGTCAGCGACGAAGAGGTTCCCAGCCACCTGCAAGCAGATCCGGAGCTGTGGAGCGGATGCATCTCCGGAGCCTTTCGGGAGGACCTTTTTCTAGAGGCTTTTGAGGAGGCCGGTTTCTATGGGATCACAATTCTGTCGCGGCAGGAGGAGCCTTGGCGTACCGTCGAGGGGATCGAATTCCGCAGCATGACCATTGAAGCCTACAAGGGTAAGGAAGGCCCCTGTTGGGACCAGAAGCATGCAGTGATATATCGCGGCCCGTTCCGTCAGGTGAAGGACGACGATGGCCACCTGTTGCGGCGGGGGATCCGAACAGCCGTCTGCGAGAAAACCTACCGCATTTACTCCCAAGAACCGTATCGGTCCCATCTCGAACTGGTGCCGCCGCACACCCCGATACTGCTCGAAGATGCTCCCGCATTTCCTTGCGGGAAAGGAGTCTTGGTCCGACATCCAAAGGAAACGAAGGGTGAAGACTATCGGGTGACCACGGAATTGCAGAGTGCCTGCGGACCTCAGAGTGGATCAAAGAATGGATCGAACGGGAGGTGCTGTTGATGGCGACTGAAGTACAGACCCTCTTGCCCATTCTCAATGACCGAGTTCGCATTGAGTCAGATTTTGATGAAGCGCTTCTTCAGAACGGACTGGGGCCGCTACTGCGAGGCGAAACCGCCACTCTCCAAGTCAACGTGGGTAAACGCTGCAACCAGGCCTGCCATCATTGCCACGTCGAGGCAGGGCCCAAACGTACTGAAATCATGCCGCGCCACGTGGCTGAGCGCGTACTGAAGATTCTCGCTCAAAGTCCTTCTGCTCAGACTGTCGACATGACCGGCGGCGCTCCGGAACTGAACCCAAATTTCCGATTTCTTGTAACTGAATCTCGCCGCCTGGGCCGGCACGTCATTGACCGCTGCAATCTCACCGTCTTATATGAGCCTGGCATGGAGGACCTGGCCGAATTTCTGGCCGACAATGAGGTTGAGATCATCGCCAGTCTGCCCTGCTACACCCCAGCGAACGTGGACCGACAAAGGGGCCGCTGGGTGTTTGAGAAAAGTGTTGATGCCTTACGAGAGCTTAACCGGCTGGGGTACGGTCTGCCGAACTCCCCGCGAATCCTGAATCTAGTTTACAACCCGCTGGGCGCATCCTTGCCGCCGCCGCAGGAGCGTCTGGAACTCGATTACAAACGGGAACTTCGCAGCCAGTACGGAATCGAGTTTCACCGTCTCTACACGCTCACCAATATGCCCATCAAGCGATTCGCCGAGTTTCTCGATCAGAACGGCCGATACGGAGAATACATGAGGCTGCTGGTGAACCACTTCAATCCGGATACCGTGTCGGGGTTGATGTGCCGGTCTCTGGCCAGCGTGGGCTGGGACGGCCGATTGTATGACTGCGACTTCAACCAGATGCTGGAGATACCGCTGGGAGCCGGTTGGAAAACCATTTGGGACATTGAATCGCTTACGGATCTGTCAAACGAACGTATCAGCACTGCCAGTCATTGTTTTGGGTGCGCTGCCGGCGCCGGATCGAGCTGCGGGGGTGCACTGCGATGAATCCTCAGTTCCTCCTCTTGCTAACATTAGGGATTTTCATTGCCTACGTGAACGGGGCGAATGACGTATCCAAAGGCATCGCGACTCTGGTTGGCAGCGGCGTGACGAGTTACAAGCGCGCGATGATCTGGGGCACAGCCTGGACCGGCCTCGGCGGACTGGCCGGCGCGTTGCTGGCCGGAGCCATGGTGGCGCCATTCGGAAGCGGTCTTTTGGCCCAGGGAACGGTTCCAACACTGGCAGCAGCGATGGCGACGATTGCTGGCGCCGGCGTGTGGGTCGCCATTGCGACTCGCACCGGACTGCCCGTCTCGACCACGCATGCAATCGTCGGTTCCATCGCGGGGGTGGGGACGATGGCCTATGGTCTGGACGGATTCAACTGGGTCGCGCTGGGCAGCAGGGTCGCGTTGCCACTGCTTCTAAGCCCGTTTGTCGCTCTGCTGGGCACAGTGGCCCTGCTGAAAGCCTGGACTGCCCTCTCTGGGGGCCCAGAAAGACAAAAGGCAGATTGTCTCTGTGTGGTCATGGAGCCGCCCCAGTTGTTAGCAACTGCCGACTCGGTTTGTTGCGGCACCAAGGCAGTCTCGCCCGTCAGGACGGGGATCGTTGTTGCGCCGGAAGAAGAGTGCGCGGGTGAGGATGCCGGGATTCTGCGCTTCACCTCCAATCACTTGCATTGGCTGACGAGCGGAGGCACGAGTTTCGCGCGCGGCATGAATGACGCTCCGAAAATGGTGGCACTGATCCTTGTGGCGGGGGTGGCTTCGGGAGCGGATGCCGCGATGCAGCCCATTGCGTTCATCCTGGTCGCGCTGGGGATGATGGCGGGAAGCTGGCTGGCGGGCCGGCGCGTTACTGGCGTGCTGGCAGAGAAGGTCACGGCAATGGATCACCATGAGGGCTTTGTTGCGAACCTCGTGACCGCGGCCATGGTCGGCCCCGGCGCGGCCTTGGGAGTGCCGATGTCAACGACCCATGTCTCCTCGGGCGCGATCATCGGCCTGGGATCACAGGATTCCGGACGCCTCAACTGGAAAACCGTGGGGGAAATGATGCTGGCCTGGATAGTCACGCTGCCCGCCGCCGCAGCCCTCGGTATTGCCATCTACGAGATTATGAGTTTCTTTGTATGAAAACCGCACAACAATCCGCGACCTCCTCCCTCAATTCGGAGGAGAGATCACCTGCCGGAGTGCCCGTCTGCATTTTTGTAAAGCCGTTCGTCGCAGGTCAGGTAAAGACTCGCCTCATTCCATCGTTGGGTGCAGACGGGGCAGCCGAATTGGCAGAGGCGATGTATCAGGATACTCGGGCCATGGTTCGACGAATACCTTGGGCAAGGGAGATTCTCACGTTTGCCGCACCGCTACCAAAAACGGTGGCCAAGAATGGTTGCGAGGCGTGGCTGCAAGGCGAAGGAGACCTCGGCGCTCGATTGGAGAGAATCTTGCGACGCGCGCTCTCAAACTCTGCGATGGCGATTGCGATCGGCTCTGATAGCCCTGGCTTGCCGGTGCAGCGATTAGAGCAGGCACGCAGTTTGTTGCAGAGGAACGATGCTGTGTTGGGCCCTTGCGAGGACGGCGGATTCTATCTGGTCGGGCTTCGGAGGTGCCCGCCAGGGCTTTTTGATGGGATTGGCTGGAGCCAGCAGGACACTTTGTCGCAGACAATCGCCAGGCTCCAAGAGTCCGGCTTTAAGATTTCTCTGCTCGAACCCTGGTTCGATGTGGACCGCCCCGATGACCTGGATCGCCTGTGCTCCCTGATCGCATCCGGTCAGCTTGCAGCCCCGCACACTGCCGAAGCGCTCAATCGTTTGAAGACTCCGATGGACCGTGAGGTGCGAGCAACATGAAAATCTCGGTCATCATCCCGACCTTGAACGAGGCCGCTACTTTGGCCAAGTGCTTGCCCGCACGATCAAAGGATGTAGAGGTGATTGTAGTGGACGGCGTGAGTTGCGATGGGACCACAGAAGTAGCGGCGGCCGAAGGCTGCAAAGTATGCGTTTCCGCCCCTGGTCGTGCCAGGCAAATGAATGCGGGAGCGAAGATCGCTTCCGGGGAGATTTTCCTTTTCCTTCATGCTGACACGCGGCTACCAGAGGACTGGCCAGTTTACGTTCACCGTACCTTATCAGAGCCTGGAATCGTTGCTGGCGCCTTCCGCCTGAAGATGGATGCTCCCATGCGCGGGCTGCGAATGATTGAACGAATGGCGAACTGGCGGTCCGCGTGTTGGCAACTGCCGTTTGGTGATCAGGCGATTTTTCTGCGAGCGGATGGCTTTCGAGCGGTTGGCGGATTCCCTGAGGTGCCAATCATGGAGGATGTGGAACTGATCCGCCGCCTGCGCAAGCAAGGCCGAATCGGGATCGCGCCGGTTCCGGTAGTTACGTCAGCCCGACGCTGGGTGAAAAAGGGAGTGTGGAAGACGACTCTCCTCAACCAAGCCTATCTGGCGGCATATTATTTGGGCGTTCCTCCTTCCCGCATTCATGATTGGTACTATGGCGGAAATGGTTCAAGAGTTCGCAGGAAAGAACAGACTCATAAAGCAGAGCCCGTTGCCAGTAGTGGCTGGAGTCCCAGGCATGGAAGCTAAACCCGAAGCTGGCGATAGAAAGAAAGCACCGTGGTGGCGTCCGGTCGTCCTGCTGGCTGCGATCACAACGATTTTCATCCTGGGTCATCTGTTCGGCCTCGGAGACCGCCTGGGGGCTTTGCGCGACTGGATTAGGTCGCTGGGACCCTGGGGACCGGTGGTTTTCATCGTGATGTTTGCACTCTCTGCGGTTCTGGCTCTTCCGGGGTCGATCCTTGCGGTGACTGCCGGTGCGCTCTTCGGATCGTTTCTAGGTGTGATCGTAGATAGTATTGGGTCCACGCTCGGGGCTTCTCTTGCTTTCCTCGTTTCCCGTTATTTTGCGCGGGACGCCGTCACCCGCTGGCTGTCGGGTAACGAGAAGTTTCAGCAGATTGATCAGCTGACCGCAAGACGCGGGGCCATTATTGTCGGTCTAACCCGCTTGGTGCCATTGTTCCCGTATGATCTGCTCAACTACGCGTTCGGCCTCACCAATATTTCCTTCCGGACATACGTATTCTGGTCCTGGCTTTGCATGCTGCCGGGAACGGTGCTCTATGTAGTGGGAGCGGATGCCGTTTTCACGGGAATTTCACGCGAGGAAGTTTCCTGGGGCGTCATCGCGACGATAGCAATCGCTGCGGTCGTTGTGATAATCCTTGTGCGGTACGCACGCCGGAGGCTGAATCAAAGCGAACTCTCCAAGAGAGAACAGCGAGGGAGGATATGAATACGGCGCTGCCGCAGGTTGGACCCGTTGGAATGGGAATGCATCCCGGAATTTACCCTGACGATGAGCACAATCGAACGCTGGTTTCTAACGTACACCCGCCAGATTGGAAGAATCCTGACCCGGCCCCACGCTACAACCTGGTGGTCATCGGGGCAGGCACCGCCGGACTGGTAACGGCTGCCGGCGCCGCGGCGCTCGGCGCTAAGGTAGCGCTGGTCGAGCGGCAGCTCTTCGGCGGCGACTGCCTCAATACGGGATGCGTGCCCTCGAAATCTGTGATCCGAGCCTCCCGCGTTATAGCCGAGTTCAAGCTCGCCCGCAGCTTGGGGGCCCCCGTTCCGAAGGATGCGCAAGCAGACTTCGGCACAGTCATGGAACGCATGAGGCGAATCCGCGCGCACATCAGCGATCACGATTCAGTACGGCGATTCCAGGAATTGGGCATGGATGTCTTTTTGGGTGACGCACACTTCGCCGGGCCAGACAGTGTGGAGGTTGCCGGAAAGCGCCTGCGCTTCAAGAAGGCCGTGATTGCCACAGGTGCTCGCGCAGTTGTTCCCCCAATCGAAGGTCTGGCAGATGCTGGGTATCTTACGAACGAAACTATTTTCAACCTGACGGAGCGCCCCAATCGACTGCTGGTCATGGGCGGCGGACCCATCGGCTGCGAACTCAGCCAGGCCTTCCGCCGGTTGGGTAGTCAGGTCACGATTGTTGAGATGGCTCCGCGGTTTCTGACTCGCGAAGACCCGGACGCTACGCAAATTCTTGCGCGCGCCCTGGAGCGGGATGGCATCACCACGCTTCTAAACACGAAGGTTAAGCGAGTGGTTTGCTCTCGTGGAGAGAAGCAGGTTCATCTGGAGAGCAACGGCAAAGAGTTTGTGATCGGGACGGATACAATCCTGGTTGGAATCGGACGCGCCCCCAACGTGGAAGGCCTTGGCCTGGAAACGGCAGGAGTGAAATACGACACCAAGGCGGGCGTCCATGTGAACGACCGCCTACAGACCACAAATCCGCGCATTTATGCAGCAGGGGACGTCTGCCTCGCCTACAAGTTTACCCACACCGCTGATGCGACGGCAAGAATTGTGATCCAGAACAGCCTCTTTCTCGGTCGCAAGAAATGGACCACTTTGACAATTCCATGGTGCACTTACACCGATCCGGAGATTGCGCACGTGGGCATGTATGAAGCAGAGGCGCGGGTAAAGGGCATTGCCGTGGATACCTTCCATGTCCCGCTGAGTGAAGTGGACCGCGCCATCGCGGACGGCGAAGAAGAGGGGTTTGTCAAGATCCACGTGAAAAAGGGGACAGACCAGATTCTGGGCGCTACTATCGTCGCGCGGCATGCCGGGGAGATGATGAATGAGATCAGCCTGGCCATCGTGCACAAAATCGGGTTGAGAGGCATTGCAAGCGTGATTCATCCCTATCCAACGCAGGCCGAGGCCATCAGAAAGGCTGCCGACAGTTACAATCGTACCCGCCTCACGCCCTTTGTCAAAGCACTGCTAAGCCGCTGGCTGAACTGGACTGCCGCCTAGCTCTCGTGGCGTGAAGCGGACAGTCAATACTAGAACACGACCACTTCCTATTATGGGAGAAAGCAATGGGTTATTTGCCCGTCGTAGAGGACGATCAAGCTACAGGGAAGCTGAAAGAAGTTTACGATTACATCCGGATTGTCAGAAAACAGAAGCGAGTTTCCCCCGTCTTAAAGGCGTTTAGCATGAAGGCCGAGCTGTTGGAGCAGGTCGTGAAGTTATCCGATCTGGCGACCTTCGGCGGTACGTCACTTAGCCGCCGCTGGGAGGAGATACTCTCCACCGCCGTGTCAACCTGGAACGGATGCCATTATTGACTGATTTCTCACGGAGAGTTTCTCCGTGCCGTAACACGTGATCACGCGCTCGTCGCCGCCTTGCAGAAGGATGACTGGACGCTGGCGATATTGGACGAGAAAGACCGCGTCTTGTTGCGCTTTGCCCGGAAGCTGAACGACATTCCAAGGGAGATTTCCGCAGCGGACATCGACGAATTAAGGTTAGCAGGCTTTACCGATCAAAACATCTTCGATGTAGTGGTCATCGTCGCGTACTTCAACTTTATGAACCGTGTTGCCGACGGCCTGGGAGTTGTGCCGGAGCCGGAAAAGCTGCAATCCCAAGAACTCCACATGCGGGAGGTGCTGGCTGCCCATCGGCCAGCGACTCTCCCATAAGAGTAGTGTGCTTTGCATCAGAAACCCTTTGACGATCAACACTCAGGGTCTGCTCCGGACTCCTTCATCTTGCGCCGGAAGCTGCGGGAGGTTTGTGTTGAATCGGCTCCGGAACGCGCTGCCGATCCAGCGGCTCCACCTTCAAAGTCCATTCCAGAGGCAACGTCTGCGGCAAGTAGCAGATCTTGTCGTCGCAGGCTTGGTATCGCAAGCTGCCGGTGATCTTCACCTCACGGTTTCCCGAAAGCACCGCCTCCAGGTCGTTCGCGGCGGCCATGGTCACATCCTGGGTGATCCGGAACGAATCGTGATAGACAGGCACCCGCTCGTTAATCGCCGGGAGAAAGAGAATGTCCCCCTTTGGATACTCCGCAGCGTGCGCCGTGAAGTTAGGCGAAACATCCAGTTCCAGCTTGATCGGAATGTAACCCTTAACCTCCGGTGTGTAGACATGCATTTTGGGAGGCAGCACAAAGTCCGCCACCAGCGTGAACCGCAGGTTCGGCCGCACGACGTCACGCGTCGAGTAGTGCTTCATCTCCAGGTAATCTGTCTTCGTCGCGGTCTCTCGCGTGCCGGCAGCGGATCCAAATTCCCGCAGCAGAATGGTCGGGGCGGAGTAACGATCCTGGTAGCGGTCTTCGAAATACTTCGATTTCACAACGCCATCGGCATCCACGATGTACGTTCCTGGATATGGAATGCCGTAAGCCATATTGTCCGTGGGCACCGTCGTGTTCAAGATCCCGAACGCCCGGATGGTCGCCGACTGCGGGTCTGACAATAGCGGGAGCGTAAGATTCTGCCGTTTGGCAAAATCGGCCAGAATTTCGACAGAGTCGTAGGTAATCACGGCCACGCCGAGACCCTGCGCGCGAAACTGCTCTATGTATTGTTGCAGCTCGACGAGCTGCGTCTTGCAGTAGGGTCACCAATCCGCCGAGCGGTTGAAAAACAGCGCTGCGCCGTTAGGTCCGCGGATCGAGCTGAAATCCTGCATCCTGCCGGACTGGTCCATCAAACGAAATGGGGGAGTTTTCTGACCGACAGCGATTCCGGTGGAGATGGGGGGAGGCGCTGCCTGCTGCGCTTGCGCCCATATCAGAAGCGGCAGAAATGCCCAAATGGTGGTAAGCAACCACGACGGTATCCAAGGTAGCAATTTCATTGACGTTCGACCTCCTAGATGGTGTTTCACGCGCTGCGAATCTTTCTGGTCTCGCTCTAATAGCAAGGACGAGAGCAAATCGGAAGCTATTCTCCGAGTACGTCAAAATTCGTTGAACCGGGAATGCGGACTTTCTCCCAAACCGCTGCCCAGGGAACGCGATTGGGGTGGCTCGAATAAGCTTCCCGGGTTGGGAGATTCTCAAATTCGAGAATCAAGCCATAATCACGACGGAGGTCCCCGACGACGAGAGGTTGCCGTAGCTTGCCCACCCATGCCCTCCGCAAACCCGGCATGGTGTCCACCAACGTCTCAGTTGCTCGCCGGAAATCCTCCAAACCTTCCGGCGTGGCATCGTTCTTGGCGGTCCAGGCTACCGCATGAACGACTGTCCTCTGGGTCGCCGCCCTTTGTTGACCGACGAGCCATCCCGATGTGAAGACCACCCCCGATACTGCAACAACGCATATGTTTCTCAATAGACTACGCATCGCTTTGATTTATCCTCTCCGTGATAGGCAATCCAGCGTCTAGGCGAGCACGCTGCCTATAATGCAAACCGATTCAAGAATGACAGGTAACCCGACAGGCGCGTGAACTGATTCGTATAGATCATGGCACCCAACAGGATCAGGATGACTCCGGAGAAAACCTCCACCTGGCGGAGGTGCACCCGGAACCGGTCATAAAATCTAAGGAAGCGGTTAATTCCCAGGCTGGTGAGCAAAAAGGGAATCGCCAAACCCAGCGAATAAACGGCCAGCAGCGTGATGCCCGCGCTGACGGTCTGCTGGCTGGCCGCCAAGCCCAGGATGGCAGCCAGAATCGGGCCGATGCATGGGGTCCAGCCAAAAGCGAATGCCAAACCAATCACGAAGGCGCCCAGGGCGGTGGCGGGTTTTCCTGCCGAATGAAAGCGCTTGTCCCGGTACAGAAAGCCGATTCGGAGCAGGCCGGTGAGATGAAGGCCAAAAATGATGATGATGACACCGGCAACTTTATAGAGCAGCGACATGCGGGAAAGCAAGACCTGGCCGAGCCAGGTGGCCGATGCGCCTAGGCTGATGAACACAATGGAGAAGCCAGCAATAAACAGCAGAGAATGAAGCAGCACCTTCCTCAGAACCCTGGTGTTGTCTTCCGCCTTCAGTTCGTCCACGCTCGCGCCGGAAACCATGGAAATGTAACCGGGCACCAGCGGAAGAACGCAGGGAGACAAGAACGATATCAGGCCAGCGCTAAAGGCTGCGACGATAGAGACTCCACCCATGAATTCCGGTCCTTTCTACGACGTTGTTTTCCACCGCACGAACGCACGCATGCGAGTCGCCCACCGGGCCCTAGAGTATTTGGAAACTGTTTACTTCAATCGAGCCGGCCCTTCGAAACAAGCGCCCCTGAACAATTACCCTGCGTCCCAGTAGCGAGGAATCGTGAATGAGGTCATGAGAAGCACTACCTTCCAAAATGCTCCAAAACCGGCCGTCGGCGGTCACAAGCCAACCGTGATGTCCCGTGATGCGGCAGAGGGCCGGATAACCGTATTGCTTTTGCAACTGCTGATCTCGACACAGTAGCGTTCCTTCCATTTCAATTTGCCGAGAGTTGTCCAGCGTGAACGAGAGATAATCAAGTCCCGTGGCGACCTTGCCCCGAACGCCAGGAACCAGGAGGGCGAGCGCCGTTGCCAGCACCAGCGTGGCCGCGATGGCCCACCTAGGCGCAGCGTGATACCAGGGGGGTGAGATTACGCTGCGCACACTCTCCAGCAGTTCTCGGGGCGGCACTGGCGTCTCTACCGCCTTCCTGACCGCTCCCCGGAGACGAAGCAGACCTTCTACTGCGCTCCGGCATGCGGCACATTCAGTAATGTGCGCGTCCACTTCAACCATGGCGTCCGGCGCCAGTTCGTGGTCTACGTAAAGGTCGAGAGTTTCTCTGAGTCTTTTGCAATTCATCATTTTTCACTCCCAGAAGACTGTCGCGGCACAATTGCCGGCCGGGCGGGCAATGAACTTACTCGCCGGGCTCGAATCAGGCGGCCCAGCAACCTCCGACCGCGGTTGATTCGTGACATTACGGTACCGATTGGACAGTCCATGATGTGTGCGATATCCCGATAGGAGAATTCTTCGACGTCAGCGAGAAGAACAGCCATTCGATAATCCTCAGGTAACCCCGAAAGAGCCTCTTGCACTTCTGCCGAGAGCTCCTCTTTCAAGAAATCATCTTCCCAGTCGTAGTACGCCTCAATTTGTTCAATCTCCACGTCAACGCAAGGGAGCTCCAAACGACGCTTCTGCCAATTTGTGATCCAGCCGTTGCGCAGGATCCGGAACAGCCATGCCCGGCAATTGGTTCCAGCGTCAAAGCTGTCGAAGTACTTCCAGGCGCGCAGGAACGTTTCCTGCACCAGGTCCGGCGCGGTGTCCTGCCCAACCATCTGGCACGCCGTTCGGTAGAGGGCATTGAGATGAGGCAGAGCGACTTCCTGAAACCGCTTGCGCTGGGCTTGCCGTCGTTTCACTGCAAATTCTCCCCTCGCCTTCTATAACCGTCCAATTGGTACGGTTTATTCCCAACGTATCGGCACTACGTTCTTCGGTCCCAAACGGCTCAGCGGTGAACCTCGAGGAATCGCTCGACGAGGCTGGCGAGGTAGACGGGTGTCTCATGCATCGGGTAGTGTCCTGCATCTGTAATGAACGTGAATGCCACATTTGCATACCACGCCCCGAAGGTCTTTCTCAGGTGCTCCTCCTGGAATCCAGGAAGATCCTGTCGTCCTCCGATCACGAGGAACGGAGTTCCGACCTTGGCCTTGCGTACCGCTGCGGAGAAGTCCGTCCCCAACCACATTCGGTAATAGCCCTTGAGGGCCTCCGCAGTGGAGGTCTGCAAGTGCCGGTTGGCCTTGAAGTGCCCCCAGGCAGGCGCCAGCCGCTTCCCGGTAAGCAGGGAGGAGCCCTGCTCAGAAAGATCACGCTGACCGATCAAGTTCCAAAGGAACTGCTTGGTTTCCTCATCTGCAGGATAGCCGTCCGCGGATACTGGCGTGATTGCGACGACACTCTTCAAACGC
>Ga0209343_10005194_pt1 | contig 15882 bp, 22 predicted proteins | sample RifCSPlowO2_02_FD_184026 | JGI IMG/M metagenome (GOLD analysis project Ga0209343, IMG submission 184026) | Groundwater microbial communities from Rifle, Colorado - Rifle CSP2_plank lowO2_0.2 (SPAdes) (version 2) | ecosystem: Environmental > Aquatic > Deep subsurface > Groundwater | place... | reverse complement strand
GTTTTGTGTGCAGGTGCAGAGATAGTCAGCGTCTTGATTACGCCTTGCATGCCGGGACATTTGACTTGCAGCCGAAATCTGATGGGTGAATCTTTAAACGGCTGGAGTGAACTGATGTTCACGTATTGCCGCTTCCCCTCGGTCTTGATGGATAATTTTGCTTCAGTCAGAAAATTAACGGCTTCCCCCTGAAGTGAATCAGGTGCAGCCAAAGACAGGCAGGTGTCTTCAATACGTTCATTACTCCCCGCCATTACATCTACTTGTGCAAGTAACGGCTCCCCCACCCGGCTTTGTAATACAGCCTCGCCAATGCTGACAGCCTCAACAGTCCAAGGGAACGCCAGCGCGGCAACCACGGTGAACGCTGAAATTGCGCGCGGTATGATAAGCAGTTTTCGGATATCCATAAGAAATTTAGCTATCTGAGCAATCCATTTCATGCATACAGTTTTTTATTATTTCAATCATCGGCATACCCCAACCTAACACATTTCAGCCAACCAAATGCAATATACAAAACCAAATAAATATTTGGCTTTGTATATGCAAGCGATATTATCGGCCTTGGGTCAATTTTGATGTATGTAAATGAGAAAATACTTACCTTACAGGGCATGCCATGTTTTGGCTTAATTATGAGAGCCGAAAATTGAAGTATCATGGCCGAATGCAAGTAATCTACCGCTCCGGCAAAAGCCGGGAGCGATTTGCCAATGAATTATTTTAGGCTAGGCGTTTTTCACAGCGAAGGTCAACATTTAACCCACACCGTTTTCGCATTCACGAATTCGTGCATCCCAAGCTTTGACAGTTCGCGCCCGTAGCCCGAAGCCTTCACGCCGCCGAATGGCAGGCGCGGGTCTGATTTGACCATGCCGTTGATGAAGGTGCAGCCAGCCTGGATGCGCGCAGCCAGTTGTTCGGCGCGCGCCGTGTCCTTGCTCCAGATCGACGAGCCGAGGCCGAAGCGGGTTTCGTTGGCGATACGCAATGCATCTTCTTCGTTTGCGGCACGGATAACGGCTGCCGCCGGGCCAAACAGCTCCTCCCGGTAAGCGCGGGTGCTCGCGGTGACCTTATCCAGTATGGAAGGTTGATAGAAGAACCCTGCCTGCTCAACCGGCTTGCAGCCTGTCACCGCTACCGCTCCCCGAGCGATAGAATCGATGACTTGCCGATGCAGTTCCTCGCGCAGATCGAGGCGTGCCATCGGACCGATTTGCGTGGCATCGCCCATCGGGTCGCCGAGCCTGAGCGCTTCAACTTTGGTTTTGAGTTTGTACAGGAATTCGTCGGCGATCTGCGGCACGACGATGAAACGCTTGGCGGCGATGCACGACTGCCCGCAATTGAGGAAGCGCGAAGCCACCGCCATGTTCACAGTGAGTTCCATATCCGCGTCGTGCAGCACGACGAATGGGTCGGAGCCACCTAATTCCAGCACGCATTTCTTCAGGTGCTGCCCGGCGCACGCCGCCACCTTGCGTCCCGCGGCTTCCGACCCGGTGAGCGTGACCGCATGCACGTATGGGCTGGCGATGACCTCGGCCACCTGCCCGACTTCGATCATCAGGTTGGTGAACATACCCTCCGGCAAGCCGCATTCGCGGAACATAGCTTCGATCGCGAGCGCGCACTGCGGTACATTCGGCGCATGTTTCAGCAGCAGCGCGTTGCCCGCCATCAACGCCGGGGCAGCGGCGCGAAACACCTGCCAGAAGGGGAAGTTCCACGGCATAACGGCCAGCACCACACCGAGCGGGTGGTACGCGATATAGCTTTTCCCGGCATCCGATTCCACCGGCTCGCTGCGCATGAATTCTTCGCCATGTTTCGCATAGTAGTCGCAAACACCGGCGCATTTTTCGACTTCGGCGCGTGCTTCGCGCAGCGGCTTGCCCATTTCCTGCGTAATGAGAGCCGCATGCCGGTCACACTGTGCGCGCAACTGGCTCGCCACTTTACGCAGTATTTCGGCGCGCTGAGCAAAAGAGGTTTGCGCCCATATTTTCTGCGCAATGTGAGTGTTTTCCAGCGCATGTTCCAGGCGATCGGTATCCCATCCCTCATAAGTCTGTATCACCTGATTGGTGGCCGGGTTAAGACTTATATAAGGCATAAAAACGATCTTTCGGATTAGCGTGGATCACGCGACAACCTGTCGGGCTTTACCTGTCCTAGGCACTGTTGAAGCGGCACGACATGGTGGACAAAGCCCACCCTTGTATTACGATTATCAATCCTAGCAAAAGCAATTGTCCACGAAAAACACAAAAGACACGAACAAAACCAAAGAATTTTTGCTACGAATTGACACCAATGAGTGAATTGCCGAGCCTAAGCAGCATCTTGTTTTGTTTTCGTGTTTTTCGTTAACCAATGACTTAGCGCATGTTTCACCGCGCTTAGTCAGATGGCTAGTAGCTCATCAGGACGAATTGTCGTTCTTGGGGTTTTATCAAAAACACAAAAAAGCCGGAACGAATCCGGCTTTTTGTTTAATTCTTGATGCGCATCACAACCAGTTACTCGGCATCGACCGCTATTGCATCTGCCGGGCGATCCATCAGCTCGATCAGCGCCATAGGAGCATTGTCGCCCTGACGGAAGCCGAACTTGAGGATGCGCAGGTAACCGCCGTTGCGTGCCGCATAGCGCGGGCCAAGTTCGTCAAACAATTTGACGACTATTTCGCGGTCGCGCAGGCGCGCAAACGCCAAGCGGCGGTTCGCCAGGCTCGGGGTCTTGCCCATGGTCAGGATAGGCTCCGCGACGCGGCGCAATTCCTTGGCCTTGGGTAGCGTAGTCTTGATGACTTCGTGGCGCAACAACGACACGGTCATATTGCGAAACATCGCCAGACGATGACTGCTGGTGCGGTTGAGTTTTCTTAATCCTGAACGGTGACGCATGATTTGCCTCTCTAATACTTCTTGATTTCTTGTGCTTCTGTTTTATTTCGCCGCTTTAAGCGGCTGCAACAGGCCAGTTTTCCAGCTTCATGCCCAGCGACAAGTTATGCTCGGCGAGAACCTGCTTGATTTCATTCAATGACTTGCGCCCCAGATTCGGGGTGCGCAACAGGTCGTTTTCGGTGTACTGGATCAGGTCGCCGATATAGTGGATGCTTTGCGCCTTCAGGCAGTTCGAGGAACGCGGCGTCAGTTCCAGATCATCCACCGGGCGCAACAGGATCGGATCAACCTTCGGTGCCTGCACCTTCTCGACGACCGGCTCGGTGCCTTCCAGCGCGGCAAATACGGAGAACTGGTCAACCAGGATGCGCGCCGCATTGCGGATCGCCTGTTCGGGGTCGATGGCGCCATTGGTCTCGATATGCATCACCAGCTTGTCGAGGTCGGTGCGTTGCTCCACACGCGCGCTTTCGACCGCGTAGCTGACCCGGCTAACCGGGCTGAACGAGGCGTCCAGCGCAATATGACCGACCGCTCGCGTTTCATTCGAGGCCTGGCGGGAGATCGCCGACACATAGCCGCGCCCCCGCTCAACCTTGATCTGCATATCCAGCTTGCCACCGGCGGTCAGATGCGCAATCACGTGATCTGGATTAACCACTTCGACATCGGCATTGCCGCTGATATCGGCCGCAGTCACCACACCGGCACCTTCTTTTTTGACGCTCAGCACGACTTCCTGCGTGTTGTGTAACCGCAGTACCACGCCCTTCAGGTTCAGCAGGATGTCCACGACGTCTTCCTGCACGCCGTCAATGGTCGCATATTCGTGCAGCACGCCCGCCATCTTTACTTCAGTCGGCGCAGCGCCGTCCATTGAAGACAACAGGATACGGCGCAATGCGTTGCCCAAAGTGTGGCCGTAGCCGCGCTCAAAAGGCTCCATCACCACTTTTGCTTGTGTGGCGGAAATCTTTTGCACATCAATGATGCGGGGTTTCAAAAATTCATTCTTAGGCATACGCTACTCCGTGTGGATTACTTGGAATACAACTCAACCACGAGATGTTCGTTGATGGTTGGAGGCAGTTCGGCACGTTGCGGCTTGGCTTTGTATATCCCCTTGAACGCTTTGGTGTCCATTTCGATCCATTCCGGGAACCCGCGCTGCTCGGCAGCAGCCAGCGCCGCCTTGATACGCAATTGCGCCTTGGATTTTTCAGCCACTTCAACCACGTCGCCGGGGCGTACCTGGTAGGAAGGAATGTTCACGCGCTTGCCGTTTACCAGCAGCCCATTGTGGCGTACCGTTTGGCGCGCTTCGGCACGCGAGGCGCCGAAACCCATGCGGTAGGAGACATTATCCAAGCGTGATTCCAGAATCTGCAGCAAGTTTTCGCCGGTAATGCCGCGTTGCTGTTCTGCTGCCTTGTAAGTCAGACGGAATTGCTTCTCCAGCACGCCATAGATACGACGCACTTTTTGTTTTTCACGCAACTGGCCACCGTATTCGGACAAGCGGGTGTTTTTCTTCTGACCGTGCTGGCCGGGCGGATAGGCCCTGCGTTCGACCGCACACTTGTCGGTAAAACATTTCTCGCCCTTCAGAAACAGCTTCTCGCCTTCGCGGCGGCACTGACGGCACTTTGCATCAAGATTTCTGGCCAAGATCGGCTCTCCCCAAGAATTAGATAGGATTAGATACGGCGCTTTTTAGGCGGGCGGCAGCCGTTGTGCGGCACCGGGGTAATATCGGAAATGCTGGTAATCTTAAAACCAGCCGCATTCAATGCGCGCACAGCGGATTCGCGGCCCGGGCCCGGGCCCTTGATGCGCACTTCAAGATTCTTGACGCCGCATTCGACAGCAGATTTGCCTACTGTCTCAGCCGCAACCTGAGCCGCGAATGGCGTGCTCTTGCGTGACCCCTTGAAGCCTTGCGCGCCACTGGTGGACCATGCCAAGGTATTGCCCTGGCGGTCGGTAATAGTAACGATCGTGTTGTTAAAGGAAGCATGAACATGCGCAATACCTTCGGCTACGTTCTTTTTGACTTTCTTGCGCACTTTCGTGCTTGGCTTAACCATATCTGATCCTCTACTCTAAATGCGTTATAGCAAAATTACTTTTTGGCGCCGGCAATCGCCTTGCGCGGCCCCTTGCGGGTGCGCGCATTGGTGCGCGTACGCTGGCCACGGCATGGCAAGCCGCGGCGATGACGGACGCCGCGATAGCAACCCAGATCCATCAGGCGCTTGATGTTCATCGTCGTTTCGCGGCGCAGGTCGCCTTCGACAGTGAATTTCGCAACCTGTTCGCGCAGTTTTTCAACTTCCGCGTCAGTCAGATCCTTCATCTTGGTTGAAGCATTCACCCCGGCCGAAGCGCAGATACTTTTCGAACGCATACGCCCGATCCCGTAGATCGCGGTTAACGCAATCACAGCGTGTTGATGGTTGGGGATATTAACCCCTGCAATACGTGCCATGCAGCTACCCTATCTTTAAAAGTCGAAAATTATATCACCCGCAGGCGTCTTTGTTCAATCAGCCTTGGCGTTGTTTGTGGCGCGGCTCTTTGCATATCACACGCACCACACGTTTGCGAATAACGATCTTGCAATTGCGGCAGATTTTTTTTACCGATGCTTGGACTCTCATTTACTTCTCCTTAAATCATGCGGGGGCGCGGTAAGCCTCGCCCCTACTTGGCGCGGAACACAATACGCGCCTTGCTTAAATCATATGGAGTCAACTCCACAGTCACCTTGTCGCCGGGCAAGATGCGAATGTAATGCATGCGCATTTTCCCCGAGATATGACCCAACACCACATGACCATTTTCCAGCTTGATGCGGAACGTCGCATTCGGCAGCGACTCCTCTATCTCGCCCTGCATCTGAATCACGTCTTCTTTGGCCATTAGCGCGCTAACCCACCTTTGAAATTGGCCTTTTTCAGCAGGTTTTCATACTGGTGCGTCATCAAATAAGACTGCACTTGAGCCATGAAGTCCATCGTTACTACCACCAGAATCAACAGCGACGTTCCGCCAAAGTAAAACGGCACGTTCCATTTCACCACCAGAAATTCCGGCAGCAAACATACCAAGGTAATGTAAACCGCACCGACCATGGTCAGGCGCAACATAATTCTTTCAACGTATCGCGCAGTCTGGTCGCCAGGGCGGATACCGGGCAAAAACGCACCGCTTTTCTTCAGGTTCTCTGCCGTTTCTTTCGGGCTGAATACCAGCGCCGTATAAAAGAAGCAGAAAAATATAATTGCCGCCGCATAGGTCAGCACATAAATCGGCTGACCGGGAGACAGCATGGCGCTGATGTCTTTCAGCCAATTCATGCCTTGCCCGCTACCAAACCAGCCCGCAATCGTCGCCGGAAACAGGATGATGCTGGAAGCAAAAATGGGCGGGATCACCCCGGCCATATTCAACTTCAAGGGCAAATGAGAGCTTTGCCCGCCATATACCTTGTTACCCACCTGCCGCTTGGCATAATTCACCAGAATCTTGCGCTGGCCGCGCTCGACATACACCACCAAAGCCGTAACCGCAATCGCCCCGAAAAACAGGAACAACACCAGCGGGATGGAAAATGCCCCGGTGCGCGTCAACTCCAGTGTGCTGCCGATCGCACTGGGTAATCCCGCCGCGATACCGGCAAAAATAATCAGCGAAATACCGTTACCCAAACCGCGCTCGGTGATCTGTTCGCCGAGCCACATCAGGAACATCGTGCCGGTTACCAGTGTAATCACCGAGGTCAACTGGAACATTGCGCCTGGATTTGGCACCAGCCCCGGCTGCGACTGCAACGCGACCGAGATGCCGAACGCCTGGAACAACGCCAATGCCAATGTGCCGTAGCGGGTGTACTGCGTTATCTTGCGGCGGCCCGCCTCGCCCTCTTTTTTCAACTGCTCGATATGCGGTACCGCTATCGCAGCCAACTGCATGATGATCGACGCGGAAATATAGGGCATGATCCCCAGCGCAAAAATCGTGAAACGTTCCAGCGCGCCACCCGAAAACATGTTGAACATGCCTAGGATGCCGTCTTTTTGCGATTTGAACAAATCGGCCAACACCGTCGGGTCGATGCCCGGCACCGGGATATGCGCACCGATGCGGAACACCACCAGCGCACCCAGCAAAAACCAGAGGCGCTGACTTAAATCACCATACTTATTCTTGCCTGCTGCCTTGTCCACTGCGCTCACGTACTGCCTTACTCAGCAATGCTTCCGCCAGCGGCTTCAATCGCTGCGCGTGCACCCTTGGTTGCCAGCAAACCCTGCAATTTCACTGCACGGGATATCTCCCCGCACAAGATAACTTTTGCGGTCATGGCGTTAGCATGAACAACACCCGCTTGCTTGAGCGCCAATAGATCAATAGCGTCGACCGGCATTTTTTGCAGGTCTGACAGGCGCACTTGCGCCGTGTCGTCGCGTGTCATCGAAACGAAGCCGCGCTTCGGCAAACGGCGCTGCAACGGCATTTGTCCGCCCTCGAAACCGACCTTATGGAATCCGCCGGCACGCGATTTCTGCCCCTTGTGCCCGCGACCGGCAGTTTTACCCAAACCGGAACCGATACCGCGACCAACACGACGCTTGGCATGCTTTGCTCCCTGTGCAGGTTGTATATTATTGAGTCGCATCTTATGCCTCGCACTTAACCAGATAGAACACTTTATTGATCATGCCGCGCACACAGGGAGTATCTTCCAGTTGCACGGTATGGTTGATGTGACGCAGACCCAAGCCACGAATCGTATCGCGATGCGATTGCTTGGTGCCGATCAAGCCCTTGACTTGAGTCACCTTGATCGTTTTAGCGGTTGTTTTTGCCTTAGCCATGTCTTACCCCAAAATCTCGTCAACGCTCTTGCCGCGCTTGGCCGCAATTTCGGACGGCGAATTCATCGCTTTCAAGCCATTCAGTGTCGCACGCACCACATTGTAGGGATTGCTGGAGCCAATACACTTGGCCAGCACATCGCGCACACCCACCGCCTCAAACACCGCGCGCATCGCACCGCCCGCAATAATGCCCGTACCTTCCGACGCCGGTTGCATCAGCACCTTGGCCGCGCCATGCTTGCCGATCACGGTGTGATGCAACGTGCCATTCTTCAGGCTTACTTTGGCCAGGTTACGGCGCGCCTCTTCCATCGCTTTTTGCACAGCAACCGGCACCTCCTTGGATTTGCCCTTGCCCATTGCGACGCGGCCATCGCCATCGCCAACGACAGTCAGCGCGGCAAAGCCCATGATACGACCACCTTTGACCACCTTGGTGACGCGGTTCACGGAGATCATTTTTTCGATCATGCCGTCATCGCGTGCTTCCTGCTGTTGCATTTTTCCTTGCGGCTTAGCCATCACTCAACTCCAATCAGAACTGTAGTCCATGTTCGCGCGCGGCTTCGGCCAGCGCCTTGATACGGCCATGATACCGGTTGCCGGAACGGTCGAACGCCACCTGGGTGATGCCCGCCGCCTTTGCCTTTTCGGCAATACGCTTGCCTATTACAGCCGCAGCAGCCTTATTGCCGCCATTCGCCAACTCCTTGCGAACATCCGCTTCGGCGCTGGACGCACTGACCAGCACCTTGCTGCCGCAAGCGGAAATCACTTGCGCGTAAATGTGCAAATTAGTGCGGGTTACCGCCAAGCGGACCGATTTCTTTTCAGCAATTCGTGCACGGGTTTTGCGTGCCCTGCGCTGACGCGCTTCTTTTTTGATCAACATATACGCCTCAAATTATTTCTTTTTGGTTTCTTTCAGGATCACCACTTCATCGCTGTAGCGCACACCCTTGCCCTTATACGGCTCGGGTTCGCGGAAAGCGCGAATCTCAGCGGCAACCTGCCCGACCCGTTGCTTGTCCGACCCCTTCAGCACGATGTCTGTTTGCGTCGGAGTTTCGACCTTGATACCGGCAGGCATCTTGTAAGAGACCGGATGTGAAAAACCCAAGGTCAGGTTCAGTGTGTCACCTGCGGCCTGCGCGCGGTAACCCACGCCAACCAAGCTCAGCTTGCGCTCGAAGCCCTTGCTCACGCCCTGCACCATGTTTGCCAGCAACGCACGAACCGTGCCGGACATCGCATTGGCCTGCGTAGAATCGTTCTGCGCCTTGCACAACAGCTTATCGCCCTCGCGCACCACACTCACATCACCCGACAAGGCTTGCTTGAGGGTGCCCAACGGGCCCTTTACCGAAACTTCACCTACTGCCACCACGACTTCAACGCCGCTGGGCACAACAACTGGGTTTTTGGCAACTCTGGACATATCAACCTCGCTACGCGACGACGCACAGCACTTCGCCGCCAATACCATTGGCGCGTGCCTTGCGGTCGGTCATCAAACCCTTGGAAGTGGACACAATGGCAATACCCAGCCCATTCATCACTTTAGGAATATCTTCGGAACCCTTGTAAATACGCAGGCCGGGGCGGCTGATGCGCTGGATCTTTTCGATCACAGGACGCCCGCTGTAATACTTCAGGCCGATTTCCAGCGTGGCTTTACCGCCCTCGCCCTTAACGACATTGAAGCCATCCACATAACCTTCGTCTTTCAACACCTCGGCAATCGCCACCTTCAATTTCGAAGAAGGCATAACCACCGTGACTTTTTCCGCAAGCTGCGCATTGCGGATACGTGTCAGCATGTCGGAGATCGGATCACTCATACTCATATAATTTCTCCTACCAGCTGGCCTTGACGATACCGGGTATTTCACCGCGCATCGCGAATTCACGCACCTTGATGCGCCCCAAGCCGAATTTCCTGAAAGTGCCGCGCGGGCGGCCTGTCAATGCGCAACGGTTGCGCAAGCGAACCGGGCTGGAATTGCGCGGCAATGCCTGCAACTTCAAACGCGCTGCTGCGCGGTCTTCATCGCTGAGCTTCATGTTAGAGATCGCTGCCAGCAACTCTGCGCGTTTGGCCGCAAACTTCTTCACGGTGTCACGGCGCTTCTGCTCACGGTTAATTACTGCCATCTTAGCCATTAGTTAGTCCCTCATTTCTTTAATGGGAGTTTGAACGCCAACAGAAGAGCCTTGGCTTCTTCGTCTGTTTTCGCGGAGGTGGTGATGGTAATGTTCATGCCACGCAACGCATCAATCTTTTCGTATTCGATTTCGGGAAAAATGATCTGCTCTTTCACGCCCATGTTGTAGTTGCCACGGCCATCAAAAGACTTGCCAGAAATGCCGCGAAAATCGCGGATACGCGGAATCGCGACAGAAATCAGGCGATCCAGAAATTCATACATGCGCTGCTTGCGCAATGTCACCTTGCAGCCGACCGGATAGCCCTCGCGAATCTTGAACCCGGCGATCGACTTCTTGGACATCGTGACCACCGGCTTCTGTCCCGCGATCTTCTGCATGTCGCCAACCGCGAATTCCATCACTTTCTTGTCGGCCACCGCCTCACCCACACCCATATTCAGGGTGATCTTCTCGATGCGCGGCACTTCCATGGCGGACTGGTAGCCGAACTGCTTCATCAGATCCTTGGTGACCTTATCCTTGTAAAACTCATACAAACGAGCCATGCCCTATACCCCTTAAGCGTCAATCATTTCGCCGTTGGACTTAAACACGCGAACCTTGCGTCCGTCTTCCAGCGTTTTACTTCCGATCCGGTCGCCCTTACTGGTAGCCGTGTTGTAGATCGCCACATTCGAAATATGAATAGGCAATTCCTTTTCCACGATCCCGCCGGTCAAACCCTTTGCCGGATTGGGCTTCTGGTGCTTCTTGACTTTATTGATGCCGCTTACCAGCAAGTAATCGCCCATCACGCGCAACACATTGCCGCGACTGCCCTTGTCTTTGCCGGTGATTACGATAACGTCATCGTTTTTCTTGATCTTGCGCATGATTTTCCTCTACTCGATCCGTCTCTGCTCTTATAACTTCAGGGCTTACAGCACCTCGGGTGCCAGCGAAACGATCTTCATGAATTTTTCGTTACGCAATTCGCGCGTCACAGGTCCGAAGATACGCGTGCCAATCGGCTCCAGCTTGGCATTCAATAATACCGCAGCATTGCCATCAAACTTGATCAGCGAGCCATCGGAGCGACGCACGCCCTTGGCGGTACGCACCACCACGGCGTTGTAAACTTCGCCCTTCTTGACACGACCGCGCGGAGCCGCATCCCGGATGCTGACCTTGATGACATCGCCAACGGAAGCATAACGGCGCTTTGAGCCACCCAACACCTTGATGCACATTACGGAGCGTGCACCGGTATTGTCAGCCACGTCCAAAACAGACTGCATTTGTATCATTATTTAATCTCCAACTTTTTCCGCTAACAGCGGCCAGTTTTGGAACCCGTCAGGGTCAGGTCGCCGCGAACGGCGGGTAAACTATCTTCATTGAACCTTCCCCTGAAGGAGAGGGTCGAGGCAAAGGTCGCCTGCAACGAAGCCGCGCATTATATGCAAATTTGAAAAAGAAGCAAGCGAAAATAAAATGTCGAATCGACTCAAGATAAAAGTTACCCAAGGTAGTCGCAAGAAGGGATCGTTGCCTCAAGTTAAAGGTTACCGAAACAACATGGGTAATCTGACATGGGGAAACAAGAGCGACGCGCCTATCTCGAGGCGATACGGGCACGCTACCGGCGTGCGGGCAAAACGGGCAAGAGTGCCATTCTCAAGGCGTGCAGACAAAGCTATCACTCATCTCAGTGTCCGGATTTCCGGGGCCGGCTCTTGTAAAAGCGGTGCGATTAATTTGACCATCGCATCGGTAATTACATCATGCCCATCATCAGTATAGTGACAATGATCACCATAAGATGTTTTTTGACTATGATTCAATATGTCTTTTAAATCAGAAATCACCACTCTCTCGGTCTGGTACTCTTTCTTAAGCTTAGCAAAGGATTCGCCACTTTTTTCAAAAAATAGTCTTTTCCGCTCTAGAAACTCAATGCCATCTTTAGTCTTATAGACCCGATAAGTATCCCTAGCCACAGAAAGTATCTCTTTCTCCTTTTTTGAAAGTAATTTCTTATCAAAAGTCAAAGACGGTTGAAGAAATATGCCTATTGAAACATCATGAGTTTGCGCAAATCCAATCATAGTCTTCAAATTATTCACATAGGATCGGACAGTTAGATCCATGTCGTACTTCCATGTTCCAGAGCCAGTGCCAGAATTCCACTCCCAAAACGGGGCGTTTAGTAAATAATCTTGATTCTTCTTAGCAGCATCACTATTACCGCCATCTTTTAGATCAAGCTTTGTTATTAAAACATCAAGCAGTCGCACAAAATTTGATCGCTGCAGCATTTCTTTATAAACAGCCTGCCCGACGGGTTCTCTTGTAGCTATTTTCTTATTTAACCATTGGTACTGTTTTATATTATATGGATTGACATCAGCCATATAAAAATTATCGTTAGGAACGCTAAAGCCGTAGAAAAAGTCATTGAAGCCATCCAGCACCACAAACAAATCTGGTTTTAATCTATTCAAATACCAAATCATATAGTTTGCCTCCTGGGCCGAGAAATACCCAGAAACGCCAGTATTTATTACTTCAACTGTCTTATGTCTTGAGTGTTTTGAACCTGAGATAAGTTTATTGAGTTTTTTCTCAAGATAACCACTTAGCGTCGTCTCAGGCGAACTGAATGTACCAGCGACCGTCGACCCTCCCAGAATAAATATCCGATAGGTTCCCGTAGGTTTTTCATTTAAATCCCTCAAGGGATTTCCGTTATGGATAAACCCAAGTTTATCCGTATCAAGACCGGGGCGAACATCTTTTGTATTTGGTGGGTATCTGTAAGAGACATATGGATAGTACATGTACCCTGCACGGCGCTCATCCTGAAACGTCTCAACTTCAGCGGGCGCGACTTTTGGAGCGTCATCAGGCCTAAGACGGAAATAAATATAACTACCCGCCTCCAGCATGCCGCAGGTAATTAAAAATATCAAAAATAAAATAGCGAATTGAGCCCTATGTGACATCGACAAGAATCTATTTTCCATAATTTTTACCTCCTGTGTGAGTGTGGCCCACACTTTAAGAATTACTTTTTCATTCAACCCGCACATCTGTACAATTTTCCCGGAATTTCATGCGAATGGTATTTACTTTCACAATAAAAGAAGCTTGGCTAAGAATCATTAGTGAGTTAGTCGGGTTCGAAAGTAGCCATATAATCAACTTTAAGCGCTGGTGCTTGATCTTGCTTCCAAAGCACACAATTGCCGACAGTCAATAGCTCAATTTCTGTGCCCATGAAACAGCGGAAAGCATCTTCCGGAGAACCCACGATAGGTTCTCCTCGTATGTTGAAACTCGTATTTACGATTATCGGGCAGCCCGTTTCCTTCTTAAAGGCTTGGAGTAATGCGTAGAAACGCGGATTAGTTTCTCTATGTACTGTCTGGATGCGTGACGAATAGTCAACGTGGGTAACGGCCGGAATTTCAGAGCGCGGCACGTTGAGTTTCTCTATGCCAAACAGCTTTTGTTCTTCTTTTGTCATGATGCGCCGGCGGTTCTTGATCACATCGGCCACCAGTAGCATGTAGGGGCTGTCGCCGTCGAGTTCGAACCAGTCGGCAACATCCTCGCGCAGCACAGCCGGTGCGAAGGGGCGAAACGATTCTCGGTATTTGACCTTCAGGTTGAGAACCGACTGCATCGTCGGTGATCGTGCATCGCCCAGAATCGAACGGCCACCCAGCGCACGCGGCCCGAATTCCATGCGTCCCTGGAACCAGCCGACCGCTTTTCCCTCCGCCAGCGCTATCGCACCGACCGCGAAAAGTTCCTCGTCGTTCAATACGGTGAATTTTGCTCCGGCTGCGGTGAGTCGCCGCTCGATGTCCGCCTGCTCGAACTGCGGGCCGAGATAGGATCCGCACATCTTATCCTTGACGGTGGCTGTCCGGGGTTGCTTGAGGTGAATGTGATGAACTGCAAACGCGGCGCCAAGCGCACCGCCGGCATCCCCGGCGGCGGGTTGAACCCATAACCCGTCGAAATTGCCGTCGCGCAGCACCTTGCCGTTGGCGACGCAGTTCAGAGCCACACCGCCGGCGAGGCACAGGTTGCGGATGCCGGTTTCCTGACGGATTGAGCGCGTCAGGCGCAGGACAATCTCCTCGGTGGCTGCCTGAATGGAGGCAGCCAAGTCCATGTGATGTTGGGTTAGGGGCTCGCTCGACGAGCGCGGCGGACCGCCGAATAGTTCATGGAACTTCGAACTGGTCATGGTCAGGCCGGTGCAGTAGTTGAAGTAGGACTGATCCAGGCGGAAGGAACCGTCAGGCTTCAAGTCGACGAGATGGTCGAAAATCTTCCGAACGTATATCGGTTCGCCATAAGGTGACAGTCCCATGACCTTGTACTCGCCCGAATTGACCTTGAAGCCGGTGTAGAAGGTGAAGGCGGAATACAGAAGACCGAGCGAATGAGGGAAGTGAATTTCCTTGACGACTTCGAGAGAGCTGCCTCTACCGATGGCTAGAGAGGTGGTGGCCCATTCGCCTACGCCATCCATGGTCAGGACGGCAGCTTCCTCGAAGGGGGAGGGGAAAAAAGCACTGGCCGCGTGGCTAAGGTGGTGTTCGGAGAAGCGCAGGCGCTCGCCCCAGTCGCACCCCGGCGCGAATTCCTTGAGTTCCTTGCACAGCAAATCTTTGAGGAAAAGCTTCTCGCGCAGCCAGACGGGAATTGCCATGCGGAAAGATTCAAAGCCGCGGGGCGCAAAGGCGACATAGGTTTCCAGCAGGCGCTCGAACTTTAGGAACGGCTTGTCGTAGAAAGCGACGACATCGATATCATCCAGTCGGATTTCCGCCGATTGCAAACAGTATTCAATGGAACGTTTCGGAAAACCCGGATCATGCTTCTTGCGCGTGAAGCGTTCTTCCTGGGCGGCGGCGACAATCTCACCATCGCGCAGCAAGGCAGCGGCGCTGTCATGGTAGAACGCGGAAACGCCGAGGACGTATTTCGCCATCGGTCAAAACAGGGTATAGATAAAGGGGGCCACGGCGCTGCCTTGGGCCATGACGATTAACATGCCCAAGATGACCATCATGAAAAAAATTGGCAGTAACCAGTACTTTTTTCGCGCGCGCATAAACGCCCAAAGTTCTTTAAGGAAACTCATCAAAAATTCCTAAAACTGATTATTGAGTGAATGACCAGCCGGTCCCGGCGGATCACGCCTGATCCAGTAGCTGGCGGCGGCTGGATCAAAGCACATGCGCAAGGAGTCTTTGCCAAGCAGTCGCATCAGCAGGCCAGTGGGCAGAACGGCAAGGTAAAACACCATACCCAAGGCGACTGGACTGACAATCTTGTGCAGCAATTCCCCGAATTTCATCCATAACCGATTCGCAGGGCCAAGTACCTTGGGAATGAAGAGCGCAAGAGCGAGGAAGACGCCTGCGACCAACATTGCCCAGAACCGAACTGCCTGACTGCTCACGAGTGGGTACAAGGCAATAGTCAGAAATACAGCAGCAAAGACGAACCCGAACGAACTGTCCGACGATCCTTGGATTTCTGCGCTGTCGCTGTGTTTGCGGGTATGCTCGTGCATGGAATTTTTATTTCAGATTGATGGGGGATTCTACCACCTCCCGCATATACACTCAAACCAAAGCCTTGTCCAATGTGGTATGAGCCCGATATTAGTAAAGTGCCTGATTGATCTTGGCCAGCCCATCCTCACCCAGCAAGCCCACCGCCGCTTTCAAGCGGAGCTGGCTGAGGAGATAGTTATATTCGGCCTGGTACAAATCGCGGCGGGTAGAATACAGCTGTTGCTGCGCATTCAGCACATCGAGATTCGTGCGCACACCGACTTCCTGGCCGAGTTTGCTGGCTTCCAGGACGCTCTCGCTGGAGGTGAGCGCCTGCTGCAATGCCTTGAC
>Ga0209343_10005192_pt1 | contig 15887 bp, 15 predicted proteins | sample RifCSPlowO2_02_FD_184026 | JGI IMG/M metagenome (GOLD analysis project Ga0209343, IMG submission 184026) | Groundwater microbial communities from Rifle, Colorado - Rifle CSP2_plank lowO2_0.2 (SPAdes) (version 2) | ecosystem: Environmental > Aquatic > Deep subsurface > Groundwater | place... | reverse complement strand
TCTAAAATGGAAAGGACATTTTTCTTTTTGGGGTTCTGCCCGTAAAGATATTCGGGCAGTGTGGCGGGGCGATTTCAAACTTTCAAAAATCATTTTTAATTTTTCCCAACGCAAACAAGTATTAAAATATAGTGTTCATAAATCTTGAATAAAAAAAGGGGGGCAGTGGTTTGACACTGACCCCCGTTGAGATGCGGAACCGCATCAATAATTAAGAACTTTCACTTTTGGATCAGACCAATCCTCGATTTCCTCAAGTGCCAGACGAACTTCGTCGGAGGCGCGTGATTGTTCGAAGCTGAGCGTGAACTGCAAGCGTTGCGCATCAAGCGCTACGGAGTTGATCCCCGTCAGGTTGATCTGTCGTTGGCTGAAGACTCTGGAAATCCTTTCTAAAAGTCCCGGCCGACTTTGCGCTTTGCTGAACTCCAACGTTACCGAATTCTTGCCGTAGAGCGTGCTCAGAACCCCGATGATTCTCATGAACAACTCGTTGGCTTCCTTGGTAACGTCTGGACCGAAGTGCGTGTTGGCTTGCGCGAACAACTCTTCGAAGGCTGCTTGGTCTTTTTCACGAATCATTTGCACCATGCGTTGCTCGATTGCGATTCGTCGCTCAAGCATCGTCAGGGTTTCTGGATTCTCCATGACGATCGAAGTGTAGAGGTCAGGACTCTGGCTCACAAGTCGTCCCATGAGTGAGAACATCACCCGATAGAAAGGACTCGTGAAAGCAAGACTCTCGCTCACTGACACACCGATTTCTGTGATGAGTAAGGCGCTCGTCAGGTTACCCAAATGAGGGATTACCTGAACGGTCGTCATGTACCCGTCATGTTCGGCTGGCGTGCTCCACTTGATCTGCGCTTGCGTGGCCGTCAACATGTTAACGACCCATGTTTTCCAATCGGGAGCTGTCAGACGGGCTGGGCACGCTACCACAGTTTGTCCATCGAACGGCACTTCGGGTCGGAACATTGGATGAAGTCCCACGACTTGAGCTTTGCTTTCGAGCATTGCTTCGACGGCAGGCTGCTTAACGGACGTGACGTCCATCAAGAGCTGACCTTCTCGGACTTCAGGCAACACCGAACGAATTACCGTTGGCGTATCCTTGATAGGAACCGAGAAGATTACCACTTCGGATTGCTCAACAACTTGAGCATTGGATAGTCCTGTGGGCTTTTTCTCATCGGAGCCAATGACCGAACAGCCAAGTTGCTCAAAGAATCCCTTGAGCATCTGACCGAAGCGACCGTTGATGCCGATAATGCCGACGACGACCTGTCTGACCGTCGCCTCGTTTTGAAGAAGCACGAACGTCGTCTTATTGTCCGGGACATCTTGAATGCCCTCGGCCAAAATCTTCAGTCCGTATTCCTCAGTCGCTGCCTTTGGAGCAATGGCCCCAATTTTCACATTGGGTCCGAGCTTGGCTACAGCTTTTGCTGCATTGCCGGTCGAGTCGCGCCTACTGCGTCTGTCGGGAGTGATCCCGATCGAGTCGAGGTATTTGCCGCACTGTTGGATTGCTTTCTCGTGCGACATCACACGTTCGAGCTCTTCAGCTCGTCCGACGTGTTGAGGTGCCAAGAGGCAATGGTTGATCTGAAGGTCGAGTCGATCTCGCTCCTGCAGGTTATATCCAGTTTCCCGAAACCCGGCCAGGTGCTTTGTCACTTCCGTGACTTCGCCCGCGATCGAGTTTCGAATGGGAACAACCGCATAGGCCGGTCCCTCAGTAAGACGCTTGAACACGTTCGAGTGAGTGCCACAAAAGACGATCTCACAATCCGTCTCTGCCCAGCCTTGTCTTTGAATAAAGGCTAGTGCTGCCTCGTGCCCGTTTGTAAAGGCATCGAGGACTAGAATCTTCTTTTTCATCTAATACCTCCTTCGGGTTAAAGTTTTTTTGTTATCAATGTTCCGATTATAAGCTACCACAAATATTGATTTCTGTCTATATTTGCGTTGGGAAAAATTAAAAATGATTTTTGAAAGTTTGAAATCGCCCCGCCACACTGCCCGAATATCTTTACGGGCAGAACCCCAAAAAGAAAAATGTCCTTTCCATTTTAGAAAAAATCCACCCCCGCGAAAATCAGAGAAGCAAGGAACATTTTTTCTTTTTGGGGTTGCCGAGTGAAGCGAGGCGGTGGCGGGGCTTTCGTCGAGCGTACGATTTAGTTTAGAGCCGCCACGCGCTCCGCGCGTGCGACATCATTTGTTTTGAAAGTAGGTTCTAACTTGGTACAATAAATACACCATTAGGGAATTGCAAGTTTTGAAGGTTCGCCTCGCTTCGCCCGTCTTCGCTAACGCTCCGATGGTCGCAATCTATCATCTAAAATAACACCGAGCGGCTATTGGATCTATCATATAAAAAGACACCCGCATTACGGACAAACAATTAAGAGATGTACACAAAAATTTCCATGGCAAAGGGAGGAAATAAAAAAGCCAAACAATTTTATCTCATTATTTTTTCCGAAATTTCCGGAATTTCTTTAATGAAAAAGTTTTTCACCTTTTTCCAGCCGATGTCAAAATTGATTTCTGGGTTGGGATCACTTTCTGCGTCTTCAAAATAGACCAGACTTTTTAAAATATGGTGATAGTCGTGCGCCACCGACGGATATTGGATTTTAAGGCACTTGATAATTTCTTCTAGGGGCTCTATGTTTTTAGCACACCAGTAAAGGTCAAAAAAATCTCTCTTTCTCCCTCTTTGGGATATGGTGGTTATTTTCATAACGGCAATGTCTCTGGCTTGGAGCACTTTGATCGCTCCGTGCCACAACGGCTCTTGTTTGGGAATAAAAAAGGGATAAGCGATAAAACTCACCTTAGCTTTTAAAAGCTGACCGTAAACAGTATTTTTTCTATTAAAACTCAACACCCAATCTTTATTATTTGAAAATTTTGCCAGCAGTTCCTCCATATCAAAATCTTTATTTTCCGTAAAAAAGTCCAAGTCAAGAGATTTGCGATTCCCCGCTTGAAGCGCTAAGGCCGTCCCGCCGGCAAGATACCAACCCGATTCCTTAAGCCATTTTTCTTCAGACAAAAACATCAAAGCTTTCTTTGTTTGGCGAGGTAAAATTTCGTAATGCCAGTTTGCCCCGTAAGAAATCGGTTTTTTCTTCGGATTTATTTTTTGAGCAGAAGTGTCCATAGTGTTTTTGTTTCCGGCCGCAAACATCTTGACTTGCTAACCACTTTTCTTAATAAATTTTTGTCGTAATAATTTAACGCCCAGCGCGCTTCTTTATCATTGCCAAAATCGGCAATGCGCTCAATGACATATTGAGCGTTCTTTTTCGAGTCTATTTTCTTGGGGTTTACATCCCAAAATAGCGTTGGTCTGAATTTCATTTTCATCACTTTATTGCTTAGGTTATAACACGAATATTAACACAAAAAACAGCAGAAATCCAACATCACCACCACCCAAATTTATACCCACATTACGGACAAACAATTAAGAGATGTGCATAAAAATTTTCACTTCAAAGGGATGAAATAAAAAGGTTTATTTGTGACCCAGTTTAATTCTATCAAAACAAATAAATCGGATATTCGCCGGCCGTTGCCGTTTCAGTTTTGCTTGCATTCCAATAACTGAATAAAATTTTAGCTTCGGGGTAGTTTTTTTTGAATATTTCGGGGATTTTACGCGCGGCTCCTCTTAACGAAGTTTTTGATTCTATCGCGGATATTTTTCCGTTGCCAAGCGACAAGACAAAATCCACCTCATTTTTCTTTTTATCGCGCCAAAAATTAAAATCAATTCCATGCTTGATAAATTGCATAGCCAAGCCGTTTTCCAGCAGCGAGCCTTTGTCTATTCTGTCGCCAAGTCCTCTGAAATCATTGATTGCGGTATTTCTTATGCCGGTATCAATAAAATATACTTTGGGATTTTTTACAATCTCCGTTCTTTTATTTTTAAAAAATGGCCTTACCAATTTGCAAATATATGTTTTTTCCAGAAAATTAAGATATTTCTTGACGGAAGAATAAGAATAACTGGTCAGATTTGACAGCTCATTGTATTCTATTAAATTTCCTGTTTGCAGAGCCAATCCTTTTATAAATACCCCGAGTTTATAATCATCAATGAGCCCCAGTATGTCCCTCACTTCTCTTAAGAAGTATGTATTGTAAATATTTTTAAGGAGCTCTTTCTTTGTTTCAATGTTTTCTTCAAGCGCGACCCGCGGGTACCCGCCGAATGTAAGATATTCTTCATAATACTTAAGCAGTTTTTCGCGCGCGGGAACGCTAATTTCCAACAGTTTTTCTTCGCTTAAACTGAATTTATTTCTGTATTCATCGTAAATTTTAAGATAAGCGATGTCTTTGGATGACAAAAATTCTCTGAAATCAAACGGGTAAAGGTTAACGACTAAAACCCTGCCCACCAAATATTTTATGGCATGGATTGTCAAATCGGCGACCGAAGAGCCTGAAATTATTATTTTTATTTTTTGCGTGTCAAAAATATACTTGAGTATTTTTCCCCCGTGCTTGGCATATTGGAATTCGTCAATAAATAAATATTTTCTGCCTTTAACATAAGCCGCGATAAAATCATCAGGGCTTTTCTCAAATAATCCCAAGATGTTTTGGTCATCAAAGGAAACAGACACAGCGTCCGCCAGAGAGCTCATTGTCTGCTTTAGCATTGTTGTTTTGCCACATTGTCTCGGTCCAACCACGGCGATAATTTCAGGCATTTCCAAATACTTTATGATTTTGTCTTCCAAATTTCGCTTGATATACATAGGTTTTTTGTCTTTGGCGCTAAAATTAACTTATGTGTGAATTATAGCACTGCATAAATATAAAGCAAGTATCCGTATCACCCCCACCCAAATTTATACCCACATTACGGACAAACAATTAAGAGATGTGCATAAAAATTTTCACTTCAAAGGGAGAGGAAATAAAAAAAGAGGGTTGTTATAACACCCCCTTTTTATATTATTTTCTTTTTCTTCAGCTTCTGCTTCTTTTTTCATACAAACGGTCCATAGAGCACAGACCGTAAAGTATAAAAGATGCTACTAAATGAAAAAAAACTGTAGTTATCATTCTCTCATCCCAAACCACCACCGACGGCTTTAATTTATAGTAACCATCAATGACAAGAAATATGACATTTGAAAGAACAATCCATTTCCACATAACCCCTCCCCTTTTTCAAATGTAAAAATAAAATATTCGTTTGTTAAGTTACTCTACACAATACGATACACGATTTGTCCATTTTGTCAAGCATTTTGGGAAAATTTATTTAAGATGTTAAGCTTGTTTATACCTATGACCAACGAAACCACGCTTAATCCCCAAATTGAAGAGGGCTGGAAAAAGGCCTTAAGGGAAGAGTTTGGCGCGGAGTATATGAAAGAGTTGAAGAAAAAACTCGAGGAGGAATTGAAGTCTGGCGTTATTATTTATCCTCCGCCCAAACAAATTTTCAACGCTTTCAATCTCACTCCGTTTGATAAAGTCAAAGTCGTCATCCTCGGCCAGGACCCGTATCATGGCAAAGGGCAAGCGCACGGGCTTTCTTTCTCTGCGCCGGACGGCATCAACCTTCCGCCGTCTCTGGTAAATATCTTTAAAGAAATAGAAAGCGACTTATCGGTTAAACCGCCAAAAATAAAAAACGGCAATCTAGAAGGCTGGGCCAAACAAGGTGTGTTATTGCTCAACGCCATTCTTACCGTCCGCGCCAACTCCCCCGCTTCTCATCGCAATCTTGGCTGGGAAAAATTAACCAGCTCCGCCATCAAAGCCCTTTCCGACAAAAGAGAGTGCATTGTTTTCCTACTCTGGGGCAAATTCGCCCAAGAAAAAGAAAGTCTGATAGATACCAGCAAGCACCTTGTCCTGAAAGCCCCTCACCCCTCCCCTTACTCCGCCAGTTCCGGCTTCTTCGGCTGTAAACACTTTTCCAAAGCTAACGATTATCTCATCAAAACCAACCAGATACCAATAGTGTGGGCGATAGCTCAATAATTTTTTAACAAAAAAATAGAACTTTTTTGTTCTACCTTTTGATTAAACCTCCTTTCTTAGTTTTTTTGGTCAAAAATTTTTATTCTCAACAAAATAAGGCTTACTTTCTCTTTCTAAATTAAAAACAATAAAATTATTTCTCCCCTTTTCCTTGGTAATTTCTACCGCTATTGAATTTTTTGATTTGTAATTAACGATATAAGCATTAATTGCGTAGGAATAAGAACCCTCTTCTCTTCGATCATTCCTATCTATCCATGGTTTGTTGTAATAAAAATATTGCCAGTTTTTTTATTCTTGCAAACTCCAACTACGCTCTTCTGTTATGTGTTGTTATTTCTTAAAGCGCTGTAAATCACGCAGATACTATCGTTTCTTGGAATGTTAATGGTCTGCGGGCTTGTTATGAAAATTTACCAACTCATCACTTCTTTTACTTTTTTCTTTAGAAATTTCTTCAAACAATTTTTTTGTATCAATATTTTCTGGACCAAAAAAATCAAAATCAACGCTGTCCCTGTGTCCTATCTGTAAAGCAAGAGCTGTGCCTTCGGCAAGATAAAAATCTCTTTTAAAGTTTTTAAAGAGAGGCAAAATATCCAATCTTTTTTTGTCTAAAATATTGTAAAATATTATTATTTCACCTGTCTGCCCTGATTTTTAGGGACAACATTAAAAATTAAACTTCAAAAATTTAGGGATTTCTCATTCCATTTTCCACGCATTGAGTTGGTAAATAATTCAACTATATCTTTCTTGCTATATATTTTATCTTGAATTACGAAACGCAAAAATTTAGGTCCTCGGGTCGCAAAATCTCTTTGTCTTCTAAATGTTTTTGCTCAACCAGACCATAAATTTTTGCGTTTCGTAATTCACAGTATTTTAAAAAGTTCTCTTACGGTTTCCTTTGTGCCAAAATTTAAGACATTGATTATAATTCTTCTCTTGTCTCGCTTTAGATCCATTTTGTCCGTATCACAAGACCAAAGAAATGGTTTAAAAAGTAGCGGAATAGTTTTTTTTAGCAAAAAAGTTTAATTTTTTTAGCGTAAATATATTTAAATTATATCATAAAATGACCAGCTGACTATAAAAAAACAATTACTGTGCTATTATATAAAACAATGAAACTTATCTCATGGAATGTTAATGGTCTGCGGGCTTGTTATAAAAAGGGTTGTTGGGAGTGGTTTAAGAACGAGTCACCTGATATTTTTTGCCTTCAAGAGATAAAAGCCAGTCCCGAACAACTACAGGACGAGGTCAGAAATACTCAAGGTTATTTCTCATATTTTGACTATTCCAAAATCAAAAAGGGTTATAGCGGAGTAGCTATTTTTACAAAAACAAAGCCGAAAAAAGTAGAATATGGAATAGGAATAGAAGAATTTGACCAAGAAGGCAGGTTATTGGCCTTGTTTTTTAAGAATTTTGTTTTAATTAACATTTATTTTCCTAACGGTGGAAGCGGACCTGCGCGTCTTGATTATAAATTAAGATTTTATGACGCTTTTTTGGACTATATTGAGAAATTAAGAGCAAGTGGCCATAAAATAATATTTTGCGGAGATATAAACACCGCTCATAAAGAAATTGACCTCGCGCGGCCAAAAGAGAATAAAAAAAATACAGGTTTTCTACCGGAAGAAAGAGCGTGGATAGACAAAGTGATTCATCATGGCTATATTGACACATTTAGATATTTTTATCCTGATAAAAAAGACTCTTATTCATATTGGGATATAAAAACAGGAGCAAGAGACAGAAATGTCGGATGGCGTCTTGATTATTTTTTTATAAGTCAAAATTTACAAAAAAATTTAAAGAGCTCTTTTATTCTAAAAGACATCTTTGGTTCAGACCATGCCCCTGTCGGTATAAAATTCTATTAGACATCTTTTATATCGTTCTTATTTATAAAGGACATCTTTTTTGAGTTATCCATAGTTTTGTCCTTTATATCTATTTTGGCGACGATGTTCTTAAAAAAGATGGTTCTTTGCACAATTTTTATGGGTATATCACAGCCAATTTATTATAAACTCCCTACTATTTTATTCTTCCAGAGATTGGTTGGAAGTTTTTTTATTTTACCCAATGTTTATCTCTTAAATTTTCAATTTCTTTTTCTTCTAATTTATCTTTTTTTAATTTTCCTTTTTCGCCGAGTTTTTTAAGTTCATTTTCATTTAATTTAGCGAGTTTTTTAGCCATATTTTCAAGTTCTTCTATTGTGTTTAATTTTGGATTTTCCAATACCTCTTCCAAAATAGCGTGTAAAATATAGCCAATTTTAGGACCGGGTGTTTCTTGTATAACTTCCATAATCTTATCTCCGTCAATTTTAAGCATTTTCACAGATATAGGGTCTCTTAACGCTTCTTCCACCATTGATTTATACTTTCGCAGGCGATATGGATTTGCTTTGGGTCTTCCCATACCAATTCTGTCGCTTTCTCGCACATCCATAAGTCCCCATATATTCTCTTCTCCCACATTTCTCACCATCCTTCGCACCGCCGAAAGTGTTATTTGTTCGGTATCGGAAAAAAATAAATGCCAGCGAACAAGTTTTACTATTTTTTCTATTTGTTTTTTAGAGAATTTCAATCTTTCTAATATTTTTTTTGTCATTTTTTCACCAACAACATCGTGCCCGTGAAATGTCCAGTCATTTTTTTCAGACGACCATCTTCTTGTTGCGGGTTTTCCTATATCATGAAATAACGCCGAGAGCCGTATTTCAAGCGGATATTTCTTATCTGCGGAATATTTTATCGCTCTTAAACTATGTTCCCAAACTGTAAAAGCATGCGCTTTGTTTTGCTCAATTCCAATACCCTCTTCAAGCTCGGGGGCAATAAACTGTAAAACACCAAGTTCGCGTGTCAATTCAATAGCTTCCATAGGTCTATCGGACATAATTATTCTCACAAATTCGTCTCTGATTCTTTCTTTTGCGATTTTTTCTAACATTTTAGCGTCTTTTTTTATTGAATTTTTTGTTTTTTCCTCTATTTTAAAGCCTAATTCAGCCGAAATCCTTATTGCGCGCAAAATTCTTAAAGCGTCCTCGCCAAATCTTATGTCGGGGTCGCCGACAGCGCGCACAATTCCTTTTTTCAAATCTTCTTGTCCTTTATACAAATCAATAAGATGTCCTTTTGATACACTGCGCGCCATTGCATTTATTGTAAAATCACGCCTGTGTAAATCATGTTCAATAGAGTCGCTAAATTCAACATAATCGGGTCTTCTTGCGTCTGAATATTCCGATTCAAGCCGATACGGTGTTACTTCAACAACCTTTAGAGATTCTTCTTTTGTATTCTCATTTACCACCCCAACCGTCCCGTAATCATTATTATAAAAAGTGTTTTCAAACAATCTTTTTGTATCTTCTGGTTTCGCATTTGTTGTAATATCCCAATCTTTTGGAGTTTTGTTTATCAATAAATCTCTAACACAACCGCCAACAATATACGCCTCAAAACCTGCATTTTCCAATACTTCTGTTATTTGTGAAATCTCTTTTGGTATGTTAAAGTTGGGTCTATTTTTCATTTATATAATTTTACTGTATATTTTGTATTTACACTAATAAAATTGTATAATATCTGTGAATTACGAAACGCAAAAATTTAGGTCCTCGGGTCGCAAAATCTCTTTGTCTTCTAAATGTTTTTGCTCAACCAGACCATAAATTTTTGCGTTTCGTAATTCAAGAATAATATCTTATATGCGCCCGTGGTGAAATGGATATCACGACTGACTTCGGATCAGTTATTGTGGGTTCGAGTCCTGTCGGGCGCACCAGACAGGAAAAGTCAAAGAGTTTTGGTTCGCCTCACGGAGTTTATCCCGCACGGCGGGGCTCGCCGTGATATTAAAAACCGCAAAAGAACCCGATAAAAACATCGACTCGAACCACATTTTGTAAAAGAAAATTTTTTCATATTATTTGTTGCAGAAATTCTTAGGAATTTCTTTTTTATTGATTTTTTATTTTTTAAGGTGTAACATCTGTTTAGTAATAGGTTGAGAAAACTTAACTTATTTTGTACCTTACAATACAGAAAGGAGATAAATAACCATGATAAGGTTTTCTAATGGTCATACTTTTGAATACATCGTTGCAAGCGGTGCGTTGAGTTTCGACGGAAAAGGTTGGTCATGGGAACAACCTTGGCGCTGGATTGGGCTTCTCGACCCGACACTTTTTACTTCAGTGACCAAAACACTTACCCTTCAGTCAACGAAAGGAAATCTGCGATGGTATAATCCATTTCGTTGCCTGCGATTAGTCCGTGGCGGGGTTGTCAACGCAGTCGGGCTGTCAAACCCAGGGATCGATTGGTGGTGCAAGAAAATCGGCCCATCAGTCAATTCAACAAAAATTCCTCTGGTTGCTTCGATTTTCGGAGAACCGGAAGAATTAGCGGAAATGGCAGGGATACTGAACGGCTTTGACTTGGCTGGGTTGGAAATCAACGCTTCATGTCCGAACACTGAAACTTGCGTCTTGCAAGACACCGCGAGAGTCATTGCAAGTTGCGAAGCGGTCAAGACCAATTCTCGTCTGCCGTTGATTCTTAAAGTGTCTGTCACTCACGATATTTCGCAAATCATGAAAGGGGCCGAGAATCTTGTCGAAGCCATTTCAATCAACAGCATCCCCTGGGTAGTAGCTTTTCCGAAACGCCGAAGTCCTCTTGAGAATCTTGGAGGCGGCGGTGTATCTGGAAAGACCGCCCAACCATTTACCTGGGATTTAGTCAAAAAACTTGCCGAGTTGACAACGATTCCGGTAATCGGACCAAGTGTGTGGGACTTCGATGATCTCGAAAAAGTCAGGAGTTTCGGCGCGAAAGCCGTCAGCTTCGGTTCTGTTTTCTTGTGCCACCCTTGGCGACCAACGCTGTATGTTCGAAAAGAACAAAAACTCAAACAAATGAGGGTTTAGCGGCACCCTGTCATAAATGACGAAGCCGCTTTTTTCTTTTCCAAAAAAGAATTTGCCGTCAAATCAGAAAATTTTTGTTTGAAAAATTTTCTGAAATGAGTTATTATTAACTCATAGAAAAACTTGAAATTGTCAAAGATCGCGGCGAAGCCGATCAAATTTTGGGGGGCTGGCTGTCGCCGCCGCAGGCGGCGAAATGCGTTCGAACTATTTTAAGAATAGAGCAGTATTCTTGAATTAGTCCGAACGTATTTCGGGAAAGAAATCCCCACCGCGAAAATTTGGAAAGACGGCGAAGCCGCACCGCTCAAAACCGCAAAAGAACCCGAAAAACATCGACTCGAACCATATTTTAATTTTGGGGGAAGAAAATTTTTTAATCCTATGAAAACCGAAAAATCTAAGACGAATAAAGGTTTAATTGGTCTCGTAATTATCGCCCTTATTGTTGGTGGTTATTTTTACTTTAAGACGAGCGGCGAACAAGCAACCACTGCTTCTTTTCAAGACAACGGTCAGAAATTGAGTGAGGATATTATCAACTGCGAATTTGATGTTGTTTCGAGCTTCGATTATAAAAATCAGAAAGACGCATTGAGTGAAGAAAATCGAAAAGTGTATTACGAAACTTCGGATAGTAAAACTCCAAACCTTATAACTTTTGCGGGTCTTTCTACGAAAGAGCCGAAGATAAAAGGCAATGATGGAGATAGTCCGGTTATAATGCTCAAAAACGATGCCGAGAGTGTTGTTTTGGTAGAACAAAATGCCTTTGGAGATATGTTTACCTACACAATTTTTAAACAAGAAAAAGTTGCTGTTTGGCACAAGGCGTACAAACTCGTCGCAACTCCATACGCACTGCTTTCTATGGGTTACTGCTACTAATAATGGAAACGCTAATACAAATTGTTGGTTGGGTTGGAACATTTTTAATTGTTCTTGCTTATTTTCTTGTTTCATACAAAAAAGTTGATGGGAGTAGTAAAATCTATCAGGCCATGAACTTGCTTGGTGCTATTAGTGTTGGCGTTAATGTCTTTCACCAGCAAGCATGGCCGGCCGTTGCCTTGCAAGTTGTCTGGGGAATTATTGCGATAGTTGCTTTGATTAGGAAGCAAAAGGTTTAGTTTTGAAGTTTGATTATTATTCATAATTCTTAAATGCCGCCAAAGAAAAATTTGAAATTGTCAGTGGTGCGGCTCCGCTCAAAACCGCAAAAGAACCCGAAAAACATCGACTCGAACCACATTTTGTAAAAGAAAATTTTTTCATACTTTTTGATTCAGAAATTTCTAGGAATTTTCTTTTTTGTTTTAAGTCTTGCTTTTTTCTTTGTTTTGTTGTAATTTGTGTCAGAGGAGGTCAAGTTAGTGCTTGGCTTAATTTGTACCATAACAACTGAAAAGGAGGTGTAAAAATGGCAGAAAAACAAGGATTATCTGTGAGGGAACTACTTGAAAGCGTGTACAATGCACTCAAGGATGGTGGCAGGGAAATTAAACTGCCATCAAAAGCAATGGCCGAAATTGCCAACGATTCAGACTGGCACAGGACGCGAGTCGGCTACGCCGGTTACGAATCAGCCACGCTTTTGAAAGCTGGCGACAAGGAATGGGCCGTGGCTTTCGGGACCAAATGCGGAAGCTATCCGGCGGACCCCTACAACTGCGACATCGCTGCAGTGCAACTTTCCGGCAACGGAAAGTCGGATGAGGAGGTAACGGTAGAGATTCATGACTCCCTCGAAGGAAACAGCTACTTTCGCAATTCTCTCATCTACGCAATGGCTGATGGGCAGTTGGCAATCAGTAAGGACGGGCAGTTTGGCCAAAAGGTTCTTGAATCACTGAGGCCGAAAGTTCAGGAGTTTATCGCACAGGATTTAGAAACCGACTCACGCTACTTCACAATGGACCTACGGCCAGTAGTGAAGTCTGCTGTCCAGTATAAGCCGGAATTCGTGGTTTTTCTTCGCGATACACTCCGCACAGTTCTCGCCATGTAAAACAACGGCTTCGTACCCATGCCCCCTTGTAGGATTCGTCAATGACGAAAACTTCAAAGGGGGCTTTTTCTTTTTGTAAAAGTGCTAAAAGAATTTGCCGTCAAATCAGAAAATTTTTGTTTGAAAAATTTTCTGAAATGAGTTATTATTAACTCATAGAAAAACTTGAAATTGTCAAAGATCGCGGCGAAGCCGATCAAATTTTGGGGGGCTGGCTGTCGCCGCCGCAGGCGGCGAAATGCGTTCGGACTAATTCAAGAATACTGGTGCAATTATATGACAAAGCCCGAACCTTTTTTGAACGGAACTAACGGCGTGCTTCGCGCGCCAAACTGAACGCTCGGGTGGGCAAAAAGGAAGGAGGTTGGGGGGAAGGGAATTCCCGCCCCGCCCTCGCTTTCCGCCGCCGCCGAATTTCGTATTTCGCTTTGCGAAATGCGCCGCCAATAAATTTGTTTGATTATTTTCATTTTATTTGGTAGTATAACAATAAGGGTAATAACCTTATCTACTATAATACTACCAAAACTTTATTTATATGACAAGTGGAAAAACAATCAGCGAAAATATCAAGAAAATGCGCGCAAAGCTTGGCTTGACCCAAGACGATTTAGCCAAGAAAGCGGATATTAAATACACAACGCTTATGAAGGTTGAAAGCGGTACTGTTAACAAGCCAAGCGTTCAAACTATGGCGAAAATTGCCAAAGCTCTTGGTGTTTCCATAGAGAATTTGATAAAATAAAATAGGTATTGCAAAAAGTGTCTGGGGGTAAACTATAAGCAAGGTCGTGTATATAAATTAACCTTAATTAATTTTTAAAAACAATAATATGAAAATCACAACCACTTTATTTATCGTTGGTTTAATAATGTCTCCCGTAATCGGGCTGGCGCAAACTTCAAATGCTCCTGTTCTGCCTCCCACAAATATTACTTTCCCACAGACGACCGCCATCTCGCCCTCGCCGATGCCCATAAAATGCGGGGTGAATACTTTTGTCGTCAATAACGAGTGCGGTGCTAGTGCGTTCAAAAGCGCCTATGTTCAATGTCATGACGGTTACGAAACCACTTTAGGAGACGCAACTTCATGCAAATCTTCCGAAACATGGCAACAATACGCGAAAGAAGTGTGTGTAAATCGTTGCTCAACCGGGAAAGAGCCGAATATCATTCCAAAACCTCTGCCGCAACCATTGCCGGCGCCAAAACCGATTTCTATATGCTATATCAGCGATAATCTGATGCAGGAATATGATCGGCTTATTCTTGAGTTGCAAGAATCAGAATCCGATAAAATAAGAGCGGAAGAAATAACTAAGAAAATAATCGCGCTGAAGCAGGAGATTGCAAAACAACAAAAAGAGTGCGCTAATATTCCACAACCAACGACGACTTCGAAGCCGGTGCCATTGGCCCCACCAATAGCAATAAATAAACCGATTGCCGTATCGATAAATCGTTGCAACGAAGTTACGCAATGGGAAAATAAGATTGTCTATTATAAAAAACTCAACGGTTTGGACGACGCTGATTTGAAAAAAGAAGGTTTTGCACGAGATGAAATTGAGAAAATCCTGCAAGATCTTTCACTCGGTCTTGAAAAGGTAAAAACGCAGTGCAGTAACCAAAGTGGGACAATTACCGCGCCGGGAGTCGCAATATCAGGTTCAGTATCTGTTGCAGAAATAGTAAAGCCGGTGGTCGTTGAATCTGGGCAAGAAATTAGCGCTTACTATAAAACCAAACTTGAAGAAACCACCTCCGCGAAAGGGGGAGAAAAACAAATAGAAGAACTTAAAATACTAAGAAATGAAATAGACGGGCTCATTTCCAATCTCATAAAGAGCAGAAAAGAATTGGAAGTAAGCGAGCTGAATACCTTGGTTAACGAAGTTAAAGTAAGCAAAGGAGAAATTAAAGCTGATAATATAGCTGTAAAAACCACGGAGAAAAGAATGCTCGTCAATATAGGAGATAGGCCTGTAAGTATTGAACCCACCCTCAGCCAAGTTCTCATCCGGGACAAAGGATTGGAAGTAAAAACAAATGCGGTTACTATCAAAGAAAACGTATTGAGCGTAGGCGGCGTTGAAGTGAAAATGTCCGCAAGCGAGGTGACGGAGAAACTTAACCTTGCGCCGAAAAGCGTTGAATTAAAAGAAGAAAACGCAAAAGCGGTCTATGATATGAAAATTGAAGAACGCCGAAAGCTATTCGGATTTATTCCGTTCAATATTCAAAAGATCGTAGCCGCGGATGCCGCAAATGGTAATGTGCTAACGGAACGCCTACCTTGGTATAGTTTCTTAACGACGAAGTAGGTAGTTTGAAAAATCTATATCAGATTAGAAATGGTGGGGTTATTTAGAATAATCTGGCGGCATACCAGTTTCACTGGCGCGAAATTCGGCGGCGGAGGAAAGCGACGGCGGGGCGGGAATTCCCTTCCCTTTCAACCCCTTTCCTTCCCACCCCGCCGTCGCTTGCTTTACTCGCAAACCAAGCAAAAACATTTTCTCTACAATTTTTAATTTCGCGCGCGCCCTAAAAAATTTTTCAATTAAGGGAAAAAAAATGTTTTTGCTTGGCTCTACCCTCAATGCTTCGGGCAGGGCGGCGGGGCTTCGCTTCGGCTCGGGCGAGGCGGAATTTTTACCCCGTAGCGAGCTTCGCTCTGCTTCGGGACGGTCCCACACCCTTCCGCCTCGCCTTCGCTTTGAACGCCGACGGAATTTGTGCCAGCGTTAGCTGGCGCGCCGCTCAAAATTTTTCAAATAATCATTTATTCTTTCGCGGTCTTCGTTTTCTTTTTCGCCCTTAAAATATATCTCGATAAAATCAATTTTACAACTTTGGCAATGAAAAGCGTAAATAACTCGT
>Ga0209343_10005191_pt1 | contig 15892 bp, 15 predicted proteins | sample RifCSPlowO2_02_FD_184026 | JGI IMG/M metagenome (GOLD analysis project Ga0209343, IMG submission 184026) | Groundwater microbial communities from Rifle, Colorado - Rifle CSP2_plank lowO2_0.2 (SPAdes) (version 2) | ecosystem: Environmental > Aquatic > Deep subsurface > Groundwater | place... | reverse complement strand
CAGCCCCAGGGCGCCAGCGTATTTGCCCTGAGCCAGGGCGGCGCCTCCAGCAGTGCGGCGCGCTGGATGGCGGCCAAGGAGAACAAGGCCGACTTGATTGGCGGCCTCAACGTCCGGGCCAAGGACGCCACCGTGCAGCGCGCCCTGCTGGACATGAGCACCACGGCCCAGATCAACGACAGCCTCAAATTAGGCAACAACCTGCTGGGCGAAATTGGCCGCGTGGGTAAGCTGCACAAAGCCCGCGTGGAGCAAGCCAGCTTTGCGGTGCTCAAGGCCCCCGACATTCCCAGCGTGCTGGTGGAGGCGGCCTTCATCAGCAACCCGGCCGAAGAAATCAAACTCAACAGCGAGGAGTACCAGAACACCCTGGCCGATGCGCTGATGCGGGGGATCGAGAGCTATTTCTCCAAGAACCCGCCGCTGGCGCGCAACCGGAGCGTGTGACTTTTGCTATTAAATTGATAGCTGTATGCGCTAGATGGATATGCCGAAACGCCTTATTTCTTCTTGAAAACCTGGAGACCAAAGAGAATGAAATCAAAGTCAACCCCAAATCCGGTTCTGCTGCGGACATTGCTGATTCCGTGCTTGCTTTCCCCAGCGCTCGCCACCGCCCAGATCGCGCTGCACTACAACGAACGGCCCCCCTATCTGGTGGGAAAAGACGGTCAACTGACCGGTTTGACCGGTTCACCCGCAGTGGCAGCCTTCAAGGCGGCGGGCATTGCATTCACCCTCCACTTCACGCCCACGGCCCGGCAGTTGGCGATGATCAAGGACAACGCAGGAACGGATTGCGGCATCGGCTGGTTCAAAAACGAAGAGCGCGAAGGGTTCGCCAAGTTCACCAAACCGATCTACCAGGACCGGCCACAAATCGCCCTGACCACGGCCAAAAATTCGAAGGTAAAAGATGGTGAAACGGTGGAATCCATTCTTGGAAACAAGAACCTCACCTTGCTGGTCAAACAGGGCTACTCCTACGGTAAAACGCTGGATGCCCTGATCGCCAAGCTCCAGCCGGTGCAGCACGCGGTCGCTGTGGAAAATGTGCTGATGCTGAAAATTATCCTGGCCGAACGGGCGGACTACATGCTGATCGCCCCCGAGGAGGTGGACGGTCTGATCGCGGCAAGCGACGTGAGCCCGGCGGATATCCGCAAAGCCAACTTCTCCAACGCCCCCAACGGCGAGAACCGCTACATTATTTGCAGCAAGAATGTGGCGGACGAGACCATCACCAGGCTCAACAACGCCCTCAAATAGCTCCGGTCAAAACGCTGAAAAACGGGCGCCACAACAAGTGTTTATGCCCTTCAAATGCGCGATTTCAAGCCTCGAAAATCAAAAATAAATTGCTCGTCATTCCACCGAAAAAATGCTAATTTCGGCTCGCGAATCCGGAACGTGGATTCCACTCGGTGGTAGCAAAAGTTGGAGAAAATTTTTCACTCAAGAGGAAATCATGCGCACATTTACATACAAAATTTTATGTTCGGCGGTGTTGGCTGCCGCCTGTGTTTCCCCGGCTCTTGCTGCAAGCAAGACCTGGAAAGCCAGCTTGGCACAAATGCCGGTGTATGCAGAAAGCAAAGACAAGGGCATTTTGGTGGATTTTGTCAAAGCGCTGGAAAAGGTTTCTGGGGACAAAATTGAAATTCAGGTTGTGCCCTTCCCCCGTTCCATGAATGACGTCCAGGAAAAGACCGTTGATTTTCATTTGCCCCTGATTCAGATTCCTGGTTCTGAAACGGGCACCGACAAATTTGACTACTCGACCGCCTCCATCTTCCACGTCAATTTCACGCTGTACTCGGGCAAGACCGTGGACATTACGCCGGCAACCGCAGGCAAATTCAAGGTAGAAACAGAAATCGCACACACGGGCTATTTCAACTTCCCGATTGCGCCATCCACCAATCTGGAAGGCAGCTTGAAGAAGGTGGATGCAGGTCGACTGGATGCCTTTGTTTTTGCCGACTTTGCATCGGATCCGATTGTCAAACAGAACCATCTGACGAACATCAAACGCCAGTTGTTCAAGCGCTTTGATGTCAAGATCATTCTGCCCAAAGGCGGGCGCGCCGGGCCCACCGACATGTTCCTGTCCGAAAACATTGCCAAATTGGTCAAGAGCGGAGAGATGGCCAAACTCATGGGCCCGATCGACGCACCGTTTGACGCCTGGCAGCCTTAATCCGCCAAGGGGCTAGGGCCTAGCCCCACGGCACCCACAGATCTGCCCTGTGCCGGCACTGCGCAATCCGCAGCGCATTAGGTTCGTCGGTGTGTTCCATCCAGGCCAGGGCCTGCTCGCGGCTGCGGCCAAAGCGCATGTGGCGCGCCAGCAGGCGTTCGCGGCGCACGGTGTCGTCCACATCCAGGTACCAGACTTCATCGAGCACACCGCGCACCTCGGCCCAGCCGCCGTCCTCCAGCAGCAGGTAGTTGCCTTCGGTGAGGATGAGCGGCGTGTGGGCCTCAATGGCGATGGCACCGGCAACCCCCTCTTCCAAGGCACGCCGGTAGTCGGGGGCATAGATGGTGGGTCCATCGGCCTGGGCCCGGATGCGTCGCAGCAGATGTGCATAGCCAAAGGCATCAAAGGTATCGGGCGCACCTTTACGTTCGGCCCGGCCCAGGCGCGCCAGTTCGGTGTTGGCCAAGTGAAACCCATCCATGGGCACCACCTGCGCGGCGGGTGCCAAGGCGGCGGCCAGTGCCTGGGCAAAGCTGGACTTGCCCGCGCCTGGGGGCGCAACAATGCCCAGCAGCTTGCGCTGGCCCGACGCAATCCACTGGGCTGCACGCTCCCGGCAATGGGCCGGCACGGTCATCATGCGAAGGCCACGGTGGCTAACGCCAGGCGGTCTTTGACCTCGCTGCGCAACGGCGGCACGCAGCCTTGGCGCATGACACAAATGCTGGCGCTGGCGATGGCATTGCCCAAGAGGGCGTGGGCCTGGGCTGGCAGTACTTGTGCAGTGCCACAGTCGGGGGCCATGCCCATTTCCAGCATGGCCACCACCAGGCCCGCCAAAAAGCAGTCCCCCGCCCCCACCGTGTCCGCTACGGGGATGGCCGCCGTTTCCCGGGCGTGGAAGGTTTGGCCACTGCGGGTGAGCAAAGTCGCGCCTTCGCCGCCACGGGTCAGGGCCAGAAAATGCGCGCGGCTGTGCTGCAAGAGATGCCGGGCGCGCTCGGTGGCATCGGCCCCGGGCAGGTACAGGCACTCCAGGTCTTCGTCGCTGGCTTTGATGACATCGGCCAGCTGCAAGGCCTTCAGTACGTGGGCGCGGTATTGCTCCAGGTCGGGCATGACCGAGGGACGCAGGTTGGCATCCACCACCACCGTGCGCCCGGCTTGGCGCTGGCTGACCAACCAGGGCAGGTAGGTGTCGGCATCGTCCGGCGAGAGCGCCAAGGCACCGGTGCAGACCACCGACAAGGTAGCGGAGCCGGCACAGGCCTCGGTCATGGCCTGGGCCGTGGTGGCGCGGTCGGCCACCCCCTCGCGGTAAAAGGAATAGTCCGGGTGGCCTGCGGCATCCACCCCCACCACTGCCAGAGAGGTGACCTGTTGCACCGCGTCAGGCAGGGCCAGATGTACACCGTCTGCGGCCAAGCCTGCGGCCAATTGGCGGCCAAAGCGGTCACGCGACAGGGGGTTGAGGTACAGGGTCTGTACCCCCTGGCGGGCCAAGGCGCGGGTCAGGTTGTACACCGCGCCGCCCAGGCAGGGCTGGAGTCGGCCATCGTCATTGCGGATCAGGTCAATCAGGGCCTCGCCGGCAGTGGCGACTTGTAAGTTCATCATTTATTTTGCTCCATATTAGGGTTTTCCATAACTAAATTCACTTGATTTAGTAAGTGCATGGCGACTATAGTCCACCTGCGCTGCAACGTAAAGCGTAAATTTCCAAGGGCACAGTGCCCTTTTAGCAAAAACTGTTTTCCACACTTTGAGGAATGCTCCCATGAAAAAAGTCACCACTACACTGATGTTGTCCGCTTTGGCGCTCGCGACCTCCAGCGCTTTCGCGGCCGACGAGATCGTGATTGGTCTGATCACCAAAACCGAGACCAATCCTTTCTTCGTGAAGATGAAAGAAGGTGCGGAAGCTGAAGCTAAAAAACTGGGCGCCAAACTGCTGACCGCCGCCGGAAAAATTGACGGCGACACGGGTGGCCAGATCACCGCGCTGGAAAACATGGCCGCCGCCGGCGCCAAGACCATTTTGATCACCGCCAGCGGCGACGCGATCATCCCCACCGTGAAAAAATTGCAAGCCAAGGGTGTGCAAGTGATTGCGCTGGACAGCCCGTTTGAGGGGGCCGATGCCCTGTTCGCCACCGACAACTACAAGGCCGGTGTGTTGATTGGCCAGTACGCCAAAGCGGCCATGGGTGGCAAACCCGCCAAGATCGCCACGCTGGACCTGTTCCCCGGCCACCCCGTGGGCGCACAGCGCCACAACGGTTTCATGAAGGGTTTTGGCCTGCCAGCCGCCGATGCCAAATCGAACGAGTTGTCTTCCGATGCAGCCGTCGTGTGTATGGCTGACAGCTACGGCGACCCGGCCAAAGGCCAGACCGCCATGGAAAACTGCCTGCAAAAAAATCCGGACATCAATGTGGTTTACACCATCAATGAACCCGCCGCCGCCGGTGCGTTCAATGCCTTGAAAAAGGCGGGCAAAGAAAAGGGCGTGACCATTTTGTCGGTGGACGGCGGTTGCCAGGGTATCAAGGACACGGCCGCGGGCATCATCAACGCCACATCACAACAGTACCCACTGAAGATGGCTGCTTTGGGTGTGGCGGCTGGTGTCAGCTACGCCAAAGGCGGCAAAAAATCCTCGGGCTACACCGACACCGGCGTGACCTTGATCTCGGCCAAGGCCATCAAGGGCGTGGACAGCAAAGACACCAAAGCCGGTCTGGACCTGTGCTGGGGCACCAAGTAAGTCATCAAGCAAGTCATCAAGCCCTGAGGGCTTGAGATGGGGCGCACCGGTGTGCGCCTCTTTTTTCACCCATTTTGAGGTTTCTACTGTGAAATCATCTACACGCAACATCCCCTGGGGGGCACTCGGCCCGTGGTTGGCCTTGTTGGCGACTTGCCTCTTTTTTGCCACCCAGACCGAGCGCTTTTTAACCGCCCAAAACCTTTCGCTGGTACTGCAGCAAGTCATGGTTGTGGGTGTCTTGGCCATAGGCCAGACCCTGATCATTCTGACCGCCGGCATTGATTTGTCCTGCGGCATGGTCATGGCACTGGGCGGTGTGGTGATGACCAAATTCGCCGTGAACTACGGCATGGACCCTTACCTGGCCATTCTGTGCGGCCTGGCGGTCACCACCGGGTTTGGGCTGATCAACGGACTGCTGGTGACCCGCGTCAAGTTACCCCCCTTCATCGTGACCTTGGGCACCCTGAACATTGCGTTTGCCATTACCCAGATTTATTCCAAGGCACAAATCATTCCCAACCTGCCACCGGAGCTGACCTTTCTGGGCAACACCTTCGTGATCGGCAACAGCATGGGCTTCAACGCCACCGAAGTGAGTTTGGGAACCATCACCATGCTGGTCTTGTACGTGCTGGCGTGGCGCGTCCTGCGCGACACCGCGCCCGGGCGCCACCTGTACGCCGTGGGCAACGCACCCGAGGCGGCACGCCTCACGGGCATCCGCGTCGACCGTGTGCTGATCATGGTGTACGCCTTGGCCGGCCTGTTCTACGGCATCGCCGCTCTGTTGTCCGTGGCGCGCACCGGTGTGGGCGACCCGAATGCGGGCCAGACGGAAAACCTGGATGCCATCACGGCCGTGGTTCTGGGCGGCACCAGCCTGTTTGGCGGACGCGGCATTATTTTGGGCTCCCTGGTGGGCGCGGTGATTGTTGGCGTGTTTCGCAATGGCCTGACCTTGATGGGCGTGGCCTCGGTGTACCAAACCTTGATCACCGGTATTTTGGTTATTTTGGCGGTGGCTGCCGACCAGATGTCCCGCAAAGGAGCGCGTTGATGACTGCACAAGAAATGAACACCCCGTCCGCGCCTCTGGTCATGCAGGCCAAGGGCATCGTGAAACGGTACGGGCAGGTGACCGCCCTGGATGGTACCGACTTTGAACTGCGCGCCGGGGAAATCCTGGCCGTGATTGGCGACAACGGCGCTGGCAAATCGTCCCTGATCAAAGCCCTGTCGGGCGCGACGATTCCCGACGAAGGCGAGCTGTTGCTGGACGGCCAGCCGGTGCGCTTCAAATCCCCCATTGACGCACGGCGCAAGGGCATCGAAACGGTGTACCAGGACCTGGCGGTGGCACCGGCCATGACCATTGCCGAAAACCTCTTCCTGGGGCGCGAGCTCCTGAAACCCGGCCCCCTGGGCCAGCTGTTTCGCCTCTTGGACAAAAAGAGAATGCTGGAGCAGGCCGTGACCCGCATGGCGGAGCTGAAGGTGGGCATCCGCTCCATGACACAGGCGGTGGAAACCCTGTCGGGCGGCCAACGCCAGTGCGTGGCCGTGGCGCGCGCGGCTGCCTTTGCCCAGCACGTGGTGATTTTGGACGAGCCCACGGCCGCCCTGGGCGTGAAAGAGGGCAATATGGTGCTGGAATTGATACGCCGGGTGCGGGACAAAGGCCTGCCCGTCATTTTGATCAGCCACAACATGCCACATGTCTTCGAGATTGCCGACCGCATCCATATCCAGCGCCTGGGGCGCCGTGCGGCCGTCGTCAATCCCAAAACCATCAGCATGAGTGATACGGTGGCGGTCATGACCGGCGCCAAGACCGTGGACGAGCTGCCTGACGATGCCCATGCCTGAGAACCCAGCCGGATAAAAAAATATGCTCAAAGGTATCAATCCCCTACTGACACCGGACCTGCTCAAGATCCTTATGGAGATGGGGCACGACGACGCACTGGTCTTGGCCGATGCCAACTTCACCGCCATGAGCATTGCGGCCGGCAAGCCGGTGCTGCGCCTGCCCGGCGTTTCCATGGTCCATGCGGTGCGGGCGGTGACGTCGGTGCTGCCGCTGGCGGCCGATGTGGACCATCCGGTGGCCTTCATGCAGGTCAGCGGCAGCGCCGACGCGTACCGCTCGGAAGTCCAGCGCGAGGTGCTGGAGATGGTGGCCCCCGACCTGTTACCGGGTCAGAGCGCCGAGGCGGTGGAGCGTTTTGCGTTTTACGCGCGTGCACGCGCCGCCTACGCCATCGTGCTGACCGGGGAACGCCAGCCGTTTGCCAATTTTATTTTGCGCAAAGGTGTCATCGGCGAAAATCTCCGTCCATGACTCCCCACAGAAAAATTCAAACCGCCGACTCCCCCAAACTCCTGCGCCCGCGTGGCTCCAACCACGTGGGCATGCGCGCCTTCAATGAACGGGTGGTGTTGCAAACCATTCGGCTCAATGACAGCTTGCCCAAGGCTGACGTGGCCCGCCTCACCGGGTTGACAGCCCAAACCATTGGTCTGATCACCACGCGACTGGAAGAAGACGAACTCCTCATCCGGCACGACCGGGTGCGTGGGCGCATCGGCCAGCCTTCGGTGCCGTTGGCGCTCAACCCGGACGGCGCTTTTTCCATGGGCATCAAAATCGGTCGGCGCAGCGCCGACTTGCTTTTGGTGGACTTCACCGGCCAGGTGCGCCAACGCCAAACCATGGAATACGCATTCCCGGACGCCAACACACTCCTGCCCGCCATCGGGGAACACATGGCCAGCATGCGCCAGCGGCTCGGGCCCCTGAGCACACGCCTGGTCGGAGTTGGTGTGGCCGCACCGTTCCAACTGGGGGGCTGGCACAAGATGCTGGGCTTGTCGGACACCCAGTCAGACAGTTGGAACCAGCTTGATCTGGGCGCACAGGTGCAAACCATGACCGACGTGCCTGTCACCTTTGCCAAAGACACTGCGGCCGCCTGTGTGGCAGAGTTGGTGACCGGACGCGGGCGGGACCTGAAAAGCTTTTTGTACCTGTTTGTTGACACCTTTGTAGGGGGGGGCTTGGTCTTCAATTCACACTTGCATGTAGGCCTGCATGGCAACGCCGGTGCCGTGGCATCGCTGCCCTCTGGGGTGGTGACAGGTGCCCTGCCCCCCGATCAACTGGTTACCCAAGCGTCATTGTGGGAGCTGGAGCAACGCTTCAAAGCCTGTGGGCTGGATCCCAGCGCGGCATACGATGAGCGCGCGCTGCAAGCACCGTTTGAAGTGGAAACCCAGGCTTGGATCAGCCTGGCCGCCAACGCGCTGGCGCACTGCGTGGTGAGTGGCACCGCATTCCTGGACATCGGTTCGGTGGTGATTGACGGCTCATTTTGCCGTGCCTTGCTCAGCGCGGTGATTGAACGCACCAACGATTCGCTGAAACACTACAACTGGGAAGGACTGTGGCCCGCCACCGTCGTGGCCGGCAGCGCAGGCTCCGATGCCCGAGCCCTGGGCGGGGCATTGCTCCCCCTGCATGCCAACTTCGCGCCCGACCAAAATTTGTTCCTAAAAATCTGAGCTTGTTTCAGGGGCGCGCACGTTCAAACCGGGGCGGACAATGGGAGCCGGATGCTGACTTGCACCCCCTGGTCCACTTGGCTGGCCAAATGGACCTCTCCCCCCAGAATGCCGGTTACCACGTTGTACACCATGCTCATGCCCAGGCCCACCCCACCGCGCCCCAGCCGCGTGGTGAAAAAAGGGTCAAACACATGGGGCAAATCCGCCTCCGGTATGCCCACCCCGTCATCGCTGAAGCTCAGTTCCACCAGCGATTCGCCCAGGCGGCGGGTGTGCAACTGCATCACCCCCGTGGAGCGGCCTTCAAAGGCATGCGTCAAGGCATTGCTCACCAGGTTGGTGAGCACCTGGCTGAGCGGGCCCGGGTAGCTGTCGAGTTCAATGTCAGGCGCCAGGTCCAGGTTGAGGGTATAGGGCGTGTTCTTGTACAGGGGCCCCAGCATGCCCACCACGTCTTCCAACACTTGCTGAAGGCAGAAGCAGCGGCGCTGGTTGCTCGCTTGGTCCACGGAAATTTGCTTGAACCGGGTCACCAGGTCGCTGGCGGTACCCAGCGCACGCAGCAACATCTCTTCGCCATCGTTCACTTCGTTCAGGTACTGCTCCAATAACGTGCGGGTCAACACGCCCTGGGCGATGGTTTGCAACAACTCCTGCGTTCGATAACGCAAAGTGCTGGCCACCGTGACACCGACGCCCAGGGGCGTATTCAACTTGTGTGCTACGCCGGCAACCAGCCGCCCCAAAGCAGCCATTTTTTCAGATTGCACCAATTGCTCGCGCGCCGCGATCAATTGGGCGTTGAGCAGGGCCAATTCTTCATTGCGCCGTTCCAACTCTTGTTCGTGCAATTTGTGCAAGGTGATATCGCGGGACAAACCCACAATGCCGGTGACGCTCCGATGCACATCAAGCAAGGGAACCTTGGAGGTTGAAAACCACCGTTGTGTTCCATCGAGGTTGCTGTTGCTTTCCTCGTGGTCGTTCAGCGGCTGGCCGGTCTGGATCACTTCCAGTTCGCTGGCACGGATGTGGTGGCAGTTTTCAGCGGGAAAGAGGTCGAAATCTGACTTGCCTATCAGTTGCTCAGAAAACTCAAGGCCAAAGGCCTGCAGCAAATTTTTGTTGGCAATCAAGTAACGGCCATCCACATCCTTCACATAAATGTGGTTCGGAATGGTGTCAATCACCTGTTGCAGCATATTGCGCTCTTCAACAAGCTTCGTATTCAGCAACAGCAGGTCATCCACTGTCGGCGTCGATTGCATTGGACTTTTCCTTCGGTTACGCCCACTTCACCGTCAAAAACTGAGCACCAAATTGCTGCTCTTTGTCGCCGTAGGTCTATTGGCTCCCTGCGTACCGTCCCCCAACTTGAACACAGCAACGGCCTGCACTTGCGCGTTGGCCAGCGTCATCAGACTGGACGCCGCCGCCGCCATCTGCTCCACCAAGGCCGCATTTTGCTGCGTTGCCTGGTCGATTTGGGAGATCGCTTCTCCCACTTGGGCCACACCCGAGGCCTGCTCCAGGCTGGCCGCGCTGATTTCGCCCATGATGTCGGTCACCCGCCGGATGGCACTGACCACTTCGGTCATGGTGGTCCCCGCACGGTCCACCAGTGCTGAGCCCAGTTCAACCCGTTCCACACTGGCGCCGATCAAACTCTTGATTTCCCTGGCCGCTTGCGCGCTACGCCCGGCCAAAGAACGCACTTCTGACGCCACCACCGCAAAACCTCGCCCTTGCTCACCCGCCCGGGCGGCTTCCACCGCCGCATTCAAGGCCAATATATTGGTCTGAAAAGCAATACCATCGATGACACTAATGATGTCCGCGATTTTTCGTGACGACTCATTGATCAATTTCATGGTTTGAACCACCTGCCCGACGACATCGCCTCCCTGTCCTGCCACGGTAGAGGCGCGCAAGGCCAGTTGGTTGGCTTGGCGTGCATTGTCGGCATTGTGTTTGACATTGTCATTGAGTTCTTCCATGGATGCAGCGGTTTCTTGCAGCGCGCTGGCCTGCTGTTCCGTGCGTGCCGAGAGGTCGTGGTTGCCTTGCGCAATTTCGGAACTCGCCGTGGCGACGCCCTGTGAACCTGAACGCACCGTGGACACCACACCGGCCAGACTGGACTGCATTTGCTGCAGCGCCGCGAGCATCAGGGCGGTTTCGCTCTGGCCCGCACCGGCTATCTCTTGGGTCAGGTCACCGCTGGCGATGTGGTTGGCGATGTTGACGGCGGCATTGATCGGCACCGTAATGGCTTTGATCAACAACCATGCGGCCGCACTGCCCAGCACCAGGACCACCACCACAATGGCCATGAAAACCCGGATGCTGTCGCTGTACTTGCTGTCGGCAAGCCCATACTCCACCTTGACCGCACCGAGTTGCTGGACCATCAATTGGTTCAACTCCTTGTCTGCGGCATGGATGGGACCTTCCAAGTCGAGCACGACCAAGGTGGTCTTCAGCCTGTCCCCTTTTTCAAGCGAAGCAAGAAGTTCCGACAGGGCGGGCTTGGCTTTGGCAAAACTCGCGTTCACGCTGGCAATGCTGCGCTTTTCTTCCTCCGAGTGCTCCGATGTGGTGAAGGCGGCCCAGTCACTGTCCGCGACCGCGAGGCCCTTGCGCATTTCAGTCCATGCGGCTTTGGCATCCAGTGTGCCCAGTGCCACTTGGTTCGCACCGCCCAGCACACCGGACTTGTACACATCCGCTATGCCTTTGAGCTGCGCCAGGGGGATCAGGCGGTCGTGGTAAATGGTGCGAATGGACTGGTTGGTGTCTTTGGCGATGTAAATCCCAAACAAGGCCACCAGCGCCACCATGGCCATGAGCCCGGCAGCACCCAGTGTCAGCCGGGTGGAAATCCGAAGGTCCGTCAGTTTCATCAAATTGCTCCAATCGATTGCGGCTTGCGCAGGGACATTCAGTTGCCCGATCTCACCAGTCGCAACTGAAATTCGTTGCTTTTGATTTCATAGGTCAGCTCGCCTTTGCCGTATTTGAGGCCCCAGGCGTAATCAGGCAAAGGCGCATAGCTGGAACCCGCCCACAAAAACGTGCTGTCGGGGTCGCCAAACCACTTGGTATTGAGGGCCGGTTCGCTGCAGGCCAGGTCCACCAAGGTCATGAGTTCAAAGTGGCTGGGGATACGCCAAGGGTTGCCCTTGGTGCTGGGCAAGGCCTTGACATAGTCCACCGACGCCTGCCAGCCCATGCTCAGCGCCGTGCCCGTGCATTTCTGCGAAACCCGATTCCACACTTTGCCCGCCAAGCAGCGCTGCCACACAAAAGAAGTTGCGCTGTCAACCACTTCACTGCCATCGCTCTGGGGGGCAGCGAAATAACTCGCATCGGGGTGGATGGCCGCCCGCTCACACTTGGCGCTTGCAAAACCCGCGCACAGGCCCCAAGCCAAGAGGCACAGCGTCGCCTTGCGGCCCGCCACCAAGGTCATCATGTGGCTCATCCTTTTTTCCCCCAGCACAGCTGTGTCCCGGTATGGACATCCTTGCTCTCCACTCCCGCCAGCGGGGTGCCCGTGATCAGGTTCACGCCGGTGTCTACATAACCCGCCGCCTTTTTGCCAGTCCTGGCATAGTGCACCCCCGCCGCCACGCCCCTGGCCGCCATGCGCAAGGGGTATTGTTGGGAGGTAGCCGCAATTTTCCCCGCCCCCACATCGGCCACCCCATTGCACCCGCCATCCACCGACACGATGACAACCGCACCGGCTTTGCCCACTTTTTGCAATGCGGCGTAGGCGCCAGTGGCGGCCGGTTCATTGATGGTGTAGACCAGATTGATGCCGGGGTTCTTCTGCAGACAACTCGCCATGGCCGCCTCGCCCTTGGCGGCATCACCAAAACTGTCCGCCATACACACCACCGCAGGCGCTGCGGACAAGTCGTTGGAACTGGCATCCGCTGCGGCCAGTCCAAAGCCGTGCATGAACCCGTTGTGGCGCTGCGCGCCCACCGGGTGGCCGGGGAACAGGTCCAGCGTGGCGATCTTGGCGAGCTTGCCCGCCAGGGCGGCTTTGGCGTATTGCCCAATCAGGACGCCCGCCTGGTAGTTGTTGGTGGCAAACAAGGCATCGGCCCCCTCAAAGGGGCTGTCCAGCGCAATCACCTGCACGCCTTTGGCCTTGATTTTTTTGACCGTCGGCACGATGGCGTCGCCGTTGGAGGCGATCAAAATGGTTTTCACCCCGGCCAGGGTCATGCTCTCCATCGCGGCAATTTGCGTGGCCGTGTCACCGTCCTGGGCACCTGCGGCGGTGAGCAAGCTCGCACCCAGCTTCCTGGCCTCGGCTTTGGCGCCTTCTCTCATTTTCACAAAAAACGGGTTGGCCTCGGTCTTGGTAATGAGGCCAATCAACACGGACCCTTGGGCGCATACACCGCCAGACAGCAAGGCCAAACCGGCAGAAACCAACATGTGCTTCATTTGTAATTACCGCTTGAATTGCAAGAAATGCCAAACACCACCTCGGCACGCGCTGGAGAAGAACCAGCCAGAGATGTGCGACTGTGAAAAATGCCCTGGCCTGAGGGATTGGGGAGTGGAACAGGCTGTGATTTTATTAACTAAATCACATTTATTTAATTATGGTTAACCCTTACGGGCCCTGCACAAGGTGTGCTTCTCCGAGGCGACTGGAGTTGGCGCGAACTTCGTTCCCTGCGCTCAAGGCCGCTGGGGCAGGTTCTTTTTGACGTTCGCCCAGTCGATGGCCAGCGGCTGCCAAGGCCCCTGCTGCGTCGCCACCTGCGCCTGCAGCCATGCTGCCCGGTCTTCGGGCGCCGGGTGGGTGGACAACCACTGGGGCACGCCCACGCCCTTTTCCTTGGCAGCCAGCTTTTGCATGAAAACCACCATGGCGCCCGGATTAATACCCGCAGCCACCAGCCGACGCAGCCCCTCGGCATCGGCCGCCCGCTCGGCTTCCCGCGAAAACTGCCGCTCCAGCAGGTGGGACAGCAGGCCTGGCACCGCCACACCGGTGGCATCGCCCAGGAGCACGGCACCGGCTTGCAGGCCCAGGCTTTTGACCATGCCTTGCAGGCCATGGCGCAATTCGGCGTGGGCCACTTCGTGGGCCAGCACAGCGGCCACTTCTTCGGGGGTATCGGCCGCTTGCAACAAGCCGGAGAACACCACGACCACACCGCCCGGTGCGGCAAAGGCGTTGATGTCGGGGTGGTCCACCAGCAACCAGCGGTATTGGTAGGGTGAACCGGGGACCAGTTTTTCACCCATCTGCCGAAGGGCATCGACCGCCGGACCACGGTCCACCCAGCGCATCTGCGCCTGGGTTTGGGCCAGCACCAAGTCACCCAGCTTGGCATCCATGGCCGGTGGCACCCACTGCACCACCCAGGCCGCCACCGCATCACTGCGAACCACCAAGGCCACCAAGGCGGCCAGGGGCACGGACAGGCACAGCACCAGCGCTGCGATACCCCAGCGCCAACGCGCCCGGACACGGCTTTGCGTGCGTTGCGCACCAGAAACCTGTGCCCGCCACTGCGGCGGTAGGCCTTCTAAAAACGCGGCCTGAGCCGCTCCCGCATCCACAAAAAAGACAAACTCACCCTCCAGCGCCTGCCAACTCACCCGCAGTTGTTCGGCATTGAAGCCTCCTCCGGTGATGTGGGGGTCTGCCCCTATTTCCAGGTGCAGGCTGGGGGTTTGCAGCAACAACTGGCCGTGTTGCCATTGCGCCTGGGCCGCCTCGCCCGTCCCGGCCAAGCCGGGGCCAAACAAACGCCCGGTAAAAAGCGCCATCAGTCGTCGCTGTCGCCGCCCAGCAAACCACCCAGTACCCCCGCACCCAGCAAGGAGCCCTGGTCGGCCGAGCGGCCACCGGCCGCAGGAGCGGACAGGATGATGCGGTTGGCCAAGCGTGACAGCGGCAAGGACTGCAGCCAAATTTTCCCGGGGCCACGCAGGGTGGCAAAAAACAGGCCTTCGCCGCCAAAAATGGCCGACTTGATCTTGCCCACGAACTGGATGTCAAAGTCCACCGAGGGCTGGAAGGCCACCACGCAGCCGGTATCCACCCGCAGGGATTCACCCGGGGCCAACGTGCGCTCCATCAGCGTGCCACCGGCGTGCACAAAGGCCATGCCGTCACCATCGAGCTTTTGCATGATGAAGCCCTCGCCGCCAAACAGGCCCACACCCAGCTTTTTCTGGAACGCAATGCCCAGAGCCACGCCCTTGGCCGCACACAGGAACGAGTCCTTCTGGCAGATCAGGGTGCCGCCGAGCTGCGCCAGGTCCATGGGGACAATCTTGCCGGGGTAAGGCGCGGCAAACGCCACACGCCGTTTGCCATCGGCTTCGTTGTGAAAAACGGTGGTGAACAGGCCTTCACCGGTGATCAGGCGTTTGCCAGCCCCCATGAGCTTGCCGAAAAAACCGCCTTGCTGGGCGGAGCCGTCACCAAAAATGGTGTCCATCTGGATGCCTTCTTGCATGTACATCATCACACCGGCTTCCCCCACGGCGGCCTCGCCCGGGTCCAGCTCGACCTCGATGTACTGCATTTCAGAACCAAAAATCTCGTAATCCACCACGTCCATTGCCATCATTCACTCCTGAAAAAAAGAATAAAAAAACGCTGCACTCACAGGGATGCCTTGCGCCGTGCCTTCCAGGCGCCGAACAGAATCACCAGACCCGGAATAAAAATCATGGCCCAGATGATTTTGTCGAGGTGCGCTTTCACGAACGGGAAATTGCCAAAGAAATAGCCAATGGTGACGATGCCCACCACCCACAGCGTGCCGCCGGCCACATCAAAAAAGGTGAACTTGGCACGGGTCATACTCGCCACCCCCGCCACAAAGGGGGCAAAGGTGCGTAAAAACGGCATGAAACGCGCGGCAACGATGGTGATACCCCCGTATTTTTCGTAAAACGCATGGGCCTGGTCGAAGGCCTTTTTATTGAAAAACCGCGAGTCTTCCCACTGGAACACCTTGGGCCCAAAAAAGCGCCCGATCGCGTAATTGCTCTGGTTGCCCAGCACCGCTGCCGCCAACAGCAAGCCCACGGCCAGGGGGTAACTCATCAGCCCTACGCCGCACATGGCACCCACCACAAACAAGAGCGAATCGCCGGGCAAGAAGGGCATGACCACCACCCCGGTCTCTACAAAGATGACCACAAACAAGAGGGCATAGACCCACAGGCCGTAGTTTTGGACAAAGGTTTCCAGGTGTTTGTCCACATGGAGAATAAAGTCGATGAGGGTGCTGATGATTTCCATGGGGTGGATTATCCCTGTGGCCTCCGGGCGGCTTATTGCGTTATACCGAATCAGACCC
>Ga0209343_10005190_pt1 | contig 15893 bp, 12 predicted proteins | sample RifCSPlowO2_02_FD_184026 | JGI IMG/M metagenome (GOLD analysis project Ga0209343, IMG submission 184026) | Groundwater microbial communities from Rifle, Colorado - Rifle CSP2_plank lowO2_0.2 (SPAdes) (version 2) | ecosystem: Environmental > Aquatic > Deep subsurface > Groundwater | place... | reverse complement strand
GTTCTGCGCGATCCGGCGGCTTCGCGCCGGCGGGTTCAAGGGCAACAAATTGGTCCGAAAAGCGCTCGAATCCGTCATCGGGATTGACGTTCACCCCGTAGCCACCTTGATGGCAAAAGCCAACATACGCCTCGCAATGGCGGAGGAGGTTCAGCAATACCCCGATGAAATCACTTTGCGCGTTTATCTGGCCGATACCCTGATGAGCGGAGAGGATAAGGAAAAGCGAGCTTTGCGGGTTCAGGTGAGTGAGAAGGAGAATTTCTTCATCCCCTTAGAGAGCTTAGAGCGGGGACGCGATCTGGTTTACTTGGTGGACCGAATGGTGCAATTCGCACACCGAGGGGCTAGTTCGAAAGAGGCTGAAGCCAGCGCGAAAAAGGGATTTGCCAAGCTGCTGGACGATTATGGTTCTTACGAGTTGTTCCACTGGCAGGAAAACGTTGACCTGATGATGCGTGTGGTGAAAGATGGAAGGAACACGGTATGGGGTTTTATTCTTAAGAATGCCTACCGGCCCGCTTATTTGAGACAGCAGAAGGTGGATTTCGTGGTTGCGAATCCGCCCTGGCTATCATTGCGCGACATTCAGGACGCCGTGTACAAGGAGAAGGTTAAGTCCCTCGCTTTCCGTTACAAACTGCTGGAAAAGAAGGATAGAAAGCTCTTTACGCAACTGGACACGTCCACCGTTTTCTTTGCGCACTCCGAACAAGAGTTTTTGCGGGAAGGCGGAACGCTAGCATTTGTGATGCCGAAAAGCGTGATCCTTCCGGCCAAGCAGCATCTTGCGTTTCAGAAGACGGGGTTTACCGCGATTCATGATTTTGGGGAAGTGGATGGCCTGTTCAAAGTTCCGACCTGCGTGCTGATTAAAGGCGGCAACGTTTCACAGGAAAAGATTCCTATCACGCACTGGAGAGGGGACCTGCGGGGCTTGCGTAACTGGCCGTGGGAGAAGGCAAAGGCAATCCTCAAGTCGGAGGCGGACAAATGGTCGTTCCTGGCAGAAGGCGCCCCTCGTTCCCCCTATTACCCTCAAGTATTGCAGGGGGCGACACTTGTTCCCAGATGTCTTTGGTTTGTTGAGACCCCGCGGAATCAGCCCGTGAACGTGAGAGCGCCGTTCCTACGAACATCTAAGGCTGCAAGTCTAGGGGCCAAGGGTCCGTGGAAGGTAGAAGTAGATGGAAGGGTGGAAGCAGCTTTCCTATTTGGGACGGCTCTTGCCGAGGATTTGCTGCCCTTCGCGTTGCGTGGGTTGCGCCTGGTCGTGCTGCCATTGATGAAAAAGGACAGGAAGCTCGTTATGCTGAAGCCCGACGACATTCTTGCGGAGGGTGCACCACTCGCATCCAATTGGATTGAGAATGCCCAGAAGATATGGGATAGGCGGCGCAAGGAGAAGAATCAATCAATGTACGAGCGTCTTAATTACAACCGGCTCTTCACAAACCAAGACCCGCAGGCAAAATTCATCGTCTTGTACAACAAGTCGGGAACAAACATCGTGGCTGCTTACCTACCCTTGTCTGAGTGCAAGAAAAGTGGCGATCTTCCAATAGAAGGGTTTATAGCAGACCACGTTACCTATCGCTACTACGCTGACACAGAAGAGCACGCGCTCTATTTGGTGGGCGTTCTGAACAGCCATATGGTAAATGAGGCAATAAAACCCTATCAATCGCAAGGTTTGAAGGGAGAGCGCGACATTCACCGGCGTCCGTTCGAGGTGTGCCCGATTCCGCTGTTTGATCCCAACAACTCGTTGCACCGAAAGATCGCTGCCGTAGCCTCAGATGCTCGTGAAGAGGTGCTCAAGTGGCGGGTCAAGATCGAGGGCAATGCGGCGCAGGCGCGGCAGGCTGCGCGGAAGCTGCTGCAACCGGAACTCGGAAAACTGAACGAACTGGTGGCTGAGCTGCTGGGGAACGAAAGAGACGTTGGGGTCTCCTCGCGCAGGCGAGGCCATCGCCCCGCCAGCCTGTTCGGGAAGTGCGAAGACTGACTTGTCGCTCCGCCGGGGGCTGCGCGACGGCCTACGGTAGTGAGGTAGTCATTCGCGCACCAGCTTGTTGTCGCGGGCGTGATAGACCTCGCCCATCCCGCCGACACCGAGCAGCGCAAGGATTTCGTATTGGCCGAGCAGCGTGCCGGGTTTCAATGCCATAAGTTCCCCTCGAATGACAAGTATTCTATCCGCAGATTACACAGATTGCGCAGATTTTTTGGATGGTCTGGGAAAAGCAGGGAATGGGGAGTAGGGAGTAGGGAGTAGGGAGTAGGGAATGGTTCTGCTTCTATCTGTTCCCTATTCCCTATTCCCCATTCCCTACAAGCGCAGGGTTTCCGGCTCGGAGGGTTTGACTTCCTTCTGCTGTTCTTCGTTTTCTTTCTGCTGCTCGAAGACCTGTTCGTTGACGAAAATCTTGGCGCCGTAGCGGAGGCCGATGGCCATGGCGTCGCTGGGGCGCGCGTCAAAGACTTGCGTCTCCGAGCCTTTTTCGAGCGTGAGGTCCGCCAGGAACGTTCCCCGCGCGAGGTCGCGGATCAGCACCTTCTGGACCGTCCAGCCGTTGCGGTCGAGAACGGATTTGAACAGATCGTGGGTCATGGGGCGCTGCGTCCGCTGGCGGCGCATGGCGCGCATGATGGATTCGCCTTCCGTAAAGCCGATCAGCATGTGAATGCTCTCCTTGGAGCTGACCGAGCGGAGCGTGATGTTGACTCCGGACGGAGTGGGTTCCAGTTCGAGGATGCGGACCTCCACAGCCCCGTTCCTCTGCTGGCCCGCCAGCGGCAGGCAGAGGATCGCAAACGCAGCAAACAAAAACGAGGCGGTTCGATTCATGGCGCCTTCCTTCCCGGCTCGCTCCGAGAGAGTTCAACAGCGAGCGGCATCGGTATGTTGTTCGTGCCTGGGCAAGTCCCCCGTTGCGGGACTCGCGCGAGCGGGGAGCAGGGTCATCGCAACCCCACGATGCGGCCAGCACCGAGGCCCCGTTTCCCTCGACGGACGCGACACAGAATCTCGGTGAACGGTTGCCCCCAGCCAAATGCAAGTGTATTGTACCGCGAGTGTTTGACCGGCGAAAGCGGAAAATCGTCCCCCGCAATCGGGGAGCTTCCTCGGAAGTAGGAAAGAAGTACTATTGACCCGGCCTCTGCCAGTGCTAAGATTGTGCAGTCCTCATACCGGAACTTTCCCCCCGGACGCGGGTTAGAAAATGGCGTAAGGGGCGAAACGGGGAGATCGGCATTGCGGGGTCCAATGACAAAGCGGAATAGGGGGTGGACGTTTCTCATTGGAGTTATAGGACTAGTATTCCTGGGACTACTCTTCGCTTTGCCGGATTTTTTCCGAGGGGGTTTGCTCCAGGCCCAGGAGGAATCCAGCCCAGCCGAGAAAACCGAGGGAACCGAATGCACTTATTTCACCAACTTCCCGCAATACTCGGCGCACGGGCCCGCCTTGCTCGAGCGATTCCTTCCCTCCGAAGACACGTACTTGCCATCGAGCGACATCGGCTTCCGGACCCAGGCCGTCGCGAGGAGTCTGCCAGCCGTTCCGGATGGCCCTCCCGCCTGGTCGCCGACCTGGGCCGATGAGCGATTGACCTGGGTTGACCACTACATCTTTTCCGCCCTCCGCGCCAAGGGAATCGCGCCGGCCAATCTCACCAACGATGCGGAATTTTTGCGGCGCATTACGCTGGACCTGACCGGCCGGATTCCTTCCACGGACGAGGTCACGGCGTTTCTGGCCGGCCGCGATCCGCAGAAGCGTACCCATGCCATTGATCGTCTGCTCGACTCGCCGGAGTGGGTGGACCGCTGGACCTTCTGGTTCGGCGACCTCTTGAAGAACAACGTCCGCTCGACTCAAGTGGTGCGGTACAACGAAGGCCGCAACGCCTTCAATCAATTCATCCGGGAATCGCTGACCGAAAACAAACCCTATAACCAGTTCGTCGCCGAGCTGATTACGGCTTCCGGGGACAGCTTTGAAACCGGCGCCGTCAACTTCAACGTGGGCGGCCGCATGACCATGGGGCCGGTGCAGGACACCTATGACAAGCAGTGGGTACAGGTCGCCACGACCTTCCTGGGGCTCAAGAATTTTGATTGCCTGCTCTGCCACAACGGGGCCGGACACCTCAACGCGGTCAACCTGTGGGGTTCGCAAGTGACCCGCGCCCAGGCGTGGGGCCTGGCTGCCTTTTTCACTCGAAGCCGGATTACCCGCTACACCCGGCAGCCGAATAACAGCTACGTCCTGCAAGACGTCAGCGCCGGCGCGTACAACTTGAACACGAATTCCGGAAATCGGCCGGTCCGCGAGCCGGCAGCGGGACAGAGCCGCACGGTCACGCCCACGTATCTGTTCAGCGGCCGCCGGGCCGGGAACTCGGAGAATTACCGCCAGGTGCTGGCTCAGGAAGTGACGTCGGATTTCCAGTTTGCGCGCGCCACCGTGAACTATATTTGGGCGCACTTCTTCGGCGTAGGAATCGTGGACCCGCCGGATGCGTTCGATTTGGCGCGCTTGGACCCGAAGAAGCCGCCGCCGGAGCCGTGGACGATTCAGCCCTCGCATCCGGAACTGCTCGACGAGCTGGCCCGCTTCTTTATTGCGCAAAATTATAACCTCAAGGCGTTGATGCGCGAGATCAGCAACTCGCGCTCCTACCAGCTCTCCTCCCGCTATGAAGGGAAATGGAGCCCGACGTATACGCGATTGCTGGCGCGCCATCTCGTCCGGAGACTGGATTCCGAGGAGCTCCACGACGCCTTGGTCGAATCGAGCGGCGTCCCGAACAACATGCGGATCGCGGGATTCGCCGACCCGATCCCGTGGGCCATGCAGCTTCCCGATACGCAAACGCCCGGCGGGGCGGTCGGCGCTTTCTTGAACACCTTCTTGCGGGGAGACCGCGACGAAAACCCGCGCCGCAAAGACCTCTCCGTGGCGCAGTCCCTGGACTTGATGAATGATCCGTTTGTGATCCAGAGGGTCCGGGCTTCCACGGCCACCGGTTTGCTGGCGCGGCTGTTGGCGACTCCACTGAGTAACTCGGATTTGGTCGAGGCGCTGTACCTGAATGTTCTTTCCCGCCACCCGACCGCCGAGGAGAAGCTGAAGGCCATAACCCTGTTGCAGACCGGGACCCGGCGCACGCAGGCGGAGGACCTGCTGTGGTCGCTCTATAACAAAGTGGATTTTATTTTCAATTACTGAGTGGTTGCGCCGGCGCCGCCGGCCAAGTGGGCAGCATGAGTGAACTGGCGAATCCGCAATTTGAGCGCTTGCTGAAAAAGCATCCGCATCCCCACCGGCCTTTCTGGGAGCGCCCCGCGCTTTCCCGGCGAGGGTTCTTCCAAGTGCTGGGGACGGGGATCAGCGGGTACGCGCTGTTTCAGGTGGCCCGCCCGCTGCGGCTGCTGGCGGAGTTGCCGGTCGTCCCGATCAGCAAGGCCAGGAACTGCATCTTCATCCTCTTATCCGGCGCGCCCTCGCACACCGATACGTTCGACCTGAAAGAAGGTTCCTGGACGCCCGCGAGCTTCAATCCCACGAGCTTCGGAGACATTCGTTTCCCGCAAGGTCTGATGCCGAACCTCGCCGAGCGGCTGGGCGAGCTCGTGCTGGTGCGTTCCGTGCGGGCCTGGGCGCTGGTGCATTCGCTCTCGCAAACGTGGATTCAGATCGGGCGAAACCCCGCTTCGGCTCTCGGCAGCATCGCGCCGCATATCGGAAGCATCGTGGCGCTGGAAAAGGCAACGGAGCGAACCGCCCAGGACCTCCTCCCGGGGTTCATTTCGCTCAATGCCGGCGGAAGTCAAGTCGGCGCCGGATACCTTCCAGTGACCTATGCTCCGTTCCAGGTGCAGCCGTCGGCTGGCGGTTTGCGCAACACCACACACCCGGACGGCAGGACCCGTTGGGAGGGGCGGTTGCGGGTGCTGCATTCCTTGGATGATCCGCTGCGGAAAAACTCTCCGTTCGGTCAGTCATCGACGGATCTGGACAACTTCTATCAGGCGGCCGGCCAGCTCATGTACAACGACCGGGTCCAGAGCGCATTCTCCATGACGACCGAGGAACGCCAGACCTTCGGGAACACCGGCTTCGGCGATGCCTGCCTGATTGCCAACAAGGTTCTGCGGGCGGATTTGGGGACCCGCTTTATCCAGATCACTCTGGGAGGATGGGACCACCACGCGAACATCTACGCGGCGGCGTCGCTGCCACGGATGGCGGGGCAATTGGACGTTGGGTTGGCCGCGCTGCTCGACGGGTTGCGGGGAAGCTCGCTTCTCGATCAGACCCTGGTCGTCGTCGCCGGAGAGTTCGGCCGGACCGTGGGACCGCCCAACAACCAGCAGGGGCGGGATCATTTTCTCCAACAGACTGTGGTCTTTGCCGGCGCGGGCGTGCATGGCGGCAGGGCGATTGGCGCTACGGACGAGCGCGGGGCGGGGATTGTGGACCCGGGTTGGAGCCGCGGCCGCGAGATCAAGAGCGAAGACCTCGAGGCCACCGTCTACTCGGCGCTCGGAATCAACTGGACCATCACCCGCCGCGACGATCCGTTCAACCGGGGCTTCGAATACGTCCCCTACGCGGACCAGGATATCTACGGACCCATCCAAGAGCTTTGGCAGTAACCCACTGGCAAGTGGAACCGTATTCCCCGTTGCAGCCCGGTAGCGGGCTACTTGCCTCACAAAGCGGCGGTCGCTTCCAGTTCGACTTTGGCTCCCTCATCGAAGAAGTCTTTCACTTCGATGGCTGTCATGGCAGGAAAATGACGGCCCATCTGGCGGCGATAGGCTTCGCCCAACCGTTTCAGGTCGGCCTGATACTCCCGGCGGTCCCGAAAATAGACCGTCAGCCGGACGAGGTTCTCGGGCTTGCCTCCCGCGGCGCGCAAGGCCGTCACGACATTGGCCAACGCCTGTTCAAATTGGGCCACGAAATCCGAACTGACCAGCGTTCCGGTCTCGTCCCAACCCACCTGGCCGGAGATGAAAAGCAAGCTGCCGGTTTGCACTTTGACGGCATGGCTGTAGCCGGGATGTTTGCCCAACTCCGGCGGATTGATTAGTTCGAGCTGATGATTCATTTCTCCCCCTCAGAAACTACCGCTCAATCGAAGGCATTCGGCTTTGTTCTCGTCCTTTTCCCTAGCCCAGGTGTTCACGCCTGGGTTGGAGGTAACCAGGATTTTTTGCAGCCCCCTGCAAGGGGGCTTACCGCCCTTTTCTGCTTCAGCCCTTCTGCCGGTCCCTCCTGCGGGATAAAGAGAAGCCCGCTGAAGCGGGCTGCGGCCCTCCCTCTTAACGCACCGCACACCCAGCACTGAAGTGCTGGGCTAGAGAAAAAGGGGCCTTCCTTCATGAATAATCCAGGTAAAGTCATTCCCTGACTGTCTGCATTTCCTCTACGCCAATGCCGAAAATCCCTTAATCGGGTGAGCGCAGAATGTTTCTCAACCGGACTTGCCGAGGTACTTCTCAGGCTCTTTCTCGAACGCCCGTTTGCAGCCGGGGGCGCAGAAATAGTAAGTCTTGCCCTGGTAGATGGTAGTAGCGGCCGCCCGCGTTTCCTCCACTTGCATTTTACACACCGGATCAATGGCCATATGACATTCACCTTTCGGAAGGGGCCGCACTATTTCTGCGCCCCTGGTTTCGGTTGATACTCATCGAGCGTTTTCTTTTCCTTGGAATACTTTCCTGCGTCATTCCGTTCTTTTGTGTTCATCGTGGTGTGGCAGACCGTGCAGGCTTTCTTAGTTTGTTTGGCCATCGCTTGGTCGGCGGAAGCCGTTCCGCACACGAGAGCGCTTCCCAGCCAAGCCAGCAGAATCACATCGGATTTCCGACCCACCTGCGGTTGTCCTCCTTCTCTCGTTCCGGTAGACGCCGGAGCGTTTCAGGATGCTTCCTCCGGCTCCGTGGCGGGAGCCGCCCGCGCCCTCGACCTGCGCACCAGCGAAGCCAGCACAGCCACGCTGAGAATCGAGACCACCACGCCCAGCGAAATGCCGATGGGAATCTCGTAGTATCCGCTGAGCAGCATCTTCACTCCGACGAACGCGAGCACCAATCCCAGAGCCACTTCCAGGTAATGGAACTTGCTCATGGCGGCGGCCAGCAAGAAATAGAGAGACCGCAACCCCAGGATTGCGAAGACATTGGACGTAAAGACAATAAAGGGGTCTCGCGTCACGGCAAAGATCGCCGGGATGGAATCCACGGCAAAGAGCAAGTCGCTGGCCTCCACCACGACCAGCACCAGCAAGAGCGGCGTGGCCAGGGTGCGTCGCCCGTGCCGGACCCAGAACCGCGCGCCCGCATATTGGAAGTCCAGCGGGACATATCGCTGAAAGAGGCGGACAATCGGGTTGCGTTCGGGATGGACCTCGAGCTCCGCTCCCCGCAGCATCCGGATTCCCGTGAACACCAGGAATGCGCCGAAGACATAGATGATCCAGTGAAACCGTTGCAGCAGGATAGTGCCAATGAGAATGAACAGAACGCGCATCACAAGAGCGCCGAGAATCCCCCAGAACAGGACGCGGTGCTGCGCCCCGGCCGGGACGGCGAAGTAGCGAAAGATGATGAGAAACACGAAGACGTTATCGGCGCTCAGGGAATACTCGATGAGGTAGCCCGTGAGGAATTCCAAGGCTCTCTGCGAGCCGAACTGAACGTAGAGGAAGACATTGAAGACAACCGCCAGGCTCACCCACACCAGGACCCAGATCAGGGCTTCCCGGTGGCTGACCGCGTGCGCTTCCCGGTGAAAGACTCCGAGGTCCAGCGCCAGCATGAGCAGCACGAAGACGGTAAAGCCCGCCCAGAACAGCGGCGTACCAATGGTGTGGGGCACGTGGCCCGGCCTCCTGCGGGATGAAGTTGCTGAGTCCGTGAGCGATCTCGAGTCCCGGTCGGCAGGAGGGATCCCTTCCGACCCCGGAACGGAACCGCGATCGCGCGCGGTGACTTGCGCCGGTACTCAGCCTATTGTAACCCCGAATCGAGAAGTGGCGGAAAAGCTCTGTGTTTCCCGCAGCGTGTTCTCCCCCAGCAGTTGTCCCGGCGCCACTCGCCGGAACAAAAATGTCGCTCCCGCGCGGTCGGGCCGGGCTAAGATGAAACGCGCTCGCCATTTCGGATTGGCTTGTGTCCGGACCTGTCCGAGTGACGTTGATCAGCGGTGGAGGCGCGCGGCGAACTCAGGAGCACGCTCAAACGGGCAAGACTCTCGACCATGGGAACTCAAGCAGGCAAGCAAATTGGAGGCGCGGTCATCGGAGTGCTGCTGGCCGCGGTGATCTGGAATGCGCCGACGCCGTCAGGCATGACACCGCTCGGGCAAACGATTCTGGCGATCCTGGTGCTGACGGCGATCTTCTGGGTCTTCGGCGTCCTGGGCAATGCGGTGACGGCCCTGCTGATGCTGGGGCTCCTGATCCTGGCGGGCGTCCGGCCGGAACATGCGTTGAGCGCGTTTTCCAGCGGCCCGTTCTGGCTCCTGTTGGTGGTGCTGTTTTACGGAGCGGCGATGCAATCCACCGGGCTTGCCCGGCGGATTTCGTTTCGCATTCTCAGTTGGTTTCCTCCGACCTACCCCGGAATTCTGACGGCTTTTTTTGTGACCGGGGCAGCGCTCAGTCCGGCGATTCCTTCCATGACGGTGCGCACGGCGATCATCGTGCCAATCGCCTGGGCGCTCGTGCAGGCGCTGGGCTTGCCGGCGCGCAGCCGCGGGTCGGCGCTGTTGATCCTCTCCAGCATCGAGATGGCGGTGGTGCCGGGCTGCGCCACTCTGTATGGATCGCTTTGGGGGCCGGTGGTGGTGCAGCTTTTTCAAACCCAGGGATACCACCTGGCATGGTGGGAGTACACCCGGGCCATGGCCTTGCCGACCTTGCTGTGGTCCGTTCTGCTGCTGCTGGGGAATTGGCTGGTATTGCGTCCGGAACAGGACTTGGACGTCCACAAGGAATTTGCGAAGGCCGAACTCGCCAAGCTGGGCAGGCTGAGCCGCCACGAGCTGGCGACGGCTGGTGTCGTCGTGGTTTCCATCGCCTACTGGATGGGAGAGGGGTGGCACCACCGGCCCAGCTATTTAATCGGCTTGTTTGGCCTGGTCGCTCTTGCCGCCAGCGGAGTCGTCCGCGAGAAGGACTTTGGAAGTGCGATTTCCTGGTCCTTCCTTTTGTTCTTGGGGATTGTGTACGGGCTGCCCACCGTCGTGCAGCAGAATCATGTCACCGATTGGCTGGCCGGATATATCGTGCCGGTCGTTCAAATCGCCGCCGGCAATGCATGGACTCTGTTGATGGTCCTGGCGGTGGCGATGCTGCTGCTCAAATTTATGGACCCGCTCGGATTTCTCGCCATCACGGTTCTCTTCTTGCCGGTTTCCAACATTCTCCGGGAGAGCACGTTTTCACCCATCGTGCTGATGGCCGCCCTGTTGTTTGCCGCGCATCCGTTTTGGGTCACATACCAGAACATCTGGGTCGCGATGGGAGAAAGCATGACAGCCAACCAGGCGTTTGACGCCGCTCATCGGGTTCGCCTGGCTCACGTCTATGGTGTGGTAACGTTGCTGGTGCTCTCAGTCGCCATTGTGTACTGGCGAGTCCTGGGGTTGCTGTAATCGCAGCCCGTACCAAATCCGTTTCAGGGAGACCCAACCAGATGCAGCCTTCCGATGTTCCGATGCCAGCGATGCCAAACATGCGAGACTATGAATAGACCCGCCGTCAATTTCATCTGGAGGTCCCCGAAGATTACAACGACGGCACCGAGAAACAGGTCACGTTTGCGGGGAGGAAGGCCCTCTCCGGCCGGCTTCAATAGGCGGAAGCCATCCACACAGCGCGCTCGACCTCGGGACTGGTGGGGAACATTCGCTTGGCTTTCCGGAGTGTTTCGCGCACGGCGTATTCTTGCCCCCGTTTTTGAAGGAGGGCGCTCAACTCCAGATACAGCGCCGGATCGGTGTTCGGATAGTACTGAATCAGGAAACGGTACTCCGCAATCGCCTTGTCCACTTCTCCGCTCCGCGCCAGAAGCGTGGCGATGTTCCGGCGCGCCACGTAACTGAGCGGCTCGATCTCGATGGAGCGGCCGAAGGCGGCCACTGCCTGCTGGACTTGGCCGGCGGAGAGGTGAAAGGTGCCGAGGAGCGCCCAGTCGGCAAAGGGCCGATCCGTTTGCGTCGCGAGCAGTTGCTGCTGGAGGGCAATCGCTTTTTCCAGGTTGCCGGACCGAGCTTCCAGATTGACGAGCAGCCGGAGCGCCTCTTGGTTCTGGGGAGACGTTGCGCGCGAGGCTTCCAGCACGCGCCGGGCCTGCTCCGGCTCGCCCCGAAGGATGTGAAGCCTTCCGAGCCGGTTGACGATCTTCATGTTGCCGGGGTCAAGTCGGAGGGCTTGTTCGAGGTCCGCCACCGCCGCCGGAATCCTTCCCTCGTGCTGCGCCACCGCCGCGCGCACCAGCAGGCTTCGCGGAGAGGCGAGATTGCTCTTCAGAAGCTCCGGCACGAACGAGGCTCCCAGCGCGTGGTTCAGCATCCCGATTTCCACCTGGGTTTCCGCTCCGGCGAGAACGGCGGCTGCGCCGTCCTCCAGATCCAAGAAAGGAGGGAGCAGATTCTTGCGAAGATTGCGCACCAGCATTTGGTTGAGCTGGACCGTCTGCTTGGGAAGACTCGAGCCGGCGCGGTATTCGAGCACGTTGCGATCGTCGGTATTGCGGTCTCCCCAGGCGGAAAGCTCCCGCAGTTCCGAGTCGTCGAGCAGGTAGTATCCCAGCAGTCCGGCCGGTTCGTGGATGGACAGGTACTCGGAGAGATTCTCGCGCAACGAGGCATTGCGGCCGTATTCCGCCTCCAGCGGTTTCAAGCTGAAGCGGCGCGGCGTGGGACTGGCCAGAATCAGAAAATCCGCTTCCGTTCCGCGCCACAGACTCATGTGCTCGAAACTGGAGTGAAGGGTGCGCAGCACGGTATTGAAGTCCCGCGGAGCCAGTTGGTATGCCTGCACCCACTGCATGAACAGACCGTCTGGCCCCAAGTGCTCCCGCACCTGGCGGTAGAACTCTTCCGTAAACAAACTGGAGACGCCGGCGCTCCAGAGGTAGGAAGGCTCGGAGATGATGACGTCGTAGCGTTCGCGAGTGACCATCAGGTAGTTGCGCGCGTCGTCCACGATCACGCGAACTTTCGGGTTCAAGTCTGCCCCGCGGTTCAGTCGCCGCAGATAGGGGGCCGCCGCCACCACCGCCGGCTCGATCTCGACGCAATCCACCCGTTCGACCGTCGAGAATTGCGCCGCCGCGTACACCGTCGCGCCGCTGCCCCACCCGATCACCAACACGCGCTTGGGATTGGGGTGGAAACCCACCGGCAAATAGGCCAGCGGGAGCTGCGTGCGCTCATCGCCGCTGCTCCCTTCGGTCCTGCCGCCGATGTGCAGGTAAACATCTTCCTGGTCCCCGCTGACGGTGACCGTGGTGTTCATGCCTTCGCGGATGTAGATCGGCCGTTCCTTGTGAATGATCTCATCCAGCGTCAAGGCGGAGCGAAAATCCGGGCGCGTGGCGTTCGCCATCAACGTGCGGCCGTAAAACACAGGGCTTGCAAACACGCGCGTCACGGCGACAGCGATCAGCAAGCCCACCACGCACACGCTCATCCCCGTGCGCCACCAGCTCCGCGGGGAGTCGCCGCCGGCAAACACGAAGGCCGCCACCACCGCATTCAGTCCGCTGGCGAGGAGCAAGGTGTTCACCGTGTTGAGCCATTCGATCAGCAACAAGCCCGTCACGAACGCCCCCACGATGGCGCCCAGCGTGTTGACGGCGTAGAGCCTGCCCGTGCTGGCGGCCCGCTGGGAGCCGGAGCCGCAGTAGAGCACCAGGGTCAACGGGAAAATCAGGCCGAACAGCGTGGTCGGCAGAATCATTGCCAGAAAGCAAACCACGAACGGGGTTCCAATCAGAGCGGTTCCGGACTCGCCGCCGGCCTGGGCAAGCCACAGAGTCAGGTCGGCCAGTTTCGCGCCAAAGGCCAGAAACAGCACTCCTCCCAGGGCGAGCAGGATCAGGAGTTGCCCCAGCAGCTTTTGGGAGAGCGCCCACTGGCGGTGCCAGCGCTCAAACAGATAGCTGCCGAGCGTGATGCCGAATAAGAAGGTCGCCAGCATCAGCGTGAACGCGTGCGTGGTGCTGCTCAAGAACACCGCCAGAATGCGGGTCCACCCGATTTCATAGATCATCGCGGTCAGTCCGGAAATCCCGCTGACCAACAGGATCAATTTGGGTCCTGGAGTCCCCCGCGTTGTTCCGGCGAGTTCCTTCGCTTCGCTGCGATCCGGCGCAGGGTCAGGGTGAAGCGTCTTGAGGCGTGCACTGCTCAGCAAAACTGTGCCCGCGACCGCCAGGTTCAGAACCGCCGCTGTTACCAGCGTTAGCGTGAGTCCCAGTTGCCAGAGCAGCACGAATCCCGCCAGGCAAGTCCCGGTAATGGCCCCGGCCGTGTTGAGCCAGTAAAGACGGCTCGCAAATACACCCAACTGTTCGCTGCTCCGGGTCAGGTACCGGACCACTATCGGGTACGTGCCGCCCATCAGAGTCGTCGGAATGACCAGTACGAGGGAGGAAGCCAGGAAGCGGTAGCTGAGCAACAGCGCGGGCTGGTCCGCCAACTGCTGGTACACTTCGACGTACAGGCGTTGTGTCAGCCACAGCCCCCCCAGACTGCTGAGGCCGGTGAGCGCGATCCCCAATTCGATCAACCCGTAGAGTCGGAGTGGATTCGGTGTCTTCTCGCCATACCGGCCCAGCAACCAGCTCCCCAGAGCCAGCCCCGCCATGAAAGCACCCAACACGGCAGTAATCGCGTAGGTCGTCCGCCCGAAGACCAAACCCAGAGCCTTCATCCACGCGACCTGATAAATCAGGCCGGCGGTTCCGGAGACGTAGAAACAGGCGAAAAGTATCTTGTAAAACCACTTTGGTGGCGTGGTCTCAGTCGGTGGTAGGGGAGCTCCTGCGCTCAAAGTGCTCATCAAATCCTTGCCCGGAATTTCCTCTGGGATTCCCGGACAGCCGCCAGTATACACCAGACCGTTTCCCAGGGACGATTCCCGCGCGGCTTCCCAGGCCAATCGCCTCATCCGCTGCAGGTCCTTAGGCACGTGCCGGGTCCCATCATCTCAACGGCTGAGGAATGCGTGGATTCCCACACCAGCAGAATAAATTGGGTAATTTGACTCAAATTCTATTATTTCTGTAAATAGTTATCAAACGTTTTATCAATTAGTTAACAATATCCCGCCTTATGGAACAGAGATTGCTTAAGAGGGAATTCTGAGTCACGACTCCGAATACTACGGGGGGCAGACGTGATCATGCAGCGTTCCACCGAGGTTGCCATACAGGCCTTGATTTTCCTGGCCCAGCAGGCTCCCGGAAAGCTTTCCCCCACACACGAGGTCGCAGCTCAGGCGGGTGTTCCGGAGGCATATCTCGCCAAGGTCCTTCAGCGACTCACGCTGGCAGGACTGGTGCGGGCCTTCCGAGGATCAGGAAAAGGGGTGGAACTGGGACGTCCTGCCGAGGCGATTCCGATTTCCGCTGTGATTCGCGCGGCACAGGGAAGCATTGATTCCGACAGATGCATTCTGGGATTACACACCTGCTCCGGGGAAAATCCCTGCTCGCTACATCAGGAGTGGCTCCCGCACCAGGCAGCCCTTCAAGAAATGCTGGAAAGAACGACGGTTGCGGATCTAGTCCGATTTTTTCGCCAGACTCCGGCCATGAAGTCCCCTTCGACTCCGGCGGCTTCCAACCAGAAAGACTTTGCACCCGGAGGCGAACCAAGGGGGTAGCTGTGAACACGCCGCGCTATATGTTGAGGTGCCTGCTTGTGGTGGTTTTTTTCCGAGTCACTGCGTCTGCCCAGTATGTAGCGGATTACTTCCAGCAGAACTGCGCCAGTTGCCATACCATCGGTGGGGGGCGACTCATTGGACCGGACCTCAAGGGAGTCGAAGACCGCCGTGATCGGAGATGGCTCACGGAGTTCATCCTCGATCCTCGGGCCATGATCACGCGCTCCGACTCGTACGCTCTCAAACTTCAACAAGAATCACTCGGCATGGTGATGCCCAAGGTAGGCGGGCTGGACCGTGCCCGGGTGGAGGCACTCTTAGACCTCATCCAGACCGAAGGAGCCAAGCCGGATTCGCGATTCAAAGGCGTCGCGGTGAGCGACAAACCATACTCCGCCAATGAAATTGCTCAGGGAAAAGCGATCTTCCTGGGACTGCAGAAATTGACCAATGGGGGGCCGCCTTGCGTTGGATGCCACACCGTCAGCGGCTTGGGACGGCTGGGGGGCGGCAGGCTGGGACCGGATCTCACCAAAGTCTTTGAGCGATTGCAGGGGCGCAAGAATCTGAGCGCTTGGTTGTTTGCGCCAGCAACCATCACGATGCAGCCTGTATTCAGGGATCAACCGTTGACGCCGGAAGAGATTGATCCGCTGGTAGCTCTGTTCGAAAGTGCGGCGCAAAGCGGCGAACAGGCCAGTGCCGTAGGGCCGGTTTATTTCTTCCTTCTGGCGCTGGGAGGCACTTGCCTGGGTCTGGTTTTCTTTGAGACCGCCTGGAAACACCGGCTGCGGGCCGTGCGACAAGCCCTGGTTCAAAAAAGCCGGCGGGGGATACAACAATGAAGTCAAACGGGTCCATCAAGTGGATCAAGGATGAAACCGAGCCGCAATTGCGGCAGTGGGAGCAGTTCTACCGCAACCGCTGGCAGCACGACAAGATCGTCCGGAGCACGCATGGAGTGAACTGCAC
>Ga0209343_10005188_pt1 | contig 15893 bp, 12 predicted proteins | sample RifCSPlowO2_02_FD_184026 | JGI IMG/M metagenome (GOLD analysis project Ga0209343, IMG submission 184026) | Groundwater microbial communities from Rifle, Colorado - Rifle CSP2_plank lowO2_0.2 (SPAdes) (version 2) | ecosystem: Environmental > Aquatic > Deep subsurface > Groundwater | place... | reverse complement strand
GCTCCTTTCTCTGTTTTAGGTTTAAACCAACTCGTTATTCTAAAACAGAAAGAGTATAGCCTCTTTTTTAGAGCTTAACTACTTTCTATAATATAGCAAGCTTTGTGTCTTAGTGGCTATATAATTTCCTATACATCAAGAAAAATATTTTAAGTTATCACCTTGTCTTTATGGACGAGTAAGTCGCCCTCTTTCTTCGCAATCTCCTTCATTTTTGGTGTAAACCCGCTTTTACTGAAAAGTATAAATTTGTCTTTTCTTTTTCCTTTATGCCACTCAACAAGTCCTGATTTTCTGACAAGTTCATGATAAATATCTTCTCCAACCCTTTTATTGCTCCATTTGCATTCTCCAAAATATGCGGTCTTTCTTTCCTCATCAAGGGCAACAATATCTATTTCTTCATCTTTTGACCACCATTTGCCTATGGCTGTATACTGCATCAAGCCATCCTTCATTAAATCTCCACACAAATCCTTACAGACATCTTCATAGATTGTGGAGATGTGATGCTCAAAGGTATCCTTAATCAATCCTGTAACATAATCTACATTGCCTATCTCAATCCTGCTTCTGTTTGGGAATACATATTTAAACCAGAAATTGAAAAATTTATCATGGAGTCTGTAAATGCCCTGTTTGCTCTTCTCTGGATATTTCTCAGTGACAGGGACATCCTTTTCAACAAATCTGAGGCTCCTGAGTATATCAAGATACCTTGATACAAGACTTTTTTCAAAACCTGTCTCATTGATAATTTCAGAGAGTTTTCTTTTGCCCTGTGCAATTGCCTTGAGTATTACAAAGTAATTACGAGGCTCTCTCAATTCCTCTCTGAGGATATATTCTACTTCATTGTATAAGAATGTTCCCCGATTAAGTATCAGTTCTTTAATTACTGTGAAGATATCCTGCCTTAATGTTATTTTCTCAATATACGCAGGTATAGTGCCTAAAACAGCAAACAACTTTACGAGATCATCAAAATTCCTGTCAGGAAAAAACTCCTTCAACGCTGTAAAAGGCATTTCCTTAATCTCAATGGAGGCTGTCCTTCTGCCGTATAGAGGTGCCTTGTAAAAAAGCACTTCTTTCTCCATCATCCCAATACTTGAGCCCATAAGAATTAGAAATACACCAGTTTTCTTCAGGTATTCGTCTATCCCTTTCTGAAATACTGAGGATATTGCAGGGTTTGAGTATACAAGATAGGGAAATTCATCTATGACAAGAATTTGCTTTCCTTTTTTTTTATCTCTTATATAGGAAAAGAATTGATACCAGTCTCTAAATCCTGCATCGGTAAGAATAGGGTCATTGAAACGATTTCCTATAATGCGTCCAAGACTTTTTAGCTGCTCTGTCTCTGATACACTGTCGGCAAGAAAATATATCGCCTCTTTATTTTTAATAAACTCCTGCATCAGCCTTGTCTTGCCAATGCGACGCCTGCCGTAGATTGGGACAAATTGAAAGCCATCTGCTCGGTAGATTTTTTGAAGGAATGACAATTCTTCTTCTCTATTTACGAATTTCAGAATTACCTCCAGAAAAGTATAATCACGATTAGTATAATCTTAATTATACTTTTATTCAACCACTGTATAATTACCCTGTATAAGGGATAATTTAAACCTCTTTTTGCCAGCATAATATACTACCTTTATGCAACATGGCAAGAACAAAAACCTAATTTTTGCCACAAAGCTTGCTATATTATAGAAAGTAGTTAAGCTCTAAAAAAGAGGCTATACTCTTTCTGTTTTAGAATAACGAGTTGGTTTAAACCTAAAACAGAGAAAGGAGCATAGCCATGAAACAGATTCAAACAAAAAAGCTTAAAGTAGTCAATGAAAAAACCCTTATTGTAACAGTTGATGTCAGTAAAGATAAACACACTGGATACTGTAGATGTTCTAACGGAGCAGAGACGAAGCCATTTGATTTTTCTAACAATATTCATGGATTTAATGAATTTTGGGAGTGTATCACAAGAATGAAGGAGGCTCATAACATGGAGGAGATAGTTATTGGTTTTGAATCCACAGGGTCTTATGCAGAGCCACTTATACACTATCTGAGGAAAAGACCTGTTAAACTTGTTCAGGTAAATCCTATGCATACCAAGAGACTGAAGGAGCTTAATGGCAATTCTCCCAGCAAAACGGATTACAAAGACCCAAAGGTCATAGCAGATATTGTAGAACTTGGTCATGCCCTTACTGTAATTATTCCGGAAGGCGCTGCGGCTTGTCTTCGCAGACTGATTCATGCAAGAGAGAGGGCTATACAAAGACGCACAGCCCTTTTCAATCAGCTTCAAGACATGGTATTTCTTATATTTCCTGAGTTTTTGCAGGTTATGAAGGATATAAAAGGTAAAACTGCCAAATACCTTTTGAGACATTATCCAACTCCCGAGAGTATTGTAGGATGTGGACTTCTCGGGTTGACTGATACATTGAGAAGGGTAAGTCGTGGTAAATTGGGTAAAGACCGTGCTGAAGAACTTTTTAAGGCGGCTAAGACATCTATAGGGATTAAGGAAGGACAGAGTAGCATTCTCCTTGAGATAAAGGAAATGCTGACCATTATAGAGACCACTGACCATTTTATTGCTAAACTTGAAGCCGAGATATCCTATCATCTCAAAGAAATTCCATATAGCCGATATATCCTTTCTATTAAGGGAGTAGGTGAAATTACCGCTGCCGGTATCATAGGAGAGGTTGGGGATTTTGGCTCCTTTGACACCATTCCTGAGATAGAAAAGCTTGCAGGACTTGACCTCTATGAGATTAGCTCCGGGAGACACAGGGGAAGGCGTAGAATCTCCAAAAGGGGGCGTCCATTGATGAGAAAACTCCTGTTCTTTGCGGCTATCAATGTGGTTCGTAAAGGCGGCATCCTTCACGAATGGTATCAGGAGTCTCTTAAGAGAGGGATGCAGAAGATAAAAGCCCTTGTTGCTGTATCTCGTAAGCTTCTCCGTATTATATTTGCTCTTGTTCGTAATCATAGTGAATATGTAACTGGCTATTTAAAGCCAAAAGAACTAAAAATGGCAGCTTAACTTGTATAATTATGTGTAAGCGGGGAGATTATCATTCGTGCCATTTAAGGCGACATAGTCGACCTTCACACAAAGCATTTATAACTCCCCGTTTGCACCTTAGCCCCTATTAAGCAAGGTTTGGGCTCTGTTGAGACCCTCTAATTACCAGGATCGGGCAAGGTGCTATATTTATATATGTTTTAAAAAGTACTTTAAAAAAGTGCTTGACAACAATAAACCAGGCACAAAGACGCAAAGAAATTAAATTTGTTAAAACATATTACTTTGCGCCTCTGCATCTTTGCGGTTAAATAGGTTTTTGTTCATGTCAAATTAATGACTTTTGATGTGAAAAATGGAGTCTGAAATTTGAAAAAGGGGAATATTTTGCCCCTTAATGAAATATAACATTATGAAAATGCAGGTGTTATATTTATTTTTAGTTTGGGCATCCTATTTGCATTTAATAATTGCAAATTGAAATTTGGGAGATTAATTATGGATATATCAAAAATTTATGGCGGGAATATAGACATTTTTAAGAAGGTTCTTGATTTAAGGTCGGAGAGGCATAATATTATATTTTCAAAAATTATAGATTTGAGATGAGTGTTTTAGTTTAAGGAGGTTGCAATATGGAAAAAACAAAGGAATACCAGCAGGAAGGGGTTTATGTTGTATTACCCCGTAAAGAGAGCAAAAAACATTTCACCTCCATAAAAGATGCTACTGAGCGATTTATTAGACAACTAAAAGAGATTGAGAGAAGATGTGTCAATCCCGATGAAGACACTGATAAACTCTTTGAGGCAACAAAAAAGGCTATAGATGAGATGGGTCTTGCCTGTGAAGAATTTGAGATGATAGTTGATAATGACAAAAAGGCTATAAAGGATGCACAGGTTGAATTTCGTGCCAAGACAAATCACATTGTCTCAAAAAGCTATCTCTTTAATCGTGCAAGGACATGGCCGCAAGGTTATCAGGGTGACTATATAATGCTTGAAGCCATATATAGAAATACACCGTTGTCAAGTGGCATAGGATACTATTTGGATAGGTATGTTCTGGCGTCTACACTGTCAGTAGCGGTCAGGGGACGAAGAGAAACATTACGAGATATCTTAAAGAAGGAGATTGAAAAACGAGAGTCTCCAAAGATTTTAGATATAGCATGTGGCTCATCCCGTGAATTATTAGAAATATCCCCTGATATTGTGAGAACAGGGGCAAGGATAATATGTGTTGACTTTGATTCAGATGCCCTTACATTCTCTGCAGACCGTCTTTCATACGCTGACCACTTAATAGAAAATGTTGAATTTCGCAGGTATAATGCCCTCAGGATGGTAAACCATGAGAGAAACCTCCGCGAATTCGGAATGCAGGATATTATCTACAGCACAGGGCTCTTTGATTATCTGGAAGATGAAGTTCTTATCCGTTTACTCGGTTCACTCTATAAACTGCTTGCACCAAAAGGAAATCTGATAGCCTCTTTCAAGGACTGCCTGCGTTATAAGAGTTATTATACAGAGTGGTTTCTTGCCTGGGACGGTTTCAAGCAGCGAACAGTGGAAGATATGTATGAACTGTTTAAAAAAGCAGGGATTCCACACACTGCACTGACTACAGTTCGTGAAAACTCAGGGGTAATAATATTTTTTACTACAACTAAGTAATTGATACTGAAAAATGCTCCTCAATTGTCACCCTGAGCGAAGCGAAGGGTCTTAAGTATCTGTAAAATCGAGATTCTTCACTCCGCTCAGAATGACATCGCGACACAGTCTGAATTGACAAACCAGCTTATTTCTTCCCTCTATCAAACACCTCAAAGTATAAAAGAATAAAAAAAAGAATAAAATCCTTGAAATCCTGAAAGTTTTATTAGATAATTTATGTCAAAATCCAAATATGATAGATAAAACTACATACATTCAGGAGCAGATTTCAAATCAACTTCGGGTATGGGTTACCAGGGCGCTGATACTCGGTGCTATTCTATTCCCTCTCCTTGCCATAATGGACTATTTCACCACACCTGATAATTTCAGGCAATTTCTTTTATATAGATTAGGCATCTCATTTATCCTCACATTTCTCTATTATTTAAATAATCTAAAAATAAATAAATATTATCAGTATATGATGGCTATAATTGCAATGATATCATCTGCAGTTACTATAGAACTGATGATACTGTCTTTTGGTGGGCATGTGTCAAGCTATTATGCAGGTATGAACCTTGTAATTATTGCTGTATTAGGACTACTACCTTTCAACCAGTCGCTATCAATATCATTGTCTATAGTAATCTATGCAATCTATATCATCCCCATACTGCTTTTAGACAGGATAACCAACCTACCTTTCTTTATCACCAGCAATGCATTTATTTTCGCCACATTTGCCATAGCCCTCACATGGAGGATTTTGAGTCATAGAAGTATGTTGAATGAGCTCTCACTTCAGTATGACCTTGAGGAAGGAAAGCGTAAACTTGAAAACTATTCCACTCACCTTGAAGATAAGGTCGTTCAGAGGACAAAGGAACTCTCAGTTTCTGAAGAGAGATACAGGGCGCTCTTTGACAATGCAAATGATGGGATTGCAGTTCTTGATAGAACTGGTGTGATAGTTAATGTGAATAGAAAATTCTGCGATATGCATAACTTTGATAGAAATGCATTAATCGGGACACATTTTAAACTTTTAGAAATAGAAGAGCACAAGGGTGAAAAGGATGAAAGGGTAAGAAGGCTATTGAATGGTGGATCCCTTCTTTACGAAACCGAACATTACAGAAAGGATGGAAGCAGGATTCTCCTTGAAGTAAGCTCAAAGGTTATTGAAGTCGGCGGCAACCTGTATATCCAGTCATTTCACAGGGATATTACTGATAAGAAAAAAGTGCAGGAGCAATTGTTCCAGTCTCAGAAAATGGACTCGATGGGTATGCTTGCCGGCGGCATAGCACATGATTTTAAAAACATACTTACAGGCATCATTGGACATACAGAAATTTTGTTTGAAAATGATAACCTTGATGATACTTCAAGACAACACCTTACGACTATTGAAAATACGGCAAGAAAGGCTGGCAATATGGTCTCAAAATTATTGAGCTTTTCGAGGAAGAGCACTTATGAAACAGTGCCAGCTAATATAAACGATATTATAAAAGATGCAGTCGGACTTATTGATACAGCATTGTCCAAGAAAAACATAAAAGTTGAGATGAAACTGGACAGCAATATCCATTTAATCAATTGTAATGTCAATCAGATGGAGCAGGTTCTTTTGAACCTCATTATAAATGCGGCAGATGCTATAGAAAATAGAGGCGAAATAATAATCAGGACATCTTTACTGGAACTCAGAGATAAGATGACTGCCCGTTTATATCCATTATTGAAGTCTGAAAGAAATGTAATGATAAGCGTCTCTGACACAGGCAGAGGCATACCTAATGAAATTAAAGGCAAGATATTTGACCCATTTTTTACGACAAAGGGACCGGGAAAGGGAACTGGATTGGGTCTGGCGATGGTTTACGGAATTATAAAGGAGCATAATGGTATTATTGATGTAAAGACACAGCTTGGAAAAGGGACAACATTTGAAATATGCCTGCCAGCCCTTGAAGAATATCCAATCCATTCAGGGGATGGACAGCCACTGGTTAAATTATTAACAGGTAAGGAAAACATATTGGTTGTTGATGATGAAAGGAGCATTTTAAGCTTTATAAAAACCACTCTGGAAAAACAGGGTTACAGGGTTTTTGCTACTGATAATCCTATTTATGCCATAGAAATCTTCAAGCAAACAGCAGATAACATAGATGTTGTTATAACAGATATTGTTATGCCTTTGATTGACGGAAGAAGGCTTATCAAACAAATTAAGACTATAAAGCCGACGGTATGGGTAATTGAGATTTCAACTTATGATGATTATGCCGATGACGAGACAAATAAAAATGTTGATGCATTTTTAAGTAAACCATTTGATGGCAGGCAATTACTCTCAGCAGTAAGGAAAGTACTGGATTCTAACTGAGTGTTAGATAATCAGCCTGATAGTATAGGGTGTCAAGATTTTTTCAGTGCATCAACTGCATATTTTTTACCCTCCTCTACACCCGGCTGGTCAAAGGGGTCTATGTTGTAGAGTCCACCTGCAAATGCTGTACTTACCTCAAGCATATACATAACCTGTCCAATTGTTGATGTGCTTATCTCCGGGAAGGTAATTATGCAATTGGGACGGTTATTTTTTGAGAGGGCATATTCAGTCCCTTCCATTTCTATATTTATCAATTCATTTAAGGTATGCCCGCATAGGTAGGAAACATCTTCAAATCCCCCCTTGCCCCCCTTTTCTAAAGGGGGGATGGGGGGATTTTGTGGTATATCCATCTCAGTTTTAAATTTCTCAACCTTTAGAAATGTAACTACTTTATCAAACGGTCCTTCTACATATAACTGAATCTGGGAATGCTGGTCTGTAACGCCGAGTGCCTTAACAGTCGTCTGCCCGACATTTACAACCTTGCCATTAAGGGAATATTTTTTACCAAGACTCTCCGCCCAAAGCTGTCTGAACCAATCCGATATATCTTTAAGTGCATAGGAGTAAGGGAGCATTACTGTTATCTTTTTATTCTTTTTCGTGTCAGATAAATATAGAAGTGATGCGTAAAGATAGGCAGGGTTATCAACAATAGAATCCTTTCTGCACCTTTCATCCATGAGGGCTGCACCTTTAAGAAGCCCCTTAATATCAATACCAACCACTGCGGCAGGCAGAAGTCCTACCGGTGTAAGGACACTGAACCTCCCCCCAACGCCATCAGGGACAATAAAAGACTTGAGACCCATTTCATCAGCAATCTTCCTCAAAGTCCCTTTAACCCTGTCTGTGGTAACAACAATATTTTCCTTCCACCTGTCCCCTTTCAATTTCTTTAGCCTGTCATAAATAATCATAAACTGGCTCATCGTCTCTGCAGTGCCACCCGATTTGGTAACTACATTGAATATGGTTTTATCCATATCAAAGAGAGATAACATCTCAGTAAACTGAACAGGGTCAATATTATCCGCAATGAATAATCTGGGACATCCGTCCCTTTCAGCTTTACTCAATAGGTTATATTGCGAGTTGTTTAAAGCAGTCTGGAGGGCAATTGTCCCAAGTGCAGAGCCGCCAATACCAAGCACTACAAAATTATCAAATTTTTCCTTTATATATTCTGCATAATCCAAAATCTCCGTTACATTTTGATATGGCAGGTCATAAAAGGGGAGTTCACCTTTTTCTCTTTTATTTTTTAGTGAATTATGAATACTACTTGCAAGTGGCTGAATGGAGTTCAATTCATCTAAAGTTAGTCCATGCTCCTCGCCTATTTTATCAGATAGTATATTAGAATAATTAATTGCAATACTGTCAGTCATATTACCTCCTAAGAAAATCTACCACAGTAGAAAAGAAATGTAAACCCCGTTAGAAGTTCCCTACAGGAACTCAAACCTTTGTCAATTGACACCTGTTTTTTTCCTATGATAGACTCCCGTCATAAAAGGCAATTTCTTATATTATGCATTATATACTTTTATTGTTATTTGTTTTTTCCAGCATATGCAGCCTGATTTTTGAAGTAATCTGGGCAAGAATGTTAGCACCTGTATTTGGGAACACTGTATATGCTGCTACCATTGTTATTACCACCTTTATGGCAGGGCTTGCTATAGGTGGATTTGCTGGCGGACGGTATGCAGAAAAGAGCAAAAATCCTCTTGTCCTTTTTACTGTATCTCAGTTTTTGATTGGTATCTATGCCTTTTTAGCACCTTTTTTTATTTCTTTAATCAAGACTATTTATATATATCTTGTCGGACAGAACGAATACTCCCTTTTTTATTTAAATAGTATTCGGTCTCTTTTGTCTTTTCTGGTTATTCTATTTCCTGCTACCTGTATGGGTATAGTGATTCCTGCACTTGCGGAGGAAATATCCCAGAAATCATGCAGGGGAAAGTGGGCTATCAGTTCAGTATATTCAATCAGCTCTTTTGGCGGTGCTGCAGGATGTTTTTTGGCAGGGTTTTTTTTAATTACAAAACTTGGAATATCAGGAAGTAATTATCTGTCAGGCGGAATAAGCGTGTTAGTCTCTGTTGCTGTATTTTTTTTATGGAGATATGACACAAACACCATGACTGCAGGGCATTCCCAACAAGGTGTGGGGGAAAAAGGCAAGCCTTCAGTGAGAGAAATATTAAATTTTGATGATGCAATCGAAACTCCAACAGCCTATGCCCTCATAGTATTGGCCTTTATTTCAGGGCTTACATCTCTGGGTTATGAAATACTCTACTTGAGACTGCTGATTCCTGTAATAGAGTCAACAACCTATTCTTTCAGCCTGATTTTATCTGTTTTTCTTTTTGGGCTTGGATTTGGAAATTATTTATGCTTCAAATTATTAAAGAGTGGTAAAAAGTTACCCGTTTATGCCGTAATACTTGAAATAGCTGTTGGCGTCTATTCCATATGCTTGATAGTCATATTTCCATACTTATTTGATTTGGGCAGGGTTTTATATAATGCAACGGGTTCTTTGACATGGGAAAAAACTGTCCTGATAAATTTTATACTAACTCTTTCAGTTCTTGCTATTCCAACCACCTTGTTCGGTATGCTCCTTCCTCTGCTGAGCACTGTTTTTTCCAGCTACATTAATAAAATAGGAAAAGGTGTGGGTGATACATTCTATACCAATACAGCCGGCTCAATAATAGGGTGTGCCTTCACAGGATTTTTTTTAATCCCCTACTTTGGAGTAAAAGAAAGTTTGATTATTTTTGGAATAATCAATGTGTCGGCAGGCTTACTATTATTTATCATAAATAATTTATCAGTTAGGGCAATCGGTATTTCCCTAATCTCACTCACAGGTATCTTTTTTATAATACCAGGTATATCCAAAATTAATTTTTTGGAGCCAATGGAGGGAGAAAAAATTGTTTATTATAAGGAAGGAATAGGCGGAAATGTGGAAGTATCTCAAAATGTCAGAGGATTTAATATCTTAAGAGTAGACAATAAAACACATGGCAGTAATGAGCCATGGGTTAAGGTTGACGAGGTAAGGATTGCCCATTTCCCTTTGTTTCTCCACAATAATCCTAAGGATGTATTGCTGATAGGATTAGGAACAGGAATTACTCTTGATGCTGTTGTTAGACATAGTATAAACACAGTGGATTGCGTGGAGATAGTAGGAGAGCTGAAAAATACAATAAGTTATTTTTTCGATGGAATACCGAAAATCATGGAAAGAGAAGATGTCAGGATTATTATAGAGGATGGGAGAAACTATATACTAAGAGCCAAAAAGAAGTATGATGTTGTCATAATGGATTTGATTCACCCTGAGTCGGCTGGTGCGGGGAGCCTTTTTACAAAAGAATATTATGAAGATGCTGGCAGGATAATGAGGAGGAATGGATTAGTTGCCCAATGGCTTCCATTGTATCAGTTAAGCGATTCAGAATTAAAAATTATTATTCGCACCTTTGCGTCTGTATTTTCTTATTCATCTCTCTGGTTCGGCAGCCACAGCCAGAACTTTCCATTAGCCTTATTAATAGGCTCTAATGATGAATTATCTTTTGATAAAAAGAAAATTAAAGGCAGATTGGAATCTTCAGAATTAAGCGGTGAACTGACAGAGAAAAATGATGTAAATCAATTATTGGATAATTTTATAATGGATAAAAAGGGTTTATTAGAATATACAAATGGGGTTTCATTAAATACCGAAGATTATCCTGTTATTGAGTTTCTTGTTCCAAAATGGCTTTTGCAGCGGAATCAGTACGGGAGGGAAAATTATTATAATTTAAAGAGACTAAAACAGAGGTCTGATAATTTTGAGTAGCATAGGTTTTTATAGTATTTTTAAGAAAAATTGAAAGTCAACGGCCTGACATTCTTACCATCTGCCATAACAAACGATACTTTTTCTGCCATATTTATAACATATTCAACAGGGTCATTAATAGAATTTTCTTTTATATCTATTCCTATGATGTCAGCTTTTTTACCTATCGCTATCTCTCCAATCTCTCCTCCAAATCCTATTGCCCTTGCACCATTAACAGTTGCCATTTTTAGAATTGTATTATTTTCTAAATCAGGGAAGTTCTCCTTTATGATTCTCATCTCATGGAACATATTTAATTTTTCATTACTTGATAGGCTGTCCGTTCCAATGGCGACATTTATACCATTATTAAAAAATTCCCTCAGTGGATATTTCCAGTTTCTTCCAAACCATTTATTACTCCCGGGGCAATAGACCACTGATACATTATTTTCCTTTAAGATACGGATGTCATCCTCAGTTACAATATTCAAGTGAATACCTGTAGTTCCTTTTAAAATCCCAAGATTGTGTAGATATTGGACAGGTGTGGTATTTGGAGAAACCCATTTATCATTCCATACGCCAAAATCTATCAGCAAATCACGCATTGCCCCTGAACCATTCTTTATGAATTCTATCTCCTCTGGCATCTCAGAGATATGGATTGCAAAGGGAAGTTTTTTTTCTTTTGCAAAACTATGACTCTTTTTTAATAACTCCTTTGATACTGAATAAGGGGCATGGGGGGCAATGCCAAAGTTCACAGTGCTGAGTACTGAGTGATGAGTGCTGAGTTTAGAATCAATTTTAGAATTTAATAATTCCTTCAACTGTCTTAATTTTTCATCCTTCTGTTCAGGGTTGAAACTTCTGCTGAACTCCAAGAATACAGTTCCCCTTAATCCCTTTTCATTTAGTATTTTTGCAGTGATTCCTGTCTGGGAAAAATCCCCTACAGTTGTAACACCTGATGAAATAAGTTCATCCAGTCCATCTTTAATAGCAGCAGCAATTTTATCTTCAGTTATATCCCTTCTGATGGAGACAACCTCTCTTGCCCAATCCGGGAATGAAAGCCCTTTCCTAATCTTCCCTCTAAATCCAGTCAATTCTAAATGAGAATGGGCATTAACAAATCCCGGTAAAACTATTTTACCTGAACAGTCAATTGTTTCATCACAAGGAAATTTTGATAGTTCTTTACCGCTTCCAACTGCTTTTATTTTTTTACCTTCTATAATAATTACACCATCTTTTATAGGAGGGGATGTAACAGGTAATACCCAATCTGCCTTAATCTTTTTAATATTTTCTTTGATAGGCTCAGGCATAGGGAGTAAATCTATTATTTAATTTCTTTTACACTAACATCCACTTTTTTCCCATCTTCCAACTCCACAACTGCCTTTTCCTGAAGCAGGTTAACCTTAACCACTCTGCCTTTCCCATCAGGGGTATCCAAAATAGCCCCGAGTTTCGGACAAGTCCTCTTGAGGTCTTTATATGTCTCGTGCTCATATTCAAGGCAGCACATAAGCCTTCCGCAAACCCCAGATATTTTTACCGGATTAAGTGCAAGGTTCTGGTCTTTTGCCATCTTGATTGATACCGGTTCAAACTCCTTCAAGAAAGCTGCACAGCACAGGTTTCTGCCACAGGGACCGCACCCGCCTATCATCTTTGCCTCATCCCTTAAGCCTATCTGCCTCATTTCAATCTTGATTTTAAAGTGATATGCCAAATCCTTTACCAGTTCTCTGAAATCTATCCTTTCCTCAGATGTATAATAAAATATTGCCTTTTGGGCATCGAAACTGAAATCAACCTTCACAAGTTTCATCTTTATCTCTTTCTCACGAATCTTGTTCTGGCAGATATCAAATGCTTCCTTTTCCAGCACCACATTCTTCTCCACTTGATTTATGTCTTCTTTTGTAGCGTTTCTGACAACTCTTTTAAGGGGTCTTCTGATTAATTTCTGTGAAACCTTTCTGCGGGCAATTGATACAATGCCAAACTCAAGACCCTTATCAGTCTCTACTATACATTTATCCCCCACCCTCATTGAAGTTCCATCAGACCTAAAATCATAAATCTTACCGCTGCTTTTAAACCTGATACCTGCCACAAAGATTGAGTTGCTATTCGTATTATTAGAATCCATCATCTGTAACCTCCAGTCATATATTCAGCATCATTACCTCTATCGCCAGTTGGTGGTTTACATTTCTATCCAATAGAGATTTTGTCTGCTGAACAGAGTCAAACATATTCAAAATATTAGGTATATGTAACCCATCTGAAAACTCTCTGATTTTATCACTTACATCTTTATTTATAACATTGTCATCTGTTCCAACTCCCTTAATTGCCACTGCATCCCTCAATAGGTCAGCCACCAAATCTAAAAATTCAGGAAGCCTATCTTTATCACTTGAAAGCCTTTTGGATTCTGTAAATATATACTCCAAATCTCCTCTAATAGAAGACCTGAGCAATTTCAGTGCATTCTCCCTAAACTTGCAAAATGCCTCATAATCCGCCGTCAGCGCACTCCCCAATCTCCCTTTAGACAGACTTGCCAAGATTGAGGCATCATTTTCACTAAATTTGTAATTTTTAATCAGTATCTCCTTTATGTGTTCATCAGAAAGAGGATTAAACTTGATTACCTGACACCGAGAGACAACAGTCGGAAGAAGTGAATGCATATTTGATGTTATGAGAATTATAACAGTCTCTCCGGGAGGCTCCTCTAATGTCTTAAGAAATGAATTCAATGCCTCAGTAGTCATATCCTCTGCATTATCTATTATAGCCAATTTCTTTTTTCCCTCGTAAGGTTTAAATGACAGCCTCCTCTGAAGCTCTCTTATGGCTTCTATTTTAATCGTTTTGCTTTCTTTATCTTCATCCTCATCTCCAAAATCCCTGTTAATATCACTTATTGTATTTGTTTTAGTATTTTCATCCTCTTTTCTAATGATGCTCAAATCAGGGTGGTTCAGACTGTTAATCTTTTTACATGACAGACACTCCTCACAAGAATCTTCTTTCCCATTAATGCAGTTAAGAGCCTTTGCAAAGGTCAGGGCTGTGAGTTTTTTACCCACCTCATCTGGACCTACAAATAAATAGGCATGAGAAATATTCCCCTTAATTAGACTATTTATCAGTATTTTTTTTGCCCTCTCCTGTCCGAGAATATTATCAAAAGACATATCAAATTTCAGGTTGAGGTTAAGGATGAGGTTGAGAAATGCTTAGCCTTAACCTTAACCTAAACCTTTTTAAATAATTGCTCCTCGGCAATTCTAACTATTTCTCTGTGTATTTCTTCTATCCCTTTATCTGCATCTATTATCTTTACCCTTTCAGGTGCTTCTGATGCAATTTTCAGAAAACCATCTCTCACCCTTTGATGGAATTCCAATGTCTCCTCTTCAAATCTATCTTCCGACTCCTGCCCGATAACTTTTGTATTCCTCTCCTTCGCCCTCCCCAAGCCTGTCTTTACATCTAAATCAAGTAATATGGTAAGAACAGGCTTTACTCCACCTGAGGCTATCTTATTTAATTCCCTTATTACCCCTTTATCAATTCCCCTCCCATATCCCTGGTATGCAAGTGTAGAATCAGTAAAACGGTCACACAAGATAAATTCTCTATCTTTTACTTCCAACTCATCACTTCTCACCCTCAACTCTTTTATAAGTTGAGCCCTGCATGCCTCATATAAAAAAAGCTCCGCAATTTCACTCATCCCTTTATTCTCAGGATTAAGGAGAATTCTTCTTATCTGGTCCCCAATGAGAGTCCCGCCAGGCTCTCTTGTTTCATAAACAGTATACCCCTTTTTACAAAGATAATCTCCAAGCATCTTTAACTGTGTAGTCTTCCCACAGCCTTCTATTCCTTCAAAAGTAATTAACATTCCCCTATATTATCTCAATTAACCCTTATATCCCCAAACAACCCATCCTGCTGTAGCCTTTAACTTTGTAATATTTATATTAAAAAGATTGTTTTTTTTAAATATGGAATGAAGTTCTTTTTTGCTGAACCTATATTCAATTGGGGCGCCAAATCTGTCATAAAGGTCTCCCCTCAAAGAAAAAAGAGAGGTGCCAAAATTAAAGGGTATTTTTTCAGCAATTCCCTTAGTAGATTTAAATTTGCTTAACATTTTTGAAGGACAAGAAAAAAAGACAAAAACAAAAGGCGACGCTATTAATGTCAGGATATATAAAATCTTTGGAGAGATTTTTGTTGTAATACCTCTCAAGATATTGATAATTTTGATGGCAATATATTTTATCTTATTTTCTGAATGGTCTTCATACAGATATAAGAATACTGCACTTTTCTTTTTTAATATCCTCTCTATCTCTGAAAGCCCTTTCTGAGGGTCCGGAGTATGATGCAAGACACCAAAGGAATAGGCAAAATCGAATATCCCTTCTTTAAAGGGAATATCAAGAATTGAGCCTCTTATAACATAGACATTGGATAAGCTGCGATTGAGCTTTAAATTTGCATAAACACCATCACTTATATCCATGCTGACAATCTTAACAGACGGATTTCCTCTTGCCATTAAATAGGTGTCATACCCGCAGCCAGAACCCGCATCTATTCCCCATGATCCCCTTACAATCCTTTCAGAAATAACATCCTGCATTTTGTCATAGTGATATGTCTTAGGAGGTTCAATAATATTTTCCTTTGTCCACAGAAGCCCGTAAATATCTTTTGTCTTGTCAACATCGGTATATGTCATCTTCTATTTTCTTATACAACAGCACACTCTCTCTGGCCGCCCATTATTTTGTCTATTTGAACCCTTATCACTCACCCCAAATCCCGATATAGAAAACTCGACAAATGGTTTCTAAG
>Ga0209343_10005184_pt1 | contig 15900 bp, 15 predicted proteins | sample RifCSPlowO2_02_FD_184026 | JGI IMG/M metagenome (GOLD analysis project Ga0209343, IMG submission 184026) | Groundwater microbial communities from Rifle, Colorado - Rifle CSP2_plank lowO2_0.2 (SPAdes) (version 2) | ecosystem: Environmental > Aquatic > Deep subsurface > Groundwater | place... | reverse complement strand
TTCATGGAGCGGCACCAAGCCCTATACCAACGTCTTTGACGTGATCGACCCCGCCCTGGCGTTGACCTCGCTGGCGTTTGCCGGTGCCAAAAACGATGGTCTGGTGGGCGCTTGCTCGTCGCATCTGGGCAAGGTGATTCGGGACAACTACGCCATGAACCACCTGGACGAAGTGAACCAGACCATCGGCCTGGTCAACCTGTTCGAGACCAACCCGGTCACCATCTTCCGCCAGCAAGCCAATCGCCTGAAAAACGCGGGCCTGTAGGGGCTGGGCGTCCGCCACCGGGAGCCTCTCGGTGGAACCCCGAGTGCGTTGAAAAACGCGGTTTTTCAACGGGTACAACTGTACACAATATGCCGGTGCCCACTGACGAAAGCTGCGGGCCGTGGGTCGCTACGCGCCAGCGTTTTGCCCCTGCGCCTCAAGCCTGCCGTTGCCAGCCCAAATCGACTTCACGTTTGAGAATTGGCAACAACGGCGGCAGCACGGATTCGCACAATGAATCTGTCCGACGGTGCCGCCTTGGCGATACGGACGAATCCTTTTCAACCCTCTGAACCTCGCGGTTCCACTGGAGACTTTTGAATGAAGACATGGATGACATGGCTGAGCGCCTGCGTGCTCGCCCTGGCCGTTTGGCCGGCCACTGCAGGCACCTACTCCCAAACCAAACACCCGATCGTGTTGGTACACGGCATTTTTGGTTTTGACAATATCGGCCCTGTGGAATATTTTTATCGCATCCCGTCTGCTTTGCGTGCCGATGGCGCCAAGGTATATTTGGTGCAAGTGGCAGCATCCAATAGCCACGAAGTACGTGGGGAACAGTTGCTGACCCAGGTGAAGCAAATTCTGGCGGCCAGTGGTGCGTCCAAGGTGAATTTGATTGGGCACAGCCAAGGCAGTCCCACCGCAAGGTATGTGGCCTCGGTGCGCCCCGACCTGGTGGCATCGGTCACGTCCGTGGGTGGCGTGAATAAAGGCTCTGCCGTGGCCGACGTGATGCTGGGGGTGCTTCCTGCGGGCACCTTGTCCAATACCGTTTTGGTGTCTATCGCCAATGGTTTGGGGGGCTTCATGCACCTTTTGTCGGGCGGGTCGGGTCCAAGCCAAGACTCCCTGGCTGCCGCCAAGTCGCTGAGTACGGCGGGCTCCTTGAAGTTCAACATGGCGCACCCGGAAGGGGTTCCCACCACGGCCTGTGGTGAAGGCGCTTATGCCGCACGCGGCGTAGCCTACTACTCGTGGAGCGGCGCCAAGCCCTATACCAACTTCTTTGACATCGTTGATCCCGCACTGGCATTGACGTCGCTGGCGTTCTCCGGCGCCAAGAACGACGGCCTGGTGAGCACTTGTTCTTCGCACCTGGGGCGGGTGATCCGCGACAACTACAGGATGAACCACGCCGATGAGATCAATCAGACCATTGGCATCGTCAACCTGTTCGAGACCAACCCGGTCACCCTATACCGCCAACATGCCAACCGCCTTAAAAACGCGGGCCTGTAAAGGCGGCTGTTTGCCCTGCCGCCGGGTTTCTCCCAGTGGCCCACGGTGAGACATAAAAATACACTTTTGTAAGCGGTACAACTGTACACAAATGGCCTCTGTCCGCAGACACAATCCGCGGGACTTGGGTCGTCAAGCGACACCGCCCCCACCCCAGAGGTCGCACCAGCTATTCGGACGGATTCCTTTCAATCTTTTAGACCTTGCGGTTTTTCTGGAGCTTATTTTGAAAAAAACGTTGATGATTGGGCTGAGCGCCTGCGTGTTGGCCTTGGCCGCTATTCCCGCGACTGCGGGGACTTACACCCAAACCAAGTACCCCATCGTGCTGGTGCACGGTATTTTCGGATTCGACAACATCGGTCCGGTGGAGTATTTCTACGGCATTCCTTCGGCATTGCGTGCCGACGGTGCCCGGGTGTATCTGGTGCAGGTGTCCGCCGCCAACAGCCATGAAGTGCGTGGTGAACAGCTGCTGACCCAGGTGAAGCAAATTCTGGCGGCCAGTGGTGCGTCCAAAGTGAATCTGATGGGGCACAGCCAAGGCAGCCCCACCTCCCGGTATGTCGCGTCGGTGCGCCCCGATTTGATCGCATCGGTCACCTCGGTCGATGGCGTGAACAAGGGCTCGGCTGTGGCCGATGTGGTCTTGCATGTGGCGCCTCCGGGAACCGTCTCGAACGCGGCGCTGGTCACGGTGGCCAACGGCTTCAGTTCCATTGTTAACTTTCTGTCCGGCGGATCGGGTTTGTCACAAAATGCATTGGCGGCAGCTACCTCCCTGAGCACAGCAGGCACTGCCAAGTTCAATCTGGCGCATCCTGAGGGTGTGCCCACGACGGCCTGCGGTGAAGGCGCTTATACGGCGCGGGGTGTGGCCTATTACTCATGGGGCGGGGCCAAGCCCTACACCAATGTGCTGGATATTTTGGACCCCTTCATGGCGCTGACCTCGCTGGCCTTTGGCGGTGCCCCAAACGATGGCCTGGTGTCCACCTGCAGCCAGCGTTTGGGCAAAGTGATTCGTGCGGACTATGCGATGAACCACATGGACGTGGTCAACCAGACCATCGGCATCGTCAATCTGTTTGAGACCAACCCGGTCACCGTGTTCCGTGCCCAGGCCAACCGATTGAAAAACGCAGGTCTGTAAAACGGCGATGAAGCTGACCCGAACCCATGTCGGTTTAGGCTTGCTCAGCCTGGCCCTGCTCAGTGCAGGGCTGGTGCTGTGGCAAGGCAGCGCTGCCACCGAAGCGCCTTCAGCCCCATTGGCGTTGCCCGCCAGTGCCACCTTTGCACCCTCCATGCAGGGCACCGTGCCCGATGGCGATGTGCGCGCACTGTCGGGGCAAACACCTGGGCAAAGCAGCGGCGCGCTCGCCTATGGCGAACTGCGGCGCATGTTTGACTATTACCTCAGCGCAGTGGGTGAGCAGAGCATCGAGTCGATCACCCAAGAGATCCAGCGCGCCATCGACCAGAACGTGCCACAGAACCAGGTGCTGGGTGCCAAGCGTTTGTTGGGCCGTTACCTGGAGTTCAAGCGCGCCTTGGTCGATTTGGAAAAAGATCCGAAGCTCGAAGGCACCGGTGTGGCAGCCATCCGCCAGCGCTTCATCGCCATGCAGGATTTGCGCGCCCGCATCTTCAGCGTGGAAGAAGAGCAGGGCATGTTTGGTTTTGAAGACGCCAACGATATGGACGCCCTGGCCCGGCTGGAGATTCACCAGAACACCGCCTTGAGTGCCAGCCAGAAACGCGACCAGATCGCCGTGCTGGATGCCAATATGCCGGCCGCCCTGCGCGCCGACCGTGAGGCGCCCCGTGTGGTGATCCAGGTGGAGCAAACCGCCCAAACCATGCGGGCCAATGGCGCCAGCGACGATGACATCTACCGCATGCGCGCCAAAGCGCTGGACCCCCAAGCGGCAGTGCGGCTGGCCGAAGTGGACCGCGAAGAAAAGGCCTGGCAAGACCGCATTGCGGTGTATTTGGGTGAACGCAGCAAAGTGCTTAAATCCCAGGCCGATGCGCCCGAGTCCGAGCGCCAAACCGCCTTGAACCAGTTGCAGCAATCGCAATTTTCTGAAGAGGAGCGCCGCCGTCTGGCGGCCTACGAGCAGTAAGGCCGTGTAGGTCAGCCAGGGGGGCTTGCAGCCGGATTGGGGCGGCCGGGAGGGCAAGCGGGGGTAAGTTCGGCTTGTGGCGGGGTGGGCTTGGGTGTAGAGTGATCTGCGAGACCAGTTTCCTTCACCCTTGGAGAAGCATGATGTGGTTTGTATCCCCCCGATTTCTTTCCCGCGTATTCTTGGCCTTGGCCGCCGCCATGGTTTTGCCCGTCGCCGCTGTTGCGGGCTCGTACAAGCTTGTGACACTGGAATACCCACCGTACGAATACACCGAAAACGGCCAGGCAAAGGGGCTGGCGGTGGAGGTGATACGGGAAGCTTTCAAATTGATGAACCACCAGGTCGGGATTGAATTCTTCCCGTGGGCGCGATCCCAAAGCATGTTTGAGGATGGCGACGTAGATGGCATTTTTACGTTTTTCAAGACCCCGGCGCGGGAAGCCATCACCTTGTTTGGAAAAGAGACCGTGGTCACCCAGCCCATTACCTTTTGGGTGCGGAAAGACTCCAAGATTGAATTCGATGGTGACTTCGCGAAGCTCAAGCCGTATTCCATCGGTGTCGTCAATAAAACCAGCTACGGCGAGCGGTTTGATACGGCGGTCAAGGAGGGGCTTGTGCGCACCGACACGGCCAACACGATTGAAAACTGCATCGACAAGCTGCTGGCTGGGCGCTTCGATATTTGGGTCAGCAACCGGTATGGCGCGATCCATGAATTCAAGCGGTTGGGGAAGTTGGCCGAGGTGAGGGAGTTGAAACTGCCGATCCAGGAAATCCCCGCTTACCTTGGCTTCTCAAAAAAGCGCAACCACACGGCGCTACGGGACGAATTTGACAAAGCGATGGGTACGCTCAAACAAAACGGTACCTACGACAAGTTGCTCAAGAAATACACGGAGTAGGCGGATCAACGCACCCGGCTAGTCCCGCACCACCCGCAGCAATTCCTCGCGGCTGGTCAGGCCGTTTTGCACCAGGCGTTCACCGTCTTCGCGCATCAGCACCATGCCGCCTTGCAGGGCGGCAGCGCGGATCTCGGCTTCCGGGGCCTGGTGGTGGATTTGTGCGGCAATCGCTTCGTCCACCCGTAAGAGCTCAAACACCCCGGTGCGGCCCTGGTAGCCGGTGTGGCCGCACCGTGCGCAGCCCGTGCCCGCGCACGGTGTGCACAACTTGCGCACCAGGCGCTGCGCCAGCACGCCACGCAGGGACGAACTCAGCAAGAAGGGCTCCACGCCCATGTCGGTCAGCCGGGTCACGGCGCTGGCGGCGTCGTTGGTGTGCAGCGTGGCCAGCACCAGGTGGCCGGTGAGCGAAGCCTGGATGGCAATCTGCGCGGTCTCGAAATCGCGGATTTCACCGATCATGATCACGTCCGGGTCCTGGCGCAGGATGGCGCGCAGGGCCTTGGCAAAAGTCAGGTCAATCTTGGGGTTGACCTGGGTCTGGCCGACGCCGGGCAGTTCGTACTCAATCGGGTCTTCCACCGTCATGATGTTTTGCCGTGAGGCGTCCAGCCGCCCCAGCGAGGCATACAGCGTGGTGGTTTTGCCCGAGCCCGTGGGGCCGGTCACCAGGATGATGCCGTGGGGCTGGGCGATCAGCCCTTCAAAGCGGTTCAGCACCTCGCCTTGCATGCCCACCGCTTCCAGGCTCAGCTGGTCCTGGCTCTTGTCCAGGAGGCGCAGCACCGCGCGCTCACCATGGGCGCTGGGCAGGGTGCTGACCCGCACATCCACCGCCCGGGTGCCGATGCGCAGACTGATGCGGCCGTCTTGCGGCAGGCGCTTTTCGGAAATATCCAGGTCGGCCATGATTTTCAGGCGCGAGATCAGCGCCGCATGCAAGGCGCGGTGCGACTGCACCACTTCGCGCAAGGTGCCGTCCACCCGAAAGCGCACCACCGAGTGGCGCTCGTAGGGTTCGATGTGGATGTCGCTGGCGCCGTCACGCGCGGCCTGCGTCAGCAGGGCATTGAGCATGCGGATGATGGGCGCGTCGTCGGCGGTTTCCAGCAGGTCTTCCACTGCGGGCAGTTCTTGCATCATGCGGGAAAAATCGGCGTCGCCCTGCACCTCGCTCATCACGGTGGCGGCGCTGGATTCGCCCTGGGCGTAAGCCACGCTGATGCGCTGGGTGAGCGTAGGGGCGTCCAGGGTCTCGATGTGCTGCGGGTCGTACTTGCGCAGCACCTCGCCCAGGGCCGAGGCCGGGGTGGCCGCATGTACCCACAGCGTAAGCGTGCCCGTCTGGTCCTCCAGCAGCAGTTGCTGGGTGCGGGCAAAGGCGTAGGGCAGGGGGTAGCTCATGGGCTCAGGGGGTCGCGGTGCTGGGTGCCATCAAGGGGGTGATCACCGGTGGCGAACGTTGGAATTGCAACATCATCGGTGCTTCGTTGATGGGCACCAGGCTGCTGGGTTCGGGCTGGGCCTCTTTTTGGCCGGAGCGCATCTGTTCGTAGCGGTCCAGCGACAGGCGGTCGGAGGCCGCGGCATCACGCACCACCACCGGGCGCAAAAACACCATCAAATTGGTTTTCTTGCGGGAGCGGGCCTCGCTCTTGAACAGGTTGCCAAAGAAGGGCAGGTCGCCCAGGCCGGGCACTTTCTCCTGGTTGCCCGCGTATTCGTCTTGCAGCAGTCCTCCCAGCACCACCACGGCGCCGTCGTCCACCAGCACGTTCGATTCAATCGTGCGTTTGTTGGTGGTGGGGCCATTGGTGGCATTGGCGGTGGAGGCCAGCACGCTGGACACCTCCTGGTAGATGGCCAGCTTCACCGTGCCGTTTTCGCTGATCTGCGGCTTGACCTTGAGTGTCAGGCCCACGTCTTTGCGTTCAATGGTTTGGAAGGGATTGACCGAGCCGCTGGCGGTACCCGAGTTGGTGAACTGGCCCGTGACAAAGGGCACGTTCTGGCCAATCACAATCTTGGCTTCTTCGTTGTCCAGCGTGAGCAGAGTGGGCGTGGACAGCACATTGCCGGCGCCGCTTTCTTCCAGAAACCGGGCCAAAAAGCCCAACACATAGACGCCGTTGGTCTGCGTGGCGGCACCCAGGTTGATACCGCGGCCCGGAGTGACTGTGCCGCTGGCGGCGGAGGTGGCCAAGCTGACAATATTTTTACCCGCGCTACCGAAATTGGTGCCCAGCAGGCCCACGGTGGCGTCTCCCGCCTTGCCCAGGGCGCCTTGCCACTGGATGCCGAATTCGGCCGCCTTGTCGGCGCTGACCTCGGCAATCAGGCTTTCCACAAACACCTGGGCACGGCGGGCGTCGAGCTTGTCGATCACGGCGCGTAACTGGCGGTACTGGGGTTCGCTGGCGGTGATGATCAGGGCATTGGTGGTGGGGTCCGCCTGGATCTGGCCACCGGTGGAGGACCCGCTGTTGGCCGCCGCGCTGGCGACCGCTGCGCCCGGTGTGCTGGCGCTTGTACCACCCGCCGAAGGCGTGGCACGCGCCTCACCGCTGAGCGCGGCGCGCAAGGTGGTGGCCAACTGGGTGGCGTTGGCGTTTTTCAGGTACACCACGTAAATATTGCCGGCCGCCCCATTGCTGGTATTGCCCGAGGGCTGGTCCAGCTTGTCGATCAGCGACTTGGCCAGGGCCAGCCGGGCCTGGTTGGCGGCCCGCAGAATCAGGGTGTTGGAGCGCGGTTCTGCCACGATGGTGGTTTTGAAGCTGCTGTCGCCCTGGCCTGAGGGGGCCGCACTGCCCGAGCTTTCCAGCAGCCGCAAGACCAAGGGCGCCAAATCGGACGCAATGGCGTTTTGGAGCGCAATGATTTCCACATTGGTGGCATTGGGAATGTCCAGTGCGGCCACGATGCGCGCCAGCCGGCGCAGGTTGTCGGCGTAGTCGGTAATCACCAGCGAATTGTTGCCGGGGTTGACGTTGATCGGGTTGTTGGGGCTGATCAGCGGGCGCAGCACGGCCACCAGGTTGTTGGCGCTTTCGTATTGCAGGCGAATGATCTGCGTCATCAACTGGTTGCCTGCCGCACCGGCCTTGCCGGGGCTGTCGGCATCCAGCACCATGACCGAGCCGCCTTGCAGCTTGGCGTCGGCCTCAGGCACCACCTTGTCCAGGCCTTCCGTCTGCACCACGGTGTAACCCTGCATGCGCAACGTAGCCAGAAACTGGTTGTAGGCCACGGCCGGAGTGACGGGCGTGTCGGTGGTGAGGGTGATGGTGCCTTTGACGCGCGGGTCCACCACCACATTGCGCCCGGTCACGGTGGCCATGGTACGGGCCACGGCTTCGATCTCGGCGCTGTTGAAGTTCAGCGTAATGGGTTCGCCGCGCTTGGGGGCGCTGAGCGCGGTTTGCGCCCGTGCGTTGAAGGGAAATATGGCTGTAGCCCCCGTCAATAGTGCGCAAGCAGCTATTAAAAAAGTAGCGAAAGCAGTGCGTTGCATCGGCTTGGCAGAAGGGGGTGTTCGTAGTTGCATGCGGTTTTAGCCCACTTTGATGATGGAGCGCGCGCCCTCGCGCCGACCAATGATGTTGAGAAGATTGCCCAAGGCGTCGGCGCGTTCAGGCGCGGCGCTGGCCTCGCCCTCAAAGCGCAGCTGCCCACCGACCCAGCGGCCGGAGCCACTCAAGCGCAGGCTGCCTTCAAGCGTGGACAGATCCAGCGTGGGGGAGGGCCCGCCCGTCAGACCCAAGCGGTAGCTGCCCATGGGCTTGAGGGTGGACAGGCTGCTGGACAGGCCGGTGGCGTCCAACTGGGCCCGTCCGGCCAGGGACCAGTCGCCCGATTGCCACAGCAGCGTCAATTGTTGGGTGGAGAGTGCCAGCGCACCCTGCAGTTGCAAGGTGTTCCAGGGCGTGCCCAAGCCCGCCAGCAGCGCGCTGGGCCATACCGAAGGCTGTGCTGCGGGCTGGTCCGACAAGACCAACTGCACACCCGTGAAGCCGGGCGTGGCGGTCCACACCCAATCTTGTTTGAGGCAGCAGGGGGCTTGCAGCGCCAGTTGCAGGCCCCGCAGACTGGGGCGCAGCTGCCATTGCACGCGGCCGGGCAGTGCGGTGTGGGCCTGGCTGCCACTGCCGGCGCCCAGCACCAGTTGGGCTGAGCCTTGCCACACCGTGCCCTGGGCTTGCCGCAATTGCACCCGCGCATCGCTGGCCTGCGCCAGGCCCTGTGCCAGCCAGCGCGCAGGGGCGTACACCACGGTGCTCAGCAAGGCGCCCAGCAGGGCGCCTGCAGCCGCCCAGCGCCAAGGCGCTGCCGGATGGCGCGGCGTGGTGGCATGTTGGGGGTGGGCGCGCATGGAGGGTCAAACCAATCGGTCAGGGCGCAGACAGGCCTATCTGCAGGGTGCCACTCCAGGTGTTGCCGGCGCGGGACAGGCGCGCTTGCACCGGGCTGGCGTGTGCTTCGGTGCGGGCGCTGGCCAGCCACTGGGCCAAGGCCTCGGCACTGACGCCGCGCAAGGTCACGGTGGCATTGCCTGCGTTGTTGGAGAAGTCGGCCTTGGGGCCCAGAACCTGTTGCACCGAGGTTTGCAGTGCCTGCACGGCGGCGGCCTGCGACAGGCGTGGCTGCGATTGCAGGGACTGGGCTTGGGCTTGCAAGCGCAGCATGGCCTGCAGCTGGGCTTCCTGGGATCGGTGTTTGTCGTCAAAGGTACGCAGGGTGCGCAGGGCTGGGGCCAATGCGACCGACCACAGCAGGGCCGCTGCCACCAGCAGGGCGGCGAATTGCAGTATGGTTTTTTCGCGTGGCGCCCGTTGCGCCCACCAAGCTTGGATTTGTGTGCTGTTCATGGTGCGGAATTTCGGACTTTGAGCACCAGGGCACCGCCGTCGTAGCTGCTGGTCAAGCCTTGGGTTTGCAGGATGGCATCCAATGCACCGACGTTTTCCGGGCTGTAGTTGCCACCGGTCAGCCGCAGCTCGCCTGCGGCAAAGTCCATCGCGGTGGGGGGCGCGCTGGCGAGGGTTTGGGCTGGGGGAGAGCCCAAGGCGCTGAGCAGGGCCTCCAGGTCCCGGCTGGATGCGTTGCCGCTGCTCTGGCGCAGGGCGCCCACCGCACGCTCCATCTGCAGGGGGGCGTCCACCACCACGGTGATGTCCGGGAAGGTTGCGGTCAGCGTGTTGCGAATGGCCAGGCGTTGTTGTTCCAACTGCGCCTGTGCGCGCCAGGCAAAGGCGTTGAGGCCCAGCACCTGCACCGCCACCAGTCCGATGGCGGCCCAGCGGGCGGGGCGCCACTGCGGCGCACGCGCCACCGTGTTGACTGCACCACCCAGCCGCGCCAGCCAGGGGTTGCGCCGCGCCAGGTCAAATTGCGCCAGATCCCAAGCGGACTGCGCGGCGTCTTGCAGGCGTTGCGCCGGGCTGACCACGCGGGCTGTACGGTGCAGCAGGTGTTCGGCCAGTTCGGCCACGGCGGGCTCGGCCAGCAGCTCCGCATCGGCGGGCAACAGGCTGTGCAGGTGGTTTTGCGTCACCCCTGCCTCGCCCTGGTGGGCCGGCAGGGGCCAGGTGTGCACGCCCTGGTGGTCCGCCCACACCAGTTGGGGGGCATCCGCGTCCCCCGTGACCCACCGGGGGGCAGGGGGGGAGGCCTCTGCCTGGGCTGCAGTGTCGGGCGCCCATTCAGGCACCACGCGCTGCGGTGTGTGTCCGGCTTGTTGCAGCGCGTTCAGCGCGTCTTGCAGCCATTGCCGGTGGCACACCGCCACCCACACCGGGGCATCGTCGCGGGCATCGGGTTGCAGAGCAAAGTGCAGTAGTGCGGGCTCGTCCAGCAACTGGTCTTCCAGCAGGCCTTCCAGCACCGCACGCAGGCGCGGTGCACTGCGTTCGGCAAAGAGACCACGGGCCAGCGTGCCAGCGGGCAATTGCACCCGGTGCCATGACAGGGCGCGGGCAGGGACCAGCGCCACCGTTTCGGCACCAAGATCCATGGGGGTCAGTGAGAGGGGCATGCGTGAATTCACGGGGCCCATTGTACGGAGGCCACGCGCCGCTCCATGGCCTGTGCCATGGGGATTGTCAATTGGGGCCCAACTTGAGCTTGGCTGCGGGAGCGCCGGGGTGCAGCAAGCGCTATCCCCTTGCGCCAGCGTCCACGCGCGGACGCAGCAAATAGCCCTGGAGCGCTTGGGAAATCCCTTCGGCCAACGCGGGCAGTCCCAGCCCGGGGGGTGGGTTCAGCACGGCGGCATGGACCAGCGCTTCTCCCATGTGCAGCACCATTGCGGCGGCTTGGTCCAGGTCGGGCGTGGCCAACTCCGCGCGGTGTGCCTGCAGCACCGCCATCAGCTCCTGGGCAGGGGTGGATGCCAAAGGCTCTCCCACGGGGTCGGGTCGGTAGAACGGCATTTCCATGTGCAGCACCCGTTGCAAGCGGGCGTTTTGGTGGTGGATTTGCAGCAGCGAGAACACCAGGTGGTCAATGCTTGCCGCCAATGGTTGCGTTGCGCCGTCACGCAGCTCCTGGCCGATAAGCTGCCCCACTTCCTGCATATGGCGCGCATGCAGGGCCGTGATCAGGGCTTTTTTGTTGGGAAAGTACTGGTACAGCGAGCCCACACTCACGCCAGCCAGTTCTGCGATGCGGTTGGTGGTGCCGCGCTCGAACCCGTGTTGGTCGAAAACACGAGCCGCAGCCTCCAAAATGGCCTCCACCAGATGTTTGGAACGCGTCTGGCGCGGTGTCTTTCGCGGGGGATGGGGGCGTCGCTAATGCTTTTGGCAGACCACTTCTGTCCGGTGCTGCAAATTATTGCACCACCCTACCAACCAGGCGGCGCTGTGCTGCTGGTGTTGGGCGTCCTTCTGACCCTGCTGGCAAGGCTTCAATTCGCCCGCGCCAAGACCAATATTTACACCTTTTCAGAGCCTGGAAGCCTGCAAACGGGAGGTGTCTTTGCCCTGAGCCGCAATCCCATGTACCTGGGCTTCACCATGGCGTTGCTGGGGGGCGCGGTCATGCTGGGTTCGCTTTCGGCGCTGCTCTTGTCCGCAGTGTTTGCACTGATCACGGACCGCTGGTATATCACCTACGAGGAGCGTGCCATGCGCCACAAGTTTGGAGCCGCCTTTGATGCCTACGCGGCCAGCACCCGGCGTTGGTGTTGACGTTTTGCCAAGCGGCTGGTGCCAGGGCGTTACGCGGTCTCCGCCACCGGCGCGGCAGCCGTTTGGTGGACGGGCAGGTGCACGGTAAACCGTGTGCCCTGGCCAAGTTCGCTGGCGACTTCAATGCGCCCGCCGTGTTTGGTCACGATGTTGTAGGACAAGGACAGGCCCAGGCCGGTGCCCTTGCCCACCGGTTTGGTGGTGAAGAAGGGCTCAAAAATGCGGTTGAGAATGTCGGCGGGGATGCCGCAGCCGTTGTCGCCCACCTCGACCCAGACCCAGTCACCCTCGGCGCCGGAACGGATGGTGATGACGCCGTTGTCCTTGATGGCGTGGGATGCGTTGACGATCAGGTTCATGAACACCTGGTTGAGCTGCGAGGCCACGCATTTGACCAGCGGCAGCGTGCCATATTCCTTTTTCACCACGGCCTTGTATTTGAATTCGTTGTTGGCAATGGTGAGCGTGCTGTCGATGCCGGCGTGCAGGTCGGCATACTGCCAATCGGTCTCGCCGATGTGGGCAAAGTCCTTCAAGGACTGCACGATGTCTTTCACCCGCTTCAAGCCGTCCAGCGACTCCTGCACCAGTTGCCCCACGTCCTCCTTTAAAAAGTCGAAATCGGCTTTTTTCTTGAGTTTGTTGGCACTGGCTTTGAGCTCTGGCCGGTCCGTTAGAGCGCCCACCACCTGGTCAAAGCCGTCCACCAGCTCGCACAAGGTGTCCACATAACCGCGCAGGGCACCCATATTGGAGTTGACGAAGCCAATCGGGTTGTTGATTTCGTGGGCAATGCCAGCGGCCAGCTGGCCGATAGAGGCCATTTTTTCGGACTGCAGCAACTGGGCCTGCGTTTCTTGCAGCTCGTTGATCAGCAGTTGTTGTTCTTCACCCTTCTTCTGCAAAGCCTCTTCCATCATCTTGCGGTCGGTGATGTTGGTGAGTGAGCCCACCACTTCCAGCGGGTTGCCGTCGGCGTCGCGGATCAGGCGCAGGCTGTCGTGCATCCACAGGTAATGGCCATCGCGGGCGCGGAAGCGGTATTCGTAGGCCTGTTGCCCTTCTGTGAAAATTTTGCTGAAACTGGAGAAGATGATGGGCACGTCATCGGGGTGGATGTGGTCAAACCAGAAGCTGGGGTCGGCCACCATTTCTTCCGGTTTGTAGTCCAGCACCCGCAGTGCGTTGTCGCTCACGAAGGTCATGGTGCCGTCGCCCGTGGGCACGCTGCTGTAAATAATGGCGGGTGTGTTGGCGATCAGGTACTTGAGGCGGGCGTTGTCGCGCGCCAAGTCGTGTGATGGGGCGCTGTCGGCGGCGGTCGTTTTGGCCGACGGTGCCGGTGCGTCGTGGGCACTGGCGCGCTCAAACAGTTTGCACAGATGCCGGGCCAGCAAGGTCAGCCGGTCGTTGCCGTCGAGCGGCAAGGGGACCGTGTAATCGCCCTTGACTGCTGCGTCCACACTGCTGCACAGCGCTGCAAAGCGCTCTGCGGACGAACCGACTGGCGCGTTGCCGCCAGTGCCTGCACTGGCTGGCGCCGGAATGGGGGGCGCGGTCGGTGCGTAAGCCGTAGGCGTTGCCTTGGTTTGTCCATCCGATCCAAAATTGTCGAACTGCATCGTGGGCTCTCCAAAGGGCTGTGGTCTTTGCGTTGGCTAAGTTGCATTCTGCCTTCATTTAGGTCAGGTTGCCTAAAATGAATTTACCCAAGTGGGCGTGGGTGTTTTTCTCAGGAGCGTTCCCGTCGCAGTACTTTCACCACCAGTCCGTCACGCTGCACCACCGAGCGCTCTTGCACCACCCGCTCCCCCATGCGCAGCTGTCCGTGTATTTCAAAGAAGCGCGAGTTCACGCTGTGCTGGCCTTCGACCAAGGGCACATCCGCGCCCCCCAGGGCCTGCGTGACATCGGCCAGCGTGCGAAAGTGGGTTTGGGCGCGCGCCACCAACAAACGTTGGGCGTCGGCCATTTTGAGTGTGCCGATGCAGGCGTGCAGCACCAGCGCCGAAGCGGTGTTCACGTTGACGGCGGTGTGCTCCGGCAGTACGGTGATATAGGGTTTGAGGACTGCGATACTGGTGGCAGAGAGGCCCAGCCAGACCAACTGGTTTACCGATTGCGGCTGCAAAGGCGCATAGGTGTTTTTCCCCGCATTGGTGGCGGCGTTGTCGCTCAATGCCAGCTGCAAATTTTGGGTCAGAGCCAGCAGCTCCCCCTCGGGCAGATGCAAGGCGTCGAACAGGCGGCTAAAGGCCCGTGCGGACGGGGCATGCAGCACACCGTCTTGCACCAGATTCATGACATTCAGGCGCGCTTGCAGGTCGGAAATCTGCCCCGATAGAAAGGCGTCCGGCATGTCCTCTGTGGTGTCGCCATGGCCTTGGCCTGTGGCGAGAAAAGAGGACAGCCGCGCCTCTTGCAGCGCCACGGCCCAGGGTTCTGCCAGGTAGTCCGTGCTGCCTGCACGGGCGTCTTCACGCAAAATCAGCCGAGCCCAGTCCAGCGCACCCCGCAAAATCCAGGTGGATTGCAGCCGTGCGCGTTCAGCGGTTTCGATCTCAATGCCGCGCCACTGTTGCCACAAAGCAGCCGCGCTCAGGGACGCCACCAAGGTCACCAACAACATGGCGGTCAGAATAGCGGCCCCCCGTTGGGCGCGCGGTCTGGCAAGGCCTGTCATGGCGTTGCGCTCCCGGTGGTGGGGCGGGCCCAGTCGCGGTTGAGTGTGCCGGCCAGCGGGTGCGGGCTGGGCAGGCTCAGCACCAGGCGCACGCCGTCGGGTGTGCTGGCTGGGGCGGGTGTGCCTTTGCTGGTGTTCGGCGCGCCGCTGCTGGACAGCGGGTTGCTCCAGGCGCCGCCCCGGTAGTAATAAATCTGCCACTGGGCCAGCGGTGCAATGGCGACTTCCCTTTGTTTGGCTGCGTCGCTGGGGCTTTGTGCCCAGGCCGCCGCAGCGGCCCATGCCTGTTGCCATTCTTGGCGGCTGCGCACGGGGGCGGACTGCCAGCGCAGCCACTGGGCGACGTCGTCCCGGCTGTCACGCGTCCAGGCCACCACCAACACCCCCTCATGGGGACCCGCGCTGTGGCTGCGGGTGATGCGCAGGGCGCGGCCATCCCAGTCCACGGCGGTGGTGAACGGCAGCTCGGCGAGGGCGTCCAAATCGGTACCCCACTGTGCCAACCCTGCTTCCAGCGTCAGCACGGCGTCGGTGTGCTGCCGGGTTTGTGCCGTAGCCTGTTGCATGCCCGCCAGTGCGCGCCAGCCCATCACCGCCATCAGCGCCATGATGCTGATGGCAACCAGTAATTCGATGAGGGTAAAGCCCTGCAGTGAACGTCGGCGGTTGTTGGGACAGCCCCGGGTCATTAGTAGCGTCCCACCACGGTGCTGAGTTGTAGCAATGGCTGCGTGTCTTGGTATAGCCGGGCGTCGACGCGCCGAAAATTGGGGTTCGGTGTGGGCTGCACCACCAGACGCAACTCCAATGTACGGCCTGCCTGGTCGCAAGACGCGCTGGTGTCGCCCACGTCCGGCAACTGGCGCGCCAATCGTACGGCGGCCAGCGCATTTTCGGCACACAGCTGGGCCAGCATCCGGTTCGTCTGGCGTTCCGCATTGCGGGTGATGGCGGCGGTGGCCTGCAAGCCGGCAATCAGGGCGGTGGCCACAATGGCCAAGGCCACCAACACCTCAATCAGGGTGAAGCCGCAGGGCAGGGCGCGTCGGTGCGATGGCAGTTGCGTCATGGGTTGACGTTTTGCACGGCAAAGGGGCGCACCCCATCGGTGGCGACGCGCACGCTTTTGCTGGGTTGTTCCGTAAGCCACAGCCGCACGCTTTGCGGCGCAATGATGGGTTCGGGGCCCAGCAGCAGGGGCTGCTCGGAGCTGGCGGCGATGCCACTGGACGTCCAGCCCTGCAGTTTGTCATCGATGGCAAATCCGGTGGCCGTGGCGCGCCAACGCACCGGCAAGCCACTGGCGCGGGACTGCGCACGGGCCGACTCCAGCACGGCCGCCAGGGCCTGTGCCTCGGTCTCCAGCTGGGCTTGCCCCGAGTCGCGCATGGCCAGTGTCACCCCCACCGAGGCCGTGGCCACAATGGCAATGACCAGCAGCAACTCCAGCAGGGTGAACCCGCCGGGGAAACGG
>Ga0209343_10005180_pt1 | contig 15906 bp, 14 predicted proteins | sample RifCSPlowO2_02_FD_184026 | JGI IMG/M metagenome (GOLD analysis project Ga0209343, IMG submission 184026) | Groundwater microbial communities from Rifle, Colorado - Rifle CSP2_plank lowO2_0.2 (SPAdes) (version 2) | ecosystem: Environmental > Aquatic > Deep subsurface > Groundwater | place... | reverse complement strand
CGTGAGCGTTCGCACCATCGGTCGGACGCCCCCGGCCTATACGAGCGCGGTCGTCGAGTACACGCTGCTTTATTTCACGCTGTTTGCCGCGCCCTATCTGGTGCGACAGAAGGGGCACGTCTACGTCGATGCGCTGGTATCCAGGTTGACGGGTCGCTCGCGCTGGGTTGCCGAGAAGCTCGCTTACACCGTCTGCGTGGTGACCTCGCTCGCCTTTTCGTTCATCGGATTCAGGCTCGCTGTCGCGGCGTTCGTCTCCGGCTCCATCGAGGAGCGCTCGATCGATGTTCCCTCGTGGGTCGATTACTGGGCGGTCGGTCCGATCTTCCTGCTGGTCGCGATCGAATTCGCCCGCTTTCTGATCGGCATCGACACCATGTATCGCGACCGGACCAAGGCGATGGACAGCCTCTGAACCATGGAATGGTACGCGGCAGCGGTGGTACTCATCGGCCTGATCATCGGCATGATGGCCCTCGGCGTCCCGGTCGCCGTCGCGTTCATGGCGACGAACATGATCGGCACGCTGATATTCATCGGCGGCGTGGCCGGCATGACGCAGGTCGTGGACAACTCGACCGCGCTGATCACGACGTTTCAGCTGGTGCCGGTGCCGCTGTTCATCCTGATGGGGTCGTTGTTCTTCTACTCCGGGCTCGCGGTGCGCGTCTTCGACGCGCTCGACAAGCTGTTCGGCCGCCTGCCGGGGCGCCTGTGTTTTCTCACCGTCGCCGGCGGCACGACTTTTTCGACCATGACCGGTTCGAGCATGGCGAACACCGCGATGCTCGGTTCGCTGATGGTGCCGGAGATGCAGCGCCGGGGCTACAACTGGCGCATGTCCCTCGGTCCGATTCTCGGGACCGGGGGTCTGGCGATGATCATTCCGCCGTCGAATCTGGGCGTACTGCTGGCGAGCGTCGCCAGCATAGACGTCGGGCGGCTGCTGGTGAGCGGCCTGGTGCCGGGGCTTCTGCTCGCGTGCCTTTACGCGGCAATGATCTTCCTTCAGGTGTCGCTCAATCCCGCGTCGGCGCCCAGCTACGACGTGAAACGCTCGACCACACGCGAGAAACTGCGCTCGGTCTGCGTCGACATCCTGCCGATGGGCGTGGTGGTGTTCATGGTCGTCGGCTCGATCATATTCGGCATTGCGACCCCGTCCGAAGCCTCGGCGTTCGGTGTGCTCGGCGTCTTGATCCTGGCTGCCGTGTTCCGGCTGCTCAGCTGGAGCGCGATCAAGAAATCGCTCGATTCCACCGTCAAGGTGGCCGGAATGGTCTTTTTCATCATCATCAGCTCCAGCGTGTTCAGCCAGTTGATCGCCTATTCGGGCGTGAGCTCCGGCCTGCTGAAATGGGCGACCTCCTTCGACCTGTCGGCGGTTTCGATGCTCGCCTGCATGTTCGCTGTTCTGCTGCTGCTGGGGATGTTCATGGACCCGGTGTCGATGATCCTGATCTCGGTGCCCATCTTCATGCCGATCGTCGCGTTCCTGAAGGTCGACGTGGTGTGGTTCGGCCTGTTCACGCTGCTGGCGCTGGAGATGAGCCAGACCACGCCGCCGTTCGGACTGTTGCTGTACATCATGCTCGGCGTCGCCCCCAAAGGCACGACGCTGTTTCAGGTTGCCTCCGCCGCGTTTCCGTTCCTGCTGTGCGACGCCGTTCTGCTGGTGCTGCTCATGCTGTTCCCGGCAATCGCGCTCTATCTCCCCCACCTGATGGGCTGAGCGCCGGCGCGGTGACGCGAGGGGCGTTTCCGCGGCCGGGCGCGCTGCGGCCGATGCGGGACCGGGATTTGCCGCAGCGTTTCTGGTTAGAATCGGCCTCACGCACCGAGCGGTGGCGACGCTATGCGGCGAGAAAATGAACCAACGCATACCGCATCGACATTGCCCATTGTTCTGACGATAACGCGAGGTGACTCATGAGCAACGACACTCGTGCGGCGCAGGCAGCACACGCGGGCCCGCTGACACGCCGCTGGACCGGGCAGCGATGGCTGCTCGACAACACGATACGCGCCGTCGGCATGGACTGGGACCAGCCGCGCTCGATGTATCTTTCCTCGCCGTGCGGGTCGGAAGCCAACGCCGATTTTGCGCTGCTCCGCCAGCGGATCACGAAATACGCGGACGCCGCTCCCGCGTTCGAAGCCGTCGCGCGCCGGCGCGAGGCGCGGGCGCAGGCCGCCGAGGCCGAAGCGAACCTGGTGACGGCCTGCGACAACTATTTCATGGCCGCCGTGCACTGGGGCGCGGCTCAATGGCCGATAGACGAAAACAACGAGCAGAACCGCACCTACAACGAGCGCAAGCGCGAGTGCTACCGCAATTACGCCAAGTACGCCGACCATAAGATCGAGGAGGTATGGATACCGCTGCCAACGGGCAAGTCGCTTCCGGCGTGGTTTCACCTGCCCCCGGGGTACAGCGGCGGCCGTCTGCCTGCGGTGATCACCGTTCCGGGCATGGACAGCTTCAAGGAGCATGGCGTGGCATTGAACGGCGATCGCTGGCTGCGGCGCGGTCTCGCCGTTCTCGCAATCGACGGGCCGGGGCAGTACGAAAGCGCGGTGCTCGGCATCCCGTTCCGCATGGAAAGCTGGATGGCGACCGGAAAAGCCTGCGTGGACTGGCTCATCGCGCGCGCCGAGGCGGATCCGGAGCGGATCGGCATGTCGGGCAACAGCTTCGGCTCGTTTTTCAGCACCATCGCCGCGGCGCACGAGCCGCGCATCCGCTCGGTCGCGGTGACCGCGGTGTGCCACGAGCCGGGCTTCCACACGATCTTCGAGGAGGCATCGCCGACCTTCAAGATGCGCTTCATGTACATGTGCGGCATCCATGACGAGGGCGAGTTCGACGAATTCAGGAGGTCGATGACCTGGGAGGGACACGCCGAGCGCATCACGGTGCCCTATCTGTGCCTGGCCGGCGAAGCCGACGAATTGTCGCCGCTGGAGCACACCAAGCGGCTGATGGCGGCGCTCAAGGGGCCGAAGCGGCTGATCATCTATCAGGACTGCCGCCATGCGATCGGAGGCGTGCCGGCGGCGAATCTGGGGCCCTTCGCGCCATCGATGGGGGCCGACTGGATCGCGGCCACGCTGGAGGGCAGGCGTTTTCCGAGCGAGCAGTGGTACGTGGAAGCGAGCGGGCGCGTCGTCAAGACTCCGCTGGCCTGACCCAAACGCGCGGCAATTCAATTTCAACGAAGACAGAGGAGAAGGGCGGCATGATCATCGACACCCACCACCATTTCTACGCACCGGAGTATCTGAGGGCCTGGAACGACTGGGAAGACAAGCGCAACATCGCCCATGCGCCCGCGGTGGCGAACTGGACCCCGGTCCGGACCGTCGAGGAAATGGACAAGAACGGCGTGCGCACGTCCATCCTGTCGCTGCCGTCGACGCCGGGCACCTGGTTCGACGCCGGCGCCGAGGAGGCCACGCGCATCGCACGCGCCTGCAACGAGTACGGTGCGCAGATGTGCAGAGACTTTCCCGGGCGCTTCGGGCTGTTTGCACCCCTGCCGATGCTCGACATCGACGCGACGCTGAAGGAACTCGAGTACGCGTTCGACGTGCTGAAGGCCGACGGCGTCAATCTGCAGACCCATTACGGGGACACCTGGCCCGGCGATCCAATCTACAAGCCGGTGTTCGACGAACTGAACCGGCGCAAGGCGCTCGTCTACTTCCATCCGCTGACCACCAGCTGCTGCGCGCGGCATGCGGCCGCCGTCGGCGTCTTTCCGGCGGTGCTCGAGGTGCCGCACGACACCACGCGCGCGGTCACGAGCCTGCTGCTCGCCGGCGCGCTGGCGCGCTACCGCGACATCCGCTGGCTGTTCTCGCACGGCGGCGGGACCATCCCGATGCTCGCGGGCCGCATCAGCTATTTCTGCGGCATGCGCAAGGACCTCGCGCAGTTCGCGCCCGAGGGCATCGAAGGCGAATTCAGGCGGCTGTACTACGACACCGCCAACGCGACCCATCCGGCGCCGATGGCGGCACTGCTCGCGATCACCTCCGCTTCGCAGGTCGTCTTTGGCACCGACTACCCGTACGTGACCACCGGACCGCAGCTCGCCGCGCTCGACAAACTCGGGCTCGCCGCCGAGCAGGTCGAGGGAATCAAGGGCGGCAACGCGATGCGCCTGATTCCGCGGCTCAAGGCCTGACGCGCGCGGAGCGTTCGCGGCCGCCCCGCGCGGCTGCGGCCTACTCCGAACCCAGCCGCGGCACGGCGTCGTTGGTGAGCTGCCGCGTGCGCTGCGGCTCCTCGAGGGCTGCATTCGGCCCGCCTTCCGCCGAAGCCGAGGGCAGGTGGCGCACCGGCGGGTTCGCGCCCAGGTTCACGTTCACGGAAAACACGTCGAACCGGTTGTAGTGCCCGGAGAAGTCCTGCGTGATCTTCGGGATGATGATGTCCGAGATGTTGATGTCCGCATAGAGGATGCCCTCGCCCGGTTCCATCGGGCCCGCAACGATCTTCCCGCGCGGAGACACGATCGAAGCGGCCCCTTGCTGCCGAGACAGAAACGCGCGGTCCTCGTCGGTCACCGGCAGCAGCTCGCGCATGCGATCGTCGATCGCGCCCACCGAGTTCACGACGAACGACTTCGTCTGGTAGGCGAGCGACTTGCTCGCCAGCTCGATGATCTCGGCCATGTTGGTGGTGAGCGGAAAGTGCGCCGGCCAGCTGGCCACGTGCACCGTCGTTCCCTGGGCATCCAGCGAAAATATCGACAGCGCATTGGAATTCTCGCCGCACATGAGCCCGCTCACGGCGCCGAACTCGGTCGGGAAGGCGCGCAGCCCGGCCGAGTCGCCCGGCGCGTGCACCAGGCGCTCGCCGAGCGTCGGGTGAAGTTTGCGGTGGCGGCCCATGATGGTGCCGTGGTCGTCGATGAACAGCAGCGTGTTGTAGAGCGTGCCCATGCGGCCCGGGGACTTCTCGCACAGGCCCATGACCACGTAGATCCGCGCTTCGCGCGCCGCGCGGCACAGCTCCTCGGTGGCGGGTCCGGGAATCTCCACGGAGTTGCAGAACAGCTCGCGGCTGAACTGCATCGCCTTGACGCTGGTCGCGACATGGAAGTGGTACCAGAGCGGATGCGTCGGGATGTACCCCTCGGGAAACCCGATCAGGTGCGCCCCCGAGGCGCCGGCTTCGCGGATCAGACCGCAGGCCTTTGCAACGGTGCGCTCGCGGTCGAGGAACACCGGCGCGGCCTGAACGGCGGCCACTCGGATGGTGCGGTAGCTGTCTCCCATGTTCTTTCTCCCAAGTCAGCCGAACTTGATTCAATGCAGCCGCGCGACGCAGCGCATCTCGCCGAGGTCGACGCACGCGGCGTGGTCGCTCACCGAGCAGCCGATGAACGCGGTGCGCGAGTCGGGGGTGAACGCGGTGTGCGCGGAACCCTGACCGACCTCGATGCGCGCGAGTTCGGCGTGCGAGCGTCCGTCGTACACGCGCACGTGGTTGGAGCCGAAACCGGTCGCGACCACGGTGCGCCCGTCGGGCGAGACGTCCAGTCCGTGTGCGTAGGGCTCGGTCGGCAGCAGCGCGACGCGCGCGAGCGTTTGCGCGTCGAACACGCCCAGCGTGTCGTCGAGGAAATTGGCGACGTAGATCCAGCGCCCGTCCGGGCTCGCCGCGATCGCGTGCGCCCAGCGGCCGCTCGGCGCCGAGCCCACCGGCTCGCCCTCGGCCGTGACGCACGAGAGCGTGCCGTCCCAGCTGTTGGCGGAATACACGCGCGATCCGTCCGCCGTGCGTACGAGGTGCGAGGGGCCCTCGCCGACCGCGATGCGCCCGGCGATCTGCGCATCCGAGAGGCGCACCTTCACGAGTTCGCCCGCGCCGGCGCAGGGCACGAACAGGAACGCGCCATCGGCCGACACCAGCGGGTCGTGCGGGTTTGACCCCACTTTGATGGTTTGCGCGTGATAGCCGCCGTCGCGCGGCCACGCGATGGTCAGCGTGCCGGTAGTCCCGCCGGTGACGCAGACGATGCCCTCGGGGCTCGCCAGCGGAAGCTGCGGGCCGCCGGGCGCGGGCCAGCGCTGCACGACGCTCAGGTCGTCGGCGCGCAGCGCGATGACTTCGTTGGCGTCGCTGTCGGCGACGAACAGGCGGTTGGAGGGTTCGTGCAGCGCGAGGTGCGACGCCTTGCGCGCCACGGCCTTGGCCGCGACGACGCGCCGCTTGCCGCCGTCGATGCGCAGCACGCGCTCGGCGCGCTCGCAGGTCCAGATGGTTCCGTCCGCGCCGCTCACCAGATGGTGCAGGCCCGGCGCGGTGACCAGCGCCGGACTTGACCCGCGCTCGATGCTCACGCGCCACGATCCTTCTGTTTCCGGCTGCGCGTGGTGCCGCGCGCCGGCCTCGAGCAGCCACATGCGAAGCCCGTAGGTCCAGTTGCCCGAATCGACGATCGCGGAGAACGCGGTGCCGGGCGCGGAGGCGTTGAAGGCCGCGAGTATTTTCGCGCCGGCCTCGGGCACCGGTGCGCCGCGGCAATCGATGATCAGGGAATCGGTGGGCATTTTTCAACCTCGCAGCGGAAAGACTGACCGCCCTTTTAACACAGTAGCGTGCGTCGTGCGCACGTGGGGGCGGCGCGTGGTGGCCCGCGTCGGGTCGTGCGCGAAGCGCTACGTCACTGTCGGGTCTACGGCGTGTGCGGCGGCGGTCTGCGGTGCCGGGTTGCCTGCTCGTAGGCGTACGCGTAGCGGATCATCGCGCCGTCCTCGTAGGGCCGCCCGAGCAGGCACAGTCCGGTGGGAAGGCCTTCGCGCGTGAATCCGGCCGGCACGACGATGCTCGGCACGAACACGAGAAAAGTGTTGATGTGCGGCGCGCCCTTCTGGTCGACGAACGGCGGGTTGACTCCGTCGCGGATCAGCGTCGGCGAATGCTCGGCGGCCTTGTGCGCGATCGCGTCGAGCCGCTGGTCCGCCATGACCTTCAGGAAATTGAACATCAGCGTCTCGCGCGCGCGCAGGAACGCGTAGTGCGCGTCCGCATCCGGCCGGCTGTGCCAGCGCTTGCGCGCGCTCTGGCCGACGCGGCTGAAGTCCGGCGAGCGGGCCGCCTCGTCACGTGTTTTGAACGGCGGGCTGGCGTTGCGCGCCATGTAGACCTGGAACTGTTCGTCGGCATCGACGAAACTGCCGGCGCGCGTCGCCAGCAACTCCTTCAGCCGCGGGATCACCACCGGGTCGATCATGACCGCGCCCGCCGCGCGAAGTTCCTCGACCGAGCCGTCGAACACGCGCGTGATCTCGCGGAAATCGTCGCTGTCGGGCTCGGAGAACAGGCCCATCGGTTCGCGCAGGATGCCGATGCGCGCGCCCTTGAGGCCGTCCCGGTCGAGGAAGCGCGCGTAGCTCTCGGCCTGGTGCCCGACGCCCGCGGCCGTCAGCGGATCCTCCGGGTCGTAGCCGATCATCGCATCGAGCAGCAGCGCGCAATCGGCGACGCTGCGCGTCAGCGGGCCGAGCGATCCGGCGATCGCGGGCCAGCCTCCGTATACGCCGGCGCGGCTCACCAGTCCCGCGGTGGCCCTCATGCCTACCAGACAATTCCACGCCGCCGGCCGGCGTATCGACGCCAGGCCTTCCTGCCCGACCGCGAGCGTGGCGAAATTCGCCGCGACCGCCGCCGCCGGCCCGCCCGACGACCCGCCCGGAGTGCGTTCCAGATCGTACGGATTCTTCGTCGAGCCGAACAGCGACCCGTGCGTGTCGCCCGCGCCGAGTTCGCCGAGCGTCGCCTTGGCCAGAATGATCGCGCCCGCCTGCTTCAGCCGCTCGACCACGAAACAGTCCCGGTCCGGATGAAAATCCTTGAACAGCACCGAGCCGAGCGTCGTCGCCATGCCCTTCACGTCGGCCTGGTCCTTGACGATCACCGGGATGCCGTGCAGCGCTCCTGCAGGTCCTGAGGACCGAAGCAGCGCATCGAGCCTGTCCGCCTCTGCGAGCGCCGCCGGATTGATCGAGATGACGGCGTTGATCGCCGGGCCTTGCTGGTCGTAGGCCTCGATCCGCGCCAGGTACAGCTCGACCAGCCGTCGCGCGCTGAGCGCACCGGAGCGGAACGCCGCGTGGATGTCGGCAACCGTCGTCTCGGCAAGCTGGAATTCGGCGGCGCTCATCGGGTGCCGACCATCATGGGCGATACCGCGCGGCGGGGATTCATTGCGTTGCTTTGTGTCCGGGTCATGGCGGGAATCCTAAGGCGATCGTCGCGGTTGTGCAAAAAAGTACGTGGCGCGCTGCCGCGGGAGCACGACGGAACTAAGCATGAATGCGATGGGCGGAGACCGGTTCCGATCGCAGCCGGCCGCGACTTCGGCTGAGAGACGGTGCTTGCCTTGTCGCGGTGCTTGGACTAGATTCACCGGTGCCCTGCGGGCGATCTGGCGGAAGGCCGGGCCCGAGCCGCGAGGAGATGGCAGGCTTGAACACGAGCCAGATTGTCAGTGAATCGGAACTCGATGGCGACGCGCAGCGCGGCAGCGATGCGCGTCGCAGGCATCGCTGGTACGCCGCGGGGATCGTGCTCGCCCTTGCGCTCGGCGCTGCCGCGGCCACGCGGGACGCCTGGCTGCCGGGCCTGCAGCGGCTGATGCTGTACGCCGGCAAGTCGTATCTACAGGCGATGCAGGCAGACGGCATTCGAGGGAGCGGGGCCACCGAGTACCTCGTGGTGCTGCGCAACGAAGCCGCGCGCGCCGACACGCTCGCGTTCATCGCGGCACAACCGCGCATGACCTATGCCGGTGAGAGCATCTATCCCCGTACCGTGCGCGTCGTGCTGAAGGTTCCGGTCACCGACGCGCGGAACGCGCTCGAGTCGCTGCCGTACGTCGATTTCGTGATGCCCAACAACCCGCTGCTGATCTGTCATTAGCGCAGCGCGGCGTTCTCGTGCCGCCGCGCCGGCGAGGCGATGTCGAGCGCGCAAGTCTGACATTTCCCTTACAGATCGATGCCTTGTCGATGTGACGGGAACTTTCGTCGGAATCGTTTGACCCATTCGAACCGACCGGCGCAAGATGCGCTCGCCTGCAGAGTCGGGCAATGCCATAGAACAAGACATCAGTTGTCCGAATCAATCGAATTCACCATCAAGGAGACTGAAATGACGCGTTTTTGTACAGCCGTAATTGCCGCAGCGCTGGTGACTGGACCGGCGATGGCGCAGCAGGCCCCGCCGCAGTTTCCCAACATGACCTTTTTCATCACCAGCACCGGAGGACCGGACGGCGCCAATTTCGGCGGTATCGAGGGCGCCGATCGCCATTGCCAGACGCTCGCCGCCAAGGCGGGCGCAGGCGGCAAGACCTGGCGTGCGTACCTCAGCGCTCAGGCGGCCGACGGCAAGCCGGCGGTGAACGCCCGCGACCGCATTGGCAGCGGTCCGTGGGTCAACGCGCGCGGCGTGCAGGTCGCGGCGAACGTCGACGACCTGCATTCAGCTAACAACAAGATCAATACCGAAACCGGCGTCGCCGAGAACGGGCGCATGATTCCCGGAAGGCTCCACGTCGTGAACCAGCACGACATCCTGACCGGTTCGACCGCGGACGGACGCGCGTATCCGCCGGGCAAGGACATGACCTGCGGCAATTGGACCAAGAACGCGGAAGGCTCCGCCTTCGTCGGCCACAGCGACCGCATGGGCCTGCGCGACGACGCGCCGTCGAAATCGTGGAACGCCTCGCATCCGTCGCGCGGTTGCAGCTATGAGAAGCTGAAGAGTTCCGGCGGCGCGGGTTTGCTGTATTGCTTCGCCGCGAACTGATGCGTCTTGCCAGCGATCTAGCGACCTAGAGTTCGCTATCCCAGGTACTCGGTGACCGCGCCGAGCGCGTACTCGATGCCCTGCCAGGTCTCGCTGTTGGACACCCCTCCGAGCTGCGGTTCCCGTTCCAGCGGCGGCACAAGTCGCTTGCGCAGCCTGTAGGCCGAGGCCAACCCGGCGATTCCGCCGCCGACGATGATCGCGTCGTAGCGCTCGGGGTGTTTCTCGGGTGTGAGCGCGTCAAGGACCTCAGCCGGTCTGAACAGGAGCCGATGCGCCTGCTCGAAATCATCGCCGGAGAAGCGCGGCTCGTCCTGCGCCCAGGCCGGCGTGTTCACCGAGACCCATGCGGGGGCGGTGCCGGCCGCAGCCAGACCGGACAGCAAGCGGCGGCGCGAGGGGCGCGGGATCTGATCCGTCATCGGCAATTCCTTCATCGCGATTGGAAATCCAATCCCGCCACTTTACCCGCGGCCGGCGTGACCGGGACGGGTCGCTCGCTTTTTCTGCGGTCGGTCCGAAAGCGCAGATCGTGCGCCTGATCGGGCGAAGACTGCACGCGTTCAGCCTGTCGGTTCACGCTGTCGTCCGGGGAAGCACCAGCGGATCACGGTTGCGCCCCGCACGACGCAGCCCGGTCCGGCAGACGCGGCCCGGCGAGTTCCCCCGTCGAGCGGCTGCTGCGCCCGGGCAGCCTGGTCGCTTGTGACCTTGGAGACCGTCGAAATTCTCATTGGCTGCCATTCCACCGACGGGGAATAGGTGAAGCAATCCGTCCGCAAAGTTTGAGCGGCTCGCGGGCCGCTACAATGCCCCGCATGAAGCAAACCCGAAGCGCGCACCGCACCGGCAAGAGGGCCCCATGCCCAATCTTCCGCTGACCCTCGCATGCTGGGATTACGACCGTACGCGGCCGCTGATCGATGGCCTCGTCAAGCCGCAGGGCATCGATCTCGATGTCAAGGTTCTGCGCCCGCGCCAGATGTTTCCGCGCATGCTCAAGGGGCGCGAGTTTCATGCGTCCGAATTGTCGCTGGCCTCCTATGCCGCGCTGATCGGCCGGGGCGAATGCCCGTTCGTCGCCATTCCCGTGGCGGTGTCGAAATTCTTTCGCCACGGCTGCATCTACGTGCGCAAGGGCGCCAACATCCGCACGCCGCAGGATCTCAAGGGCAAGCGCGTCGGCACCACGCAATATTCATCGACGGCGGTCACCTTCATGCGCGGCATGCTGAAGGACGAATACGGCGTCGAGGCGCGCGACATGCACTGGTACATGGGCGGGATGTTGAAGGCGACGGAATCGCCGCTCATTCCGCTGGATCTGCCCTCCGACATCCGCCTCGACTTCGTTCCCGAAGGCGACACGCTCGAGCGGATGATGGTCGAGGGGCGGCTCGATGCGCTCCTGTCGATCTTCATTCCAAAGCTCTTCGCCGATGAATGGGAGGGAATCGAGCGGCTGTTTCGCGACTTCAAGCAGATCGAGAAGGACTATTACAGCAAGACCGGCATCTTTCCGATCATGCACACCATCGCCGTGCGCGACGACGTGGTGCGGGAACATCCCTGGGTGCGCCAAGCGCTGTACATCGCCTTCTGCGAGGCGCGCGACATGGCGCTTGAAGGCCTGTGGGACACGGACGCGCTTCGCCTGGCGCTGCCCTGGCTCATCGACCACGTCGAAGAGGCGCGGCGCATATTCGGCAAGGATTACTGGGCTTACGGGATGGAGGCCAACCGGCCGGCGCTCGAAGCCATCGGCCGCTATGTGCATGAGCAGGGCTTGTCGCCCCGCATCGTGGCGCCGGAAGAGATCTGGCCGCCGATAACATAGGTCCGATGGCGGGCCGTCCCACCACCGCGCGAGCGGTTTGGTCCCTGGGTCGGTAATGCCCAGGTGGCTTGTTGAGAGCAATCTGGCTCGTTTCAACCCAATAACGCAGACCTGCAATTCGTCCTGACGAAACGACCGATACCCCCAACATCTACTTACCGCGCTGACGGAGGCGCCTGCGCGAAGCCGCAGAAGCGCCCGATTAGGCGCTCTGAGTTACACAGCGAGGCTTGCTCAACCAATGATTTCAAGACTGGCGCGCCGCCTGATGTTGGAGAACGGGGCGCAACGACGCATAAGCCCTGAATTCAAAGCCTCGAATTCCTTTGCCTGATGCCGAGGCGGCTTCCGCCACGACGTTCATCGGTCGATGTGATTCGCTTTGAGCCACTTCTTGATGCGCTGCAGCAAGTTTCGTTCGTAAGTGCGTTGTCAGGTTGGGACGTATGCAGGCCGTTTAGGATATTTCACTCTGCGCCATCGCGAACACGGCCTTTCGCCAGCGTTTCGCGCCAGGCAACTAAAACGCGATCTGAAGGGAGGGGACATGCACGTGATACAACGAATCCACAGACACTGTTGCTCGTTTTTCGCAGCCACATCGGGCAACAATCATCCACGTCTCGCTCGGCTGCTCGCGTGCCTCGCCATCGCAGGCTGTGCGCTTGCGAGTGCGCCCGGTGCGCGCGCGCAGTCGACCCAGTTAAAGTATGCGATTGCCGGTAACAGTACCTGCGCACATACGAGCTCGACTGGATTTACGGCCTCACCGGGACTCGCGGTTGTTTCGACGACCGCTCCGAGCGTTCGCACGTCCTACATTTCGGGAACGCTCATCCTCAGCCAGTCTGGGACAGGAACGTACGACGTCAAGATCATCCAGATGTACACCGAAGGCACCAACCTTGCCGGCGGGAAGAGTCCGCTTAACGAGTCGACTACGACATGCAGCGTCGTGTATCAGGCCCAGAGCGACGGCACATACAACTTCGAACTCCTGAACTGCCAGGCCACGCTGCTTGCCGGCAACGTCGTAGGAACGTCGACGCCCAACGGCATCTCGATGAAGGGTGTGTTTTCACCTGGAGGGTTGATCCTTCAGCTGACCGATGTCGCCACGAACGTGGAAACGGGCACTAGCAACACGTCGTCGGGCACGGGCAGTTACGCCAGAATCTGCGCGCGCGACATTCGCGGCATACGTATCCCGTAATCACGCGGAACACATCGCGTTCGGCATCCACTTACGGTGCGGCATGCTTCGCACGGTGTTGCAGGACTTGTGCGCCCTGTCGAAGCAACGCCACCGCGGAAACCACTTGCGCAAGGAGCTCTAATGCAAAGGCACAATCTATTAACGATCATGGCGATCGCCGCGATCGCGCTCGGCGCGAATTCGGCCGTCGCCCAATTGGCCTGCGACGCCTCCAGCCTCGCCTCGTTCTGTATCGCGTACCCGAACATGCCGTCGGGGTCATCGATCGGCTGCGGGGCGGGCGACACGGTGGGGGCCTCCTGCCCGATGGCCAACCTGCTCGGGACATGCACCCAGTCGGCCTCGACGATGTCGTGGTACACGGGTAACGGGCTGACCTCCGGCGACGCCTCGCTACTGTCGGCAAGCTGCACGCTGAACGGCGGCACATGGGCTGGCGCCGACGGATCGCCCAGCACCCCACCGCCGATCGTCGGCGATCCTAACGCTGCTGTAGCGTCGCCTGTCGCCTCACAGACTTCTTACAAGATAGACACCGGCCTCATGCCGGAAGCGGCAGTCGCCGTGACGGCAGAAGGCAAGTTGGGTTCGGCCACCGTGGCGGTTAGCTTGGATCTGAGCAAGATCCTCTCGGCGTCCTTTGCCGCCGATACGAGCTACAACGTCTATGTCGCAGCGCTGGTGCCAGGACGGCAGCTGGGTAACGCCAGCGACACGTGGTTTATAAACGCGGTGGGCAACGTATGGCCCGAGCAGTCCAACCCTTCGAACTGGCAGTTGATGAGTTCACCGATTGCCAGCTATCTCCAGGGGGTTCCGCCGGGCAGCACGAACCAGATCCTGATCACGATCGTGAGCGGCGCCGACATCACAACACTAATCGGTGCCGAGGTCTATATCGGCTACGGCACCAGCGACACCGAAATGCTGAAGGCGCGGCGCTACCGGGGCGTGTACAAGGTGGAGTAACCGGCGAGGGTCTCTTATAGGGTCGGGTTGAGCCGGAGCGATTACAAACAACCGCTCGACCGCAAAGGGACCGTCAGCGGTCGGTCCCGCTTTTCGGGTAGGCGGATCCATCGGCCGAGCAAGAGATCTTGGACATCATCCGCGCTTGGGACCGGTTCTGGCGGTTGGGGTGAAGTCACAGTTGAGCCCGTAACCGGCCTCTCGCACTGCGGAGGTCCAGTTCCGTCCCGTGCGAATGCGGCCGGGCAACGATGTATTTTCTTCCGCGTCCGGCCATGCTATACGGTGTGCGGGCCGTCCCAGCACCACGCAGGAAGAAAACAATGCCGGCCAACGGAATCAACCCGCGGCGCGTCGCGCGCGAGTGCAACGAATACGCCGCGCTTCAGCGCCGTGGCGGCAGATCGTGCAGGCGCGGGTTTCCCAGCGCCCCCCAACGCGCCGGCCGGCCAGACGCCGCCGTACGGCAGGATGGCTGGTGCGGCGTCGCGTTTCCCGGGCAGAGCGGGCGCTTGCGATTTGCCCGACAGGCAATCAGGGCGGTTCGGGGGAACGTCCGCTTCCCCGAAACCTGAACTGGCGCCTCGACCCAAAGCAGAACTAGAAACGTTCGAAAAACGGACGTTTAACGCCCCGGTTGTGGCGCGCAGAAGTAGGCGCGCAGCGCCGGTCTCGCGTCGCTCACGAACCGGCGGTTAGGCGTCACGTCGCGCTGTGGTACGGCTTTCATCGCGTGGAGTGTGCCCAAATGCCTTTTCTGTGTTTCTTGGCGTCGCTTTCAAGCGCACGAAGCTTTTGTAGATACTGGCTTGATTTCTCCCCGGTAGGCAAATTTATTGATCGACCTTTCGTACGTGCCAGTCCTTCGCCAAGCAGGATTTCGATAAGGCGCCTTCCCGTCCATCTCAACCATTCCGTAGTAGCGCGACTCTGCGCTTCGTCCGCCCGCCACGGCCCAGCGGGTCTGAACAACGAAAGGTTTCTTCAGGATTTCGCGAACAGCATCTCTTGCCTTGAGCCCTGCCTCAGGAATATCTTCGCTCATCACCCCAAAGTGATCACTTTGCTCGCGCACGCGATCAGCATTACCGCGTACAGTGACTTCGGGTGCATCCACATAGTAAAGTCGAAGAACGAATTCGCGGGAACCGCACCTGACGCGGAAACTATCGCCATCGTTGTGTTCCTTCGCGACATACTGACAATCGGAGAGAGTCTCCCATTTTTTGCGCTCTGCCGCAGATGCCGCCGAAAACATGAGGGCTAGGCACAGCGCCTGAATGTAGCAAGGCCATTTTCGCAAGAGCGTCATTGGTGATGCCTAACGTTATTCTCTGCGGCGGGCCGCCCCGGACAGAAAGTGTGGTACGGCGCTTCCGGCCCGTCCGCAGCAGCTAAAGTTGGGCGTTTGCGTCGCGACGCTACTTCCGACCTCGCCAATAACCAGGACGCCGACTATGGTGTGCGACAGCGAGGATGCGAATCTGATCCCCTACGACAGTATAGATCAGCGCGTGACGAAAACGCCGCATCAGGAGACGACGCTTGCCGTAACGCCAAATCGCGCCGAGGCCCGGATACTGGAGCAAGAGGCTGACGGAGTGTTCGAACTCCGCCAACAAGGACTGCGAGAGAGCAGTGCCTCCCTTCTCTCGGTAGAACCTGGCTGCCTCCCGGAGGTCTTCTTGTGCCCCGGGGTGCAGCCAGTAGTTCATCGAAACTCGGCCTTCAGTTTGGCCACAGCTTCTGGACCGGGAATCAATGAGACGGCGCCACTTTCGATTTCCGCGTTGCGCCGCTCGACTTCTGCGGCCCAAGTATCCTCGACCTCGGGATCAATATCGAGACTCGCGATTAACCGCTCAATCAGGCGCGCCCGTTCTGTTGCGGACAACTGCAGGGCTTCAGCTTCAAGCGCTTCGACGGTTGATGACATGGCCATCTCCGGGTGCGGGTTACGATTGATATATAGGTTGCCACAACGTTGCCGTCGAGGGCAACCAGGGCTGTGCGGGGGCGATTTTCAGGTGCCCAACGTCCCGCTTCACCGGCGCA
>Ga0209343_10005177_pt1 | contig 15913 bp, 12 predicted proteins | sample RifCSPlowO2_02_FD_184026 | JGI IMG/M metagenome (GOLD analysis project Ga0209343, IMG submission 184026) | Groundwater microbial communities from Rifle, Colorado - Rifle CSP2_plank lowO2_0.2 (SPAdes) (version 2) | ecosystem: Environmental > Aquatic > Deep subsurface > Groundwater | place... | reverse complement strand
CCAGCGCCGCAAAATCCCGTCTCACTCCTGCTGGGTTTCCCATGCAGGGTTAGACGCACGTTCCCCTCAAAAGGTGTCACTATACTATGCGGGACTCAATAAGGGCGTGCCGGTTGGTCTTGTGCGTGTTTGACTCAAGCATGTCTGAGGGAACAGAGCGCCACCCGCCTCTTCCAACCGCAGTAGAAGAAGCTGCGCCCTCCGGCTTCTTGCACCAGCCGCTTGATAAGACTCTTGCGCATCAGTTCTGAACACTGGCAGCGGGCTGAACAATGGTCAGGTTGTGTCCACCGTCAGGGCACGGCTTCACGTGGGTTATTCACGACTTTGCGCCGACCTTGCCGGTAAGAAAGCAAAGGAAGCGCTACAAGGGGCAGGCGCAAATCGGGACTTGGGGACTGTTCCTGGGCCATTCCAACATCTCAGTGACGATGCGGTATGTTTATCCCCCACCAGAGCACAAGAGAGCGGCAATCAAAAGCTGGAGCGGTTCAATGTCGAGCCAGTGTTCGCGGCGTTTGAAAGGAAGAAGGGGTCCCCACCAAATCCCCCACAGTAACCCGTTGTGCACCTGGGGGGAAACTGTTAATGTATTGAAAAGAAAGCACGCGGTGAGGTGCGTGAGTGGTTGAATCGGGCGGTCTCGAAAACCGTTGAGGTCGAAAGGCCTCCGTGGGTTCGAATCCCACCCTCACCGCCAGTTTGACTTCGGCGCGACCCTCCACGGACATTCACTTCATTCGCAGATCATCTCCGCGCGCCTGCGATTCCCGCGTCGTCATCCACAATGAAAATCGTTGGGCTAGGCTCGCTGCTCGGTTCCCTGGCCGGTGACCGCGCACACTTCGTTGGGACAGCGCTCCCCATGCTCACGTCCCTGGCACAGAGGCAACGAAACGCGCACCGTGACGCCGCTGTCGTGGTTGTTGAAAAGTTGGATGCTCCCGCCGTGCTCTTCCACAATATTGAGGGCAATCGAAAGTCCCAGGCCCGTTCCCTGATCCGGAAGTTTGGTGGTGAAAAAAGGCTCGAAGATGGAACCCAGCTTGTCCGGAGGGATGCCGCACCCGTTGTCCCGTACAAACAAGTTCACCCGGCTGTCCTCGACCAGGCCCTCGACACAAACAGCGCCTTGCGGAGAAAGGGCGTCCAACGCGTTCATCAGCAGGGCCGCAAACAGAGCTTCCATCTGGTTGCGATCCGCGAGAATGCTGAACCCGCTCAAGTGCTCGCCCGTCCAGCTCAGGCGATGCTGCCGGACGGTGAAAGTCGGGCGGAAAAACGTGCAGATGGAATCGAGCAGTTCGGCCACGTCTACGCACGTCAAGTTCGCTTCGGAAGGACGGCTGTATTGCAACAGCGATTGCACGAATTCCTGGCAGAAGCGGGTGCTCGATTCCAGCCGTTTCAGTTCCTCGCGGCACGGATGAGCGCCGAGATGGTCTTGCAGCATCTCAATCCGCAACAACATGGCTCCCAGAGGCGTATTCAGCGTATGGGCCGTCCCGGCGGCGAGCCGCCCCATGCTGGTCAGCTTTTCCATTTCCAGGGCCCGTTGCCGCAATCGGTTTTTCTCCCGCAGGTCCGAAGCCATCTCCAGGAAAACCGTGCGTCCGGTCTCAATATCGGGAAACGAAGAAAGTCGCAGACCCACGTCCACCCATACTCCGGAACAGGTGTGGCGCTTGGTTTCGATCTCAATGCTGGTTTCCCCGCCCTCCAGCCGCTGCAAAATGGAGCGCAACTCCTCTTCCTCCGCGAACCCCAAGGTCGGGAGCGGCCGCGCCAACACTTCCTCCCGCGCGTACCCGTACAAACTGGCTGCGCAGGGATTCCATTCCAGCACCTTCCAATCGCTGTCAAACAGAACAATCGCGTCGGCGGCATGGGCCAGCATGGCTTGATGGCGCTCGCCCGACCGGCGCAATTCCTCCTCGGACTTGCGCCGCTCCCGGAGCACATACCACGCGGCCCAGCCGGCCAGAATCAGGGAGGAACTGACACCCCGCGTGATGTACAGGTAATGCAGTTGGCGATAGTCCAGATCCCGGAAGAAATGCTCCTCCACCAACTCCCAGAAAAGGAAAATAAACGCCACAATCGTGACGCAGGAGAGGATTAACGTCAGCCAAGGCCAGACCCTTTTCTCCTTTTCCGGAGACATCGGCGCTCCTCCTCGAATGCAGCTCCGGCGTTCACACTTCTTCCCGCTGCGTAAGGAATTGGTTGCATCAGGCGTGCCAAACCGCCGGCGGGCCGGAAGCAACCCGCTCCTTGTCATGCAGAGCGGCGCAAAGACCGCACGGAACATACTGTTGGCTCGGCCGAGACCGGGTTCTGAAGGCGTAGAATCCCGCTAACCTGGAGGCAAAAGTAGGGGCAAATCGCTCATTCCTGGGTGGTTGGACACGGCTACGAAGGGTTCGGGAGGCCGCCAAGCTCTTGCTCCGTTCGTTGACAAGCTTTGGGAGGGCTGACACAATACGGCTTGGGCCACGCGGATGTGGCGGAACTGGCAGACGCGCTAGATTCAGGTTCTAGTGCCCGAAAGGGCGTGGAGGTTCGAGTCCTCTCATCCGCACCAATTGATTCCTACGCACTTACGCTGAGGACGGGCGGAAAACGCTGGATGCTGAAAGCGGCCGCGCAACAAAAATATAGTCCATCGCCAATGTCGCTTTCCAGCGTGGCCGCGCTGTTGGCGTTCTTGCCGGGCGCAGGGTCAACGCGGGGATCGAGGGAGTTGGGCGATTCGCCGTCCATGGAAATAGAAGTCAGAGGGAGGAGTCAGTGAAGAGGGTTGTCTCCGTTTTGATGATTGCCATGCTATGCCCCCTGGCCGCATCGCGGGCTCAATTGCGGACCCCGAATGACGCAGGGGTGAGCATGGGTCACTGGCATCTGACCGTGCGAGATCTGGAGGCCAGCAAGAAGTTCTGGACTTCCATCGGCGGTACGCCGATCAAAGTGGACGGCATGGAGGCGATCAAATTCCCCGGGGTCTTTGTCTTTCTGACGCCCGGCTCGCCTGCTGGGGACAGCGGCAATAAAGGCGCGGCATTGGAGCACGTCGGGTTCAACGTGCGCAACGGCGCAGAGATCATGGCGAAGCTGGAGGCCATCGGGGGCAGGGTCAAGCGTGAACCTGAACTGGGACCGGACAATGGCGACGTTTACACCCACGACGATCTGATGGTCGAGATTCTAGGCAGACCCTACGACAGGGAGAAGCGCGCCATCATCGGTTTCGCCGGAAGGGACCTGAACGTCCCCGTGGCGACCGACCACCTCCATTTCTTTGTGCCTGACGTGCCACAAGCTCAGGCATGGTACGCCAAGACCTTGGGCGCCAGAGAAGTGGGGGAGGTGAATCCTCGCCGCGGCCCGGCCCAAGTCTGGGACATTCCGGGCGTCCGGCTGCGGTTTGCTAAATCCCCCACTCCACCTCTGACCACCAGGGGACGAGCGCTGGACCACCTCGGCTTTGAGGTGAGAGACCTGGAATCGTTCTGCAAAAAGCTGGAAGCCAGCGGGGTGAAGTTTGACCAGCCGTTCAGCAGGACCCGTCACAAGAGTTTTGCCAGCGCCGAACTCACCGATCCCTGGGGAACGGCCATCGAACTGACGGAAGGTCTAAACCGGTTCTGAAACGAACGCAGGAAGGCTGGCGGATGCGATCGCCACGGCAGCCGCCAACGCGAGCACATACTCCAATTCGGGCCTGGCTCCCGCGACGACGTACTACTACCGGGTGCGGTCCTACAATGGTGCCGGAGACTCGGCGTACTCGAACACCGCCACCGCCAAGACCAGAGCCAAGTAGCCCTGGCGGCATGGTGTCAGTCTCTCTATTCCCCTAAGGGCACCCCAGCATCGGTCGACCGGGGAATTCCTGACGCTGCTTCCGGAGCGAAACCCAACCTGGAATAGAGCGGACGAATCGCTTTCCGCCAGGTGGAAAGATTCCTGGCAAACAGGACGGAGCCAGCCAGGCAGCACACTCCTCCGATCAGCAAGGTCCCCGGCGCTCCGATCGTACTGGCCAAGATACCGGCCAGCAGGCTCCCCAGCGGCACCATGCCTCGATAGGCCATCGTGTAAAAGCTCATCACGCGCCCGCGCTTGTCGTCCTCGGCAATGGTCTGCAACACGGTGTTGCTGGACGACAACTGCACGATCATCCCAAAACCGGTGAGCACCATCAACCCCAGGGACAGCCACAGAATCCGCGAGAACGAAAACGCGACCAGTCCGATCCCAAACACGCCCGCCGCGAGCGTAATCACGGACTCCAAACCCATTACGGTTTTTCGGGCCGCCAGGTACACGGCCCCGGTGAGCGCGCCGACACCGGCGCACCCCATCAGGAAGCCCAGAACATACGGACCTCCGTGGAGAATATCTTTCGCAAACACGGGCATCAGGACCTGGTAGGGCACCCCCATCAGACTGGTCAGCGCCACCAGCAGCAGGATCGAACGCATCGGCGCAAATCCGGCGACGTAGGCAAACCCTTGCTTCAATTCCTGGAAAATTCGAGTGCCTGCGGCTTCCCGCTCGCTCGGCCGAATTTTCATCGCCAGCAAGGAAGCCAGGACGGCAACATAACTGATGCCGTTCAGCAGGAAACACATCCCTTCGCCCACGGTGGCGATCAGCACGCCCGCGAGCGAGGGTCCCAGCAACCGCGCGGCGTTCACCATGGAGGAGTTCAAGGCAATGGCGTTTCCCAAATCCTCTCTTCGCTCGATCAGCTCGACGAGAAGCGACTGTCGCGTCGGTATGTCAAACGCATTCAGAACCCCGAGAAACATGCTGAGGACGATGACGTGCCAGACCGTGACCGCGCCGGTCAAGACTAGAATCGCCAGCGCCAGCGCCTGGATCATGGCCAGCGCCTGCAACAGAACCACGAGGCGGTGGCGCGGCCAGCGGTCCGCCAGAACGCCGGCCAGAGGGGCAAACAGAAACGCCGGAAGGTCCCCTACAAAACCGACCAAGCCCAGCACAAAGGCGGATCCGGTCAGCCGATAGACCAGCCAACCGATCGCCAGGCGCTGCGCCCAGGTGCCGATCAGCGAGATGGATTGTCCGCAGAAATACAGACGATAGTTCCGATGCCGGAGCGCGCGATGAATCAGCTTCAGATCAATGCTATGAGAAGACATGAACTCCGGGTCCGGCGAGAAATCCGGGCTGGAGCGGTTTCACTCTTAGTGCAGACGAATGGTTCGTCAGGGCATGGCTTCAGCCATGCCGTAATCGTCGCTCTGCATAACGGCTTCAGCCGCTGAGGTTCGTCCTTAGCAAGGCTCACGGAAAGACTCACCTCAGGCGCTGAAGCGCTCCGTAACCGGACTGGGCCGGCACGACTGAAGTCGTGCCCTGACGGTTGCCCGTTCCGGTCTACACCCTTCAGGGAAACGCTCTAGCGCGTGTTCGCGGAGCGAGCGGGCGGGTTCAGGTCGTTTCGCACGACCACTCCGCCCTTCATCACAAACTGGACCCGTTCCATCTCCGTAATGTCCGTGAGCGGGTTTCCGGAGACGGCGATCAGGTCGGCGAACTTGCCTTTTTCGATCGTCCCCACGCGGTCGGCCCAGCCGTAGTTCAGGTAATCGGCGGCCACGCTAAAGGCCGTGTTCAGGGCCTGCGCCGGGGTCATCCCCCATTTCACCATGTAGGGGAACTGGTCGGCCTGCTTGCCGTGCGGAATATCCACCCTCGTTACGCCGCTCCCGAAGGGCAGGGGCACGCCGGCCGCCAGCGATTTCCGGAAACTTTTCTCCCCCATGCGCATGCGGCTGTTCTTGCCGCCGCTCAACCGCAGGTCTCCCGCATCCAATGCAATCAGATCGTCCAGCGTCATCACCAGGGGGAGTTTTTTCTGGAGCAACAGCCGCAAGGATTCATCTTCGAGGTCGAGCGCGTGCTGCGTCGCGTCCACGCCGGCTCGAATGCAGTCGCGCAGACCTTCCCCGGCGTACGCATGGCAGGCGACTTTCAGGCCCATGCGGTGCGCCTCATCCACGATCGCCTCGACTTCCTCCCGCGTCAGGGACGGAGAAGCCACCAGCGAGCCGTCCGCTTTGAATTCGTTGTATTCGGCGCCCGTGAAGTCTATGGTGGTGTAAATCTTGATCCAGTCGGCGCCGTAGAGTTTCCGTTCGCGCACGGCCTGACGAGCCAGCCAGGGTGAATTCACGTTCTTGCCGGAGAACACATCATTGATCCCCGGGTCCGGCGCGGAACCCCTGGGGTTCAAGGATGGCCCGGCCACCTGCATCCGCGGCCCCAGGATGAGGCCGCTGTTGATGGCGTTGCGCAAATCCACGGTCCCGTATCCGCCGCGCGAGTCCATGTCCACCGCCGTGGTAAAACCGGCGTTCAAATTCGTCCGAGCGTTCGCCACCGCCATCATGGTGCGAAATTGCAGGGACCGATTCACTGCGTCCGGCCCCTGCGGGAACAGGTGAACGTGCAGGTCAATCATTCCCGGAAGCACGGTCGCTCCGCCGAGGTCGAGCACGCGCGCCCCGGGCGGAATCGCCACGGCCGGACCGACGTCCGCAATCCGGTCGCCCCGGATCAGCACGACCTGGTTTGTCAGCATGGTTCCCGACTTGCCATCGTACAAGCGGCCCGCGCGAACGGCGACGACCTGCGCGGGCGGCGCCAGGAACGGAGAGGGAACGTGCTCTCGCGCGCCCTCGCCTTGAGACCAAGCCAGGGTCCCCGATCCGCCCGCGAATCCGATCGCGAGGGATACCCCAATGACTTTCTGCAACGCAACGTGCCAACGCATCGCCGAATCCTCCTTTCGCGTGAGCGCCCCGGAGAACGCCACCCTGTTCAACCCTGTGTCCGCCTTCTGCCAACGAATTATCCCATAGGAATCGCACGCTGGAAAGCACCTTTACGAACCGCACGGCTCGATCCAACGAAAACCCCCGATCCCAATTTTTCTTGACTTTCCGCCTGGTCTGCACAGTATGGTAGAAGGGTCAGCTAGAATCTGTGCGTAACCTAGCGCGGAAAAGGTTCGTCTGACCAATTGGCAAGGTCTCAGTTGGTCAGGAATTTTCGGGAGGAATTGGCTATGACTGGAAGACGCTCACGAATAGGGACTGGCATCCCAACCGTCGCGCTCGTTTTGGCGGCCGCGGCGGGCGTGTGGCTGCTGTTTGCCCACAACGCGAAGGAACCGGAACTCCGGGTGGCCTCGCAGCACGCCTTGCGGGCGCCGAACGGGCAGCCCCAGTTGGTTTCGATTGAGCCGCTGCCGGAAATGCCAGGCGAAACCTGCGAATGGATTCCGGCCAGCGCCCGGGTCTCGCTGTTGCAGGAACGCCGCGCAGCCTCTTCTTCGGCTGAATCCTCCGATGAGCGCAGAACTCTGGACATGGACCGCGCACCCGTGCGCACCATTCGGGACCCGAATCCTTCCTACAGCGCCATTGCCGTGGAACCGGCGAGCGACATGGTGGTCGTCACCGATGAGAACCTCTTCCAGGTGCTCGAATACAATCGCCTGGACAACACGCCGCCCACCGCCAAGATGACCGAGCCCAAGCGCGTGATTGGAGGAACCAATACCAAGACCGAGATGATGTGCGGCGTCTATATTGACCCCAAGACGCTCGATACCTACGTCGTCAACAACGACACGCAGGACTGGCTCGCCATTTTCTCCAAGCAAGCCAAAGGCAACGTCGCTCCTGACCGCGTGCTGGCGACGCCGCACGGCACCTTCGGCATCGCCGTGGACGAAGCGAAACAAGAGATGTACCTCACTGTCCAGCACCAGAACGCCGTGTACGTCTATCGCAAGCTGGCTTCCGGAAACGAGAAGCCGCTGCGCGTGCTGGCGGGCAACGACACCCAGCTCGAAGACCCGCACGGCGTCGCGGTGGACACCAAGAATAATCTGCTCATCGTCAGCAATCACGGCAACGTCAGCTACCGTGATCCGAATGATCCCGAATCGGTTCCCAGGGGTGGAGCAGAGGGCGGCGGACGGAGTTTCCGGCCTGGTTCCGGAGAGTTCCAGCCGGCTTCGATCACGATTTATTCCCGGGACGCCAAGGAGAACCAGCGCCCGTTGCGGGTGATTGAAGGCCCTAAGACGCGCCTGAACTGGCCGGGGCAAATCGCGGTGGACGAAGAGCGCGGCGAAATCTACGTGGCCAATGACATGGACCACTCCATTGCGGTCTTCAAAATCAGCGACTCCGGCGACATCGCCCCCACGCGGCTGATCCGCGGGCCGAAATCCGGGATCCAGAACCCCACCGGCGTTACCCTGGACTTGAAGAACAAGGAGCTGTGGGTCGCCAACATGGGGAACCATTCGGCCACTGCCTACCCGCTTGGCTCGAACGGCGACGTAGCGCCGATTCGGAAAATTCGGGGCGGCCCGGCGGAAGAGCCGGCATTGATGATCGGCAATCCCGGCGCGGTCGGTTACGACAGCAAGCGCCAAGAAATCCTGGTTCCCAACTGAGTGGCCCACCCGCAGATTGCGGCCTTCGCCAGGCTGGCGAAGGGCGGCGCGACGCCGAACCGGCTGGTTGCCGGACAGGACACCAAGCTCAGCCGGACCATGCACGACATCCGCTACGACGCCGCGAACGATGAATTCCTGGTCACCAATCCCTTCGCGCAGGCGATCCTGATCTTCGCGGGCGGCGCCGACGGAAACCAGCCTCCGGCGCGCATCATTCAAGGCCCCAGCACGCGGATCGGAGACCCGGACCGGCTCGATGTGGACCCCGCTCATGACGAGATCATCATCCCGAATGAGACTGCAATTCTGGTCTTCTCGCGGAAGGCCAGTGGCAACGCCGCCCCGCTGCGCGTCATCGAGGGACCCGACACCATGCTGCGCCGGGCAACCTCGGCCGCCGTGGACCCGGTTCACAACCTGATCATCGTGGGTCTCAACCAGGGTGGCCGTCGGGGAACCCCCGGGGCGCTGTTGATTTTCAACCGCACCGATAACGGGAACGTGAAGCCGCGCGCCGTGATCCGGGGGCCGAAGTCCGGCATAACGCGCATCAATCAGATTGCCCTCTATCCGGAGAAGGGATGGATCGTGGCCACGCAGCCCGGCGAGGGCGCTGACATGGAGCCGGAAGGAGCGTTTATCGGCGTCTGGAGCATCAACGACAACGGCGACGTTCCGCCGCGCTGGAAAATCAACGCCAATGCGAAGAGCGCGATGAAGAAGCCGCGCGGCGTCGTGCTCGATCCCAAGAACAAAGAGATGATCGTCGCCGACATGCGCTTGAACTCGATCATCACATATTACTTCCCGGAGATTTTCTAGGGAGGATTGCTCACCAGCCCCGGAGGGGCGACCCGTGAATAGCCGTAGGTTTTAACCTACGGACGCAGAACCAACGGAGGAAATTCAACCCCGTCAGGGATTGACCGGAAGGTGAGGATTGTCTGGCCCCTTCGGGGCCGGAATCCCTTTTATGAATCCGTTACCGTAGGTTTCACCTACGGCTATTCACGGCCTTGCCCTTCGGGCAAGCGAGGAAGCACGACAACGGGAGAAAGTCGTGTTACCGCGTCGCAGCGAGGATCATGGGGATGGGCCGGAGTTCCCGCTTGAGCGGGTCGAGCGCCAGGCCGAGGGATTCCAAGGTGAATGCGCCGAGTAAGGTGTGGTCGCCTTTCTCTCCGAAGATCACATCCGCCCCGCCGATCCTTTCCTCATACTGGAAGAGGGCTATCCCTTTCCGGCGTTTGATCGCAGAGCCGTCGGCCAAGCGGAATTCCTGAGTCGCCACGGGCTTGACGCCGAGTTTGCGTAGCACCGCCGAAGGCACGACCGAGTAGATCGCCCCGGAGTCCACCAGGAATTCCAGCTCTACTAAAACTTTCGGCTTAGCCGGATTGCCGACTTTTACTTTCATCACCGTCAATCCCATGCGGATGCTCCTCCATATCTCGAAGCGAGATTGGCTCTGTTGGAACTATAGCAAATTTCACGCCCAGTAGGTGCGGTCGAGCGAGCGGTACTGGATGGCTTCGCCGATGTGCTTGGGGACGATCTCCGGGACGCCGTCGAGGTCGGCGATGGTGCGCCGACTTTCAAAATGCAGCAGGGGGCATGGGTCCCCTGCGAAGTGCTTGCTGCGGTTAGGGTTGGTTTGAAGCAGTGAACGCTACCTCCACCGCCTGTTTCAGAAGTTCCCTGCCACGGACGAGCACTCTCTGCCGCCAAGAGTCGTCATTGGGTGCGAACGCATCTTTAAGCCTATGTTTTGTCGGATGGTCAACGCTACCGTCACCGTAGTGATGCCAGCGGTTTTCTTCTCTCAACGCATAGAGCACAGAAACTGGATTGTAGGTCCCGAATTCCTGGGAAAGGAAAAATAACTCTACCTCTGAAAACAATCGATAAAACATAGAGTGGATGCCGCCCCGGACGCGGTAGGCCGAACTTAGGTCTCTATCCAGCGGCTCGACACGAGGGCCGAAGATGGCCCGATGAGCTTGGTAATATTTCTCATCAACAAGCAGCGTGTCCTCGCTATATTTTCCCAAGCCCGTGTGCACATCAATGGCGACGATTCGCTCCACTGAAGCCAGTCGTTGGGCGATGAAGTTCTGATATTTCTCCGGTCCCTGCTGCAATTTCGTTCCCCCAAAGAATAGACCTCTGGGATATTCGTATTGCCCGCCCGCGATAGCCTCTCGGAGCCTATCCCCACCGTAGCGAACCCTAAACCAGGCGGTCTTAAGATGAAAATAATCCCAGGAAGGCAGGCTGGTTGAATTCAGAAATGAGTCCAACTTTCCATAAAGATCGGGCGCTCGACTGTAATCTTCACCTGGTCCCAGGAAGTTTCGATTCAGGTCCACGTTGGCTTCATTCACCCTCCGAAGCCATGCCATTCCGTAAGGATTGAGAGTGTGAATAAGGACTATGGCCGCATCGTCGGGAATCTCTGGCAGAGAATCCAGGAACTTCAGTTGGATTGCGGAACCCGCGAAAGCTTCTACGCCGTGAAGACCCGAAGAGTGCAACAGGACACGGTGCGGTTGCAGCGATCCGAACCATGCTATGTCAATAGTAAGGGCCTCACCGGTGGGGCCTCCGGCATCGAGCACGAGACTTTCCAACCGGCCCCGGGCTGCTTCCGCCATTCGGAGAAATCGCGCGCGCGCGGTCGAGTAATCCGGCGAGAAATAGTTTGTGGACAGAGACATGTTGGCACCTGCATTGGACGCCAGTGGTTCCTTAACGGATGGGTGGTAAGGGGATAGGAGCCATAAGAGGAACAGTATTGCAATCCCCAAAACCGTAGCAAGAAATAGCGTCCGCACAGGTCCGTCCTTACCTATTCTACGCCCAATACGTGCGGTCGAGCGAGCGGTACTGGAAGGAGTCATCTGATCTGTGCGGAATTGCGCTCACCTTGGGCCTGCGAGTTCGTAGGTCACGGGCATCAAATGTGCGAGGTCCAAACGGCGAGAGGCGTCCAGAATCTCGATTCCGACGATCCGATCGCCCGCGCCCAAGTCCAGCACCACATCCTCGGAGACACGTCGGTTGATGAGTTCCTGTTTTCGCTCGTCGAAGCGAAGGTATAGAAGATCGGACTCTTTGTCGTAATAAATCCTCATCGCCTTTACCCCTCCCACTTCCCGTAGAATACGTAAACCGTTACGGTCATAGCAACAGCTTCCTGCAACACATAGATTACTTGCACTTTCTTCTGGTCATAGTAGACGTTCTGCCTTTGGCGACGAAAATCAAATACCTTCTCCTTGGCTTGGCGGTTCCGCTTCGCAGGAATTGGGGTTCCTGTCCTGATGACGTCCTCAACTTCGTCCTTGGTGGCGCCACGCTCTGCGGCGCGCTCCAGAGTGTGCGGATTGATCCGGATCAGCATCTACGCCCAATACGTGCGGTCGAGCGAGCGGTACTGGATGGCTTCGCCGATGTGCTTCGGAGCGATCTCCGGGACGCCATCGAGGTCGGCGATGGTGCGGGCGACTTTCAGGATGCGGTCGTGGGCGCGGGCGCTCAGGCCCATGCGGTTCATGGCGGTTTCGAGCAACTGCTCGCAGGCGGCGTCGAGGCGGCAATGCTTGCGGATGAGCCGCGGGGTCATCTGGGCGTTCGAGAAAATCTTCAATCCGGCGAAGCGCTCGTGCTGGGCGCGCCGCGCGCACTCAACCCGCGCCCGAATCTCCGCCGAACTCTCCGCCGCCTCTCCCGAGCGCAGCTCGCGGTACTTCACCGCGGGCACGTCAATATGAATGTCAATGCGGTCGAGCAGCGGCCCGGAGATTTTGGCGACATACCGCTGGATCATCGGCGGCGTGCAGGTGCAGTCGTGCGCGGGGTCGTTGAAATAGCCGCACGGGCAGGGATTCATCGCCGCCGACAGCATGAAGGTCGCCGGAAACGACACCGTCATGGAAGCGCGCGCGATGGTCACGCGCCCGTCTTCCATCGGCTGGCGCAGCACCTCCAGCACGTTGCGAGGGAACTCCGGCAACTCGTCGAGGAACAGGACGCCGTTGTGGGCCAGGCTGACCTCGCCGGGACGGGGGATGATCCCGCCGCCGATCAAGCCGGCGTCAGAGATGGTGTGGTGAGGCGAGCGAAACGGCCGCGCCGTGACGAGGCCGTGCGCCGCGTCGAGCAGCCCGGCCACGCTATGCACTTTGGTGGTCTGGATGGCTTCTTCAAAGTTCAGGCACGGCAGGATCGTGGCCAGGCGCTTGGCCAGCATCGTCTTGCCGGAGCCTGGCGGGCCGATCATGAGAATATTGTGCCCGCCCGCCGCGGCGACCTCGAGCGCGCGCTTGGCCGAGGCTTGTCCGCGCACGTCCCGGAAATCGAAGCCCGCGCCCGATTCCTGCTCCAGCACTTCCCGCGCCTCCAGCCGCAGCGGCGAGAAGTGCATCGGCGCGCGGAGCAGTTCCACGGCCTCCGTCAATGTTTTCAAGGCGAATACGTTCACCCCTTCCACGGTGGCCGCTTCCCTGCCGTTGGCCGCCGGGACAACCAGGTTCGGGATACCGAGCTCCCGCGCCTTGACGGCGATCGAAAGGGTTCCCCGCACCGGGCGCAGCAGGCCGTCGAGCGATAGCTCCCCAATGAAAATAAACTCGGAGAGCCGCTCCGCTTCCAGCTCCCCGATCCCGGCCAGAATGCCGAGAGCGATGGGCAGATCGAATCCCGAGCCTTCCTTCTTCATGTCGGCCGGGGCGAGATTGACCGTAACGTTCTGCGCGGGGAAAGCGTAGCCGCAGTTGCGGAGCGCCGAGCGGACGCGGTCGCGGCTCTCTTTTACGGCGGCGTCGGGGAGACCCACGGTTGTGAAATACGTGTCGTTGCGCGCGGGATTGAGGTCCACCTCCACCTCGACCCGGTAGGCGTCAATCCCGTAAACGGCGGCGCTCAAAATCTTGAACATCGTCCGCGATCGCTAGTCCTCTCGCCGGTGCAGTCCTCAGCGGCGGAACGGCAGCAGTCGGCGTCGTTCTCCGGTCGGTTTCAGATCGAGTTGCACTTGAACGGTCTGGTCCTGGCGAACGACGATGTCCTGCGTCTGGGTTTCGTAACCGGACCGCTCGGCGGTGATGCGATGTCGGCCGACAGTGAGACCGAAATTCACCGGCGTGCGATAGCGAGTCTCCTCGCCATCCACCAAGATTTTGGCTCCTTCCGGCTGAGTGTGAACCACCACACGCCCCTCCACACCGGCGGCCTGCGAGCCAGCCGGTACTTGCCGGCCGGGAGTCGCTCTGGAAGGCGAGGAACGCGCCGGCTGCCCCGCCGTTGTCTCCGCGCCCGGGCGACTCGGCTGGGCCGCCGGGGATGCCGCCGGCGCGCCCGAGGCAGGAGCCAGAACGGGTTGCGATCCGGCCGGGTTTCCAGGATTGGGCGGCGCTGCCGATGGGGGCGAAGCGGGCGCTGCAGGCGGAGGCGCGGGAGTGGGGGCCGCAACGGGCTGCCCGGCCGGAACCGTTGTCGGGGACTCCGGCCCCGGGCGCAGTTGCAAATACAGCCCAACCCCTGCCATGAGCAGCACACCGCCGGCGACGGCCACCACGGCGCGCTTCCAGCGAGGCGTCGCCGGAGCGACCGGGGAAGCTTTTACTTCTGCTGCGCGCTTGGGCGGCGTTGCCGCCGCCGGCTTCTCGGTCCCCAAGGCCGCGTAGTTTTTCAACTCCGCAATCAATTCCTCGCAACGCTGATAGCGCCGGGCCGGGTCTTTGGCCATCGCTTTGATGACCACGCGATTCAGTCCGGGGTGAAGCATCGAATTGACGGTCGTGGGGGGCAACGGCTCTTCGGTAACAACTTTGAAAATGACGGCGGTGAGGTGTTCAGCGTGGAAGGGCATGACGCCGGTCAGCATCTGGTACATGATCGTGCCCACGGAAAAAATGTCGGACCGGCCGTCCACGGCCAGACCCTTCGCTTGCTCCGGGGACATGTAGGCGGGCGTGCCCGCAACCAGGCCGGTGTTGGTCAGGCGCGAGGAGGCGATTTTGGCCAGCCCGAAGTCCATCACTTTCACGTGCCCCTGCCACACCATGATGTTGGCCGGCTTGATGTCCCGATGGACGATCGTGCGGGCGTGCGCGTAGTCGAGCGCGCTACCGATCTGCTCCACGATCGGGATGACCTGTTCCACCGCCAGAGGACCTTGCTCGATCACTTGATGAAGGGTTTCCCCCTGGAGCAGCTCCATCGCGATGTAAAAGATGCCATTGTCTTCATCCGCGTCGTAAATGGTGACGATGTTGGGATGGGAAAGCGTTCCGGCCGTCTGCGCCTCGCGCCGGAAGCGTTCGACCATTTGCGGGTCCTGGCGGTCCAGATGAATCGTTTTCAGGGCCACTTCCCGGCCAATGTTCGGGTCGAACGCGCGGTACACAATCCCCATCGCGCCCCGGCCCAACTCCCCCAAGATTTTGTAACGACCGATTTTTTCCGGGATCATAGCCCCCCGCCGTCCGAGTTCCAGCGCAAGCCTTCCGATGAGCAGTTGCCCGCTCATACTCTACCAAAGTGAGGCGAACCCTGTAAGCCAAAAAGAAGTTATTTCCAGCTTGCTCCACAAGGTGCTCAGAGGGTTCTCTCCGACCGAGGCCGGTAGGACCCGTAGGCCCATTTGCCCATTGACAGGTTTGGAGGCGGGAACGATACTGGTGGCAGTCCAGAACTTCCCCCAGCCGAAACGACATTGAGATGTCGTTTCGCATTGCGCCAGCGCGCTGGACCATCCCCCTTCAAGGAGCACCCCCCATGAACGAAGAGAAGAGAAGAGAAGAACCGGTAGCCACGGCACGGTTTCTGTGCCGTGGGCTTTTGAAGAGAAACCCCTTCGCTAAGCTGTTTCAATCCATGGTAGAGTTCGTACGAGCCATCCCCCGACAGCAACTCCGGAATCCCGAATCTCGAATTCCGAATCCCGATCACCCCTCGCTCACCCCGGAGCAGTTTCGCCAGATGCTCGAGGAAGCCCTCGCCGCCGACCCGAACCTCGCCCGCCGGGTGTTGATGCCGCTCGCCGGGACCGTCTTCCCGATCGGGGGCGGGGTGTGCAATACCGTCGAATGGGACCCCAATGGTAGCAAAACCCAAGACAAACTGACCAAGTGGTCCGATGCTAGCAATTGTAAGATTACCGACTCGGCTGTGATTGAGGTCAGCGGCAAGGTGGGCATCGGGACCCCGACGCCAAATAATCGTCTTGAAGTTGCGGGGACGACGTTTAATCGCATCACCGCTTCTGTAAGTGCGGATGTCCAAACCGGGTATCAGTGGAAGAAGACGGGGGCGAATGCGACGGACTGGGAGGCATTTGTCCCTGCCGGAAGCACTGCCCTACGCTTCTATAATGCAGGGGACAGAATGACTTTGTTGGCAAAC
>Ga0209343_10005171_pt1 | contig 15925 bp, 13 predicted proteins | sample RifCSPlowO2_02_FD_184026 | JGI IMG/M metagenome (GOLD analysis project Ga0209343, IMG submission 184026) | Groundwater microbial communities from Rifle, Colorado - Rifle CSP2_plank lowO2_0.2 (SPAdes) (version 2) | ecosystem: Environmental > Aquatic > Deep subsurface > Groundwater | place... | reverse complement strand
CAACCACCCTCTGCTTGTTTTCACCTCGGTCACCGCATGAGTGGGGTGTCCACGGCGAAACAGGGATTCAAGCAGCGAGAGGTCCGTCCGGTACAGCAGGAAAACATGCCGGGCCTTGAGACCCATATAGGTGAACGCCTTGTCCAGCGTGCGGCTCCGGTCATAACACAAACCTCGTCCATATTTCATGAGATCGGATGGCTCACGCGGTTCATACTCGGGGATTCCCTCTCCATAAGGGGCCTTGGCGAATACACGCGCGTGAATAAGCCTGATGGTTCGAATCTCGTCTTCGAACGTCACCGGCCGCGGCAGGTCCTTCAGGTCCAGATGGTTCTCCAGCGTGACAATATCTTCCGCCGAGAGATGCGTAGGCACATTGACAATGAACGCCAGGGCAATCGATAGACCGGCCAAGAACAACCCGGTCGCTTTGACCCACTTCCATCTGCTTCGTGGCCGGCGCGCCGATACCACCTTCGGCGCCGCCGCTACCGAACTCTCCGATTCAGACAAGCATGCCTCCCCCATTCACTAATCGTTCTCTTGACCTATTTTATCTTACCTGCGACCCGCTCGATCCCGGCGGTGATCCGACTCAATTCCCGGAGATATTCGCCGATCACTATTTTCTCATCAAATTCCCGCTCCATTTTGGCGCGGCCGGCGGCCCCCATGGCTGCCCGCTGCGCCGGCGTAAGGCGAATCATCGCGACCATCTTGTCGGCCAAATCCCCGGCGTCGCGCACGCGGCACAGCAGGCCGTTGACGCCTTCCTCGACTACATTGCGGCAGCCGACCCAATCGGTGGTGATGATCGGGCGCGCCATGGCCGCGGCCTCAAGCAAGCTCCGCGGCGTGCCCTCCATGTAGTAAGAGGGCAGCACCACGCAATCGGCGGCCGCGAGATAGGGGCGCACATCGTCGGTGGCGCCGAGGTACTCGACCGCGCCTTCCGCGACCCAGGCATCCACCGTGGCACGGTCAATAGCCGCCGGGTTCTGCACCTCGAGGAATCCGAGCAACTGGAAGCGCGCGTTTGGTGCCAGCTTTCGCACGCGGCGGGCGGCCTCGACAAACTCGCCCACCCCCTTGTCCCAGACCAGGCGGGCCACCAGCAGAAAGCAGAGCGGAGCAATGCCTTGATCCGCGCCCGTCAATGTTTCCGCACCCGGCAACGGTGCCGGCACAAAGCGCTGCAAATCCACGCCGGACCCCGGCAGCAGCCCGGTCTGCCCGGACCGCACCAACCCCTGCCGCAAGAAAAGGGTTCGGTCTTCATCATTCTGAAAGAACACCCGCCGCGAACGGCCGAGTGCCAGGCGGTATAGCGCCTTGACGAGCCACGCAAGCCAACCGCCCCGAACAAAAACCGTCCCCAGCCCGGCAATGTTGTTGATGACCGGGATGCCCAATGCGTGCGCGGCAATCGATCCATACACATTGGGTTTGACGGTGTAGCCGAGAAACGCCGCAGGCTGCTCACGCCGCAGCAAGCGCCAGAAGCGCCACAACAACACGAGGTCGCGCAGCGGCGAGGTGCCTTTGTTATCCATGGCCAGCGGCGCGTACCGACAGCCCAGCCCCGGCAGGCGCGGCGCGTAGTCATCGAAAGGCGCCACCGCCACCACCTCGAAACCTGCCTCGACCAAAGCGCGGATCAAACCGGCCCTGAAGTTATAAAGATTCCAGGCGGTATTGATGGCGATGACCAGTCTCGGGCCGGCCACCTAAAGAACCTCAAAAGGATAAAACCTGTACGGCAACCAGGCGAAGTAGAAGTTTGAATAGTTGAACCAAACGTACTGAACGATTCCGTAGCCCACCACCACCACCAGTTTTGTGGCCGGCCGCTGCCACCCCGTAGTGCCGGGGGCGGAAAGATGAGTGAACCCGACCAACTGGATGGGCATAAAGTACAGACCCACGCGATCGACGGCGGTCGAGGATGGCGAATACCAGAGCACGGGAATAAACAGCAGCACGACCAATGACATCCAGGTCCAAAACTCCCGCTCCGGCGGTGTCATATCGAAGCGATGTCGAGTTACCAGAAAGACGGCAGCCGGTACCGCGTTCATGATCACTCGAATCAGAGCGCCATCGGAGGCCATCTGCGAGGCAACATACGCTTCAATGAATGACTCGTACGACTCGGCGACGAATGCCCAGTAGACCGCCATCGAGGTGATACCAACCCAGACGACGGTCCACCATCGATTGCGGACACTGACCAGGGCGCCCAAAGGCATGAGGATCGCCGCAGTTTTGTGAAACAGAGCAGCCATGACAATGAAGACCGCAAAGCGCAGCATGCGCCCTTCATGCAGTGCCAGCAGAGCCCAGAGCACGAACCCGAGTGCCGCACCCTGACGCGTATAATTCATCGCCATGACGATGGCCATATAGGGCATGGCCACGGTCAGAGCCAGCCAGGGATTCGGCATTCTCCTGCAAAAGGCAAAAAGGCCACTCACGAAAGCGATGGCGCAGACGAGATTGACCAGCCAAATTCCTGTTCCGGAATGCGCCGCGATCCAGTTAATTGCCGAGTACGCTGGATCGCCGCGTTGTAGAGCCTCAAACCAGGTAAAATCCATTGTTTCGTCAAGCTTGTCAAGGTAATTGCCCCAGTCCATTCCCACTTCAAATCGCAACCCAATCGCCAGCATCAGAACAATGGCCAACGACGCCATGCGCCAATTCGTCGTCCGACCAGATGCTCGCGTCTCGCTAAACGAAAGTGCCGCAAACGCCGGCCACAGGAAAAGAATCCAGTAAATCCACATCAGCGTTTTCCTCCGACGATCCACGCCTGAAACATCAACACCGCCCAGAGCCTCGATGTCCAGTCATGCGTCCCGGCCATATGCTGTTGCCACCCCTCGCGAATCGGCCCTGCCGCCAGCATTCCGCCTGCAAGCCGCGCATCAGCAAGCAGGTCTTCCGCCCACTCGCGCAGCGGGCCACGCAGCCACTGGTTCAACGGGATGCCAAAACCCGCCTTGGGTCGCTCGATCAACTCACGCGGCACATGGCGGTCCAGCACCTGCCGAAGAATCCATTTCCCCTCCCCATTGCGGATCTTCATGTGCAACGGAATCCGCCACGCGAGTTCGGCAACGCGATGTTCGAGAAACGGCACGCGTGTTTCCAGACTGACTCCCATTGCGGCGCGATCCACCTTGTGCAGGATGTCGTCGGGCAGGTAGGTTAGGGCATCCCAAATCATCATGCGATGTTCAGACTCGGTTACGCCCTGCACGGCTGAGGGGTCGTCCAGCAGGGTCGGTAATCGCCGTGCGCCCGGCACCACGCCCGATTCGACCCCCCATTCGGTGACGAGACTGCGATAAAGATCGTCCAGACTATTCACCGTCTGCAGACGATGCGCGAGCTTGTGTGCCTTGTCACCCAGCCGCGCAATGCCGGACACGCCCGGAATGGCCCCGCCCAACGCATCCCAGGCCGTCGGTGGCACGCGCTGAATACAGGAACCGAGCGCGCGCCGCGCCGGCAAGGGCAGCCAGCTCAGCCGATTCCAGATGCGCCGCCCCCAGAAGTAGCGATTGTACCCCCCGAATAACTCATCGCCGCCATCGCCGGACAGGGCCACCGTCACGTGCCGCCGCGCGATCTGCGCCACCAGATGCGTGGGAATGTGCGACGAATCCGCATACGGCTCGCAGTACAGCTCCGGCAAGCGGGGAATCACATCGCGCGCCTGCTGGGGGGATACATACAGTTCGGTATGCTCGGTGCCCAGATGCCGAGCAACCGCCTTGGCATGCTCCGCCTCGTTGAACCCGGCCTCGTCAAAACCGATGGAGAACGTGCGCACGGGTCGGCTGGACTGTGCCTGCATGAGCGCCACGATCGTTGAGGAGTCGATCCCGCCGGAGAGAAACGCTCCCAGCGGCACGTCCGCAATCGACTGCAGCCGCACCGTGCGGGACAGCACCGCTTCCAGTTGCTCTACGGCCCCGCGCTCATCTTGGATCGGATCGGCCAGCCCCCGCCGAAAGACCTCCAGCAGTGACCAGTAACGCTCGATGGCGAGGCCGCCATGCCGCGCCGGCGCGAACAGGGCGGCGACGGGCGGCGACGCGGCATCGGCCAGCGACAGCGAAAGCACGCACCCCGGCTCTAACTTGAAGACGTCCCGGTAGATCGCATAAGGCGCGGGAACGTAACAGAACTGCAGGTAGAGCGCGACCACATCGCGGTCCACCGGGTTGTCGAAGCCCGGATAGCGCCGCAGCGCCTTCAGCTCGGACCCGAAAATAAACGCACCCCGGGACCATCCATAGTAGAGCGGCTTCTCGCCGAACCTGTCGCGCGCCAGATACAGGCGCCGCTCGGTGCGATCCCACAATGCAATTGCAAACATACCCACCGTGCGTGTGAGCGTCTCCCGCACGCCCCACGCCACAAAACAGGCCAGCAGGGTTTCGGTGTCCGAACGGCCGCGCCAGGCCACGGTGATGCCCGCGCGCTCCAGTTCATCCCGCAGTTCGAGATGGTTGTAGATCTCGCCGTTGAAGGCGATGACATAACGCCCGCAGGCCGAGTGCATGGGCTGATGCCCCGCCGGCGACAGATCGAGGATGGCAAGCCTGCGATGGCCCAGCCCGATGCCCGCATCCGCGTCCACCCAGATGTCGCCATCATCCGGACCGCGATGGAACAGCGTATCGGTCATGCCGCGCAGCGCCTCAAGCGCAGGAACGCGATCCGCGAGCACGCCGGTCAGACCGCACATGCCATCTCACTTCCGTCCGACCGCCGGTTACCGATTTGACTCAAAATACCTCATCAAAGATGCGGAGGTAGACAGGCTCATTGGCGAACACGGAATTGTACTTGACTACGCGTGCCCTCCCCTGTTGCCCGATCCGTCTTCGCAAATCAGGATCGCTCATGAGCTCGCCTAACCGCGCCTTCCACTCCTCATCCGATTTAACAAGGAATCCGGACACTCCATCCTCGATCACACGGAAATTTGCGCCAATGGCAGTGGCGACGGTCGGTATTCCGCAAGCCATATACTGAAGCGCCTTGCCGCCACCTTTCCCCAATACCCATTCCTCGTCTGGAAGAGGATACAGGCCGATATCTATTCGCTGCAGATCCTCCACTTCTGTCGCTTCATTCCAGGGTATTGCCTCCCCATCCAGGCCTTCGATCCTGAAGTCTGGCGCGCCGATCACAAGCAACCTGAAATCGTACTGTTCCCTCAAGCTACGCAAGACCGTCTCAAGAAGCCGTAGGTAAGGTGCGGTGGAGTGGCTTCCACTCCATCCCAGGACGAGCCTGGTGTCATTCGAATACTGCTGAACAGGGAAGTATCTCTCCGTATTTACGGTGACCGGTATGTACGCAATTTTCGAAGTGTATCTTCGAACAACGGACTCGAGATACGGCGTGGATATGAATACCTGGTCCGCCGCCTTCATGAGATAAAAATATTTTCCAGACCATCTGAGAGGGGCAACCATGTAATTGTACTTGCTCGCCCTGCCCTCATAGACCAAGTCATCGATATCGTAAATCATCCTTTTGCTGAACAACCGGAAGAGTCGTTCAAAAAAGGAGGTTCCGAATGGGGTCACATACAAAGAAACGTAGATGCCGTCATAAAACGGCAGGCGGACAATCTGCAGGCATCTCTTTGCATAACCCCAAAGCACTCCCACAATTTTCGGCGTGTAGTGCCCGGGCAGGTAGAGTATTTTGAAAAACCGTGGCTCGATAAACGGGGATACGCTGATCTTGTATCCATTGCGCCGAAAGCACTCGAAGTATTGTTCATATTTCAGTCTTTGGCCCGGGACTTCGTTTTCCGGATAGGGACACACGATGAGAATATGTTTTTTCATGGCATGGCATTCGGTGATGAGCCGCCGCTGATTGCGCACCTGGAATCGCGCGCGGGCTTTACGTCGGCCGGCTTACGTCGCCGGGTGACCGGATCCGAACGTGATCAGCTTCCTCACCGCAGTTTCAAGGTCGCTGGCAGGTGACCAGCCCATTTTTGTCAGAAGCGAATTGTCCGCGCAAGAATACATTATCTCACCGCGCCTATAGGGGTTCGCGCCAAATACAAGCTGTGTTTTCGAGGCCGAAAGACGATGCACCAGCTCGACGATATGCCTGACCGTGACGGCGTGGCCACTGCCCAGGCCCAGTGCTGTCCAGCCCGCATTCAGGCTGCGTGCATTGTTCAGCAACAGGCTGAAGGCGGAGACGACATCGTCGATGAAGATGAAATCCCTTTTTTGGGCACCCTCGGTCAACTCGATCGGCTCAGAGCTTTCGATGCATCTCCTGACAACCCAATTGATAAATTTTGATTCGTCATCGCCCGGCCCGAAGATGTGCTCCAGCCTGACGTTCAGGAACCTCAGCCTCCGCGCCTCGGCGTACCGGCGCCCCCATTCCGCGAAATGCTGTTTTGAAAGCGCATAATTTGCAAGGTAGTCATACGTGACTTCACCGGCAAAAAAGGAGTCGGTGTTCACAAACATGTCGACACCGTTGGCGTAGGCCAGATCGAGGATCCGAAGCGGGAACCACGTATTGGCTTCCGCCACGGCCAACGGCGTTTCGCCATTGCGGCCGTACGATGTTGCCGTATGAACAACGACGTCGAGATTGCGAATCTCCCTGAAGAGCGCCTCGAGGCCGCCTGCCTCAATTTGATAACACCTCAAATGGCCCAGCAGCCCTGAGATCCTGCCCGTATTGGAGACGCTTCGCAGCAAAACCGACACCTCGTGGCCATCCTCTACGAATCGCTTGGCAAGGTGGCTGCCAAGGTAGCCGGTTGCACCGGTAAGGAGAATTTTCATCGCTGCAGCCGTGCCGTCGGAGTTGGCAACCGCGCATCACGCCACGAATCCGGCGTCATCACCACACCTTCCACGGCGCCTTCCCGCCTGCCCACAACTCTTCGAGGTACATTTTGTCTCGCAGAGTGTCCAAAGGTTGCCAGAAGCCATGGTGCTGGTAGGCAGCAAGCTGGCCGTCCGCGGCCAGTCTTTCGAGGGGCGCACGTTCCCATGAAGTATTGTCGTCGTCGATGTAGTCGATCACCGAAGGCGACAGCACGAAAAAACCACCGTTGATCATGCCATGGGGGCCCTCTGGCTTTTCCCTGAAAGTCTTGACCTTCTTCCCTTCGAGTTCCAGTGCCCCAAAGCGCCCGGGTGGCATCGTTGCTGTGACCGTTGCCTTGACGTTCTGTGATCGATGACACTCAATCAGTTCGGCGATGTTTACATCGCCTATTCCATCGCCATACGTAAAACAAAAGGCTTCTTCTTCCTTGATGTAAGGCGCCACCCGCCTCAACCGCCCCCCGCTCATCGTTTCATCGCCTGTGCTCACCAGCGTTACCCGCCATGGCTCCACATGCTTCTCGTGAACCTCCATTTTGTTCTGTGCCATATCGAAAGTGACGTCGGACATATGCAGAAAGTAGTTGGCAAAGTACTCCTTGATGAGGTAACCCTTGTAGCCGCAGCAAATCACGAACTGGTTGATGCCGTGCGCGGCATATACCTTCATGATGTGCCAAAGAATCGGTTTTCCGCCGATCTCGATCATGGGTTTTGGCCTCGGCTGAGTTTCCTCGGACATACGGGTGCCGCGTCCGCCAGCGAGGATTACAGCCACGTTAACATTCACTTGATCGGTCTCCCGAGTTGCGCCCGCGCCAGTTCCGGGCTGAATCCACGGCTGTGCTTGCGTCGACCGATATGAATAAAGAGAATGTAAAGCAATCTGAACCATTCACGCGGCAGCGCAGCAATCAAGAAGCCGCTCAATTTGACCGGAAGACTTGCGACTGCCGAGCGCATCAGAACGGTCCGGCATATATCGAGATCAAACCGGCCATAGGCGCGACTCGCCAGAATTCGCCGCAGGGACTTCAATGGGTGACGCGGAATAACAGCTTGCTTCGCAGCATTAGAGTATCCCTCCAATCCCCAGATCACGGCGGGGAAATGGACATTCCAGATTTCAAAATGCCTCGCTGTCCAGGTTTGAAAGTGGAGCCGCATGTTGATTCCAGGCTGCGGCAGGTAATGCGCTGATCGTCCAATCTTTGCGCGGCCCACTGTATCAATATGAGCAAAAAAAGTACCCACCATTTCGCGACGGAAATACTCGATCCAAAGGCCTTTTCTGATCACGATGCCGCCAAGGTACGTGAGATATCCCCCGAGATCTGCAAGGAACGCATCATTTTCCGATGGGCCATAAATCCGTGCGCTGGCAAGCGGGACTCGCGAGTCTTCGACAATATCCGAACCTTGAAAAGAACGACTATTGAGAATGAGAATGTCTGGACCAATTTCTTGCAGGTACTCGAGAAGCCCCGGTAAATAACCGGCAACGATAAGGTCATCGTCCCCAAAAATCCAGACATAGTCGCCGTTGGCGATGCTGACGACCTTGTTGACATTCTCGTCAAGCGATGGGGCATCAAGGGACCGGCGATAAGCGACTTTCCCTGAGCCCATATACTTTGCGGCGACAAGCTTTTCCGTCGCGTCTCCGCTACTGTTATCCGAAATGCAAATGTCCCACGACCCCTCATTAGCCGACTCGTGGAGAATAGACCGTACCGCCTCATCAAGTAATTCCGCGCGGTTGTTCGACGGGATCGCAATTGTCAGTACGGGCTGCATTCAGAGTCTGGCCTCAATTTCGGCGTAGAGCTCTGTGTAAAGCCTGCCTGCCATGTCCAAACTGCACTCTCGCCGGGCCAGTTCCTGGCACGCCAGTCCCACGCCAGGCCGATGGATAAAGGAGGTGAGTCGATCAATCGTCGCCATTCCGATGCCACTCAGCAATTCTTCCTGGTTCACGATTTCCACACATTTTGTGCTTGACGCGAGCTGCTCCAGCACATCGATGCCGTTAAGCGATACCACGGGCAGGCCGGCTGCCAGGTATTCACCGATCTTGGTGGGCGAACACACCCGTCTCCACGGTGAAGAATCCAGAAAAACAAGCCCGCAGTCGTACTTCTGAAGGGCGTGTGGGATTCGTTTCTGGTCCAGCCTGAGAACGGTCATCCTGTCCTGGGGAAAGCCCACTTCCTCCGCAGCCGCGCCAATATCGGCGTGATCACGCTCGTTCAGAAACTCCACTCGACAATCTATCCCATTCTTCAATAGCTGAGAAACCAGTTTCAACGCCAAATCAGGTCGATAAGGTCGCCTAGCACCACCAAGGTGAACAAAATGAATCGATTCCCGCCGTGAACTGGCACCCGAGCCTTCGCGCGGCAGGTATAGGGCAACATCGGTGCAGGTTCGAATGACCTTCAGGGGTACGTTCGGAACCTTGTATGTCTTACGTAGCAATGCCTCGGCTGCCTTTTCCAGAACAACAAGACCGCATGCCGTTTCCACTGCGCTGCGATCGATTCTTTGCAATACCTGGTGCGCGAGGGAGCCGGCCCGAATCTTTCCGATATCCGTCCACTCCCCCACGGCAAAGCCCCGGAAGTCATACAAATGAGGAACCCGTGACAATGAAAGCTTGTATATCACGGCGGGCATAAGCCCTCGCAGGTGAACAATGTCAGGACCTGTTCGCCGGCAGGCCTTTCGCACGGCCGCAATTCCGGCAATGACCCTCTTTACGACTTCCCATTTACCCTGCCGAAAAGGCAGCCGCAACCACTTTACGTCGGCTTTTCTTAATCTACGCTCCAGTGACGCAATCTCTTGAACTGATCGATTTACCTTCTCGTAACTAATTACGGTAAATGAGTGTCCGGCCGCGACAAGGCACTCGATATAAGGGATGACTTGCGACTGACCAAGCGGGTCCAACAGACCGTCATAGGAAAGATACAGACAATTCTTCATTTGATCGGCACCCGAACACCAGCCGACTCTCCAGCGGAGCCGGCTGCATCAATTGCCGCCGCAGACCCGATCGGTCTCATCCCCGCTTGACCCCTCTCACGACTGTCGCAGACATGCTCTCGCTGAATTGCTCAATTCCAGCGAATGTCACTTTCGCACCATGTCGTTCGAACATGCGCGCGACATCCCTAATGCGCTGCGGATGATCGTGCTCCGGGGAATACTGATCAAAGGTGTCAAGTATCGCCCACTCCCGCAATTCCAACGGCGCAAGTATCTTTGGGAATGATTCCTTCACGTTGCACACGGGCAGGAAACGGGTCATGACTCCCAGGCCCATGCGATGCAGAAGGAAATGCGCCTTTATCAGCCAGTCGATGTTTCTCTCGATCAGGCTGAATAATCGGTCGTACGATATTCTCCTGGTTAATGGCCGCAGTAGGTATTTCGCGTTGATCTTCGTCCACCACCCCTTGATGGGGTAGAAATCAATCGCGATTTCTGCACCAGGTTTGGCCTTGTCGATCAGGGCCTTTACCGAAGCATCAAAATCGGGTGTGTGCTGAAGCACTCCAAAGCAGAACACCTTGTCGAATGAGTTATCGGGAAACGGCAATTCATAAACGCTTGCCTGAAACAGGTGAAACCGTTCGGGAGCAATGTGGCCGTTGTTCTTGATGTTGGCAGTGACGGCATTGGAGTAGTCAACGCCGTAGAGTGTGCCCCCCGTATGCTCCAGCACCACCCTGCTGAATCTCCCGGCGCCGGACCCGACTTCCAGAATGTCCTTGCCGGACAGATCCTCGCGATCCCAGTGGGTTTCGGCGAAGAATCTGCGGCGGCTGAGATCCAACCCATCAACTTCTCGGTCAAGCTGCGTCTTGGCGAATTTGTTCCACTGAATTCCGAAATTTTTCGTGTAGTTCTCCAGTTCGGCGATTCGGGGAACGCCATTGATGATCGGAAACATATTCCCATCGATGTCCGCGAGATGATCGCCCACTCGGACCAGCCGCTGCCTGTTTCTCGGGTTGATTACAGTTACCGCCACGCTTACTAAATCCTTAGAACAATACCGCCCCCCTAAACCCCACGCTCATCTGAGCGAACCAAGCCAGTTGAGAAATGGCTTCGCGAGGTACTCGCTTCCGCGGATACTCAGGTGATGGCCGTCGCGATAATAAATAACATTTTTGGATGACGCAACGCACTGCTTTTCATCACACAAGTACTTTAGTGGATCAAATACACGCAGATGAGGATGCTTCCGCTCCAAAGTTGCAATAACGGAACGATATTCTCTCTGCCGCTCCTGCACCATCTTCCGGTCGATGACACAGTGCATTCTCCTAATACTCCGAAGAGGCCTCTCCACGCATTCCCTGGGGGAAAAATTTAATTCAGGGACGTCAATGTATAGAACGACGTCTTTTCGGGCGCTCTCCAGGGCCTCAATCGCTCGATCAAGCCCGTTAAGGAATACTTGTTCTTTTGTTGCTTTCGAATCGCTTATACCTGTGGGCTCAAGATTCCATGATCGTGCGTCAAATTCACCCGGGACCAAATGTTCCGGCGCGAACCCAACCCCGCTGAAGTAATACGGGCCGAGTGAAGCGAGCACGACAGTCTTGATCCCTGCGTTCGCTTTGAGTAGTGCAAGAATCTCCTCGCTTGCTTCCGCGCACTTGTCGTTCCGTCCGGTCCGGTATGAGCGGATCCCTAGTGCCGGTGGGCAAGACCCCTCACCAAGCAATACCCAACTGTTTCTTGCATCGAGCTTCGCGATTCCCGGAAACAGATGATCAGCATGACTGTCACCAAAAACCGCCATTTCCGGTGGGTCTTGCTTCGATCTGAGACACAATCCGAACTTGCGGCTGCCCAAGAACGCCGAGTCGCACGCGAAAAACCCGCCCCGGGTTGCTTGATACTCGCTCGCACTTACATCCTTGATGAACAGGCTTTCACCATTTCGACCGAATTCGTCGTTTTCGAAAGTCCAGTATCCGAGGAGCCCTAGGCTCGCCAACAATATCGATAACAGCACCGGAACTGCGGTTGGCCGACCGCCCCTTGCACTGGCCCGAATAGGCGTTTCGATAAACTCATACGTAATCCACGCGAGAAAGAACGCAATCCCGATCGTGACTATTCTTAGGGTAACTGATGCGTACCCCACCTCGATCGTATTGGCAAACCATAGTAACGGCCAGTGCCACAAATAAAGCGGGTAACTGATCAGCCCTACAAAGACAAGCAGGGGATTCGACAGAACTCGGTGGACCAACCAAGCACGACGGCCAATCAGGATGAGCAGGAACGTGCCGAGAACCGGAAGGAGCGCCCACCAGCCCGGGAACGTTGTTTCATTCTCTATTGTTAGTACAGAGACCGCAACTAGAGTGGCGCCGAGGATTGCTGCAGTGTTGCTAAATAGTGGCCCACGCTCCTTGGTAATCAGATCGAGATATGGTCTAAGCCGCGGATGCCCCTGTGCGGCCAGCGAACGCTTAGTGCTCACATACGCCAACAAGCCACCGGATAAGAGTTCCCATAGGCGCGCGTGTGGCCAGTAGAACGCTAACGCGGCGTCAATGCGCACGCTTGCAACGTTGAGCGCGAATGAAACAAACCATATAAGGGCAATTAGGACAACAAGGTCTAGCGCACGTCGCCACGCAACTACGAGAAGCAGTGGCCAGATCAGATAATACTGCTCCTCCACCGCTAATGACCACAGATGCAGCAGCGGCTTGGATCCTGCCGCGAGGTCGAAATATCCGCTCTCCTGCCACAGGAGAATATTCGATATGAATATCGCGCTCCCTGCCATGTGCTTGCCAAGCACCTTGTATTCGTCCGTGAACAGCACAAACCACCCGAATATCCAACAAAACGCAAGGACAACTATTAGCGCCGGAAAAATGCGTCTAATTCGTCGAACATAGAATTCGGCGAAAGTGAATCGCCCCTTTGTTAGCCCGTTAAAGATGATGCTTGAAATGAGATAGCCCGAAATAACAAAGAAAATATCCACACCCACGAACCCACCCGGGACAAGGCGCGGACTTGCGTGATAACCGATTACGGAAAGAACCGCTACGGCCCGCAGACCGTCAATATCCGGGCGGTATTCAATAGGCAGATCGCTGCGCACCGTAAATTCAGGTGGTAACATTGAGCGCCGCTGCTGGGGATAACGCTCTTAACCCAGGCCCTCTTCTAGCTTCATTGAAATATTGTCTTAGCAAGTTGATCGCCGGCCTTTAATGGGCGTTTGTGTTTCAGGTTCTATTGGAACAAAAGGAATACTTGGCGTACTATCGGCCCTGCCACTCCCTGCGCCGCCGTTTCCAAATCATGGTAGTCATGGGAAGAACGAATAGGCCGATCGCGGCCGTATACGCCATGGCGGCACCAGTCGGGCCATACTGGCTGCCGAAAAGAAATACGAGGCCTCCGATCAGCAGACCCGACAACACACCCACGACCAGGAATGGCTCGCGTGCATACGCCCGCAAATACAGCGATTGACAGTTGCCAACGACCATCAGCACGTTGGCTACCAGGAACAAGCCCGTCGGGAGCGAATCCAGCATGCGCGATGCGAGTTCCATATCGTATTGCCGCAAAACCAGTATACCGATCCAAATGGCCACGCTTCCTGCAAGAGCGAAACCGAATGATAGCGTCGACGACCGCCACCAGATCGTATCTAGCTCTGCAAATTCACGCCTTGCAATCAATGCGCCCAACTGCGGAACCTTCGTTTGTACCCATGCCATGGCCATCATTTGAACCACGCTGACGACCTGCAGCGTCATGCCCATCTGACCCGCCACTTTGGGGCCATGGTAGTGAAACATGATGGGAATGAAAAGGGACGAAGAGAAATACACGACAACCCCTTGCACTGCCAGCCGCCACTGCATGGGCCATATCTGTTTTCGCCAGGAAATGCGCGCCTGCCCCGCGCCTGTGCGCAGAGATCGGAAAAAGCGGCCATAACGCCTTCGGAGAAACACCAGGGTGCCAGCCACCTTCACCGCGAGCGATCCTGCCGCTACCCAGAGTCCCGCCCCGGCCACAAGCAGAACCCACATCGTGAATGCCTCTGCTATCGCCTGTATGAGGCGATACCGGTTCAATTCCACAACCTGGTTGCAACCCTCGAGCAGGGACAGCAACGGCATCAGCCAAAGTTGAAACGCCGCCAACGCAACAACGGTCCACCACGGAGCCTGCCATGAAATGTCGGCCGTGCCCGCTCGCGAAAGAAAAAAGTAACCGCCTATGCCTACGCCGAAAACAAATACAAAGCTGACCACCGAGTACCATTTTGCAACGAAGCGTGCGAGCCAAGCCAGGCGCGAAAGCGCCGCGGCGTCTCCTACGATGTGACCAGACGCGTCCAGACGGAGCCTGCTCCACTCGTGGCTGCTTAGGTTTAGAATGATCAGGTTAAGCGCCAGTTCGACAAATATCTGCAGCGCCAACAGGCTCGAGAACGTGTAGTAATAGCCCTGCACCTCCGGAGCGAAAAATATGGAAATCAGCAACAAGCCAACGAGTCCCGCTCCAGCCTGCCATGCCCGCGTCAACAGCAGGAAAATGACGGCCCGATCCAGGCCTGCTTTTTCGGCCAATGACCTTAAGGCGGCAACATTTTCGAAGAGCCTTTTTCGCATTTCTTCCATCAATCGCCGCGCTCGGCGCATGCCTACCGAACGGGCTATCCAGGCCTAGGCAAAACAACGCAGGCAAATGTGCCTTTATGGCGCCTGATATTCCAGTCAATGTGGACACGCGCCATGGCAAGCAGCCGCGAACTTGAAACCCTATGGGCTTAGGTTACGTTGATCTACGCAATTTGATCGAATTTCGCGGCTCATTAGGATCACGATCAGGCGCCGTAGCAACCCTCGGGCGCCAAGAGCTTCACCTGCATCCCGTCGACCTTCGCAAATTAAAGGCTCTCGCAGGGCATGACACTCGGGCACAGTCCTTCTTTGATAGTTATTGCTGGGGCGAATACGTCGACCGTTTTTTCGTCGAGGTTCTAGAATTCTCTCGCGTGGATAGCATCGACTTGTCGGATTATCAGGGCGCGACGATCATACATGACCTTTCCACGCCTTTGCCAGAGAAGCTAATCGGACGCTATGACTTAGCGGTGGATGGGGGCACACTCGAACACGTTTTCAATTTCCCGACTGCACTCGCCAATCTCATGCGTCTGGCACGAATCGGCGGTGCTGTATATAGTCAGGCACCTGCGAATAATCATTGCGGACACGGGTTTTATCAGTTTAGTCCCGAGCTATTTTTCCGGGTATTCGGCCCAAGCAACGGGTTCGAGGCGAAGTTCGTGCGGATAGCGGTCAAACACACTACGCATCACTCTGTATACGACGTCATGGACCCAGAGAAACTGGGTCGACGGGTTCCGCTGCTATCTAAGCGTCCTACGACTCTGATGTGTCTGAGCATTCGAACTGAAGATAGGGAATTGTTCAAGAGCGGTATATTTCAAAGTGACTATAGCCGTATCTGGGCCGGGGGCGGACAAGGACAAGGATCCTGGCTGCAGAAATTGAGCCAAGCCCTTGCTGGGCATGTTCCAATATCGATACATGACTACTTGCGTGCACTGTATTGGCGACGGAACAATTCACTTCGAAACCGGGCTATCTATCGGAAACTTTGGGAGAACAATAGATGAGTATTGAGAATATGGCCAGAACGGTTGCCAAACACGTTCTTCCAGAGCGAATAAAGAGTGCGCTCAGGTTCTTGATTAGAAAGAAACTAGTATATGTCACCAGACCCAGATTCTCGTTTTCTAATCCGCCGGAGAAATCACCCGAGAGTCCTTTTCCATTTTCTGTATCCAAAAAAGAAAACCCTCTTGAGGAGCTTGGAGAGAAATACCTACCTTCAGAAGTGGCTCCGTTTGTTTGAACAACTTTCCCCGATTTATAAGTGGACTCCGGGCGGATTGCGCAAGGTGCAGAGTTGTCCACGGCGGCGGTCGGCGC
>Ga0209343_10005170_pt1 | contig 15926 bp, 15 predicted proteins | sample RifCSPlowO2_02_FD_184026 | JGI IMG/M metagenome (GOLD analysis project Ga0209343, IMG submission 184026) | Groundwater microbial communities from Rifle, Colorado - Rifle CSP2_plank lowO2_0.2 (SPAdes) (version 2) | ecosystem: Environmental > Aquatic > Deep subsurface > Groundwater | place... | reverse complement strand
CCGTGAGATGGCTCTGGATTTTCTCGGCGGCAAATGTTCTCGTTGCGGTTACGATCGATGCGCTGAGGCACTGGAAATACATCACCTCGATTCCGCCGAAAAAGACTTCGGGATTTCCTCAAAGGGTTACACTCGAAGTTGGAATAGGATTCGGATGGAACTCGATAAGTGCGAGCTTCTTTGTGCCAACTGCCATCGCGAGGTCCATGCAAAGTTGCAGCTTTCCGCCGCAAGGCGGATTGTAAAATCGGGTGAATTCAGGGAAGCCTAAGGAGGAAAGCCCATTTTCCTCGATGGTAATCCTGAGCGAAGCCTGCCGAAGGGGAGTGAGTAGGCAGGAACGTGCAGAGACTAGAGGTTGAGGACCCCAACCAATAAACCTCGACAGCGCCCGACATCCGCTTAACGCGGATGATGAGATAGTCCAAGCCTGGCAGAAATGTCAGGGCACTTGTAACCAATTGGTCGGGGGTTCGAGTCCCTCCCGGGGAGCCAGATTTCAGAAAGGCCACTTTTCACCCGAGAAGTGGCCTTTCTCTTTTGATAGCCAGCATTGGTAAGTGCAAGCATATCAAATGTTGGGCGAAAAGCTCAAAGATTTGGTGGATTTTGCTGCGGCAGCGGACGCAATAGAGGAGCTCAAATCCTTCGAGGATTCCTATTCCAAGGACCTTTTGATCTCGCTTTTGACCAAAGGCGTAGCCATTCACAACGCGGATTTGAGCTGGGAAGAAAGGGATCTGGTCGAACGCTATTTTCGCAAAGGTGAAATAAAAATACTGCTTTCTACGTCCACTCTTGCCATGGGCATTAACTTGCCGGCCAGAAATGTTTTCATCCCGGAGAAAAAATGGGGCACCGGGTTAACTGGCGATAAACTCGCGATGTCGGATATTACCAAAGCCGAGCATGAAAATATGGGCGGCCGCGCCGGCCGCCTGGGCTTCGGCAACGAGTTCGGCAGAGCGATCCTGGTGACTTCGTCACCGTTCCACAAAAAGGCGCTCTACGACTACTACATCAAAGGTGGGTTCGAGAAACTGCGCCCAGTCCTTAAAGACGAGGACATCGATCCTATTGTCTCAATCTCATTGCTTCAGGGCTCTGTTCAACCGAAGAGGCCATCCAAAAGTTTCTGCTTGCCACATACACTGGCGCTACTTGTTGGGGCGGAGCATCGGAACGACCGGTCGGCGAAGCCTTTTTAAATCGCATCAAAGAGATCGTTGAGAAATGCTTAGCATGGGGACTTCTCAAGCGGGATGTGCAAGACAGGCTCAATGCCACCGAAAGAGGGATCGTCACCGCGCAGATGGGCATATCCGTCGATACCTGTCTCTAGTTCATTTAACAGCGATTTTCGCAGACCGGATAAGCGTCACGGTGACCTAAAGCCGAGGCCGAGCACAGCAGCCTCACAAGAAGTGGAGGTTGAGCTTCGCGCCTGAGGGAGCCAGCAGGCGGGACGGTAGGCTCTCCCACCCCACGGCTCGCAGGATGGGGTTGTGAGCGCGTCGCGGGAAGCTGACCGACACCTCATTGCCTCTCACGGCAACGGAAGCCTTGCCGCGAACGAAGTGACGGAAGAGCTTCGATGCGTCGCACTCCTCAAACCCGCGCAGCCTGCGGGCGAGCATCGTGTAGAGCGTGTCCGCGATCATCGTGAGCACGATGTCGAAGTGAACTTTGAGTAGGATGGGCGAGGAGATGGAGTTGAGATGAAAGAACTTCACCGCTTCGGCGATGACGTTCTCAACTCGCCAGCGCCGGGCATAATTACCAACGAGCAGATCCAGGGATGTGTCGAAGTCGTTGGCGACGAGGAAGGCGGGTTCCTCGCGGCCATTCCCACGAATGATGATCTGACGAAGCTGGCCTTCATAGTCTTGCAGAGCAATGGTCGACACGTGGACGAGCGGGTTGGGGAACTTGCGTTTCTTGTGCGGGATGTGAATGCGTTTCCAGTCGTCGAGCTTGTCGACAGCCTCAATCATCTTGCCGCTGCGACGCCGAAGGGTGATGAACTTCACGTTGGCTTGGTTGAGCTTGGAGAGCTTGGCGTAAGTCGTAAACTTGGAGTCGAAGACTAGAGTTGGAGTGACGCCGCGACGAACCTTGCGCCAGAAGGCGAGGAAGTCGAGCACCTGCTCATCGCTCTCGGACTTTTGGATGTCGGCGTTGGTGTAGAGCATCAACTTGGACTCGGCGTCTTGGGCGATCATGGTCAAGGCCCCCTTCATCACCTTGTTGCGGGCGCCAGCCCAGTGCTTCTCAAGGACCGACTCGTCGCCGAAGTGGGGGACCGTGTGGAAGTCGAGGTTGACGACCGGCCCGCCGTAAAGGCCGAGGTTTGTGGCTCGGTGAACAAACGCCTTTTGGAGGCGCTCGATGTGTACCGTGTCCAGACCGAACGAGTAGGTGGACATCGCCGTGCATTTCGGCAGCGTGTTCAATCCAGCGAAGAGACCGAGTCCAGGGTCGAAGCCGTGCTCGCCGACATGTGCATACCGCTCATTGCCAAGCAACTTCAGAGCGAGGAAGGAGAGGACGTAGCTCAAGGCGGGGATGGCCTTGCTGCCAGGGAGGCCGGCCTCCTGCACCACGCGATGAAAGTCCAACTGCGCAAGGCACGGCGCAAACAGAAACACGCCTGCACAGTCCGACTCGAAGCGCTTCCCGTCGAGAGATGGGAGGGCCAACGTTTCAGAGCGCGCCGGAACCGAGGCCCCTTTCACCGTGATGCCCAGCTTGAGACCCACACGCCGCGGCAGCTTGGGGAAGCCCTCCTCTGCGAGGACACGCTCAACAGTTCGCACGCTGATTTCGATGTCCTGCTGGGACAGGAGTTGGACGATGTCGCCAGCGGACAGGTTGGCGCGTCGCGCCGTGCAGATCTTCTCACGCACCTCGCGGGAGACGGACCGACGCGCGGCCATGCCTTCGGGGAGCGGCTCCGCGAAGTCGAGCTTACCGGTGCTGAAGAGGTGCCGAAGCAGATAGACGTAGCTCTTCTTGTAGCGGAAGCGCTGGGCCACGGCCTCAGCCGGAAGACGTTCGAGAAACGAGGCCCGGACCGCCTCGTAGCGGCGCTGCCAGTCTGCCTTCGGGTGCCGGAAGAAGGATGAGTCCACGGCCCCTTTATATCATAAATGACGGTTATAAGTCACTATCAAATATGTCAAACCGTTTCGGTTTCCGGTGCCCTCCGCTATCAGGTTGGGTCCGTCGCTCCAGACCTCAGAGGGGAAACGCGAGCGTCGTGCGAGGTGTGATCCCACGACGATCCGCAACCAGTCCAAGTTTGACCGGACGCATATGCCACATGTGACCGTCAGAACATATAAAGCCGTGAGCCGAGCGTGCGCCTATCCGTCAGAGGGAGGATCGGGCGTCCGAGCGCTCAGGATTACAGCCGTGGAGTGGTTCGCGAAAATCGCTGTTAAATGGACCGATCTCTGCGATCCAATGAGGGTTTCCGATCTGGAAGTGCTGGTCGCTGCGGCACTGACTGTGGATGCGAAAGAGATTCATGTTCCGTTGAGAAAAAGTGAATTCCGGCAGTCGAAATATCAAAACCTTTTTCGATCTGAAGTCGAACGGCTCGGTGAAACTGACAAGATTCTCTTCAAGAGCATTCTCGGACCGTCCCACCGGCCGCTTTACGAACAGGAGCGGGCGCTCAAGAAAGCCCTGATTCTCTACCAGTGGATTTCATCGACGCCAACCAAAGAAATCGAGCAGGCCCATCAGATATTCTCCGGCGCCATCAAGAAAATGGGCGAAGAGTTTAGTTGGTTGATCGAAGCGATTTCCACTTTGGCCAAGGCGGAGGGCTGGCCGGAGCCAGTAATCAAGAAGATGGAACTTCTCGGCCAGCGGATCGCGTTCGGTGTCGATGCCAAAGGTGTGGAGCTGGCTAAAATGCGAATCAGAGGCTTGGGCCGGGGATATATCTCCCGGCTCGTGCAGAATGGTTTCGATAACCCAAACGCGCTCGGCGAAGTCCCAATCGACGACTTAGAGAAGATCATTCCGCAAGAGCTCGCGCACCGAATAGCCCGGAAATTCTCACGATCAGTCGCCCCGGTTGCCGTCGCTCGTCCTGCTAAAAGCCTTCCGACAAAGTCCGTTCAACGGGAAATCCAAGAATCGGTCAACAAAGCAGTTCTTTTTGTCGATCAAAAACATCCAGGGACGGTGGAATATCGTGGCAAGAGCGTCAAGCTTACGTCCAAACAGTTCTGGCTTCTCTCTGCCCTGGCCGAATCGCCAGGCAAATGCGTTCCGTACAATACCATTTACGAGAAGGTCTGGGGCAACGATGTGCTGGTCGAAATGCAGCAAATCAGCTATCACAAGGCGCAATTGCTCAAGAAGATCCAAAAGACCGCTCCCAAGGCAGAGGTTAAATCATTAATCACGCCGGTGTCCGGCGAGGGGATGGTTCTGAATCTGAGGCCAGAGGAAATCGTTCGCGGTCGAAAGGAATCCGCCCCGAAAATCACGTGAAAGCGGTTCCTTGTTTTTCAGCCGCTACGCGGTTACTATTTTGAGGCAGCTTTGGAATCGTAAATTAGTCAGTAACCCGGAGAAAAAAATGGCAAAATCCGCTACGAAATTGCAGATTGTCCCAGTATTGGTTGTGCGAAATCGCTTGGCCTCGATCCTTGAACGGGTGACAAAGAAGGATGAAAGGTTCGTCGTCTCGCGGAAGGGAGAGGCCACGGCAGTGATTTTGGGCTATGAGGATTTTCTCAGGAACGTTCTCCGGCTCAAAGAAGCTGCGGTTTTGAGAAATATTAGAGAAAGTGCTCGACGTTCGGGTGCTTCGAAAATTGGTTACGAAGAGATCGACTCGGAGATTCGAAGCGCAAGGGAGGAAAAACGAAAAAAGCACGCCTCGTGAATTATCATGTTCAAGGTAGTGTATGACACTAATGTCGTGGTCTCTGGACTTCTCTCAAGTAGAGGAATTCCGGCGCTGCTTCTGGATCTGGTTTCCAATAAGCGGGTCTCGCTAGTTTTGTCATCCGACATATTCAACGAATACGCGGATGTTCTACGACGGCCAAAGTTTAAACTCCCTAAACGACAGAGGGATTCTGTCTTACGGCACCTCCGTAATCTGGCGGACTGGGTTGAGCCCAATCAACGAATCTCAGTTGCTAAAGACCCCGATGACAACATTATTTTGGAATGCGCCGTCGCTGGCCAAGTGGACTATTTAGTAACGGGCAATCTCCGGCATTTTCCAAAATCCATCAGACAAATTCCCATCGTAAGTCCACGCCAGTTTCTCGACAATTACTTGCGGTCCATAGCTGAAGACGAAATTTGATATTCGGAGCTCTGACCATTTGGGTGCAGGGAACTGTATCGTTCAGTCCAATCCTCCAAGCCATCTTAGATATCTAGCCGAGCATATACCGCAGCGGCTTTCTTTGCCTCAGGTTAATCCCAAAGAAAATCCCATCCTGCCTAAGATACTTCTGAGATCCTGATTCCCTAGAATCGCTCCTATTACGCGGGCGATCGCGCCCAGAAAACGGGGGAATTAGGACCAATGGACATCACGTACAATCTTGAAACACTGACCGGCAAGCACGGCGGTCTCTTAGAGGTGGTCGAATCGATCATCTCCGATGGCCGGCTCATTTTAATATTGACCGACGAAGATGTACTTCAGCGCCGCGACGCACCGCTAAAAGGCGTTTTCTATCGGCTGATTCTACCTCTGGCGCCGGCGACGATGAACGTGAAAGGCGAAGCCTTCGGGCTGATCCGGGAGAGCCTCAAGTTTACCGAGGACGGCGTGAGCTTGGAGAAGCTGGCCCGTGAGATCGGGAGGTGATCCATGTCGTCGGATAAACATTTTTTAGATGAGCAAGGGATGACCGAACTGGCGCGGAAGTCGATTGAAGTCCTTCGTCAGGAAGGAGCGTCGCCGATGGAACTGCGCCGCTTGGAGGCGCTCTTGAAAGAAGGGAATGTTGGCGAGGCTTTCATCATGTCGAGTTTGCTGCGAACGATTATCGGCGAGATTTCGCCGGAGGCTTCGCAGAAGAAGCTGCTACTGGTCTACCGGGGATTGGAGGACATCTGCCAGTCTCTGGTGGAACTCAGCCGGAACCTGTTCGATATCGATGCTTGGCAGCACTACCGGGACTCTGGTTTCGATTCTTTTGAATCATACTGTGAGGGAGCTTTGGGGATTCCTGCCACGAAAATTCAAGGCTTGATGCTCGTGAAAGATCAGCGTCTCCCTCGACCGAAGAAGGCTGGCCCGGGAGAGTTTTTCGCCTGGTTATATAAGATTGTCGAAATCCTCGCGCCGGCAAAAGCGTCATGAAAAGAAATGACAACCGCAAAATGAGTCACTTAACTCCCCAAGCGATGCTAAGCTTGGCGCTGGCACTCTACAACTTTGCAACCCCGGAGATTCGCGTTCTAATGAGACAAACACTGGGTCACGCAGTGTCCGGCCGAACGATTAAACGTCTAATCCGATCGACGGGACGCAAGATGAAACGCGGGCGGCCTTTGAGCACGCCGCGGATTCACAAATGTGATGTGAATCACCTAATCGAGCTAACCAGCACTGGCGCGGAATCGTTCAAAGGCAATACCTTGCAGCTGTTTCAACAAGTCGATGCTCAATTTGACCTGACGCCCCGCCAATATCTTCAATGGGTTGCGAAATCAATTCGCCGCGGCAAGTGCATGATGCGGCGTTGCCTCCTCTGCGATGAATATTTCGCTTCGATGCATTCGGGAGAAAGGCACTGTCGTTCTTGCCAGGGTGATCGCCGCCGTCTCGTCAATGAAGAGAGAAGAACGTCTTTTGCTTGATCAAGTTTTACCAACGATTTACGAATTAACGTCAGGACGATTATATCGTTCACATCCTCGCCGGTAACAGAGTTTACACCAGTGTATCCGATCGTTTGCACGTGGAACTCCTGCCCCATGTTTCCTTGGAACTCCACGTCGGTGCGACTTGCCCCTCGAGCGCTGAACGACCGGGACGCAACTTGCCCTATTCCCAGTGACGAAGACGCTGCCGTAGGAAAGCCGGCGGCAATGTCCCGCATCTATGCCCCGGCTAGAAACCCCGATTGATTCGGAAAAATATAGACGCACTTCAGTAAGAGTATTCACACATAATGACATAAGTAATTGCGCATAAAGTCAAAAGGTGAGATCATGGTTTTATGAAACCACTCACCATCACAGACCCAGATATCATTCTGGGGTTGCAGGATGAGATTCGACGCTCGGAGGAATCGCGATACGACCATCGCTTGCATGGTTTGCTTCTTGTAGCCCAGGGGATGAGCTGTCGAGAGGTTGCGCAACTGTTAGGGGATTCACCGCGGGCCGTGCAATACTGGGTGAATCATTTTGAAAAGTATGGCTTGGCCGCAATGGTTGAAGGGGAACGGCCAGGGCGTCCCTGTGCTTTGGGAGAAAGGGAACTGGCAGAAATCAATCGAGTTCTACGCCAGACTCCGAAAACGGCCGGCTTAGGTGAAAATCTCTGGGATGGGAAGAGCCTATCGGCATTCATCGCGAAGCAATTCCGCGTGGAGTTAGGGGTGCGCCAATGCCAACGGATGTTTCGACAGTTGGGCTTTCGATTGCGCAAGCCTCGCCCCATGATCGCCCATGCAGATCTACAGTTACAGAGACAGCACAAAAAAAACTGAAACGACTGGTGCAAGATTCGGGCGTCGATCTCTGGGCGGAAGATGAAGTTCATTTTCAGCAACATGGCTCGCGGTGTCGCATGTGGATTGCGCCAGAAACCACCGATCCTGTGATGTTTCACCAGTCCACCCGCAAGAGCGTAGGCTATTTTGGAGCGGTCCGGTTGCGCGACGGCAAGTTTACCCATCTCCGAGAAGATCAGAAGTTCAATGCAGTCACCTTTCTGGTTTTTCTCAAACAACTAAAGCAAATCGCTTGTCGTTCAGGACGACGTGTCGTGGTCATATTGGATAACGCCCGGTACCATCATGGAAAACTCCACAAGGACTGGAGGGCTCTGCATTGTGAACAATTCCAACTCCGCTACCTGCCCCATTACAGTCCTGAACTCAACCCCATCGAGCGTGTCTGGAAACTTGCCCGCCGCAAATGCTTGCATAACGGTCACTTCGAGGAACTCTCACAAGTGACCGATGCTGTCGAGAACCAATTCACTACCTGGCACAACCCCAATCAACCATTGCGACAACTATCCGCAATTACGTAAGACGCTGTGTATAAAATAGTGTTTTTGATTTTTATAATGGCCGTTCAGCACTGGTCGCTGGGTAAGTCGTGCAGATATTGCTTGCTTGTTTAAATTGACCGACACACTAGCACGGTGCGGAAAAACTCTGAGTCATGCTTCGACAGGCTGCTCATGAACGGAAAATCATCCATCAAATCAAGCAACCCTCCGTTCATCCCGAGGCTCTTGAAGGGCGAACGGAGCGATTTTCAGCAACCTGCTAGGGTAAAGCGACTCTCTTGACTTGATGCATTGTTAAAGATATAGGAACGGCGGGGTGGTTATGGTTTCCGGGGGCTGTTATGATCAACTGCCGCACCGGAGAGAGGGTGACTGGGCGGAATTGGCGGAGCTTTATACATTTTTTTTATTTAGCCAATGACCCTTTCGAAGCCTCCGAACGTTAATCTCAACAAAGCGATCTGCTCCGGCGTCGTGATACGCCGCTGATGGAGTGCACGTCATAATCGACGGTCCGCTCCACCAACCGATGTTGCCCTTCGCGTCGGCTCAACCGATCCAGAAAGCGCGACTCGGCGTCTCCATTGCGAGTTGCGCAAACCGCTAGGTTAAAAGCCGCTTCTTTCGTTCGCTAAGATTCCTTGCGCTAACTCCTTCTATTGTTCATTTTTGGCGCTCCAGCTCCTGGTGTTTGTTGGCCGGTCGAAGGCATCGCCAAAGGCGCGTTGAAGCGCCGCCAAATCGAGATCATGCCGGGCCGCTTGCGTTTGGACGGGAGATCGGCCATCGGCCGCTACTTTGATACCGTTTCCTAGAGGCTACATGTGTTAAGACAACAAGCCAAAACCTTCAATTACGGGTTACGCGCACTGGATGGATCGGTGGTGATCCTTTCTTTTTTGGCGGCCTATGTCTTGAGGGCGCAGGTCTTACCGCGTTTCTTTTATCTAGACCCGGTCCTTCCCTTCAATGGGTACCTTCAGGTTCTTCTCCTAGTGGCCCCACTTTGGGTACTCGTGCTGAAGTATTGTGGAACCTATGAATCCCTCCGTAAGAAGAGCTACGTGGAATCATTTTGGCTAATCACCAAAGCGCATTTCATAGCGATGATGATACTTTTCGCCATTCTTTTTATCACCGACGCTGATCGCGTAAGCAGACTACTGATCCTGGTCTTCGGTTCAATAGCCTTCATTTTGTTGCTTTCCAGTAGATTTGGAATCATAAAGATCCTAAGGACGATTCGCAGGGGAGGGTTTAATTACCGAAATATTCTTGTCGTGGGCACGGGAAAGCGAGCGCGCACGTGTGCGGAAATGATCTGTTCGCATGCTGAGTTGGGGCTAAGAATCTTCGGGTATGTCGACGATGACCCAAGAGCAGCTGATCGAGAGATATTAGGGTCTGCGATTATCGGGACATTAAAAGACGTTCCAACCATCATACAAAGGAATGTCATTGATGAGGTCGTCATCGCTCTTCCCCGGCGCTGGTTACCCAGCGTAGTGGAGGTAGTTCAAGTGTGCGAGGAAACCGGCATTGAGGCGACGATTGTTGCGGATTTTTTTAATATTACCATTGCCAAGCTTCATACGACGATGTTTTATGATATTCCCCTTCTTAGCTTCAGTTCAACTCCGTCCCAACAATTACAGCTATTGTTGAAAGACTGTTTGGATCGCATCGGTTCAGCTCTCCTCTTAGTGGTGACTTCGCCTGTACTTGCTATCGCTTCCATTGCCATTAAATTGACTTCCCGCGGCCCGATTGTTTTTAAACAGGTGCGCTTGGGCCTGAATGGACGAAAGTTTACATTCTACAAATTCAGATCCATGAAGGTTGGTTCTGAAAAGGAAATGGAGTGTCTAAAAGATTACAACCAAATGAGCGGTCCTGTCTTTAAGATGCAACTCGATCCTAGAGTTACTCCGGTGGGCAGATTTTTACGCAGAACCAGCATTGACGAGCTTCCGCAATTGCTTAATGTCCTGAGAGGAGAAATGAGCCTCGTCGGGCCTCGGCCGCCTCTGCCAACTGAGACCGAGGAGTACGATCGTTGGCATAGGCGCCGTCTTAGCGTGAAGCCGGGTATGACTTGTCTATGGCAAATTAATGGAAGGAATAATGTCGACTTTAAGGACTGGATGAATCTGGATCTGCTTTATATTGATAATTGGTCCCTTTGGCTTGACATTAAAATACTGTTGAAGACCTTGGTGGTCGTGATAAAGGGCGACGGAGCTTACTGAGCACTGATGTAGTTAAAGCACTTCCCGGAGGTGGCCCTGGAACGGCAACCCCCTTGCGGGACGATACCCAACAGGAGATAATTTCGACTATACTGTGAGCCTTGCCGGACAGAATTCGAAGATGATTACCTTTACGCTACCCCTAGAGCTGGCGGATCAATACGCCAAAGCAAGACAGTCCATCGCTAACGGCGGTCCACAAGAAATTAAAACATTAGCTGTTGTCAGCTCGACGCAGGGTGAGGGCACTACTACAGTGGCCGCACAATTAGCGATAAGCCTTGCTTCTGATCCCAAACTGCCAGTTCTACTGGTTGACGCAAATTTTAGGAAACCAGACTTGCATAACAGGTTTCAAGTCTCACAAGAGGGTGGTCTAAGCAACTTGCTGCTTGGGGAAGGGGATTTCGCGGCGCTCTTAAAACCTACTCCCGTGAAAAATCTATTTCTCATGACAAGCGGGAAAGGCGTTTCAGATCCCGCGGAGTTCATCAAGATGACAGATTTGGAGGAAAAATTAATTCGGCCGGCGGTGAATTTTAATTGCATTTTAATAGACTGTCCACCCGTCAATCCCTGCCCCGAAGCGACCCTTTTAGCGTCCCACAGTGACGCAGCCGTGTTGGTCGTGCAAGCCGGAGAGACCCGACGAGAAGTCGTGCTCGAAGCGCGGCAGCGAATGGCCCAAGCGAAAGTAAATCTCTTGGGAGTGGTGCTGAACAAACGGAAATACCATATACCCAATTTTGTGTATGGAAAGCTATGAGACAGCGCGGATTCAGCCAGGTCTTTTGGGCAGATTCTGATGAAACGGAGCAAAAATGAATCGAATTCGGCGGGTTTTTTTATTAGTATTTATGGCTTTTTTGACCGCCTCCTGTTCCGCGCGGAATACCCCGTTTAAAACATCTGCGGATTTGTCTCTGATGTCGGGATCCAATCGAGACTACCGCCTACAGGTGGGTGATGAGATCCAACTGAAATTCTATTTGAGCCCAGAGCTCGATCAGGACGCTATAGTTAGGCCCGACGGGAGAATCTCTCTCCAGTTGCTTGATGATGTAGCGGCGGTCGGTCTCACTCCCAAGGAGCTTGATAAGATTGTCACGGAGGGATATCGGACTGAGCTTCGCAACCCTGAGATTACGGTCATAGTAAAAAAAATGGCGGCGAAGGTCTACGTGGGTGGCGAGGTTCGGCAGCCTCGGTTTGTAGCGCATAGCGGCTCGTTAACTGTTCTGCAAGCTGTTTTCGAAGCCGGCGGATTCACCGATACTGCAGAGCCGTCGAGTGTCATCCTTCTAAGGAGGCTCAATGATGACAAGGGCATTGCCGCCAAACTTGATCTCAAGAAAGTCATAAGTGCGGAGGCAGAGGACATAGCTTTGATGCCCTTCGATACTATTTTCATACCCAAGAGCACGATTGCCGAAGTCAACCTTTTCGTTGAGCAGTATATTACAAAGCTTATCCCTATCCCTTTCAGCGTACCATTGCAGTAAATGGTCCAGATGTTATTGGGGCTGACGGTTTTGAACATAGGAGGCAGACCGCTGTGGCAGATGCAATGAATGCCAATAACTTGTCGCGGGGTTTTCCTGCCAAACGGGATATTGTCAATCTCATTTTTAAGAGAAAAAAACAGATTGTTTTGACATTTCTGGTCACTGTTATATTGGTGATCCTGGGAAGTTATGTCATACCCCTCGAATACAACGCTTTCTCTACAGTTTATATTAAACGAAATCTTCCCCCTATTCCCAATCTTTCCGCCTATCACCTGGTTTTGGAAAGGCTAGAAGTCATCAATTCACAGGTTGAGGTGATCAAATCGAGGGCAGTCATCGAGAAAGCAGTAGAGATTCTCTTGGCTATGGGAGAAGAGCCCAAACGGGGAGCCGAAACCACAGGGTCGATTCTGGTAACAATCAAATCAGCGCTTAAACCCATCAAGAACGCGATGAACGATTTATTGTTCGCAATGGGTTTGGCTTATCGCTTCAGCGAGCGAGAGGGGATGATTAGCGCACTTGGAGACACTCTAGTCGTAAAGCCCGTGATTAATTCCGATATTGTTACCATTGCTTACAAAAGCGCAGATCCCAAGTTTGCGGCCACTGTTGTCAACATCGTAACCAAGAGTTACCTGGAGGCGAGCCACGGTTTGGAGCAACGGCAAGGGGTTTTTGAATTATACAATGAACAGCTCGAGGAAAGTCGAAGCGCTATTAAAAAACTCGAAGAGGAAGGCCAATCCCTGAAGCAGAACGCCTCGATAGTATCCCTCGATGATCAAATTAAATTAAAACTCCAGGAGTTGACGGTATTAACAACGAGCTTGAATCAATTGCGCGGCGAAAAGACCGAGATCACAAGGAAGATAGCGACTTTGAAGGATCAAATTGGTGATCAGCCTAGTGAGGTCTTGAACGCGAAGGCAACCAGACCCAATCCGAGAATCGACCAGTTCAGCGCCAAACTCTGGGAACTAGAGGCGGAAAGAGCAAAACAGCTGGAGAAATTTCTCCCTGGGAGCCGAAAAATTAAAGAATTCGATGATGCAATTGCGCGTGTACGGGAGGGGCTAGGGAAAGAACCACTAACGGTTGTGGAATCGCAAACGGTCGGCGCGAACTCGATCAGGCAAAACCTTATATCTTCTCTATACCAATCAGAGGCCGACCTGAACGCCAAAGCGGCTCGGGAGTCAGTCTTGACGCGGCAGATAGAGGAGATAAAAGCCGAGCTTGGGCAACTCGATCGGCACGCCGCGAAGCTTAAAGAGATTTCGGGAGCGATTTCGAGCGCCGAGAAATTCTATGCGCGCTATGTTGATCAACGGGAGGATGCACGCGTTGCAGCGTTGAGCGATCCGAAAATGACGAACGTTCGAGTCGTTCATTACGCCTCGATACCTGAAATCCCCGTCATTTCTCGAATGTCTTTGATTCAAATAGGCTGTCTTTTGGGATTATTGATGGGCGTCGGGTTAGCGTTTGTTCTGGAATTTTTTGATCATTCGCTCAACAATAAGGAGGACGTCGAGTATTATCTAAACTTGCCCCTGTTGGCGTCTATTCCGGAGACAGATTTTCCTTACCGCAAGGCATAAGAATATCCCCCTTCTTTCTATCCACTACGCCGTCAAAAGAGCCAAGCGTGCATAGACGCATCATTGATGGCCCCGGCGGACTAGGCGATGGTTTCGCCGATCATACCTGTCCATCATAACGAATAGGCACCCATAGATCTCGCCGGCTGCGGAGTCCGACGGCCAGTGAACCGCGGGTTTCTATCGGTGACTCAACTCGTTGATAGCACTGGGGCTATCGGAGGATTCAAAAATGAGCAATCAGCATCATTTTATTATTATTGTCCAGGAATCCGCCTATCCTCAGATGGGAGCCCTATATCTGACCCATGCGCTTCTGCCGTGTGGCATCACGACTCATGTTATCGGTAGTAGCGCCAGTACAGAGGAACTCGATTGTCTTATAGCAAAAGTTGACCCTATTGCGGTCGGCTGTTCGGTGATGACTGCACCGGAGATCGTTGATTTCGTGCGCCACTCAATTCACGTTCAACGTACCTACAACAAAAATAGGACGGCAATTCCTGTTATTTGGGGAGGGATGCATTCAACTATCGTCTGGCAGCAAACCATCAAAGAGCCGTATATTGACGTTGTGGTATCAGGAGAGGCGGAAGTAACGCTGCCCCGTATCTTGATGGATCTGATTGATCGGAACGAATTGCCTTCCCGAAAACTGGTTTTTGTCGAGACCCCAACTCGCCTGGATGACTTTCGCCCCAGTTGGGAAGCCATTGATATTCAGAAGTGTCTTTTTCCAGAGTCCCATTCCGTGCACGCGGGTATTGAATTTAGCAAACAGAATATATTCTATTATTTGCTGACAAGTCGCGGCTGCACCTACAAGTGTAACTTTTGTTGGGAGGTCGCTAGAACGGCCCAAATGAAAGAGGAAAGTAGGACAAATGGACATGAAACTGATCTTACGTGGCGTGCGCATAGCTTTTCCTGGTTGGAGAACCAACTTTCCTATCTTGAAGAGCGTCTCGGTAGAGCGGGAGCCGCTATGGACGGTGTCGGACTGTGGGACGATATGATCTTTGGCAGAGGAAAAGGTGAGCACTTGGAGCGCGCAAAAAATATCTTCAACGTTATGCGGAACCGGAATTACGGATATCTGCTCGAGGTACGCGCAAATCAACTGATCGCTACAGGGGACAGATGGGGTGACGCAGGCGGGAGGCGGGAGGCGGACCTCTACAAATTTCTTAAAGACACAGGGTGCATGCAGGTTTTCGTGGGGACGGAGTCGGGAAATCAGGAGACCTTGAACTTGATTCAAAAGGGCACCAAACTCAAAGATTATCTCCGATTGGTGGAGATTTCTCGTGATGTGGGTTTGCCTTTGCGGTTCTCTATGATTGTAGGCTTCCCCGATGAATCGGAGAAGTCGGTCAACGACACACTTGACCTTATAGAAACATTGGGAGAGGAGCCGTTTATCTCGGTGAGCGGCCCAAAGCTTTTTACTCCTTATCCCGGGACTCCTCAATACGACGTCGCGGTGCGTCGAGGCATGAAAGTCCCGCAAGATACCCTGGGATGGTCGAAACTCACGCGATATGCGGACTATCGGGCCATCTATCCATGGTTGACCGAGAATTATTCGGAAAAGACATTGGATCGGGTCAACAGCTTCTGGGAAAAAGTGCCTGAGGAGAAGAAATACCAACCCCAAGAGGAAACCATTCTTGAGATTGTTCGAGGTCATTGACGAGGCGACCCGGGAATCTGGCGGTCCCCTATTGACCAGAATGGTTCCATAGCGCGCTTGATCTCAGTCTTGATTCCAGTAGGAAGTTGCTCTGATTGTTTTGCGGGATTTGGATACGCCTGGGTTAGTTCCCGTTTTGCTCGCGATTATTAAAGCTGAGAAACACGCATCAGTTCGATGAAAGTCTCGTTGATCATGCCGGTGCGAAATGAGAAAGCTTCAGTCAAAGAAACGCTGGAATCTGTCTTCAAGCAAAGCATGATGCCAGATGAAATTGTTATAGCCGACGGCTGCTCGACAGACACGACGCTTGAATTGATCAGATCCTTTGATGGCGTCGGCATTCCCATTAGAGTTGTGCCAAATGAAAAAATCTTGCCAGGTGCGGGAAGGAATGCCGCGATCCATCATGCAAAGTATGACGTCATTGCCGCAATGGATTTCAGCATTGTCTTGGATGTCAACTGGCTGGAGGAAATAATAAAGCCATTGGAGCAGGATCCCAGCGTGGATATGGTTTCCGGCAGGTGTTGTCCCAGGGTGAAAAACGAGTTCGAAAAATGCGTCGCGTCGGTTCTGCATACATCCAATATCTACGATCTCAATAGGCTGTCCGCCGAAGAAATTGCAAGATCG